>Ga0179593_1666737_pt1 | contig 15131 bp, 10 predicted proteins | sample CZODoug2_1_08_16_FD_185931 | JGI IMG/M metagenome (GOLD analysis project Ga0179593, IMG submission 185931) | Vadose zone soil fungal communities from Angelo Coast Range Reserve, California, USA - CZODoug2_1_08_16fungal (PacBio error correction) | ecosystem: Environmental > Terrestrial > Soil >... | reverse complement strand
TCTCCCCCCAGCATTGCTGGGCGTCCTTATTTTCTTCCTCCTTTGTGTACCTACTGCGATTCTCCCAAAACTCAGGTGGTTTCTCTTTTCCAACTGCCTTTCCTTCTCTTTTGCGAATTCTCCCTCCTGTAATTATTTTTTGACCCTCCTCACTGGTTCCTCATCCTGCGTGTCGTAAATTTTTTTGACCAATCCCCCCTCCGATTCCAATATCTTATGATATCACTTTCCTCTCCTTCTAGTTGGTGTTCACGGGAGACAATTTTCCCCCCTGCCTACATGAACGTCTTGACAACCCCCTCTCCCGCGCAAAATCTTCTGCTCATTATCGTTATGACGGCTGAATCTCCTCATCTCGCCCTTTTTTTTCAGATGCTTCTCCCCTTCCCCCATCGCCCTCTTTTTCCATCGGGAGTCATCGTGCAACTCCTAACGGTTGAAATGACTTTTTTCTTCCCAGAAGGCCTGTCCACTTCCCCAATACCTAATCACCGGCTTCCCTCCCTCCCGCTTCTTGAGTCCAGCCGTGACCGCCGAATTGTTCTCTCAACCCTGCTCCGTTAACAAACCCCTTTTTTTAAGACTTACATTCTTCGCCTCTCCCTTCACTTCCCAACCTTTCTTTCTGTAGCACCTTTGCAATCCTTCTTCCCCCACGAAGTGGTTTTCGTATCAGCACTTTTCGGGTGAGTCCCATCCCGTCTAGAGTTATTGAGGCAATTCGCGTTTGCCGATTCTTCCAACCCGCTCCAATCGGCTGAACACGTCTCAGTTTAGCCCTCCAGCCGAGATCATCTATATGAATTACCTCATGCGCCCCTCGGCACTTTTTCAGAGCTCTTTGACAAATGGGTTCCCTTCCCCTTCTCCCTCCTCTTTGCTACAACCTAGAAGTTCCTTTCTTTGGGATGGCCTTCCAATACGAGGGTTTCACCTCGCGAATCAGGTAGACAGGCTATACAAACTTTCTTTCTCCTTTAGACGCATCCGTTCCCGTCCCATAGGTACGGTTGGCAATGGATCTATTTACGTGATCAAGATGCCATTAAAATATGGAATGCATATGTGACTGTTTTACCCGGCCCCTGCAGAGGCCTCATCTCAGGTTTTGGGTTTAGAAGCTACCCGACAACCACGACTTTCTGATGACTCCTCCCGTCTGCGGAACGATTCCCCGTTTTGAACGAAAGTTTGGTTTTTCTTTGATTCCAGAATGAAGAATCCCATACTGTTTTTTGTGAGAGATTCTCATTCCGTCTGAAACACTCCCCAGATTTTTTCAAATTGATCCTGACTCTCGCGCGTTTCAGTTTCCGCCCCCTTGAGCAAGTTTCTTTTTTTTCGACGTGCGCTTCTCAAGGCACCTCCCAATGTGCGCCCGGCCACGGGGACCACAGATGGATGGCGGATTTCAAGATTTGTTTTTGAAAGCTCGCCCCTTTTGCTCTACTACGCGCCCTACTCTTCAGTTTTTTCGCCCGATGTATTTTTATTCCCCCTTCTCTAACCTCCAATAGAAGCCTGTCTACCCTGGAATTCCTCCCCCTATCGTATTGAATTGCAAGCCCAACGTCCTTTCCCGACCCTGGAGCAACTCTGAAATCCTACCCCGGTTTTTCCAGGGTCCCTTCCTTCCCCAAGGTACGCGATTGGCAAAGACTCTTCTTGAGCTCTGATCTCGAGTTGCACGAAAAGTCTTAGTTTTTCCAGGAGCGATCCTATCTCAGTCCTTCGCTATAGGCCCTTCCAGAAACTCGAACCCCCGCTGTCCCTCCTTTCCGGCGATACGTTACCCCATTCTTTGAAGAAGGAGTTAGGTCCCAGGTCCCCCTTTTTTTTTTAAGTTGAAGATTGGACCTGTCGTTTCCTTTTGTAGTTTTGCCGATGGCATCGGTGACGGCCCCTCTTAGCTTTCCCAAGAAGATGAGAAGCCTCTTTTCCCCCCTTTTTGAGTCGGTAGTTCTGATTTCCCGTTAGTGCTTAAAGATCCCACGTTCCCGGGCGGTTTCTCTGGAACTTTTAAACCGCTGCCGACCGCGAGCGACTCCCATCCCTTCAAGTTTCCTCCTCTGCTAGGCTTCCTCCTTTCATTGCAGGTAGCGGTTAACAGGAAGACTCTTTTTCTTTTTCTCTTGATCTTTCCCTGGCCCCCTTTTTTATCGAGATTTCCTCCCCCCCCCCCCTTTTAGGCTAAGCGAAGTCCATATCTTTTTCAGCTATTTTTTGTTCTTCTTTGTCCTTTCCACTGCATCTGTACAGCGATTATTGAACAAGTGAGGCTCCCTTCCATGGCTGTCTTATCAACTCCCTTTACCGGTTTCCGGTCAACTAGCCCCCCCACTATAACGCGGTTTCTCTTGGAAACTAACGAGCGCCCAGCTCCCAGGGACGACCCCCCCTGCTGTGTTCGAATATATTCTGTTTCACAGCCTCCGTTTTTGTGTAGGATCTTATGCAACTAATTTTTCTCGTCCTTAACGTTTCTTCCCTTACTCTTCGTTGTGTATACCATTTGAGACTTCCTAACCCACCCCTCCGATTAGTTGGACTCCACGAAGTTCCTTATCTTTGACCCGATCTTCGAGTTCGTGCCCGCAACTTGTGTTTTTCCAACTAATGATCATCGAATCTTTAGGGTAAGACAAGCACCCATCAACCTCAGGCAACAATAGTTGAATTGCATTCAGTCTATAGATTTTCGTCATCTAGGGATGACCTTTGACACTTCCCCTCCCGTCACGATGATCAACGATCTCTCCCCCCAATATTGTCTTCCAGTTCCTTGCGGGCTGCAAGAAGGTGACCAATTTTTTAGGGTGCCGATACAACCGTTACTATGTTTTTTTTTTATAGCTTCAACCCCCCGGCAGCAGTTTTATGGGAGTTCCTGTTTCTCGCCTCCCCAGTTTGTGTGAAACTTGATGGTCATCCGTCTTTAAGCACACATTGCACATCCCCTTCCCCAGACCTTTCCCCCCCTTCGTTGACGAATCCCCTCCCCCGTCTTCTTGGTTCCAGCTAGCCGTGACCCAGAATTGTTAGAAACGATGCTCGGCCAAAGATTTAACTCCTTATTCACCTTCCCCTTCCTTAACACCGGTCGCCTCTCTGAACGCCCCCCTTCTTTTAGTTTGGTGAAAATGCTCTCGTCGAAGGTTGTCTTAGTCCTTCGACTTTATTTTCCTTCTTTTCAGCTGCGATCTTCCCCCCGGATTCGCTCCCATGGCATTGAAAGAATTTTCTTTTTCGTTGCATAAGCCCTTCCAGTCTAGAACCAAAGCAGAGCTTTTTTCCCCCCTTTTTTTCACTGTTTCGAGATTGCTGCCTTAACAAGGATTCCTTCCGGCGCTCCCCCCTTTTAGCTCAAGAGGGCCGATGGTTTTATGGCCATCCCAATTCTTTTTTTCCCACTTTCCCCCTTAGGGACAGTCTTCTGTCCCTTTCTGTTGAGTACTCCTCCTCGAAATCGGTTACGGATCTGGCCCCCATGTGCTCCGTAGCGAGCCGCCGAAAGCCTTTTCATTTTACCCATCTTTAATTACGTTCAAATCCTTCCACTTCCTTTGGTTCAAGTGGTAAGGCTTCGGAAGAGATGTGTCTAGAAGTCCTCTCCCCCACAATCACCCTTGCTCTGTCTGATCTTCTTCCGCCCTGCGCCACAGTAACACGTTGTTTCTACGGTCTTTCCTGATTGCTTTATGACGACTCTCCCCATTTCCCCCCTCCCCCCCCCTGTGTTTCTAGAGATTCAGTTCTCTCATCAAGGGTTGCCAAGACCGAGACCCTGGGTATGACTTTCTCTTTCCGTCGCCTCATGATCAAGTTTTTTGTTCTACGTTTTTTTAACTGCAACACCATCCCCCCCCCTTCCCTCCGCCGCCTATGCCGCATGTTTTTTTCACCCCATGCACCGTCTGGTGTTTTGATTTCCCAGCTTGTGGGGAAAAGTTTTCATAGCGCCTTCCTAGTACTCATGCTTTCCAAGATTCTTCCCTTTCTATTTTTCATTCTCAACGTTCCTTTGCAAGAAGCTGTTTACCTGACTGAAGTCTCTAACCTATTGAAGGCCAGAAAACATTAACATCAGTCCCTTCTTGAGTTTGCCCATCGGATGGACCGCCGAATTCGTACATGCGGACAAATACTGACTTCTCTCTTTTCCCCCGGAGTCCCCTATGCTAGAGCTGATCCTTTTCTGCCAGAACTCCGATCTTTATGCTTTTTCCAGCATTTCCTGTCCCCTCTATGCGGCGAATAGGCGTCCTCCCCTCTCCCCCGATGGCTTAGTATGCGATTACGCATGGCAACCCATTCACTTTCCTTTTTTCTTTGCGAGTCTAGTGTTTACTTTTTAAGCGGTGTCCCCTGAAGCCCCCCCCAATCGTTGTCCCCCCAGTTCTACCTTGGGGTCGCTTGCATCGTTTTTCAACCGGCGTCCCGCTGACTGGACTCCTTTCATTTTGGCGGAATCTTTCCTTTTCCCCGCCCGTGAGTCTTTCGTTCGATTTTGAAGGCCCCTTCCACAGATCCCGATGATTAGTTTCACCCGTTTCCGTCGCTCCCCTCCCTCTTTTTTTAAAACGTGAGCGACTCAGATCCTTTGAAGTCTGATCATCTTTGTTCTTCCATCCCCCCCTCTTGAGTCTACCCAAGCGGAAGACCCATTCCTCTGGATCGTCTCATTGCTCCTTTTTGGTCCCCTGTGCAGCCCGAGATGGCAGCACATCTTATTTCTCCCCCGGACAAATATCCTGTGCTTCTTTTTCCTCCCTGTGCTTTTTTCCACTGTTTACTTTCGTTCCGCCGGCTTCACCAGTGATGCTGCACTACCTCCTTTTTTTTTAAAGATTGCGTGGAGGTCTCCCCAACTATAAAGCGTTCTTCATTCAAAGGGCCCCACTTCTACGACCTAGAACCCAGCCAAATTTGGTTAAGAATATCGTTCCTCCCTTTTGTTGGTGAGAGGTAACCCCCATCCCCCCGTTTTGACTGGGTCTAGTTCTCTACGTCTCTTGACTTTTTTTCCCTGCGATTCTACAATTTTCGGTTTTTTCTTTGTTTCTCCCCCTCCTACTGGATCTTTGATCCCATCCTACGTGTTGTCCTCGTCCTGTTTCCTCATCATGAGCTTCGACTGCATTTTAAAGCATCATTTCTTACACCTTCCTTCTCTTGAATGAGCTTAGCTTTTTTCTTGTTTTGTTCCGTTGACCTTTTCCCCCCCTCTACAATCCTTTTTTCTAACCGCGATCCAAAATTCCGTAAGCTTTTGCCCTTTTCCAATTTTTTTCCTGCCAAGCCCATCGAGTAAAGGGGTTCTTTCATGCTTCCTGTTCGGCTTCAGCTTTTCTCTCGACTTTTTAGCCCAAATCGTCGGTTGATGTGTCTCCCTTAAGGCTTCGTTGACGTGGCCTCCACATGCTGCAAAAACTAACCAGACTCACGGCTGAGAATCCCTTCTATTCTTCCCTTCTTTTACCGAAGCCCATGTTATTACGATTGCCATCCCGACTCTCTGTCTGTTTCACTTCAATTTAGACTTCGATTTCCCCCTCTCCCTACAAAGGTTTTTCTTCTTCCAGACCCGCCTTCTTCCCAGAACTGGGTTTCCATGTCTTTCAATGGCAAGTGTTCGTGCAGTATAGGTTTCTTCAGCATACTGCAAGCTTAGAACGCCCAGTGCCTTCCCCTGCCCCCGCCTTTCTTCAACGATCGATTCGGCCGACGCGATGATCTAACCCTTTTCGGCCCTTGGAACTGTTTCGTTCCTCCTAGCCGGAACCCATGTGGTCCGGCGTTTTCTTTCCACGAAAGTTCGACCTAAGGTTTGGATATGATCTTGTTACCCCTGATCATTTCCTTCGACCGGCTCTGGCGTACCAGTTCGTTTGAGAATCTTGTTCATACTTCGAAATCGGTTGAGCTTGTGCTATCCCTCTTTTAGCGATTCCTAAGCTTGCCACCTTACTAATCAGAACTGGACTTTTTCCTTTGCCCGGTGCCCTTATCTCCCCCTTGACGGGAGTTTGCCGGGTATTGGGTACGCCCCGTAACCTTGATGACTGCGTCCCCTCCTGCCTCCCAGTAACCCGTGTCCTTTCTTTCAGGCGGGTCCACGCTGCTGAATACTATCTCTTTGAGTTTTTTTTTTATTATAGATTCTTAAGGTGAAGCATACACGGGTTCACAAGAACCTCTCCCCCCCCCTCCTTCTTTCAGGACGTTCGCAGCGTCTCAGTCATCATCGTTTTTCTTTTGGTAGCGTGCGATCTACAAAAATCAAATGCCCCGCCTGCTCCTTTCTCTGTTCGGTACACCAAAGTATCTAGGCCATGCGTACCTCGGTAGTGGTCTGAACTTCTTTCCTTGGAAGAACTTGCGCCTAGCCAGGTTCGACCCCCTTCCTTGCCCCCCGCTCGTCACGCTGACGGAGTTTGCCCTGTCCCTCAACCTCTTTCGTTTGAGAAGTCGCTTTTTTCGGACTTTAACCCTTCTTTTCCCATGATATGCCAACCTTTTTTTCGCGATGAACTCCTGTGTTGCCAAAATTCCCTCGATGCTGAAGCCCCCTTTACTACCCAATACAGTTTTGCCCTGGCTCCAAAGCTCCCCCGGTAAAACCGGGCACAGAGACCGTTCCCCGGGCCGTTCTTGCTCTTGATCCGCTTGACCCCTCAGTCTCATCGTCTAGTTATTCCAAGAACCCTGTCGAGCGTAAAATCTAGCGCGAATTCGACAGAGTTGCACGGCGTCCCTCCCTCTCACCGATGATGCTACACCCTTCCCAGTCGCCATCCAACCCCTCTTCGTGGAATCTCGTTTCAGCCGGACCTTTTTGTTCATTGATAGGGACCGAAGTCTGCATCCTTTTGCCAAGCTGCTGGTGCGGTTTGCATTAGGAACTCTTCCAGGTAACGTCTAGGCCCCCGAAGCTGCGGCCTTTCTTGGATTTCCCGTCAAATTTTTTTTTCTAGTTTTGATTGAATGTTCTCAAGCTCACGCATCACGTCGTGTTTCCACTACAGGACTTCGATTAAAAAAACCGCTGCTTTTATCTCTAGCCATTTTCTTTGTCCCCAATTGTACTCATGTGCTTGGTGCCCTTCATTGCGTCGCTTTTCGCCGCCCACCGACGCAGACCTCGTGGCGGATCGTTATCCTTCTCATTCTCTTTTCCCCTTTGCAGACCGTCTTTTCCCCCAAACGAGCCTCCTCTGCCCAGGAAGTTTGCAGCTATGTTTTTTTTTTATGTGCTTGTTCTTTCTCTCTTCCTTTCCCCCTACAGCTCATTGATGATGACCACCCAGTGCTGATGACTATACTTGTTTATCAAGTTCATTCCCTTTTTCGGTGCAACTACCCTATAAGCTGGTATCACTTTTTAGAAAAGCTACCCCTCCGGGACTTCCGACTGTCCGCCCGCAAAATTGCTTGTTGTCATCCTCCTTCCTCTAATATCCTCCGTTGTTGTGTCCCCGGACGGTCTGAACCAAGAACCTGCGTGCGTCTCCCTCTCTTATTAGTGTATCCTTTCCTACACCCCGCTTATGGTGTGTAGTGGAACCTCACGCCTTCTCCCTTTCCTTGATACTCCAGACCTAATCTTTATGTGCAGAATGACCCTTTCCTGAGACGGTGCAGCTTGTAATCTTGAACTTACACTTCCCCCCCTTTATGATTATTTCTTTTCAGCGGTCCTCTCCAATTCTCTGGCTGCATTTTGCCCAGGAATACCACAGTGTCTCAAAGACCCTGTCCCCCCATGTCTCCTCCTTCTATGGCTCCATGTTTCTGCCAACTCTAGAACGTGGCGTCCCGATTGTCCTTCGCGCTCCTTTCGGCCTTAATAGGGCTAGCAAATAGGTTTTGAACCAGATGGTTTTTGACCTATTGATCTCCGCACATGGCCGCCCCCTCCCTCAACTAACAGTCTTGAACGAATCCACTCTTCCTCTCTTGAGTCCATCCGTGGACCTGCCTGGCAGGTTCCCTTTCATGATGCCACGTCCACCTTTTTCAGCTTTGTTTCCCGGAAATTTTCCCTCACCTCTTCACCACTTTCTCTATAAATAGAAACACCTCCTTTTCCCCCCTCCCTCTGGGTCAATGCGTTCCCCTTTGCCAGGGTGTTGTCGGTTCTCTCTTCCGACAATCCTCCGTCCGCTCTAAAGGCTTCTATGGACTGCCTCTAGTCGGCAGACGCGAGACTCCTTTTTTCTCTCTTTCCCCGCGCTATTGCGGAACTGTTACGAGGTCTTTGGAAACGCCCCTAGTGCTCACTCCGTTCCTTATACGCGGTTTATGGCCTTCTAAGGTTTTTCCCTGAATTCCCCGGTCTTCGGGTACAAGTTCGTTTGATTCTTCTTGAATTGTACCTTCCTTAAATTTGTCCCTTAGTTCTCCTCTTTCCTTTTTGCCCACGAAATCTTTCTCCCGGATCATCCCCCCAGACTGTAATTTTCCCTTTTCTTTTTTTTTTTTTTGCCGGTGCCTTTGTGTTGACAACTGCGTTCGACCAACCCGCCACGTGCTTCCTTCATTCCCGGACTCCGCTGCTCAACTCATCCGTGTCGTTTGCTAATGTTCGGTTTTCCAACCTGTGCTTACAGATCTTCTATTCCTACGGTTGTGAGAGAGATTCCTTCTGCGTCCAGGGTGAACCCGTCTTCCCCATGGGATTTTAGCTGTCGTCCTCTCAACTCCCGTTTCCTTTTTGTGCTTCTACCGGCACCCGCTTCAAGGGAGACTCTGCGCACTTTACCTGCATTCTGGTGCCCCCTTCCGTCACATTTTGGGGCCCATTCTCTCTTTCCGATCGTGGCGAGACCCCTTGCCAGCTCTTTTGTTCGTCAGATCTCTCCCCCCGAACTGTACCCCCCGTCTCTAACTGCATTCAGTGACAACCCCTATCGTCTAAGTCGCCCCCCTTTCTATTGATCTGACCTTCTTTGCTCCCCCAACTCGGAGGCTTGTTAAAACTTCCTGTTCATGAGTCCAACTATACGGCCCCCCGCGCATTTTTCTGCCGCCTCTAGGGAAGCTTCTTCTCTTTGTCCGAACGTTTGAGCATGGAGCCTCATTCCTCAGCCTTTGACGCATTTTTTCAACAACTTCGCCCCCAGTCCTTCCGACCCCCTGGCCATCCTATACCATTGGCAACCTTTCAAGGTGCGTGTCCTAACGTGGAGACTCACGTGCCTCTACCTCGAACGCCCCTGTGCCAAGCGGTCGATGGCATCTGTTTTTACCCTGCTTTCGAACTCTAGTGTAATCCATCATTTTGCGGAATAGTTTTTCCCTCGTCAGTGGCGTCTTTTCTATGGCAATTGCTAACTTTCCCCCCTTGATTTACATCCAATTGTGTCCGTGTTGCGATTTGCTAAAGTCCCGTCTTCCACCGGCCCTCCAGAGAGCCCAGGTTCCCCCCATTGTACGCCCCGAGTGCCATTTTTAATTGCAGATCCCCTACGGTCCGAAAAGGGACTTAACTTTGCGGATCGTGATCATGTCCTTCCATTGTGTTCCCCCACTGTGCAGCCCTTTCTCTTTGATCCCCAAAAACGACTTTTTTATAAAGATCATGCAGTGGTGCTCTATTGTCTTTCCCCCTGGTTCCCATGCTCCGGAGCCTTTAACCATTTCTCAATTCCCGTCTGTTCGTATCACAACCATTCGGCGTTGAGGTTTTTCTTCAAGTAGACACAGAAAGCCTTTTTTTTCTCCAAGAAAGGGCCCCCCCTCCCGAGGACGTACGAGAGGTGCTTTTCCAGAAACAAGGTGGTGTCCGATCTTTCCTCCCGTGTTTGTTGAGAGCATTCTTTCCCCCAAGACTTTTTGTTTTTTACCACGTTCTCTCCTATATGCGTGTCTCCCTTGAGATTTCCCCAAGGTGGGTCCCTAGTGAACCTAACTCCCCGTTGACTTTGGATTCTCTCATGTGTCATATGTAGTTCGCCCACTTGTTTTGTTTTTTAATATCCGGAGTTTCGCATCTCCAGAGAATTCCAATTCCATACCCATCTCCTCTTTCTTTTTTTTTTTTAGCTTAGCTCTCGCCTTTTTTTTCTCTCGGGCTTTGCACATGTCCCCCCCGGCAAAACGATGAAAAAGACGCCATCTTGTCCGCTTTTTTTCCGAGTTGCTGTCCATGAAGGCTCATAATTCCACCTCTCCCCAGGTTTTTACTGCCTTCTCCTCGATCGGCTGCAGGTTTAATCGCGCTGTTCGAAACCCGGTGAAACTTGATGTTTCCTCCCGGAATGTCTCAATCGAAAAGATCTTCTTGTGAAATACTCGTCTTGGTCCCCAGCTTGTCTCTCAGACGTTTTTTAACATGAAACTGCCCAATCCAGAAACACCCCCGGAATTCTGGAATTCCTTTTCCCTTTCAACTACCACCGTCTCCTGTAGACTCCCTCTCTCTAAACGAAGATGGGGGTAGTACGGAAACTCTCTCCTGTTTCTTTTTTCCTCCCCCGGCCGCGCACGTTCTTAGACCTTTCCCATGCTTCTCGTCCCATCCCCTTCCTCGGCCCGCTTCTATCAGCAACCTTGATCACTCCCCCAGCGCCTTTTCAAATCCACTTTCGAGTTGACCGTCTGTTACCTGACGTTCGTCTGCTCCCATTCCGCGGTTTTCAAGAAGTCTCTTGGCCTTCCCCAGACCCTCTCTTGCACTTCATTTAGCATGTTTAATACCTTCCCCCCTTTCTTTCGAAGTGTTTTTGATGCTTTTTCTCCGTTTTTCGAAAGCTCGTTTCCTGGCAGTGTTGCTCCTATCTTCTTTGTACGCTTGTCCCCGAAATATCTCCGGATCCGCACCAGATGCTCCCGCGGCTAGATTTGATCCTGGGGTGTTTTGTAGAACCTCCTTCCGACCCAACTAACTTTGTTCGCGGACCCCCCTGACGATGAGACCTTCATCTGTTCCGCTTTGTTGCTTCGCCTTCTCCCTTTTCCCCTCTCTCTTTTCCCTTTCTCCGTATTGTGTTGTTCTTCTTTCTTTCAGGAGTCGGTTTGCTAAGTTTCCCAAACGGGTATGGACTAGTTGGCTCAATCTAGCATTTTTTTTTTTTTGCCTTTTAGATTCTTACGGCCCCCCCGCCCCATGTGCCCTGCCTAGGTTCCTAAAATGGTGGCTTCTGAAGGAAAGCCGTGGCAGCTTTCGAAAACCTCCATTTCCATCCACTGACTCCCGATTTTCATTGAGACATTCTCAATCCTTTTTACCCCCCTCGCCTGGTCACGGAGTCAGTAACATAGGATTTCTGCAAATTCGCGGACTTAGCAGAACCTTCTATACTTTGGCCGGGTCTCCCCTCCGGCACCATCCTTGTTCCAGGCGATAGTCCCAGGCAAACCCTTTCGCTCTGTCCAGGCTGACTGTCTTATGCAGAAGTTAAGCCTCTCGGTTCTTGCTCCCCCTTTAATTCTTTCCTTCTAAGTTGCGCGTTTCATCCTTTTAATAGCCGCTCGCGATATTATTCTTTTCCTGGAACTAGCACTCTACCTGAACTTACCCCCCAACAACACAACACCCACTAGCGGGCAAAAGCTTAGTGAATCGTGTGAGGGTTACCTCCTACGGGTGAAGTTTGAAGATTCGACCCTGCAGTGCCTTTTTTTGCTGATGATGTCGATCCGATTTCGCGTACCCAATCTCCGGCATTCCAGAGACTCTCGAGGCCAGAAGTTTCTTTTCCAACGCCTGTGTCTGTACTTTTTCTTCCCTTCCACATGTGAAATCGATCCTGAATTACTGAAAGTCCGTGACGATTTTCTCCAGAACTTCCCCGATGGCACCCGTTTACGACGAGAGCTGCGAGGCAGCACTACGTAAGTGGGCCGCGCAACTCAGTCCCTCGAATGTGAAAAAACGAGTCGACCCATATTCCGTTATAGTATTTGGATCCCTGTCCCCTTTAGAAGTTTGTTCCCTTGAATCACAGATGGAGAAACCCATATATCGCCCGAAAGGAAAAATATTTGCGATGTGTGTCCTTGTGACTTATTGTCTCCCACTGGACCCTGCGACCGAATTTCCTGAACCCCCAAGTGCTGCTCATCATTCCCCTTTCTCTATCACGATCTTGAATGCGTGTTTCCGAGACACATCTTCCCTTTGGTTTCGACCCATCCACTGATACAACCGAGATTTATAGGCCCCAGGTGACTCCCCGCAACACTGGGTTTTGTTTCAGAATCCCCCTCCCCCTCCTCCTTTCTAAGAAGTTGTGTTAGTTTGAGAGAGATTGTAACACAAGCCCTTTGATTTTGCCCCCTTGAAAGTTATAGTAATTACACAATGACCTTGCCTTGTAAAACCCCTTATTTTGTGTCGTTCAATCAACGAAGTACTTCGCTCTTTGACAAAGACGAAGTTTTCATTCGTGTTTGTGCATCCTCTGGTTTACCCCTCCTGAAGATATATTGACATGTGGCAATCCAAAGCACCAGACCGAGCAACAACTTCTGATGAGGGCTTTCATTTAGTTTTGAGAGACGTTTGTGTGCCAAAGAGAGGTTTTTTGCCATGAAAACCCCCAGAAGACTTACAGAGAGAACAAACGGCCCACCTGTACAAATTGGCCCCTTCTTTTTTTTCGTCCCCCGCGGGATTGCAATGCTTCTGATTAAACCCTACTAGAGTAACGGTGGTTGGACCTGTCTTCACCAATCTTTCGTATTCAGGGTCTGAGTTGTTCGTGAGACCAACTCGGTTGAAATATTTCCTTGCCGTAGGGATTAAGACCCATTGGCATGTAACCTCTTCAAGAACCTGATCAGGTATGTTGACGAAACCTATTATGACGTTATGGTTTACCCTAGAGGTAACGCCGACGCAGTTCGAAAAACTCTTCCCCTCGGAACCAGAGAGGGGGACAACGGACCCTAGACGTCACATCTTCAACTTCCACCGGTCGACGGTATACTTCTGCAATCCCCCTTTCTTAAAGACAGCGGGTGTGGCCAATTCGTTGAGAGCCCTTGCAAGGTTGGAGTCATCGGTTTTCTTTTGAGTTCTCTAAGTGAGTGCGGCACTAGACGGATTTTATAAAGCTCCGCCCTCGCCCGTCTGCGTAACATTCTTCCTTGCACCTCAGACGTCCTGACAATCCCCCCGTAGGCCCTGTTTCCTGACTGCCCCATGTGGCACAATGATTTTCTTTCGAACTTAAGATTTTTGACACTCCTGGGAGTGGAAGGGCTTGTTCTGAAGTAAAAGTCGGGAGCGGCCCCGGTAAGGAATCATGTCGACCGCCAATATGCGTCCGGTATGTAAATTTATTGAGAATAGACTTCAGCCATGTGAACCGTCCTTGACCCCACACACCGCCCCTCAACCCACAAAAGAGGTCGGACCTGCCGCGCGGGTCCTAAAAAGACCCGGCGCGACAGCCTTTATAATATAGCTCTCTCGCATCCTCCGTCCGAGTACTCTTTTGTCGACTGACCTGAACCTTCTAAGAACCTGGCTCCACAACGTATATCCCCCGACAGCGAAGGAATCCATGAAGAACTAAAGCGCACAACCTGCGACACTGGGAAAACTCCGCGTGCCTCTACTCACGGTCCTCTACTGCCTCTTACCAAATCTGCACAGAGTCCACTGGAGCCCCCCTACCATCCCGGTCCGACCCCTAGATCCCTCCCGTCCTGTGCGGGTAGCAAGCCCACGGGTTCCTCCGACGACCTACCCCACCCAGATGGGAGAGGTCAGATTTCTTCTCGTCGCACCCATCCATGTCCTGCCATCCTTCATACATTCCCTTCCCGGGAGTTTCGGGACCGAAGACTCTCGGGGAGGTTAACCCTGGTTCCTTGTTCCCTGCAGACCCCGATCTTTAATCCCTCCTAATTTTTTGTTCGCGAGATCGTCTCTTCCTCGAATCATCAAGGGTTAGACGCTTACGCAACCAACGCTCCCCAGGGTATCCTTTCTGAACAGCCCTTTTTCTTTAATCCGATTTCTTTGTCGCTGATGCGTACCGGTCCACCTCTTTCAATTTACCTTCTTGCAAAGGGGTTTCCCACATGCTTTTTTTTTGATTCCCTGAAAGACTATTTTCGTGGCCAGATTTCGCACTCCCCCTGCGAATATTTCTCCCATCACTGGCCGCTTTCCCTACTACGTGTCCTCATTTTTTTAAACGCACTGTAACGCCAGAACGCCTTTCCCCCCTTTCGTCCATTAGTGACCATCTTTTGAATCAAGAAACCCTTAGCGATCGACTGTGCACCAATTCTTTTTCCAGCCCCCCATAGGTTCTATTCAGCCAATATAGCGCCAATTTCCTCATTGCAATGAGTTTGCCTCCGTCTTCTGCGTGATTCTCGTCGGAATCATTAGATCGTTAGAGGGAGACTCTCGTTATATTTTCGAGTCCCTTTTTTTCTATTAGCTTTTACAACTCGCCTTCTCCCAACAATGCTGGAGATAGCTGTCCCCCCTATTATTGCCTTCTCCAATCCTTGAGATTGCTACAGGCTCGGTGTGAAGTTTTCTCGGACTAAGCCGACTTGTTGCCCCATTTTCATTGGGGCGTACTATTCTTTAACTTGCCTTCTAGTTCCCCCTTCCTTTCTTCTGGAATCAAATCTCTTTCGAGTGATTATCAACGCAGTTTTTTAGTCTTAGTTCGCTTTTTGTACAGGCCAAATCTGATCCCCCCCTTCCAACCTCAATTTCCTGTCGATTTCTAACAGGGACCGCCGATCCACAGGCTCGCCTGAATCTACGATTTTTTCCCCCGCGTCCCCCCTTTATATATGATGCTTTCCAGCCGCTATTGTCAGACCTTTGGACCTGAACAAATCCTCATCCCCCCTAGTCCCGTCTATCCCAGGGCTTTCAGTTGTTCGGCCACTTTTGAAGCAAAGATTTGGACCCAAATGTCATTAATCCATGGCTCTGAACGACTTTTGTAAGGTGGTCTTTCCCTTGGCATAGTTTCAAGCCTCTGCCCACCAAAGTTGTGCACGCTGAAACCCATGACCCCGTCTGTTGTTCCTTATTCACCGCCTTGCGTTGACGTCACCGACACCATTACAGCCGTTATTCCCCTTCCAAAGGGATACCCTTTCCTACTGTCTTAAGACCTTTAAGGAAGCCTCACCGATGCCGGGCAGTT
>Ga0179593_1563723_pt1 | contig 15131 bp, 15 predicted proteins | sample CZODoug2_1_08_16_FD_185931 | JGI IMG/M metagenome (GOLD analysis project Ga0179593, IMG submission 185931) | Vadose zone soil fungal communities from Angelo Coast Range Reserve, California, USA - CZODoug2_1_08_16fungal (PacBio error correction) | ecosystem: Environmental > Terrestrial > Soil >... | reverse complement strand
TTAGGCCGAAAAGGAGCCGAATTTTGTTCCTTCAAAGATTACCTTTTCCTTCGACTTTGATTGTCGTTTGCTTTCCGCTCCCCCGCGATTTCCCTTTTTTGGGACGGAGATTCATTCACATCCTTGTCGGCCAATCATACCCCTATGTAGTACCACTGATCCGAACCTCCCCCCTTTTTTCCTTCGGACCCCACGTCTTTTTTTTTCCTCCCCCCACACTCGACCATTTTCCCCGACCCGACATGTATAGACGCACTTGACGCACTCCTTCTTTTTTCTTCACCACCCCCCTGACAGCTTGGGCATTTGAACAACAGCCCGTAATACAGTGTTTTCTCTTTTTTTTTGCTTCCTGCATTTCCCTCAAAAACATCTCCACCTTCTTCTGACAGCTCACATTTCGAAACTTTTTGCTCTCCCCTCTCTAGTCAGGCACGAAAAGAGGTTTCTTATATTTCGAGAGCCTCTTTCCTCGGCATATACCAGCTTCCCTCTCAGATATTTTTTTTTGCTTATACGCCCCACCTCCCCTCCTTGAGAAAACGCCATTAAGAGACGCCAAGCACTAGTGACTTTTCTCAGGACCTTGTGATTGTTGCGGCTTGAGTTTGTGAGCGCCCACTCGGTGGAGGTTCTTGACGACTCAACTGCACCTTTTTTCCTCGTTAATGTGTCTTTTCGTCCGGTTTCTTTGCCTTCGGACCCGGTAATATCCAAAGGACTCAGATCCCCCATTCCCTTTAGTAGAGATTTTGTAACCGAGGCGCCTTCCTCTTAATCTTCCTTCTTCTCCTTTTTGTAGGTCGTATTCCACGTTTTCGGCCCATTAATACAGGCTCCTAGACGCCCCTGGTTTTCTGGGCCAGCCAATGATCCTCCTCAGTTACACTGATCCTTCCCCTGCCAACTTTGAACTATCCGCAGCGCTTTTGAGATTGGTTTAGTGATTAGATGCTCGCTTGACTCCCGCCGGAAAAACTCATGTTCCCCCCCCCCCCCCTTCGGTTTCCTCCCCTTCACTTTCTTTTCCTTTTTGGCAGCGACCTTCACTCCCCTTTCTTGCATTACGACTCCTGCCTGCCGCGGCAGTTGGGGAAGAGGCTCCTATTCCTTGAGTAGATGCTTTTCTACAATCCCCCCCTCTTCCTCACCTTTCAACGTTCCCGCGAGCCACAAAGTGGCCCTTTACAAATCGTTCCCTAAGGACGCTTCTCCACATCCCCCCCCCCCCCCATGGACACCCTTTTAGTCGCCGAAAAACTTTTTCTTCTCACTAACATCGCCTCCCCCCCCCCCTCTTCCCCACAAGCAGAGCGTCACGGAACTAGCGGAACCTTGACACCGGTTTCCGCCCATTTCTCCCCCCAACTTTCGCAGTTGCCTTCTCCTGAAAGGGTTCGCGGCGACTGGGTGGCCCTCGGCCATAAAAGCGCCGAGTATTTATCTGGCGCCCTCGCTCCACAGTCCCTAGACTTCCCTCCCTCTTTTTTTTCCCTCGGTTCTGACTGTCGGAGGAGTCCTCTTCAATGAGAATAGTCCTTTTTTTTTGCAACTTAAGAACCCCGATGAAAGTAATAGGTAACTTATCTCGAGGGATCAATCTTCGTTTCTCTTAAACGATTCTGCTTTGAATTTACCCAAGTTGTTTCCAGTCATCCCCTTTTCTTCCTCTCCTGATACCTCTTCCTCCCTCTTCCGTGACTTGTCAGAGGGAATTCCCCTTCTCCAGGTTCCTATTAGAATTCTCGAGGCGCCAGACAGCAGTTTTCCAGGGCGGCAATTTTTCTTGTTTAAGCCCCCTCGCTCTTTCTTTTTGGAGCTCTCCCTGATCCAAATACTCGGAGATGGATGGTCGTGTGGCCCTTTGGAGTCCACCCATTTCTCTTCGCGCCCTGCTCTTGATCCTTCCCCCTGTCCCCGGCAAAAACGTTTCCTCCCTCCGTGATGGATCGATGGTCGGACCGCGGTTTTCTTCGCAATCTTTCTAGGATGCATTGGTTTAGTTTCACTCTCCATGGAACGAAGTTCTTGTGCACTATGAAGAACCCAGATTTTTCCGTGTCTACGCGCCCCCCTTCTTATCCCCCTTTTCTCTTTTTCTTTTTGTTAAGGGGTGGGGCACTTTTTTCTCGATGTAGTGACTGAACGGACGTTTTTTGAGACCTTATTTTCTAAAACGCCCCCCTTTTTTCCTTTAAAATGGCATAAACTCTTTCCTAATGCCCAACTGCCTCCGGAAGGCGTATTCCTACTTTGCGTGAAGTTCTGGCAATTTTTCTGCGGTCCGTCATTTCTCGAATTTTGCGGTCAGGGAAGGTGTGTCACGACCCCGGGGTTGCCTCTATCCCTCTCTCGAAATCCATTGTCCCACCCCCGACGGTGGCACCTTTTCCTGGGTTGGCTACTCGAATACATGGCATCATTATGCGATGGCTCGTCGCCTTTCTTTATCAATATTGGGCTTTTGCCCCCCCTCCAAAGATTCTATTCCTGCCTCTGTCCCTTTTGAATCCTCAGGCCCCATCCTCCTATACTCTCCCGAGCTATATGAGATCTTTGCGTTCTTCCTCAGTGCTCTTCTGATCCTTCCCAGCGAGAACTCTCGCTGTTTGAGAGTCCCCCTTTTCAATATTTCCACATGAGTTTTCTCTTTCTCTCCTCTGGAGAGCTTTCTGCGACAGGCGATCACCGAATTTTCCTTTAAACTCAAGGCGCACCTCTCTCAGGTCTTACGTACGTTCGAAGCACGAAGATTGCTTTCTGTCTTCTCTGTTTCAACTTCCCCCGTAAACTCCTCGCCAATGATCGTCGAATTAGGTTTTTTCGACTAACTTCCTTTCTTCCGCAAGTAGAGCACCATTCGAAGGGAATCCTGCTTTTTTTCTTTTCTTCCTTTCTCGGGCGGTTTTTTTTTCTCTTTCTATTGTCAATGACCTTGGCCGCCTCAATTTCCCCCCCAGATTCTTTCCTGCATGTTGCTGCCAAACCTGGGTGATCGACTATCATAGTTATTACTCTCCACCTTTCTTTTGTGACCTTCCCCTGACCTCGCAGCACTCCATCGACCCGGAAGGCCTGTTCTCTGCCAGTGATTGGCGATGATCGCCGTCCAAGGTTCCACATTTCGCAAGGAGCGCCTCTTCCTCCTTTCTCTCCTTTTTTTTTAATCCCCCTTCGCCATTTAGGATCTTTCTCCTTTAACTGTCCAACGGCTATAATCTCTTCTTGATCAGCCAAGTTGTTGTTGTAGTTTTCATAGCCTGAGGGCCTCCCTTTCTCTGAATGGAGAGAGTAAAGGTTTTCCACCTATAAAGAGGATAGCCCGTCTTGAAACTTTCATTTTTTCCCTGACGGAATCATCGCCAAATTAATTGCGCTTCCTCTAGAATAGTTTTTGCGGTGCATGAGGATCCCAGTTCGGTCCTTGCTGGTTCCGCGTTCCCCAGTCCACCCTGACGATTACCCGTTTTCTGCTCTAGCCCCCCTCCCCCCTCCGTGGCCTCAACATCAGGGGAACCCCCCCCCTTCATTTGCGGAGGGTCTTGAGGCTTCCCCTTCATTGGCCAATAGAACGCGCCAACTCCTCCCCCTCCCGCCAACCTCCTTCCCTCATCCTTAAGGGCCCCTCATTTTCTCCCCGATATGCGTTCTCTTTCGAGGCCAATCACCCAGCCGCCGAGTCGACTCGACATGCTGAAGGGTTTGTCGTCTACCCAAGCGGTTTTCCCTCCCCCCCCCCTCTCACAGAACCCTCTTAATCAACTTCCTTTTTCTTCGCCCTCCCCATATGCGATCTTGAGCAGCTGAGTTAATCTCTTGCCTTCCCCCTGTGGGATAGCCCGTACTGATATACACACCTCTTATAGTCTGCCGTTCATGTTTTAGCGTTTCCGGGGCGGTTTTTTCCGGCTCCTAGTACCCAGGTTCTTCTTCAGATTGTTCGGCATGATACAGCCTTCTGAAACTGTTGAATTACGCGCAAAGATCCATATATCTCGTGCATCGATAGGTCTGAGTATTAAAGTGATCTAGTCGCGGCAGCCCCTCCCTTTAATTTGACTCTACAGATTACCTCTTTGATCCGCCCTTTTCTTCGATGATTCAAAACGTAACCGTGACACAACGATAAGAAAGGCTAGCTTGGTGGCGTGCTTTCTTTCGAGGTCTCTCCTCCTCCCCCCTTCCTTCTTTTTTTCCATGACTTCTTTACGCGTTTGGAAGGCCTCTCATTGGGAGGCCGGCCGACAATTAGGGCATCACGCATTACGCGTAAACTGCGGCAGGTCCCTTTTTCTTTCTGAACTCGATGACTTTTTCCTATGCCCCTTTTACTCACTTCTCGCTTTGCGTGTAGTTCTTTTCTCCCAAACCTTCCGTTCCCCCAGTCAAATCCCTAGCGAGCCCTTGCCATACACCCACCCCGCCCAAACTTTTTTCATTCTGTCCCCCTTTTCTTCATCTCCCCAGCCTCTTTTCCTCCTTCTTCGCACCCCCCAGCCAGACCATCACTAACATAGAATTCGTCACCAAAACCCTCGAGGGTCGAACACCATTCCCTTTTTTGACTGGGACTTCCCCTCCCCCAGATAGCCTTTTCTCCTTTTCCTTTCGTCAAGGGGAGCGAGGAATGGGTGGACTCCACCGCTGCCACACGACCATCCTCCCCTAGTAATCCTAGACTTACCCTTCTTAATCTTTCCGATTTGACAAAAAGTCCCTCCCCCCTTTTCCCTGAACCCTTCTTCGTTGCTGCGAATAGAGTTTACTGTGCCTCCCTTGAGTTTTGCCCCCAACGAAGGCGCTGCAAGTCACTTTCCTCTCGATGGGATAAATCTCTCCTGAAATCTCTTGGCACCTTCCTCCTACTCCAGCAACCTCCTTTCCTCATATGAGATGATCCTTCCTCTTTTCCTCTTTGACTTGCAGCGGCCCCTGTCCTTTCCCCTTTTTAGTATTCGGCATTCTCGAGGCATCCCCCCGCCGCCGGTATGTCCCCATTGATTGTCAGTCTTGACACCTCCCTTCCCCTGACTTTTTTTTCTCGCCAGATAACCCCCTTTTTTTTTTTTTTTTTTTTCGTGTGTCAGCCGGTGGAGTTCCAACATATCTCTAGGAATTCTGAAACGAAATGTTATTGCTGCCGCCTTTTTGTTTCTCCTTCCCCCGTTTTTCTTTGTTCTTTCGGAACCCCTCGGCCATGTTGTGATCGAAGTCGATTAGCCCAAACACAACCCCCCCACCCCCCACCCACAACCTTCAATGGTTCTTCTCTCCGCTGACAGAAAGTTCTTTTCTACGCTGATACATCTTTGAATTGTGGTCCCCGCGCCAAGGACGGCAGGCTCCCAAACGTGTGATCCTTCTGTGCTCGTTTCTTCTTTTCAAGGACTTTTTTTTCCGCGGACCCAAAGAAGCGGCGATTGTCTCCCTGCATATGAACTCTTCTTCCCTACCCTTTGACTCCCCTTTGATCTGCCCCCCCTCCTGGCGAATTTTCTCTCAAGGGAGATGCATGCTCTTCAAGTCTGAGGACTTCCCTTTTTCGCGCGCTTGCTTCCTCCCCTGACGGGAAGGGGAAGTGTCCCCCTCCCATTACTTTTGAATATAGTTTTTTAAATACTTTTTTTTTTCCTTCTTCCCTGCTACCCCCCCTTTCACTTTTTTTGGCATAATTTCCCCCTCCACCCCTCCCTTCGATCCCGTAGCGGCCCGATGATCACATGTGGGTGTCCCTTCACCCACCCCCCCGGCTTTTCCCCTAGTCTCCTGTTCCGTTTTCTACTACCCTTCTAACCGATGCACGATATTGTCGATCATTTGCTTCTTCCCCTTCATCTCTGGATCATTTGCCGCCCCCCCTCTCTCCTTCCTCTTATTTCTACCGCCCCGAATTCCCCCCCCCCTTGAAACGCTCAGGCATCTCCTATTCCGCGATCTCTGGATTTGTCCCTCGCCCAGGCCCTCCCACCGAAGGGGATCCCTTTCTTTTCCTCTCCCTTGGACCTCCCGCCGAAGGTGCTGGTTCTTCTCTGTCTCGCAGAGAGGTTAGGTTTCCCTTAAGATCTCACGACACCCAAGCCCTGCTTTGCTAGATCGTCCGACTTTCGATTTTTTTTTTTCTTCTCCCGATCCCTTTTCCTTGCGCTTTCCCCCTGAATTTCGACGTGTCGCACATTTTTCTCCTACTTGTCCGGGTGTTGGCGCGTGCGGAGTTTTTCTCTTTTCTATGGCCCCCCCCCTCCGTTGGCTCCTCCCCGTTCAAGCTTTCCCCCCTTTTTGATCGTTTTCCCTTTTTCTCCCCCCCCCAGTCTATCCTTTCTTTCCCCTTTTTATAGCTTTTTGAACGCTGTGAACCGCGAAATCCTCGATTGGCTCCGACAATCCTCCTCCCTCCGTACTTTTGGGTTGTGGATGTCGAGAGTCAGAAAATTTTCTGATCGCCGTACCGGTTCCCCCACCCATCTGCTCAGTAAGCCCTCCCCCCCCGAAAGACTGTTCCTGAATTTCAACTTTTTCTTCGGAGAGCAATTCCTCCAATGGTTATTGGACCCGAAAAGATACTTTTCCTCCCTTTTTTGAGTCAGAAGGCTTTCCCCCGCTCCAAGGAGCCTCATGGAGTGAAGGTCCGACCGGGTTTTCCCCCCAATCGAAACGCTCCTCTTTTGAGTCCCCCGACTAAGTGAATTGGCCGGAATTGTTTCGTCCCGGTCTTCCCTTTTTAGCTCCCCCGTATCTCCTCCGCGTGATTTCTTCCCAAAGCCCGAGGGTTTGTCGCGTTGTTCCAGGCCCTCCCCACACTTTGCCCCGATACAAGGTTCCCGACTCCTGACAGATGCTTCTGATAAAACCATTTGGGCTCCATTCTCCATACTTTGACGGATTGTGAGGAGGCTTCCTTGTCCAATTAGAATCGAACAATCCGACACAGAGTCCCCCCCTCTCAAGTCTATTGACACTTCCTGATCCTATTATGGTGCTACTCCTCTCTTCTCTCCTTCAGTGCCCTTGCCATCCAAGCCTCCTTCCCCAAGTCGAATCTTCGCCATGATTTGAGTAGTATAAAGGTACCTCCCCATCCCCGCCCCCTCCTTTCTTGCTTTCTTCCTCTTCCCCCTTACGAAAGAGTATTGAGGCTTTCGATGCCTCCCATTAGGTGTTCTTTTCGAATGGCAGATCGGATCTCCCTTTTTCCCTTCCTCGATGCCTTTTTGAGGCTTCTTTTTTCGGAGGTACTCCCCTTTTGACTCTCAGGCAGTTTCTTATCGCGATTGGGGCTTCCTGCAGAAGAGCCCACTTAGTGACATCGACTTTCAAAGATTTTCGATTCTTTCGGATCCTGTTCTCCTTCTAAGAGGCCCCTTCCTCCCTTCCTTTTCCCCGCCGGATTTGCCTCCGCCCCTTTTTTGAAGTCTCCGCGACGTACCAATCGGTTCTCGCCCTGGATTTCGCTTCCCCACATCACTCCCTCAACCTCTTTTTTGAGCTTTTTGTCCCGTGCTTTCGTTTGTCCACCCGTAGAGCGATAGAGGCAACCCCGCGTAATGGTCACCCCCCTCCCCAATGACCCTTTTCGACCTTTCCTTTTTCAAGCCCCGGCAACCATTTCCTCATTTAGTCCTCTTCGTGCAGTTGGGGAAGATTCTGACGCTTTGATTTTCTGAGTAGATGACGAGCGAGTCCACTCCCCCTTTACTAACTCTTGTCCAGTTTAGCCTCTACCGTATTTTCCCCTTTCAATATCCCCTCTCCCCCCAATTTTGAAATTAACACCCCTTTCCCGATCCTTGCTGTTTCAGCTCCTGGCGCTGGCTTACACATTCCTCTTCTTCATATTCTCCCTGCCGACCCCCCTTTCATTCGATCCCCCCTGGAGATCTCCCTTCCCCCATCGCATTAGACCCCCCAAACCTTTGACCGTTTACATCTAGGGACCCCCTCTTGGCTTTCCCCAGTAATTTTTCCCCCTCCTCCTGTAATTCCCCACGGAATCCCTCCGCCTTAGAGCGAAAGGGCGCGCGCGGCTCTTTTTGTGGACTCACCGGCCCTTTCCGAACCTCCCCCCCCCTGACGCTTCTCTTGTGTTCCTTTCTTCTCCTTCCATGTTCTGGACTTTGAAAAAAAGCTTCCCATCCCTTTCGTTTCCCTTCCAGGAGAGTGTTCTCCCCCCTGAGACTGTCGACCGCTCACAGTGCAGGGACCCATCTTCCTGCAGTCACTCGTTACGTCATCTTCTCTAAATATATCTTCTTTTCGATTCTTCTTTCCTCTCCCCTCTCCTTTTTTGTGTTCCCCCAGCAGCTTCCCTTTCTTCAGATTGATTCCCTCTTTCCGATTCGTAACGTCTTGATCAGCCTTCTCCCCTTTGATTGCCCGGTTCGGCTCCTTCGACCTTTTCTTTTCCCTCCGAAGGGAAGGGCCGTTCCTGTAACCCCTCTTTTTTCTCTTCTCGCGTACCTGGACTTTCCCTAACTTTTTTTTTTTCCGTTGGGAACTTGCCCTGGTTTTCTGTAACAATTGCGACCTTTTACCCCCTTTGCGAAACGTTAAAATGCTCGGCGATCTTGCCCCCGTGGTGGTTCCCCCTTTCCCTTCCCCTTGTTTTTTACATGTTCCAGCGTGATTTCCGATGTTTTCTTACCTCATGTTTTTTCTCCCGATGGTCGTTTTCTGGTTCCGGCTCTCCGATTCCAGCTTTATTTGTCAGCCGAAGATGAGAAATTGAAGGTGTCGTCCCATCTCCCCCTCCTGGCAGGTGACCCCGGTTTCTCCTTCTTTGGTCTCTTTTCTTTGCTGATGCCTTTTTTTTAGACCGAGGATTCCCCCTCCCCTCGAGTGAGTAAAATGGTCACTCGCGCGTCATACTCAACGGGCATACTCCTTTGCACTTCCAGGGACTCCCCGAGGGCTTTCCTTTCTTCAAGTCTTTTTCCGTCCGGGTTTTCCTCTCGCGAGATCAAGGCCGAGTCAGTTCCTTTTGGTGTAACGACACCGGTTTTTCCCCCCTCCTCTCCCCCTCAACTCCCAAGATCACCCCCCTTCTCTAGGATAGTTTTTCCCTTTTCCGCTGGTATTCATAGAACTCCAGGGGCGCATACGCGATGTCATTTCCTCTTTTGAGCTGAAACCCGCTGGCCGGCCCCCTTCGGAGGAATTTTCCTTGATAAAGTGGTTCCTCCCCTTTTCCGATCCCGCTCACTTCTAGCTGAGATCCCTTTTTTTCCCTCCGTTCTCTTCTGTGATTTCTTTTGCCGCCCCCATCGAGAATAATTTTTCGTTCTTTTTTCCTCAGTTGCCACGACTTCCCCGCCGCAAATGACTTTTAAGAATCTCGCGCTCGGATCTCGGAAGTATTTTTAAAACTCCTTCTCCCAGGTCTTTCCTGCACCCTCGGGTTCCTCCCAGAAGGATTCTTCTCTGTATTCGTTCGCCAGCGAGCGTTCTTTGACTTAAGACTCTCTACCGCCCCCCCGTAAAGAAGTCATCCCCCCCTTTTTAGGTCCCCTTTTTGACGTCTCTCAGTAGCAACCTTTTGCCGGAATCTTCATGTTCGACGTTCGCAAATGTGAAGCTTCTTTCTTTTTTAGCGTGTGTGTGAGTTTTTCGACTCTTGGAAAATGAGTTTCCTCCCCCTCCCAATAAGTCTTTAAATGTCTTCTTTTCCCCCCCCCCCCCATCCTTTTCACGATCTTCCTCTCCCACATGTAGGTCCCCTTTTATGCGTGTTTTTCCCCTCAGTTTGGAGACGACAAGGAACTGATCCGCATGAAAGACCCCTTTTGATTCTCCTCCCTGAGCAAGGCTGCTTTTTTCCCCCCCAAGGGAAATGCGCTGGTTGGCTAAGGCCGCTTAAGACGCACTAAAGCCGCGGTGATCGAATTGACACCTCCGGCGCGCCATTCGGGCTTCCTTTTTCCTGGAAAGCACGATATCTTTCCCTTTTTTTTTCCTTGTGAGTTCCCCCCCCTTTTCCCCCAGGAATAAGGTCTTTAGAGTCAGAGAAAGGTTTACAATGTTGAAAAAGAGGCTTTGGAGATCCCCTGAGACTTTTCTTCCCGCCCCGGAAGTCCTCTTCCCCCTTCCTTATTAGATACTTCCCCCCTGGATTCCTTCGTCTGGCGTGATTCTTCCCCCAGGGAGGGGATGGTCGAGGTCCTTTCCCCACCCTCCCGATACCTTTTCCTTTCTCTCCACTCTCCCCTCGTTGGGTTCTCCCCTGGAGACCCGCTTTCTTCGGTTTTTTGGCCCCCAATTCAGTGGCCAATAGCCAAGTTCAACCAAACCCGCAAGAGCACATAGTCTTCCTACCCTCCCGTCGTCCCCTTTTCCCTGGCGCACCGAATTTTTGAGCTAGTGATCCTTCATCTCCAGGCCCCGACGAAGCTTCCTCTTGTTCCTGAGTGGGTGTCGATTAAAGGAGTCTTTTTCCATCGAAACATCGCGCGCCCATAAGAGAAGACACTTGTCCTCTTCTTTCTCCGCCCTTCCGCGTCCTTTTTATGACTATTTGTCTTCCGACTCTGACAAGGAGAGTATATCCCCGAGTCTTCCGTTCATGTTGATCGGGTCCTGGTTGCCTGGTCCCTAGTAACCACCTTCCAGGACAGTTTTCTCGACCCTTTGTTCCTTGATACCTCCAGTCCTATATAGTTCCTCTTCTTTATGATTTTCCCTTTTACCGCGTGTTTTTTTTGACATGGCAGCTAAATTAGCGCCGATTTTTTTGCCCTTTTTTCCCCCAAATTTGCCTCTCTATACACCTCTGATTCTCTCTCTCTTTCCCAACCTTTTTTCTAACGTTTTTTTGCCAGTTCTTCTCTTTTTCCTCGTTTATTCTCTTGCAAACGACGGTCGTGGACACTTCCCTGCCGTCCCTTTTCTCCTTTTTTGGTCTTTTTTTTCCGCCTGGTCATTAACGTCCTTTTTAACGGCCGGCGGCAGTGGGGGGACCCCTCGGTGCCCGCTTGAAATGTTGAGTAGATGGACCTCCTGAGTTCATATGCCATTTTCTTCAAAGAGACGATTTGACTTCATCCTCCCCTGTAACTGCAATCCCCCCATTGCCTTCCCCCCAAAATCGCACTCCACTGTTTCCTGCAATGCCGTACTTGTTTCTGGCGGACCCATTTTCTTCACTTCGGCTCCCCCTTCTTTAAATCCCCACTAAACTCCCCCCCCCTCAGTAAAACACATCCTCCCTCCGACAATCTCCGCGAATACATCGAGGTGTCAGGTTTGAAGACCTGAATGGAAGGTCAGGGAACCCCCAGTCTCCCAGCCCTATTTGAATTCTCGATGTCCCTATTGGGACTCCCTTCAATGGCCCCCCCGAATCCCTTGGTAAGCTTCTTAGAAAGGCCTTCTCCTTCGCGCGTTCTGATGACCCCTCTTCCAAGCCAATGCCGGAATTTCCCCGGCGGCGTGCTTTGTCCCCCGAGAAAGGCGAATCGCCCCCCCGGGCCCCCCCTCAGGTGCCCCCCTTGTTAGTCACTTTTCCCCTTCCGATCCTTTTCCTTTCCCTCTTATCCTTTGTTGTTGATCGATTCATCCTCAGTTTAGGTCCGATGATACAGATCATAGTAAAGAGTGACTTGCAGCGGGTCCCATTTGCCCTCGACACGGTTATCTGATCGAAGTTATATCAGGCTCAGCCTTTCCGGCCTTTTTTTTTTTCCCCAGAATTTTTTCCTACAATTTCTCCCAGGGAATGGAGCTCTTAAAGACCTCCCTCCCTTCGAATGATTGTTTCCCTTGCCGGTGGAGAAAACCCTAATGGCGCGACCTTTCAACTTCTTCCTCAAGTTTGTTTCCCTTAGTTCCCCCTGCTGCCCCCCTCGTGTGAGGATCCCCTGCTTTCCGCGGCAATTGTTTTGTTTGAAGGAGATGTCTTTTCTTCCGAAATTCTTCGATCCTATAAGTTCTTCCAGACATAGTCTTTTCCTCCAGAGCCCTGAGACGGCAGTTTTTCCCCAGCAAGTTGAAAAAACACCTGATTTTTTTTTTTTCGGAATTTGTGGATTATTCCTCCGTTTTTCTCTTAAACAGCCTTTTCCCTCTCGTTGTCTCTCCCCTCTATGAAATAGTTCCCGTCCCTAATAACGGAGCATTAGGTCTGCACCAAAGTCGGAAGGTAAGAGCTTTTATTCCTACTCCCTGGGCATTCTCGATCCTTCTTGGTAGTCTCCTCGATAAACTTGCAGGGACCTGGGCTCTGTCACGACACGGCGGTTTTCCTCTATCTCGTCCCCAAGCCTGTGCCACCGTGTGTGTCCATGGTCCCCCCCCTTTGTTTTTTTTTGTCTCCGGGATTTTTGGCAGATTCTCGTGAATCTAAATCCATCGATCATCGCGATTTAATTGAGATGATCAACTTTTGTGATGACTCCCCCCGGATTCTATTTCAGAGGACCGGATCCTCCCTCTTCCTCTTATATAGATATTTTTCTTTTCCTTCAGCCAGGATTTTTATTATGTATCATGACGCCCCCTAGAGACCTGCTGTATGGCATCTTTTAATTCCCCCCTCTCCCCCGCCTTTTCCCATTCAAGGTCCTTCCTGAGAGATGCCTTCCCAGGCTATCAAAATCCTTCTCCGACTCTTACAAGCGCGCAAAAAAATCTTTTTTTTTTCCCCCGAGTATTACCCTTTTTGCGATTCCCTTGAGTCCTCTCTGACTTCTTTCTGGGCTGCTCTCCCACGTCCAGAAGGGTTCTTCCCATCTTCGCCCCAGGCGTTTTGGATAATGCCGCTGCCACTACGTCGATCGAATCTCACCCTTTTCCGTGAGACGGGACCAGTCTGTTTTCCATGTCTTTGGGGCGCTTTGCGTTTCTTCCCTGCGTGGCAGTGCTTCTCCCTTCCGGAAGTTAGCAGTTGCTGACCAACGGGGGTGGGATCGACGATATCATCGTTCATGTCGGGCACCTTTTTGATTCATTTTTTTTTTTGGATTTCACTCCTTTTTCATCCCCCCAGCACGCCCCTCGGACTTCCCTACATTCCCCCTTTTCGAGCGAAGGGATTGGCGGATGACCCTCCTCCCAATGGTCCTTTGGTCCTTTTTCCTTAAGCCGAAGTCCCTCCGCTGTGCTCGAATGGAAACCTTTTCCTTCTGCATTGGTTGAGCGTGCCAGCACCTTTCCTCTATCTTTTCTCCTCCCTCCGTCCTTTTTGGTTTTTCCCCTTCCGGTTCGGCCTCCCCCCCCCGGAATCCTCCTTGTAGGTCCCTCAAGGTTTCAATTCCCTGCTCCCACGAGGATTGAGTCTTTTCTTTTTTAAACCTCTCCGTTTAAACTTTTTTGAACTGTTTCCCTTCGGAAACTTCTTCTCTTCTTGGCCACGTCTCCCCCCCCCAGAATGTTTTCGTTTTTGCGGTCACAAGGAAGGTCCTTCGGGTACGGACGTCACCAAACCTTTTTCCCTTTTTCCCTTTTTTATCGTCGATCCCCCCCTTTGGCTCACTTGACTACCGTGAATGCCTTCTTTTTCTTTTCTTGACAAAAAAACCCCCCCTGTTTCATTGCCAATTAGACATCCCTCCTCCCCCCCACCCCTTGCCCCCCCCTCTTTCTAGCACTTCCCCTCGTGAACCTGCTGGCGCACCGCATTTTTCTTTTCTTCTCTGCTGACTTTTTCTCTCTATCCCAGCCACTTCGTAGACCTCTTATTTTGCGCGGACTTTTTTTTTCCCTTATCTCAACATTTTTCCTCTACAGTATTTCCCCCTCCCTCCTTTCGTTGCTTATCCCCTCTGTCCTTTTTTTAATTCCTGAAGATTGCGCGCTTGAGTTCCTTGCTTCTCCCCCCTTCTTTGTGACGACGACCTATCAGATCTTAGCGTTGCCGGGTTTGCTGGATTGGTTCCTTTCTCCCCTTCAATTCTCAGCAGCTAGTATCGCGATTGGGGCGTTCATGTACAGAAGAGCACGCTTCCCCCAAGGAGAAACTTTTCCCCTGCCTCGTTCCTCTCCTTTTCTCCTTGCTACTAGCTCTTCTTTTTTTTGCCGGCAAGAAAAATTCCCTCTTACGATATTCCTTAGCTCTTGCTCCTCCCCTGGATTTCCCCCTCTGCCACAGAGACCCCTCCCCGACCTCCAGCGTTTTGTTGTGTCCCCTTTGCTCTTGATTTCTTCATCTTCCAACAACCTTCTTTGGTCGTGAAACCCCTTCCCCCTGCCCCCCTTGATGAGCGCGCGACAGCCGGACTCGTTTTGGCCGCGCCGGCACTAAGTAGGGCCCCCCATTTTGGAAGTCCTCTTTTCTCGATGCCTTGGAGTAGATGTCCGCTCCCGAGTTCTTCCTTCCTTCCCAATCGTTGAGTTTAGAATCCCTTCAAAAACCTGTCTTACACCCCACTTTCTGCCCCCCTTCCCCCCCCACCTCTCCTTTTGCCTAGTGTTTACAAACCTCTTTCTCTTTCTTCCCGGCTCCCCCTGACACCCGTAGATGACGGCAGAAACAAATTTCTAGCCACTACCATCTCCCCTCTTTCAAAAACCACTGTCCCCCCCATCTGTTGACCCCCCAATGGGAAAACCCCCATTCGTCAGCAAGATAGTCCTCTCCCCCTTAGTCAGGACGCGCGCGGCTTTGTGGACTCCACCGGGGTCGGTCCACCCCAGAAAATAAAGAGTTTAGTATTCCTTCTGCTACCCTATCCTCTCCCCTTGCGCTCCTTTTTCCAACCCAGCGGACAAGCTCCTGAACTTCGGGCGGCGAGACTCTAGAACTCCGAATCGCGTGAGGGGCCAGCCTTGCCCTCTTCTCAATCGTTAAGATATGATGCCCCTTCCCTGCGCTTCTTTTTCCTCTCTCAGATTCCGTTCTTTCTCGTTTTCGATCATCTTCGTCACGCTTGAATTGCAGCGTTTCTTTTCCTCACCTTGGCGTGATTCGCCTTTCTCGAGGGCAGCGCCGAGGAGTGCTCCCCTACGATGTTTACCTCCGCGTCCTACATTGCCCCCAGATTCCCCTTTTTGGATGTTCGTTTTTCCCGTTTAAGTCCAACCCCTTTCTGCCGCGCGCCGTCCACTTGGAACGAATGATAGTGATTTCTGCTGACGAATGTGTTTTCCCCGTCTCTTTTTCCTTGGTGCATCCCTTTTACCTCCGCGGTCGTCAGGCGATGGTAGCT
>Ga0179593_1405174_pt1 | contig 15131 bp, 16 predicted proteins | sample CZODoug2_1_08_16_FD_185931 | JGI IMG/M metagenome (GOLD analysis project Ga0179593, IMG submission 185931) | Vadose zone soil fungal communities from Angelo Coast Range Reserve, California, USA - CZODoug2_1_08_16fungal (PacBio error correction) | ecosystem: Environmental > Terrestrial > Soil >... | reverse complement strand
ACACCTTCCCTCCGGTTTCCCTCCCCTGTTTCTCCCCAGTTGTGGTCTCAGTCTTTTTTTTCACGGGGAATTTCTTCGCACCATAGTCTTTTCCCTCTCTCATTTTCCAGCCTAGCTTGAGCCCAGAGCTTGACTTTCAGTTATACTTCCCTTGGAACAATGCACTCCCACGTTGACCCCCTTGTTCTGCGTCTGACCCCCTTAAATCCACCCTACTGACCATTACACGTTCAGAACCAGACCCCCCTTTGACTCGGTTCCCCCCTTCACCCCACTTCGGTCTTTTTCCCAACAGCGCCAGTTTAAGACTGATTGAAAACTCCACGGGTTTCTCTCCTTTTTATTATTTCCCTTTCCTCAATGCAAGATGGTCCAAAAGAGACAAAGCAAAAGTATATCCTTGTTTCACCTTAGTTTTTTTAGTCCCTTTTCGTCCCCCCTTTTAAAGTTTCTAAGGGAAAGAATATGTATTGTAGGCCAATTCTCTTTTCCGTTCTAACTATCTTCGTAGTTCGCTGCAAGTATTGGAAAACAACAATGGTGTTTTTCCTCCGTTCTTGTCTCCCCCCCATTCCGCTGCTCAGACTCCCCTATTTCCGGCTTCCTAAGAGTAATATCCACCTTTATGCCACCCTCGTCTCCTTTTTCTAGTTTCCCCCTCTTTTACAGAGACGCCTTTTTTTCGTTCGGTTTAAGACGTCTTGGCCATCTATAGAGATTGGGTTTTTTTTTCTTATTTTTTTTTTCGGTTTATTCCGCGAATTTCTCTGGACTGCCGCACAACTGTCCAATTCCCGGTCCTGTCTATCATGTTGATTCCTTGCGTTTTCCTAGTTTTGTCCGTGTCTAAGGCCTCCTTAACTCCTCTCCCTTTTTTTTAAAGAAGATTGATTTTGCGTGTGTTCCTCTCTTTTTTCATTGTATCAAAGATGGTCCAAATAAGTCTCCTTTCCTCTTCCTATGTCCCTTTCCTCCCGTTACACGCAATGGCCTCCCCTAAGGAGTATATCGTGAAGATTTTGCTAAGATGTCGAATTCGCGCCCCTTTTATACTCCCCTGCAAGGAATGTACCACTGAACTCTTGGCTTGTCGGCCACGAAGGGAGATTCCACTTCTTTTCTTTTCTTTTCCTTCCCTCCCAAAAAAAATTCTGCTTTGGTTCAGTTTGTAAATTTTGGTGAGCGTGCGGTATCGTTCTGTAGCGTTTTTTGGCGTCTTGTGTCCTCCCTGAGTTCAAACCTTCTCGTCCCCTTTGACCTCCAGCATCAGTTCCCTTTTGGGAGCGATAACTCGCCTTTTTCTGTCGAGGACGTGGAGGTCTATACCTTCCTTACGTAGACTCTTTCTGTTTTCCCCCTCCCCCGTGCCCCCCCCTCAAGCCTAACATTCTCCTTTAGATTCTTTGTTAAACAATGGGACGTTTGGCGATACCGTTCTCGTTCATTGCTACGCTTTGGTCTTTTTTGCGCACCCCTCCCTCATTTCAAGCGTAGGACGAATTTTCTTTTCCCTTGGCGTTGGTAGGCAACCCCCCTTTCCGTGGTAAGATTTGTTCAGACCAATATCTTAAATCCTTCCTTATCTTGCTCCAGATTGGGTTGGGTAGTGACCGCCAATGGGCTCTCCCCTTTCCCCGTGTGAAGCCCAAAGCCCAGTTTATTTTTACGGGAGTGTATTTTGTCCTCCCACGCTCCCCTTACCCTCCTTCATAAACACGGTACATACGTCCTCCCTATTGGTGGCGAAGCTCGCCTAGCTTTTCATAGTCTTCGTTGACCTTTTTTCCCCCACTTCCTTCTTTTTCGTCCCCCAACCGGACAGGTATCACCCCCGGCAGAATGTTTCGCTTGACTTTCGTCTTTTCGCCCCGGGCGAACCTGTAAGTTGGAGTCTGTCGTTTTTTGTTCCCGCTTGGAGTTCTCAGACGCGCACCCAAAGCACTATACCCTTTTCCCCCTGAGACTTTCGCCACCGCTGTCTCTCCTCCGATTGGGTCGGATGATGCCCTTTTTTTTTTCTCTCCTTTTCCCCCTTTTGTGAGGACCGACAATGCCACCCATCGGTTCTTGCCCTCATTCCTTTTTCCTTTCTCAAATCGCCTTACCTTTTTTTTTCGACAATTTTACGATTCCATCCACTCATGTTTAGAAATTGTTTGCTCCCTCCCCCCACTCCTGTGTCACGCTGAGAGTTTTGTTTATCTCCATCTCGACCTCCCCCTACTCATTCCCAAACCCCCTTTCTCCCCCCTTCATCTCCCCCCTTAAAACCCGAAGTCTGCTAAATCCTCCCTTTCCCCCGAGCAACCGTGTATCACCCGAAGGGCGACTTTTTTTCTAGCCGAGTCACCTTTGTCCCCCTTTTTACTCCTCTGTAGGGAGGTGTTCACCTTCAGCACATTCGTGGATCCCCATAGCGCCCCACACCCCTTCCGAGCTCAAGTGACGGCAAACCTCCCGTTACCCCAAATGGGCACAAGCTTTCCTTTTTGGGATAACCGTTTTCCCGTGTGATCACTTGGTGGCGTAGCTATTTGTGAGCTCCCCTCGTTTGTGATTACCTCTTTCCTAAATGCGAGAGGCAGCCGCAGAGTTTCAATATTATTGACCAGTTCACTGAGGACCTAACATTATTTTGGATCTATCTTCCCGTCACAGAACTCCCCATGGTATTTTTTTCCATGAATTTTTTTAACGTTTTTCAATGACTAGAAGCCACAGTGAAATTAATTATACACTCTTGTTCGATTCTTGCTAGTTTTTTGCTTCTCTCATTTCTTTCTCCTTCCCTCCCTTATGATATTCGTCTGGTCTCTATTCCTTCTGTTTTTGTGAAACCGAATTTCCATTGCCCTCAACGTTATTCTTTTTTTTTCTCCCTTTATGTTCTTCTGTGTTTTCACTTAGTTAAGACCCCACCAAGTCTCGATGTTTTCTTTCCTAACGCTTCTTGAGTTTTTATTCGAGATCCCTTTCGTTAAAGATCTACCCCTACGCCACTAGTGTTCTTTCCCTTTTAACCCCCCTTGTCGTTAATTGAATTGTCGTCCACGCCATTTTTCTGATGGTTCCTCGGCGTTCCTTTTTTTTCCTTCCGTTGGTTTTGTTGTTTAGAGTTTAAGTACCTTGCCGCGGCCACTGTCTCAATTTTCTCTGTGTCGATTTTCGTTCTCCCCCCCGATTTTTCCGCCGCCCCAACCTCTAGCTTTCGCGCGTTAACCCGCTTTTTCGTCCGCCGCGTCCTTTGCCTCCCTTCCCCAAGGGGTAATACCCCTGTGACCCTTTTTAATTTCCCCCCCCCAGTTTTTGAAGGTGGAGGATTCTTCCACGTCAAAGTCCCGGCCCAGTATCCCCCCAGTTTTTTCGACAACCGTATTCCCAAGTTGACCATCTGGGGTCCACTCACCTTCGGCGTTTTAACACAACGGGTTTTGCCCCACCATCCTCTCGACGAAACAGGGAGTCTATGCAATTCTGTTCGACTCATTTCTTTGACCTATGGAATGAAGAGTACATTGCCTTCATCGTTTCTCCTCACTTTTTCCCCTTATTCCCAGTGTGCCCCCCCCCCTTTTGAAACAAGTTGCAGGTCACACTCTTGAACGGTTTCCCTCTCCCAATTTTTTGACTCCCCAAGATGGGATAGCCGAGAAATCTCTTGACAAGTTGACACAAAGGGACCAGCATTTACCGTTCTTTTGAACTTTCTTAAGTTTTTTAAGTGGTCTCCTAGTTGAACAATATGTTACCTTTTAACCTTTTTTTACGATACACATGGTCCCGGTGCACCTTTCCAGTCCTAGGTATATCGTTCAAAGACCGCTAGCTGAAGGACCATTGCTCATTTTGCCCCGAGTTTTTTTTATGTATCGGGCCCTGTGAGATTGGGGTTTTGTTATTTTCAGTTTAGGATCGCATTGTTTTTTTCACGGACGCCTTTCCCCTTCCTTTTTGAAGTCCCTTAAAGTAGGATTCCCATAATCATGTCTTCTGGATGAAATCTGGTAAAGAGACGGCGATTTGACTCCTTTTTTGTTTTTTTTTTTCCCCCTTTCCCTGTATAGGTCTTTTAGATTCCGATTTTTTAGAATTCTTCCTTAACCCTGCCCTATTTTCTTTTTCGTTTTTTAAGACACTCCTTTCTTTTTTTTCCCCCCTCTTTCTTTCCCTTTTATATTAGAACCCTATACCAGATGCCCCAGCATGACCGGTTTTCCCGCCCGACTCAATACCTCTATTTGCTTTTTGTCTTTCCCTTCCCCCCTTCCTTTCCTCAGGATAATTGGATGCTCGACTTCGAGTTTACTCGCAGAGTGGTTTGCGTTTGTTACGTGGTCGGTATAGTACTTGGGCGCTTTTGTGTTCTAAACAGAGGACCCCCCTCTTTTTTTGTAACCTCCCCTCTAAAACAGAAGAAGAGCATTTGATCTAAAGAAGTTTCGTTGAGTGTTTTTTGTGATTTCTTTGACTATTACCGTTCGAATTTAGAAGCTTTCTTGTTACTCTTTCCCCATCCCCCAGTAGGGAAATTCATTCTTGCTCTTTTTTCCCCTATAGTCGGTCGAGCCCTTTTAGTTTTAATGTTCCGTATTTTATGGTGAGGAGACGCCTTCCCCCTCCTGCTCTCTCCTCTTTAAGTTGCGGGTCCACAAACCTCTTTAAGGATCTTCGCCGCAGAGTAGATGCAAGACCATCCCTCCTCGTTGTTGCCGTGTTTGGATTGGTTCTTTAGTTGGTCTATAAACCCCTCCCACTTACCCCGAAATGGTTTTGGAAGCCTGACCAATTCCGTTCTAGAGTTCAAGGACCTTTCTTGCGTTACTCCCCCTAACGAGTCTTTTGCATTCACTGATCCCATTTGCCCTCTTTCCTCCTCCCCCCCAGACCCCTCCGAGGTAAGGAAAAACCTCCTAGGGAACTTCCCTTCCCCCGTATTGTTGCCCTTCTTTGCCACACACTGCTGCTGCGGGCTTTGGAAAACCGTTTGACTTTCTTCCCCTTGACATCCACGTCCTCCAGCCTCCTGTGGCCGGTTGAGGTTCAGCCCCTACAATTTCCGCGAACCTTAGGTGTATTTTTGGTTCTTACTGGACAGAGTTATGTCCTATTTTGCTTTTCTTCCCCCAGGCGCCACTGTGCATCAGAAATGATCAACGCCGGTCCAGGCGTGGACATTCAGATTGTGGGTTCGGCTGGACTCTCCCCTCCTACGTGATACTCTTTTCACGTCGGTCTGTAACACCCCCCTATACTCCTTTTCTTTCACAACCATGACTTTCGTTGCGTCTCCAAACGTTCGGCGTCCTTCTGCATTTTTGGCCTTTCATCCACTTTCATGAATTTGGATACGTTACTGTACGGTTGCTTTTCTTTGCCCGACCTTTTTTTTTATTCCTTCGTCTCCTTTCGCACGTTTCGTCGTCTAGGCCTATACTCTTTGTTTTTGTCTACGCAATTAGTCACCAGAATCCCCTCAAGTTCCCCCTGAAGTTTTTTTTTTCTTTTTCTCAGGTCCCGTCTCGTTCGGACCTAGTAGAAGGCATTCATGCTAGCTTCTTTAACCTGAGTTGACGCTGCTTTTCCGTGTTATTTTTCTAGAGTACGACATAACACTATGCTCCCCAAAACAAATTCTACTCCTTCTTACTGGACTCGTAAAACACTAACATTTCCCATGCCTGACTCCTTTTCCGGCTTGCGGATCCGATTGACTCTTTTGGCCCCGTAGTTCTCTACTTGAGTGCACGTTTTTTTCCCCCACGCCAACTCGATTGGAAAGACCTGGTCACTCTGATGTTACCCGGCACGATAGCCGAGACTAGAGTTCTATGCCACTCCCTTCTTTCTTTAGCAAACCTGAGATCAGAGCTTCACTTCATATCAAAAGTATGAAGAAGATGTCCTACGTTTCATTTTTCTTCCATGTAAATGGCAACGAAGAATTGTAAAAACCAAAGGAACCTACGTTTACCACTCTCATGCCACTACTTGGACCGACCCCTAGGAACATTGTACGCATCTGGCGGATTAGAGAAGGCGAGGAAAACAGCTTTTCCAAAGTACAGAAGAGCATGTGTCAACCTAAGATCTGCATGTTAGAGCCAGAACGAGAATCCCTTAATCTCCATCTCCGGGGCGATTCCATTTGGCCAGTTTCCGTGCCCCGCGTTGTGTTTTTTGGTTTCTCCTCGTCAGTGGTTCTTGTTGACGACGGGTGACTACGATGTACTTGCTTGTCCGTTTTTTTTGAATTTTGATTCGTGAAAGTGAGTTTTTCGTTCTTTCCTTTTTGGATCCCTTTCCCTAACTGTTTGTACGTGATTCCTAGTCAATTCTGCAACTTTCCTGCAAACGTCCCGCGACTGACGTAGGGTTGACATAGAGACCCCCCCTTTTGACGAGGTGTAACTTTCACAATTCCCTCGACTAAACGTTCGACCCCCTAGCTTTGGGCTTATTTCTCTTCTCGTTTTTTTTGGGTACTCCGTGTTCCTCCTATTCCATATTTCTCAAGGTTCCCCCCGAAGGGAAGCCGGCAGATTTAAGCTAGGTCAAGGCAACGGCGAACGAACCTTTTCATCTATAACGAGGAGGGAACTGAGGCCGCCACTGCCTGAGACGACAAGGAAAGACCGAGCTTTGCAAACGTTTCTTCGTTTGCTTCGGCATGCCCTCTATTTTTTCCAGGCCCTTAATGGTACGGCTCCATTGCGTCCCCCACGCAGCCCCGTCGACCGAGCATTTCGGGCAAACCATTCGGGGAGCCCCTGCTTTCCTTCCCAGAGCCCCTCCCCAACTCCGTATCTGACCCCTTCATTAAAGGATTTGATCTAAAATGAGCACCAAGATTTGTACATCGAGGGCACCCTTCCCTTTTTTTTCATTGTCACCCCCCCACAGTACAAACTAACCCTTTAGCTGCTAAAACTCCCCCGTGTTTTCGACGGATCTGGCCTCGCTAGGGCTTCTTACCAGCTTATGCATTTCATAGTCGCCAGTGTTATGCAGAAAGTTTTCCCCTGGAGGTTTAAGGGTACCGGGAAAGAAACTAATTGAATAACATTTTACATGCGAGGTCTTTGCCGGCGGTGCTTGCTTTGCACCCGATGCCTTACTGCTCGAAAGTGACCTTGAAAAGTAATAACTTCCTTATGTTTTTTATCGCCTTGAGCCCATAGAAGTTGGTTATCTCAGTCTTTTCAAACGACCGACTTACAGGTGTAATTTCCCAGATTCCTAAGAACACAACAGGCTCCTACACCCTACCCTTCAGCTTTTCCCGTATCGTCCAGTCATTGTTTGAACACCATTTGAACCGAGGCTGGTTGTTTCAAAGCGTCCAGGGCATGGAGGGAGTCACTAATAGGAGGAGAAGGCGCTATTGTTTATGCTAGGCCTGTCTTTCTTGCTAAGAAACCCCAGATTTCACCTAGGTTACGCCGATTCATCATGTGCCTCTTTTATTCCCTTTCCGCCCGAGAGTTAGAAATAGGGGCGACGACACCGGAGTGCAGAAAGGCCTCCTTCTCGGGACGAGGCGAATAACTTTTTCAGATGTAAACAACACTGACCGCCCGACCTTACAACACACTCTCTCTTAATTATAGAAATTTGATTTCCCAGCTTGCAGTAGACTCCGAAAATGCGGAGACCCGGTTTTATGGATACGGGTACTTTGTCTAACAAAGGTTTTTTTTATTACTAAACGTGCGGCCTCTGACCTCCTTTAATATATGGTGGCATTGACTTTTGCCAAGGCAGACAATCGGGAAGACAATACTGGGTTCCAACGGCGGAATATAGTTCTCAGTAGTACCATAGCATCGGTTCAGAACTGGAGATAATAAGCCCTTTTCCCGCACTACCGCTTTGGCATGTTGGGGTCCGACCAATGTCGATGATAACTTTCGGCTTGCTTGTCATCACTACCACTCCATGGGAACTCTAGGTCCCGAGACGGACAGATTAACCCAAGCTTTTGGGGTACTCCGTCTTTCCCTTTTTGAGGAGTGTGTCCAGCACGAGGCTTTCCCCGTGACAACATATGATTTCAGGAACTCTCCTTACCACCACTCAAGTTCGTCCCCGAGTTACGTGATCTCAATTTTTTAGAGTCTTTTTTTTTTTAGGCGTTGAGGTTCTTTTTAATCCTTCCGTCCCGGCGAAGTCCCTCAGTTTTTTGAAAACACGAAAAAGTTTCCACTTCTTATTTCAATTTCGGCAGCTTCTCCGACAACCTTTCTTCTGCTGTCTAGCCGTGTTTTTCGTGCGGCTTTAGGTTGGCCAGACTTCCAGGTTTTTCTTTGCAGTCTAGGCCCGACTCGACCAACGTCATTTAATTTTATCCCTTAAGTCCTCAAAGACCACATCTCTTCACTCATCTCGTTTTTTTGGATGCTGAGGGTTATTGGAGCAGTGGTTAGCAAAGAGTCCGCTGTGCCCTCCTGTCCCAATACTTTCGTATTCGTGCAGGCCTTGAATCTGTTCGTTCATCACTCCCCCATTAAGTCCTTGTCACTGATACCCCCGGCTCAACCTCCCCGTTCCCCCTACTTTTTGGTATGAAAAACGAGACTCTCTTAGGTTCTCAATTCGAACCTGCTTCGTTCCCTTGTACGGAAGTATTAAAACACGGTCTCCCCCGATCGGCCTTAGGCATGAGACGTCCTTCCTCTCTTCTGGCCCGGCTGCTGCCCGCCCTGTGCCGGCTAGTCTTTGCTCACAATTGCAACGGAGACAAGAACGTACAGCCCTAACTTTTTTGACAAAATGCACCCTTTAGACAACGCTTTTTGCTCGGAAATGGAACTTTGTTATTTTTGAAATCCGCTTCTCCGCTTTTTTCTTTGGTACTACCGAACACGGAATCTCGATGCTTGCCGCGGTAAGCAAGCTCCCGCCTCGCGTTTGGGCGTAAATTTTGAGAAGGGAGGACACTACCCCTGCCCTTCTGAACACCCCGCTGATCGACGCCCCCGGCCAGACGCAGGGACTTTCTGGATGCCACAACTACAGGGAGGAGGAATTGTACAGAGGAAGAAAAGGAGAGAAATCGCTTGAGTGCACTCTCCCAGGCCGCCCTTATCATCGGTTCGTGTTCTTCAGAACAAAAACTACCTCGATTTTTGGAAAGAGCCATTTCTTTTTTTTTCGTCAAAGTGAACCGGGTCGCCTCGTGCTTTGAACAGCTGCTACGTCTGGGGGAAACACGTCAGGTTCCGGTCGTCGTGTGAAGGCCCTAACCGAAACGATGATACCGTAGTTCAGGCCCTTAGCCCCGTTCCTGAGTCTTTTTAGTCTCGCACCCAGCCAGAGACCCGTTCTTCCTTTCCCTCCCTCAGGAGTATCTCCAAGGGGGACAAAAAGACGGCAAAGAAGTCTGAAACCCGGCGCCCGCAAAAAACTTCCTATCCCTTTTCGACCCCCAACGTCTTTTACCCGTCTCGGAGCGAATCTTAGTCTTAGTCCTTCGACCCTTTTGATGCCACCGTAACCCATGGCCGTATTCACCGTTTTTTTATCGGCTTTACGAATCGACTTCGTTTTATCTTCCCCATCGCGCCCAAACAATCTCTACGAGATGTCCCAGGTTTATTTCACCACAAGAGTCCCAAAGATCGGCCAGTCCCCTATGACGATACTACCGAGACTTCTATTTTTTTGCCGCCTCGGATATTCCAAGAGGCTTGGAGAATCAAATGGCCGACTTTTACTTCCCCCGACCCCAACTGTTGGCGCCATCAACGGCCGATGAGGCTTTTTCAGTGGAGTTTTACGGCGACGCTTGCGAGCTCCGCCGACTTTTAATCCTTGGACGCTGCCGCCGTCAAAGTCCCTGGAAGTCGTTCTATGATCTGGAACAGATTGTGTCCCAGTAAGCCTCCAACTTAGAAATACTTACACGTTTTTATGTTTCTCTTGATATGGGTACTGTTTGTTTGGAAGAATGCTTTCATTTAGAAGGAACCACGCCGTCGAGACGAAGAGGGCTTTTCTTTGTATCGCTCGGTTAAGGCGTGGTTCCCTATTTTTGTTCCACTACCCGTGAATGGCGATTCATCGATGTCAAACGGTTGTCGGTGCCTTTGGATACGGTGTTGTGCCCTCCTTTCTGTGCTCCCCCCGACACCCCCTTCCAACTTGGCTTTTTTCTAGGCTACTTAGTCGAGGTGAGGCTGACACTTGTCTCCCTCAACCCGGTCCTGTCTTCTTAGTACTATAGCCCGCTTTTCAACCTCCCCTTTTCTCACCCGGAGCGGGACACCGAATTGAGTTTCTGGTGTTTAACATGAGAGCTCTCTTTTCTCTACGTGTTGTTGGTTCGCACAAGAATACCCTTTACCCCGCCGCTTTTGCCCTCCGTATTCAAGTCTTACTTTCTTCCGTTTTATGGGATTTGCCAACAAATGTCCGAACATAGTTCAGGTGGACGCGGTCGCCCCCTCAGATCCCTCCTGCATGTAATACTCCTCTATGAAAACGCCCACAAAGATTATCTAAACTCGAATCGACACAAAGTTCCACTCACCCTCCACATAGTTTTTCCCTCCTTACCACGTTTGCCCTTTTAGGGCACTTCCACGTGTTCACCACGGAGAACAAATGACGAGCAAAAATTAACCGTTTTCCTCCCATTATGTCATTTCCCTCCCCCCCTTCCCTTCCCTTGGCCTGACTCCGACCTCAAGATAAAAAATGGTTAGTGCCCTTTCATTTTTCGAGTCAGTGTTCCCCCCCCATGAGTTCACATGATCCGGCGTAAACTTCCGTTTTTGCCTGGGTACTGTCGCGTCCCCATTCCCAGCTTTTAGTTCGCAGTCTTCGTGTTAAAAAAAAGTTTCAAAGGTCCTGGAGTAATCTGCAGGTTTTTTTCCCTTTACTTCCCCTACCCCGCTATTTCCCGTTTCACCTCAGGAGTACTCTACAGTGGAAAAAGCAAGTTCTTACTTCAACTCCTTGTAAACGCTTTTTTGTTTTTTTTCCGATTTCCCACGTGTTTAAGCTTAAGGGGGACCCATATATTCGATTTGTTTTTCTCCTTTTATCCGCGCGATTTCGTAGGACTTCGGACCACTCTACACTTCGACGGGGATTAACACTCTATAGGCCGATTATTTCAATTTTGTCCCTTCCCCGCGTTTTCTGGGCTATAGTTTGCTCCTTGCGATGGAGCACTCTCTTGGGTTGAAAGCGATTGTGCGGTCCATTTTGCAGATATTTCTATTTGCCCAAAGATTTCGAACTTCTCGCCAGACCTGCGTCCTAAGGACGACAGACATACTTTGTAAAACCAATCCGTCTCAAAACATTTCCGTTTTATTCACATTGTAGCTCCCTTTTTTATGATCCCCCGGTACACAGAAAGTTGGATCCGGAAGAAGGAACATTTCCCCATTCCCCTCCAGATTGGCCTTGTCCTCGTTCCCCTAACCCACGGACGAAGTCCTTGGCTTGCTCTAGAAAGAAAAAAATGATGGAAGGAATTTGTTCCCCTTCTTCCGTTTTTTCTTGTATAGTCTTTTCCCCCTGTTGTCGCTGTTTGGTTAATTCAACAGGCACCACCCGATAGGAAGTGACTTCCAAAGCTAACACAGTTCACGCCTCTTCCCTTTTATCGGCGCGACCTCACGCCGGCACTGATTATGGATTTCGTACTCATTAGTCGACTTCCCCGCAGCTTGTGAAAAGCCTTTCCCCAACTAGCCTATCTGATCGTCTACCCTTTTGGAGTTTACGACACACAAGTATTGATATGGCGCTAGTTTTCTTTTGCATTCTTACCTTCCGTTTACTGGGCGTCACTTTACGACTACGGCAGGTCCTTTTATAAGACCTTTGGTTTTTTTTCCCCCACCCGCGGGTTGACGATTGTGGCTCGCCTATTCTGCCAGAACCGGTATTGCCTCTCTTGTGTTGGTTTTTTTCTGTGTTAGAGATTTTTCTTCATTTGACTTTGCCGCTCCCCATATTCCACTGTCCGATTGGCCTGGAAAAGGCCCTCTGAGTAGACTTCCCCGTAAACTTGCCGTTTAGTTCAAAGACGAGCCAGCTCGGACCCGGTAGACCTCGTTCTAAAGTCCTATCTGACGTGACGATGTCCTTCCCTCCGTTCTTCGTGACAGGTTTTTTTTCCCACCATTGCTTCGTTAACGGTACGGATACACCTTCCTTCTAACTCCCCTTCAGGCTTGCACTATGAACGATCAAAGGCACGTCCCCTGTGTTAGGGTGATGTCCTGTCGCCTGTTCTTTTCTTTTTCTGCCCCAAGCCCCGCATCCCACCCCCTTTGTGAACGAACTACCCAATCACGCAGTTCCATTGGCTCCCTAAGCTGGCTTATCCTTCCACATCCGAAAGTTCATCCTTTCTTCCTTTTTTATTACCGACAACAATGCTCGAGTTTCTGGTACCTAACTTACTGGACAAAACGTTCGTGCATCTTCCTTTCCTTCTTATTCCGAACCCTTGATCCCTCTCCTTTGTACTCCCATTTTCGAAAAGGATTCGCATCTAAAACTAAAGACATTGCTTCTCCCCCGTCCCTCCCCCTTTTGCTTTAGTCTTCCCCCCTGTCCCCTTTGAGTGACCCGTCCCTAAACCCCCCCCTGACAACCACTCCCAAAAATATGATTTCAACTGAAGAGGATGTGATCATTTTTTCTCCCGTTTCTGCTGAACTATTCTTCTCCCTTCCTTTACCTTTGAAGACTTCCTCCCTCGGGCAAGTGCCTTCCACGCGAGTTAGAGATGTGCGTTAGGAGATACTCACGCCCCACCAAAAACCCCTCCTACTACGAGTCTGTTTCCCGGGACGCGTCACCACATTCGTCAAAATCCGGAGGCTCGGTCCCCTTAGTGCCCGATCCCGACTTCTGGTGAGCACCCTTATGAGTCAAGCCGGAAAATAGCGGCCGCATCCGAGTAAACGCCCCGGCTAAGCCCTGTGTCTCGTGCCTTCCCCCTTGTATCCCCTTTCCGTTTCAGAATTTCGACTACGAATCGCCTTCTCTCCTGCCTCCCTTCCCCCCCCCCTAAAGTCGAATTTTTCTCTGGATCCTTGCCTGGAATCCTGGGGTGAAATTTTTTTTATTACAGCATAGGTGTGCACATTTACTTCTACCACCCCTCTCTCGTTTTATTTCTGGACTTTTCCCCTTAGTCTTGCCTTACATAATGCTCGACGCCCAGCGGGTGTATTAGTGTACTCACTTGTTATTTTTCTTTCCTTTTTTGTTTCACCTTTTCTCTTTTTTCAGTTTTGCCCTTCTGTTCCCAGTGTATTGTTGAGTTTAACTCGTGGAAAGTGACGTTTTTTTCTTGTCCTCCCCCTCCCCACTTTCCCAACTTTTTTTCTTTCATATTTTCCGGTATAAGAGAAGATGGCATAAGGAGTCTTCCTCTTCCACCACTCATGTTTGAGTTCCATTTCTTCCCCATCCCAAAGTTTGTCTCACGGAGAGTCGCCATGATACTGCTTTCCTCGGGCTTTAGATATATCAGAAGGGTGGGTCTTGAGACAAGTCCCCTCCCTCTCCAGCAGTCTTTCCCTTTGTTTCGACATATTCCTGTTCTCTCAACGGGAAATTTTCCCCAGTGGAACGCAAATTTTGCACCAGAGGATGTACGGCCAAGATAAATTGAGGGCCCTCGTTCTTCATACGGCCACTCCGACCCAAAAGTTTCGTTGGTCAGGATTCTTCACGTAAGTCGCCACAGCTCAAAGTTCATTGAATCTTCCACTGCCCAGAAACGTTGAAAAGATGTAAATTAAAAGGCGGAGAACAAAACTTTCGGAATTAGGAAAACGTACCCCGGAAGTAGAGCCAAGTCCACAATGAGTTACTTCATTTTTCAGTCGACCCTCCGGACTTAATGGTTCCCGGCATTCCCATCACTTGTTTAGTAAATGTTCGGCTCGTTCCCGCTCTTAGGTCAACACTGTTCCAGTGATCCGTTGCCCCCTTCTCTTTTCTTTGATGCGTCAGGCTCCCAGCGAACTATGCTTCTGTTTTCCGCCAAAGTCGTGACTGATGAACTGCGTTCAATTGACCGCCATCGCCGGTGGGCGACGCGAGGGTTGGATGTTGTCGGGCACGCAGCGAGGGGACCTGCTACCTCCAATATCCCGAATCCCCTGGTTAACTGAGTCAGCGATCCGGCACTTCTTTCCTGATGCGATGTTGACGTGTTTTAGTGTTCCCCTCTCCCTTTGCACTATATTGGTCTGGGACTAGTGGTTTGACGCCTGAACCCATTTTCGTGAGTCTTTATTGCCCCGACTTTACTACAAAGCGGGAAGCAGGAAGGTACGCACATGCTCAGAACTTTTCCTGTCCTAGGAGTATTCGGAGTTTGGCGGATTCCCCCTGTCGCACACTCTATTAGGTTTGGCCTCCCCGAGAGATATTGCTGAATTGACTGCTTTTGTTCTGGTTGTCCTCTATTTTCCGGGTCCTTTCCCCCCTTACATACATAAAGACGTGGTTCTTACCCGACCTCCCTCTTTCTCTTGCGGTCGCCAGAAGTCCAAAGTGTATTCTCATACGTTGTCCCCAATTGCATAGTTATTTGCTTTTTTTCCCCCCCCCGGTCGAATTAGAGACTTTGGTCCCGCCCTCCCTTGACTTTCTTTCCCCCATTCCCCCTCATGCGTTTGTCGTAATAGACGGAGAGCTTGTTTAACTGGTCTTTATCCTTCCCACACTGCATGTTCGTTTCCAATCGCAGGTTTAGGCCTGACCCTTTTTTTGTATGCTGTCCCTTTTTGGCTCTTCTTCTTCCCAATTTTCCCGCTCCCCAACAACCTAGCGTCCTACGCCTTACCCCAAGTAGATGCCTTGACTGTTCTACCCCCAGACGTGCCACTCTCTGCTTGCCAGAGAAGTTTGTTGTATACCTTTCCTAACGGTTCTAATGCAAGCACGTTTTTTGCCCCCCGTATGATCATTCGTGAGGATGTACGATCTTTCTTCGACAACCCTCTTCGTCGTATCTGGCTATCCGGTGTTTATGTGAATGCGTCGGCTCGCAGGAGTAGACAGACACGGTCCTGCCCAACCCCTCTTTCTGTTCTTTCTTCCCCCACCCAATGGGTCCTTGGAAGAATGTCTCTACAACTTCTTCATACACA
>Ga0179593_1288897_pt1 | contig 15131 bp, 16 predicted proteins | sample CZODoug2_1_08_16_FD_185931 | JGI IMG/M metagenome (GOLD analysis project Ga0179593, IMG submission 185931) | Vadose zone soil fungal communities from Angelo Coast Range Reserve, California, USA - CZODoug2_1_08_16fungal (PacBio error correction) | ecosystem: Environmental > Terrestrial > Soil >... | reverse complement strand
TTTTAAAGTCCCCGAAGGTTTCTAGCCGGAGCTCTCCATTGAAAAAACCAACCCCTCCCTCTTTCCAATGCTTTAGGCATCCCCCTTTTTTGATTGTGGTGTTTTTTTTCCCCCCCCCCTGGAATCCCCACCCTGCTGCCGTCAAAGAATACCCCTTCCTTGGAGACCTGCTTTTTCGCCTTGGGCTTATGCGTCTTCGTCCTTTTTTTTTTATGAGCCAGTTGTCCCTTTCTTTTTTCCCCCTTCCTAGTTTTAAGGCCCGCCTTCCTTTCCTTCCCCAATAACTCCCTCATTTTAATTCTCGCTATCTCCAATATCGCCGCTTTTGCATAGCTAGTTCTAGAGGGACATGTCTCAAGAAAGGGAAGGCATTGAGGCCGGATGTAGATTATCATCCCCCTTTCCTTTCTTTCCCTTTTGTGGTGCGTGATATCGTCCCCCCACCCTCCACCCTGCCCCCTTTCCTCCCCGGTCGGTTCTCAACACCCTCATCCACCGAAGCGGGAACGGCCCCTTTTCCTCATTGAAACCTTTCCTCCATCCTCCCCCCTCCCTCACCAACTTTCTCCGCCCCCAATTGGACCATTACCCAAACCGTTTCGGTTGTGAATACAAGTGCAGGGTTGACTTGACCCAAACAAGGCCGTGTAACCTACCGGTTCCTTTCCCTTTCCTCTGCTGTCTTCAGGGCCACCCCTTTTTTTTCCTGGTCACACTGCGGGGCATGTACAAATTGAGGATAGTGGGTTGAGGCGGCGATGACACCTCCGCCCCCCCTTGTGAATTTCCCTCCCTACGGCAAAATTTTGAGTTGAGGCACTCACCTCCCCCTCCCCTAGTTTCTTTTTGCTTTCCTCTTTTATCGCTTTTTCTTCTTGCTTGCCCACTGCTCAGCTCGGAAACTTCTTCTGTCCCCCTCCCACCCTTCCCTCTTACGTTTTGTGAACGTCAATGATTTGGCATAAGAATGAGATTCTTGACCCCCTCTTCTCCGTGCCCGTTTTGGACTTTCTGTTGCCCTTCCACGGCCCTTGTGACCTTTCTCCTTCACGTCCTTTTCAGCGTGTTCCCGCTTTTTTGGTTGTCCCCCGTATGAAGTGGGTACCACCTTTAGACGGAAGGGGACCCCCGACAATTGTCTCTCCTCCCCTTCCAATACCTCGTCTGACGAGTCTCCCCCCTGTGCCCGGTCTCCTCTCTGCCAGTCTCTCTTGGCCTCTTCAAGAACGAACAAATTTAACCACTGGTTGGATAACTGTTACAGGTCCTCGCCCCAGGGCTGAGTTTCTACCTTGTCAGTAGTTGCGGTCTCTCCATCTCCGGGTACCCCCAGTCTCCAATACTCCGTCAGGCCGACCATCCCCCCAACCCCCCGCACCCCCCTCTTGCCCCCCCATGGGGTGGCGTTCTCCCCTTTTGGTCTCACGTCAGCCCTGTGCTTTTCTTCATCCCCTTGTATCAATTTAGATTGTAGAAGTGGCTGTGGCGTGCCCCCGGACAATGCAAGCCAAGCTGCCTCCCTCGGAACATTTCCCCTTCCTTTTTTTCTTTCAGCGACTTACTGTCCATGTCCCCTCCCTTTTTCCACTAGTTTTTTGGCGCGGAGGCTTTCATGAGTCTCTTTCTCTCGGCTTTGTCTGTGAGATAACTCGGACAGGATTAATTCAGTTTTCCCCCCTTTTTCCCCTGACCAGCCCAGCAGTTCAGTCTGGCCTTTTCCTTCAGTTGAGCTGACAACCTTTCCGTTGGCCTATTATTCCTGTGTAGGAATTTCGGTCCTTGTCCCCCTCCCTCTCTCTTCCCTCCATTTTCTATTACATCCCTACCCCACGATTATGCCGCCCCCCTCTATCGAGTATGTCTGTGGGTAAGAGAGTGCCCGAGATCTTGGATCTCTTTCTTTTCCCCCTCCTGTACGACCGGTGACCCCCCAATCCCCGGCTGCTATTCCTTTCCCACCCTCTAGGCGTCCTGGTTGTTTTCCTTAAAGTGAACCTCTCTAATCTGAATTGTAAGAGATCGTTCCACAACCTTCCAACGCGCTACTTTCGATCCCCCCCCTTCCATTTGATTTGTACCACCGTTACTTTCCCCCCCCTAACTAAACCGACCCCCCTCATACTTCTGCGCACTCCCCTTTGACTGGACGCATCCCTGCCAACTCCCAGTCAAAAGAGAGCAGTGCCCTCCCTCCTTCTTGCTCCGATCCATTCTCGACACCGGCCCTGGTATTGCTGAAATTCCCCCCCCCTCCCTTGCCGTTGTTTTGTTCCGGTTCAGGCCTTTTCTGAGAGATCCCTTCACCCAACATACCCTGTCCACTATTAGCGAATACTACCGGAGTTACGAGAGCTGGAGCGTTGAGTTGGAAATCGTCGCCTTTTTTTTTCGCCTTGGGCGCCTATTTTCTTTTATCCCCCCCAGCAGCCCCCCTTTTTCCAAATCCTCAGCCTTCCTTTCAAATCTTTCTATGTTATAGCTATTTTCGGTTAGGAGGTTGAAGACTGCTGTTTTTGAATTTTTCTTTCTCTTGTTATCGATTTGCGCCCACCTGGAGACACGGGTAAAATACAGATCTCCCTAGATGTACTCCGTATTTGTACCCTCTCCCCTCTTTTCGTTGGTGTGTGATCTGTGCCGTTCCCTATCTTCCCCGACACTGTTCAACGTTGTCAGCTTGTCCTTTTCCTCCCTCCCGAATTTCCGATTTTTTTCCTCTGGTTCTCGATGTGCTAGAAGCCGTCGGGATTGGCACAGCGTAGGGTTTAATGATTTTTCCCCTCTTCCCGGTTGTTTTCTCCTCCTGTGGTGCGTCATTATGCCTTTTTCTTCGTTCCCCCGGCCCATTACCGGTATGGTTTGTAGCAAAGAGTTTATTCGCCAAGTTTCCTTTATTTCACCCACAATTTTTTGGTTTCCAAACCGATTCGTCATGCTTCCTCCCCCTCTGTTCCGGTCCGCAAACCTCACCGGCCAGTGAGAGCTGGTTTTCGCAGGAATTTCGCTTTTCCCCCCCCCTTCCTTTTCTACGATCTTTTTTTTTTTCCAAGCGCTTCCGCCCGTCGTAAAGATCGTCCCCCCCCCCAAACCAAGCCTAATTAGAGAGGTTGCGGCTCGTTGTTGACACTCTTCTTCCCCCCTCCTCCTGCTTTTGGTCCCCCCTTTCCCCCCCTAATTCATGCCCCCCTCCAGCCTTTTGCCCGGTCCCCCCTGTTGCTTTGTCATCTCCTGGAATATCAAATGCCCCGTAGGCGAGGCGGGTTTGCTTTTTCCCCGGGGCACGTTCCCCTTTCCTCCTTTCATGCTACGAGCCCCTGTGTCTTTTCGATAGCATATTCCCTTCCCTGCCTCAGAGTCCTCCCTTCTGTGGATTATTTCCGACTGAATTTACAACCGCTTTCCCTCTCCCATCATTTGGTTTTGTGAGGCTCTCAGGCCCCCCCGGTTATTGTTCCCCGGGTTCATGCCCCCACTTCCTTCTCAAATCACATTGATACTGATGGTGGTCCCAAAGAAACCTGCTGCCCCTGCCTCCCTCTACCCAGTTTCCCCCTGCTTTCTTTGAGCTTATTTCTTACCCCCCGGCATCAGTTAGCCTCATCTACTGCAGTTATCTTCAGGGCCCGAGAGGTGATTCTGGTACCCGTTACCAACCCCCCCCCCCCCCTTTCCCTTTTTTTAACTTGTCTTCCAGCGATGTTCCTCCTCCCCTCCCGGATTTGCTCTCCGCTACTGATGGTTTTCCTTCTTTGTAGCCCTCCTTTTCCCGGTTCGTTAAACCATCTCCCCTTATTCGGGACCTCTGCTCCTTGTTCACCCAAGACACAGGCTGCCCATGGCTTCTTTCTTATTTCCTGGGGCAGCGGCTGTTTCTCCCCTTTGCAACCTAAATTAAAACCGGTCATTCTCTCTTTCCTCGGCTAGGAGGAATCCCCAAACCCTTGTCTTGCCCGCGGGCGCTTTTTGGTGCGGCTTTGTCGACTCTGGCAATTCTCTTTCACCCCCTTCATGATAAATTCCAAACCTTGGCCCCTCCTTTGAGTCTTTTACACTTTTCCATTTCCACACGTTGCAGGATTTCCTTTTTGTCAACTTCCGCACAAATGGCTCTTTCAGGCGACCTTTTTCCCCCCCTTCTTTCCCGTTTCAAGCACCTTCCCCTTTCCAGTTGCACTGACTTGCAGGCTTTCTTGCCCCCCCTCTTTCCTCCAGGGTTTAACTTGACCTTGTGTTTTTTCCCAGGTGGTGACCTGGACTTTTTTAAGTCCCCCCTGATTTGTCTATTTCCCCACACTTTTTTTTTTCTTGCTTTCCCCTAGATGGTGTTTCTTTGCTTCGCCGTTTTGCGTTCTTCTCTTTCCCTTTCCTTCTTTTTTTCCGAGGGTTAACGGACTTCCCCCCTTTGAGGGTCTTGCTTAGTTGGAGGATTTCTGAGTATTTTTTTTTTTTCTCTCCCGTTTTTTGGTGGTTCTGGTTTGCTTTTTTTCCTCTTCTACCCACAAACGAATTGACTTCACCGACGTCCACTTTCCTTGATTCGAGCGTCCTTTGAGTTCCCCTTTCAAATGCGTTCTTGAGACATCAATCCTTCCATTTTCTTCCCCCCCCATTCCACCAGGCTTTTCTGAGATTGGGCTTTCTCCTTTTTTTAATGTCAACTGCCCTCTTCGTTTAGGCACTCAGTAATCTTTCCCCTTGAGGTTCCCCTTCCCCCCTCGCCGTTCCAAACACCTCATTCACTGGTTAGACCTCCACCCTTCCCTTCCTCTCGCCCTCTTTTCCTCTCAAATATTCATTTGTATTCTTTGTTTTGTGCGTCCGAGGTTATGCTTATTCCCTGCCCGCCCCCCCCATGCCCCCCCCCAAAACGTAGTTGTGATGGAAGACGCCAATATCACTGCAATTTAGTTTCAAAGGTTGCGTTTTTCCCCTCTTTTCCCTTTCTTCCTTTCTCCATGCTTTTCCTTCAAATTCCCCTCTCTTTTTTCCCCTATACTCCGTTTTTGTTTTTGTTGGTTCTTTTCCTCCCTAATCTGGCTATGAGACGGTAGTGGATCCTCTTTTCCAAAGAGTGAAAAACGTAAAACTTTGACTCCGGAACAACGATTCTTGGCGCCCGGACTCCACCCTTTCCCCTTTTGTTATGGTTTTGTAATAACACCCCCCCTCCCCCTCTCGCCCCCACCCAAGATTCCTTCTTTGCTCCCCCGTGCTTTCCTTGTTCCTCTTTCCTTGTCTTCCGTGGTTTTCTCGCACCGGAACCAGCATGGTTGACGGCGAGGTGTTGGAAGTCAGAAGCAAATTAGTTCTTCTTCCCCACTCTCATTTGACATGATCGCCCCCTTCTCTCCATCCCCCGTTTTTTGGATTGGGCCTCTCCGGCTGTTTCTCATTTCTCCCTCAACGTGGTGTCCCATTGAGGTTACATTCAATGGACGCTCTATCATCCACTTCCCCTCCCTTTCATTTCACGTGTTGCTCTTGATCTCTCGTAACCCAAGCACCGCCCCTTGCCCCCTCCCCTTTTGCTTTAGCCCCCCATACTAATTAAAAGAATATGGGGACCGGTTTTCATCGGCGACGTTCCCCCGTTTCCCCCCCCCCTTCCCCCCAAGTTGAAACCGTCACCCACCGTCCGAATCAAAAGCCCCACCCTTTTTTTTTTTTTTTTTTTCCCCTCCCCCCATTTAGGGTCCCTTCTCAACTGAGGTGGATTAAAAAAGGAACGGAACTGGTTGTTCATCCTTTTTGCTGCCCTTTTTCTCTCGGTCCCTTTTTGTCCACGGGCTTACAACCTTTCTTCCTTCCTGTTGCCTTTTCGACTGACCCCCGCCCTTCCTGAATTTGAAAAGGGTCAATTCAAACTGTGCCTATTTAAAGGGTTACGCCCACTCACGAAAGGTCTTTTCACTTTCTTTTTTCCTTTTCTTATTTAATCGGCTGCTTTCCATTCTCCGCTCGTTCCCCCTTGGCATCCAACACTTAACCTCCCCCTTTTTTCCAACGTCATTTTGGTCATAGCCTAAGCCGGAGGACTTCTATTCCGTGAACCGGTTCACTTTTTTTCCCCCCTTCCTTTTGTGTCCCTTCTCATTACAGGCACGCGCCTCCCTTCCCCCGCTTTCTTTGTTTTTTTTTTTTTTTTGTGGGGTTTACCAGTTTCGAAGTGGGCACAAGGTCGACGGCTCTTTGTACACCCTTCCCATTCCTCCCCCCCCTGTCACATACTCGTCTCTTCTGAGTCCCACCCAACTTTTTTTTGATTCGAGATCCCTCTCGCGTTGTTCAGTTTAAAGTCAACTCATTGAAACCTGGGTTGTTTCCCTGACGAGATCGACCCCCTCTTTTCGAGCTTTTTTCCGTTCTCACGTCTTTGCGGTTGCCGATCGTTGGCCCTCCCCCCCCCCCCAGTACGAAACAGAATTATCACCTTTCTTGTTCGGGCGTGATCCCCGGTCTACCCTGGCACTTCCTTCTTGTCGTCGTTTGTCCACTCTCAGTCTCATTTGACTATTGTGCAGATTTTTGTGGCGGGCACCTGTTTCCAAATGACTAAGGGCTTCGCCTCTTCTCCCCCCCCATCCAATTCGTTTCGAGTTCATCTTTCTTTTGTCCCATGTTCCTCCGAACGTTCCCAACTTCTGACGTGTCCATTCCTTCTTCTTAGAGAACCTTTCTGCGGGTCTCGTGAGAATCCAACCCCTTTTCCTGAAGGTGTGCCCCCCATTGGTCACATAAGCCCCTCCTGCAGACCGGAGGTCCCCTTCTGAGGCGATGACCCACCCCGCTCACGTTGGTCTCCCATTTGATTCTCGTTTTTTTTTTCCCTTCCTTTGTCTTACTCCCCCCCCCCCCCCCTTTTCCTCGGCTCTTCGTGAACTTTTCTAAAGCATCCCCTATTCTTGACGCCCTCCCCCCCTCCTTTGATTAGGAGTTTGTGTCCGAGTTGAGCTAGCGCTGGTGCTTCCTTTCAGTTTCTTTTTTCCTCCTTTTCACCTTAGGTCTTCACCTTCCCTGCGAGGATGTCAAGGTTCTCCCCCCGTCTTGCTGGAATGGAATTCAGGTTGAGGGCCCGGACATCTTAGTAAGATCCTTCCTCTACGGTCCCCCAGTCCTACCCTGACCTGCTATTGAGATACCCCCGTACCAATTCTTTGTCTCCTCCCCCTACGGTATCTTCCAACAGACATTCAGACCCCCTCTGACTGGCTGAGCCCCCCACGCAGTAGAACACCTTTCCTCATAGAAAGTCCCATTCTCCGTTCCCCCCTCACGCAGTCTTCTCTTCATAAAGACTCCCGTAGCCACCAGCGGCCCTCTTTCTGTCTGACCCCCCCTTCCGTCACTCTGTCCCCGTTGCCGGTTTCTTTGTATGTACGGTACTTCTCGCCCCTCTTTAATCCCCCTAACTTCAACTAGGAGTTGACCTGAATCCTTTTTCCCTCGTTTTTTCTACTATTGAGTGGTTTTCAATGGCTGTATGGTCTCCCCATCGTTCGCACCCCTGATTCTGATCCTCCACTAGAACCGCAAACTTTGTTTCCACCACCCCCCCGCCGGTCGAAAATGTGCCCCTCTCATTGTTGTTGTTCTTCTCCCTTTTTTGTTTGTTCTTGATTGACCCCCCTTTTCGTTATCTGGTTTTCCCTCATTTCTTTTTCTCCCTAGGGCCCCTTTCTTTTTGAAGATTTTCAAATCCAGACGTACATTATAGCATCTTTTTCCCTTCCCCAGATATGCATGGGTTTATTATATGGGGTAAGATCGGACCCGTTCACGCCCCCCCCCAAGGCACCGTCAAGTTGAGCCTTCCTCAGCTCCCCCTGAATGTCTTTTGATTGGAGCTTATCTTGATTTCCTTTTCCGCATCCCTGCCCTTGCTTTCACCCCCCCTTTTCGTTTGACTGTGGTACTATGCCCTGCGGTGGTGTAGAATGTAGTTTTTTTTTAACAAGGATGGCTGTTTTTTTCTTCCTTTTCCCTTTTCTTTGCTTTTCACCGTCGTGTGCTGTCAGCCCAAAGATTTGCCGTTCTTCCTATGGCGTGTGGTATTTTTTGGTCACCCGTCTCTTTCCCCCTTTCTTCGTCGCTTTTTTCCGGTAAGCCCACGGTCCCGGCCAGTCGCGTCTTCTTTTTCTCCTCCCCCTTTCTGCCTTGACTCACCGTCCCATTCTTTCCCCAACGAGCGGTTCCCACCCTCTCTTAGCCCGGAAAGCTCGGAACCCAAGGCCTTACTCTGATTTGGCCTGGCGGCTTTCCCTTTTCTTTCTCCGTTTCACGTGCAATCTCGCGCTTGGGACCCTTCGTACAATCCTTTCCCCTCCCGATCTCCCTGCCGGCAAAAGGTTGAGCTTTTGGGGAAGTAGGGAATGAACTTTTTAAAGTTCTGTGCGTCCCTTGTTTTTTTCCCCCTTTTTTTCTTTTTCCTTAGCCGTCGGCTCGTTTTTTCCTTTTCCCGAAGCCCGCCTTTTTTCTATTATTCCTCAAGGGCCTGACTATTTACTCAGTAGGGGACGCTTAGACCCGGCAGTACAACTCTTTTCCCTTCCCCTCCCTCTGTGATTCTGCATCGCTGCTAAGCAGTTCCGACGAGTTAATTGTGAAATCCCATGAACTGCCAAAGCAATCGTTCCTCTGAATCTTCTTTTCTTCCCCCTCGCTGCTGCCCGTGCCCCGGATAACTTTCTTCCCAGCTACCACACTTCTTACCATGACCTTTTCTCGGGAGAGATTTCTTTACCAATGTTTGCTCGGCGAGCCGCCGACGAGTGAACCGCTTCCTTCTTCGTCTCTTTTCATCTGCCGGGTCCCAGTTTCAAAAACCCAGTCTTTTTTTTTCCTTTTCGTTACCCCTTTTTCCCTTTCACCTGCGATACCCGGTACCTCCTCTCCCCCCCTCCCCTTTGTGGTCCTTTTTCATCATATACCGCGGTAATTATTTCTTTTTCTCTCTTTTTCCCCCGTTCTGGTTCACCCCCAGAGTCCTTCCTCCCTTTTTCAACGCTCGACTTTTTCCCCCCGGTCCAAGCTGCCCTTGATGTTTTTTTTTTGATTCATTGGCACAATCCCGTGCCTTAGCCTCCTTGAAAAGACAGTCACAAGTTGAAGGGCTCCTTTCCTTTTGGTCGTCCCCACAACGTGATCCTTTGGCCCCACGTGTCTCGTTTTCAGTGGAGGGCGACAAACTCTTTTTTCCGTTTTATATTTCCCCGACTACCCGACCCCGCAGGCGAAAGCGAGCAACCAAAGGCACTTCCCCTTCGTTTGATTTGTGCCCTTTAAATCGTGGCCCGTTTTTCAGATTTCCGTTTTCCCCCTTCAGCCCCTTTTTATTTAATTGCTAGTTAACCATTTTCCCCAGGTCACTGTACTGCATGTTTTGGGGACCATTCTTTCCCCCCCCTTGTCCGGCAGCAAAGTTGTAGCTCTTCTTGCCCTTGTCCCCCCGTTTTTTTAAGGCCCTTTTCAGCTCAACCAGAATTTGATATCTTGACCCAACGACACTTGTGTTCTGATTTACCACGCGTTTTTTTGCCCCTTTTTTTCCCCCTCTTTTTTGAGTTCTTTCTTGAAATTTCAGTGCTGGTTTTGCTAGGTGGTGTGGTTTTAAAGGGATGCCTCTTCCTTTTCCTTTTCTTTTGTTCAGTTGTTATACCGACCCCTGTTTCTTGGTTGGATTTTATGGTGTTTAACTATTCCCTTTCCCCCCCAACTCCTTTCCTTCCCGACTAAAGGGTGCCCTGGTTCCAGTTCTTGACCCCCATTCCCCCCCCTTGTCCCCTTGTGTTTTTTTCACAATACCTCCCCCCCTTTTCTCTCTTCCCCCAATTTTTCAACCTTTGGTCGAGATTTGGGATGATGATACCTAGTCAGTCCTCCAATCACTCGGAGTTTAGGGAATCATAAGCTCTTGCCTTTTCTTCCCCCCCCCTTTCCCTTCCCCACCAATCGGTGGCTCATCCAACCCACTTACGGTTCCTCCACATTTCTGCCCCCCTTCTTCATCCCCCTTCCCTCCCCAATTGGTATTATTTGGTTGTTTGCTTCTCTTTCTTTTCGGGATGGATTTTTGCAGCAACCATTCCCCCCTCTTTTTTCTTTTTTTTCGCCAGTGTTCCCCTTTCCCTTCATTTTCTTTTTCCCTGTGAACGGTCTTTTTTCTTCTCCTTTCCTTCCTGCCTGAGGCCACATATCATCCTCCTTTTTTTTGATAGAGATTTGAAGTCTAGCTTTCCGTTGAGCCGTTCTCGTGTTACAGTGTAAAACTCACCCCCCTTTCGTCCTCCCCATCCCCCCCTTTTATATTTCTCTTCTCCCCCACTTTCTTGGTGCTTTTTTTTTCTTCACCCCTCCCCCTTCCCCGACTACGCTTTTCACACCCAAATGAATACCAGAATTTTTCTCACCGAGACCCCACTCTTGTCCTGGTTCGTCTTTTTTTTCTTTCTTGCCATTATTATTCTGAGGTTTGTGCATCAACCTCCGGTAATACTGTTTTAATGGTTGTGCACACCCATATTCTTTCTCCGACGCTCTTGACCCCTTTTCTGAACCAGAACGTTTTTGTAAATTGTGCTACTCTATGATTATTCCTTTTTTTCCCTCCCTTTTTTTTTACTTTAGGTTTTTTGACGCCTCTATCAGCCCTTCTCTTTCCTAACCTTGTTGAGTGATATTCCCACCATCAACGTCCCCTCCCCCTCCCGGGGCGGCGAAACTCATCCTTCCATCCACGACTCCTTCCCAGGAAAGATTTCCGTTACGTTGACCTACCTTCTTCAGATTCCGAAACGCCCCCACTTACTCGTCAACCCTTCCCCCCCCCCTTTCCTTTTGAAAGTCCCAATTTTGGTACATAGATCCCCTGAGGGTTCTCCCCCCCGCACTGCGTTCCCCAGAACTGTTTTTACCTCCTATGATGAAATGCGATCCCCGCCTTGACCGTCCCCTTTTCTTCTCCCCCTCGGCTGGTTGCCCTTGCTCCTTCCCTCGCAATTGGCCTTTTGTCCCTTCCCGCGGCAAAACGCCGATTGAAAGGTCAACTGCCCCACAAGAAAGAGGGAACTTTTTATTTGTCCGCTTTCCCCGCTTGTTTTATTCCTTATTTTCCCTGCTCCTTTTTGTTCCCTCTGGTGCCCCCCCCCCAGTCACGTCCACTTTCACGTCCGCGTTTTTTTCTTCATCTTTTCGAGTGTTACACGTGTCCATTTTTGTTTTTTTCAAAGATTAACGTTGCTTTGCCCCATTGATCAGTTTTCAGGCCCCTCCATCTTTTCCGCTATGGGGTGAACCAGCGGTTTCACCCTTCTCCGTCTTTTTTGACCCTCAACCGGACATTTCGCGACTAACAATTTCTTTCTTTCCCCTCTTTCCCCTATGAGTCCTTTTGTCCTCGTCGACTATAGAGGTGGCAATGCAAACCGGGCCCCATTCTTTACAACTTTTTTCTTCCCTTTTCCCTGGTTTTCCTTACCCCCCTCGCGGGTCTGCGGATACAAGTTTTCACGTAGGCTTGAGGATTGCATTCCTTGTAACGCAAATAGCCCTCCCTTTAAGTCGGACGCCTTGAGTCTTGGATTTCTTTTTTTCTTCACTTGGCAGCAGTTGGTCTCACCGTTTTCCAGTCGAGGAACTTTATCGTGGAGTCGAGTTTTTTGGCGGCGCTTGTCCCCATCCCATCCTTTTTTTCGCCTTTTTTCCCCTTCAATGCGTTTTCGAGTTCTCAGGGTTGTACTGCCTGACCCCTGCCTTCTCACCCAGGGCTGACGCCTGTCTCGCATGAAAGGCGGATACTATCTCACTTTTATATGTGGCCTCCTTTTACCTGCGTGCCATGATTTCCCCCTTGTCACTGACCCCAGACGCCTCCCTCCTTTTCCCGTTTCCGCTTGCCCACTCCTTTTTCCTGGAAATTCTATTTGTCTTGAAGTTTTCGTTCCTCCCCTTTCCTTGACTGGGTCCGTTGCCTTTCCCAGTGATGCCATCCTCCACCCTATTGGAATTCCGACCTATCTCTTTTTTGCTGCTGGTTTCGAGTTTCCCGTCTCCCCTTCGTCTGTTCTTTAGTTGTTTTCCGACGTCCATAGCGTGATCCCCCTTTCCCGGCGGGGCAAATTCTCACCCCCTGGCGAGAGTCGGAGTTTTTCAGTTCCCCCTTAACCATTTTTTTCTTTCTGTCTGCCTGTCTCTGATCGTTCTACACGTTATGTCCCCTCTCCCCCTTCCCAAATTTGTCTCCAGAACATAACTGTATTGACCTCCCGTCCCCCCCTCCCTGCAACCAACAATTTTTTAAATGATTTTGGAACATTAGATGGGCCGGCATTCCCGGCCCCCCTCCGTTCCTCACTTCTGCCGGTGCTCTCATCCCTTAGTCTCCCTTCCTCGGGGGATGAAACTTCCTCCTGTGGACGTAGGTGAGTGTTTCCTGGTCCTTATAGGTATTATTCCACCCACTTTTCACTCCTTTTCGGCTTTTTCCCTATACCTGCGTACGAGAGCTTTCTATCGGCTTGTTCTCCCTCCCGCGATCTTGGTCGCCACTTCTTTTTTCCCCCAGCTCTTTGCTAGCCAATAGAACGACACGGGTTTCCCCCCTACCAGAAGCTTTCAAATCTTATTGGGCACCTTCCAGCCCTTTTTTTCTTAGTCTGGATTTGAGAAGCGCTGGCCTTTGACACAATTGGTCGCGTTATATTGGCTATCAAAATTCTCTTTGTAACGTGGGCGACAACGCCGAAGCGGGCGCCCTACCTTCTACCTGATCTCGTCTCCGTCTTTTCCCTTTTTTATGGTTTTGTGATTATATGTTCTTCCTATTCAGACAAGACCCTCCCCGCACACGGGTCAGCCCCGGCTCCTTCCTTTCCCTCCCTCTCTTGTTTTTTTCCCCCCTGTCGTGATGGCTCTCCCTCCCGCTTTGATTGTCCTTTCGCTAGGGGTTGCTGCCTCTGAAGGACTGGGTTCCCCCTTTTGGTCGTTCCTATTATTGTTGTTAGGTAGGTGCTTCTGTTTTTCCGTTTTTTTTACCACCTTTTTTTTTCTTCTTTTCGGCCATTTTTTTTGTAGGCCTTTGGGGCCCCTCTTTATACTTTGTCATTTTTTTTCTTTTCCGAGTCAGTCCCCCCTCCGGCACTTTGCTTTCGGGGTTAGCAAGTAAGAGAAGCCAGCATGTTCCCCTATTTAATTCTTGAACTCCTCTCGTCTTTCCTCTCTTCTGCGGACGTTCCCCCCCCCTTGACCCCCCGCCAAGCCAATCTAGAGCGGAGTCCTTTTTCTGTTTGCATCAAGATTTTAGGCACTCCCTTCTTTTCCTGTAACCAAGTTAATGCTTGCCCCCTGAACCTCTTCCCCTTTTTTTTTTTCTATGGGGTCATCTCGTTCACTTACTTCTTCGGTCGTCTGGCGTTTTTTTTTTTTTCCCCGGGGTCTTTACTTCTTCCAGTCTTCCCCTGAGTGCTTTCTCAAGTCTCCCCCCTCCTTTTTGATGGCGATAGCCTATCCTACCAAAGTCCCCCCCCCCCTGATGTAGTTGGTTTCAATACCTTTTTGAGACATTCCCATTTCAAAGCCGCTCCATCGACCACCTCTTTTTTTTTTTTGCAGTGAGGGCTTAGCAGATTCTTTGTGGCCCTAGACCGCACCCATCGCGGACCGGACCCAAGAATGCTTTCCACTCTTCCTGTCCCCTTTTTCCGCCTACCCCAGTCTGGCCCATTCCTTTATTTCTCCTATTTTTAGGCCCAAGACCCATCTTTTCTCGCCGCCTAATCACGTTTAACCCCCCTACTTTCTCCTCTTAACCTATTCTTGTTTGGTCTCATCTGCTGTCACAGTCTTTCCCCCCCCCTTTTGTGCAATGGAGTTACCTTTGTGAAAGTTTTTTCCAAAAACCTCTCGGTCTCTTCCTTTGAAACCTTTCATTGGACGAGGTAATTGTCTTTTCTTCCCGCCCCTGAGTTCCGGTATTATTTCCCCCCCCTCTCCTTGGACCTTTTTGACACGCTGCGACTTGTTCCAAACATCCCTCTGGACTGATGTTCGGGCTCATGTGACCACATCTTCCTTATCCTTCCCCCCCCTCAGAAACTTTTCAAAGGGCACGGGACTATTCGTTTAATCTGGTTCTACCAAAACCTATGTTCCTTTTTCCCCTTGTGAGCGTTCCCCCGTTTTTTATTGAGGTGTGATCTCCCGTCTCTGGGTAACTTCTCCCTCCTCAACCAACAAGAATTATCCCACTGTCAATCAAAAATTGCCATCCCTGTCTGTGTTGTGCCCTTTCACTCGGCAAACCTTTCGATTTACAGTTAAAAGTCGTAAATTAGGATGTTCAGGGCCTTTTCCCAACGGCCCCTAGGCCGTCAACTTTTTCCATTCCCCCTGCTTTTTTTGCACAAATTTTAACCCTCTTAGGCCTCGGACTCCTCCCAGTTTTCTTTTTCCGGCATTTTTGAAGTACAACCGCGTTTTGACCCCTTTCCCACCACCCCTTTTATGATCCCCTGATTTGGCATTTCTTCGTTCCCTCGTTTTTTGTTCTGCGCTTGAAAGTTCAGCTGTTTTTTTTCCTTTTCCCTGCTTGTTTTGGCCTTTTTATGGGTGAGGTCCCCGACCCCTTTTTTTTTTGAGGGTGAGGTTTCTGGTTTGTAAGATCACTAACCACCCGACTTTTCATTTCGGCTTCCTTGTTGAGAGAGGCGTTCATTGATTCACATCATGGTCACCTGCCCCCGTTTGAAAATTCCCCTCCCTCTAGGCCAATAACCGCTTTCTGATCTTTTTTGCGTCTCATTTCGTTATTGAACCCTGTTTCAAATTCTCTCTCCTCCTGATCTTTGCGGTATGCTTCCCCCCCCACCAGCCGTTCCCCCCTGCTTCACTGGCCTTTCCCCCCCCCCTTTAAGGCCCAGCATACTCCCCCAAAGGCTTTCACACCCCCCCTTTTACCAAGCCAGTGGTCTTTCTTTTTGTTTTTGCGTCTGGTTATGTATTCATTTTTGCCCAATCCCCACCCATGCACAACCGCAGTTGGACTTCACGCTCCATTTAGTTAAAGACCGGGTTACTGGTTTCCGGCCATTGTTTTTTACCTGTGTAACAGCTTCTTTCCTTTACTTCACTTTTTTCCC
>Ga0179593_1719365_pt1 | contig 15132 bp, 27 predicted proteins | sample CZODoug2_1_08_16_FD_185931 | JGI IMG/M metagenome (GOLD analysis project Ga0179593, IMG submission 185931) | Vadose zone soil fungal communities from Angelo Coast Range Reserve, California, USA - CZODoug2_1_08_16fungal (PacBio error correction) | ecosystem: Environmental > Terrestrial > Soil >... | reverse complement strand
ACTCTCCCTCCATCCCTTTCCCTCCTGCCCTTCCCCTTAGATTTTTTTTTCTTCTATCTTTAGCTTCCCCCTTCGTTGCTTCGTCTTCTCAAGTATATTCGATAACCTCTTTTTCCACCCTCTTTCCTCCCGCACCCTCTCTCCTCCTTCTCTTATGAGTTCTTCTCCTTCTTTTCGCAACAGCGAATCTCCCCTTTTCTTTTTCTTTCCGCCTCTCTTTTTTATCTCTGAAAACCACTCTCTCATCCCTCTCAGATATATGACACTTTTAGAGACGTCCTCTCCTCCCAAGAACCATTTCTCTCTTCGAGTTTGCTTCCTGACTCCCTTCCTCCTCCCTCCCTCATTTTTTCCCCTTCGCATCCTTTCCTGAGCCCCTTCTAACCAGTCTCACGACACGAGCCTCTCCTCCACGGTGTCTATTTTCTACCCTTTGGACTCTTCTCCCCCCTTTCAGCCTCTTTCTCTTCTTCCCGGGTTTTATAGATGATTTTTCCCTTTCTTCCCTTTCCTCCCATTCGCTTTTCTTTCCCCTCTCTTTGCCACTTCCCTTGTATCCTTTAACGGGCCCTACCTCCCCGAGGGAAAGACCTTTTTCGTGGGATTATAAACGCCGTATCGGCTGCTTTTTTTTGTGGTTCCCCCCTTCTACTCTCCCCCCCCCTTTCCTTTCTCCTCTCCGCCCTCTTTCTCCTCCCCTCCTTCTCTTGACCCCATTTCAGTACCTCTCTCAGCATAAGAAGATCTATTCTTCTCTCCAATCATCCACAGAATTTAATACCTCGGAGTATCTACTCCCGGCTCACTCCCCTCCCAGCCTGCGAAACTCATTGACCCAGCTCTCCATAACCTCTTTTGGAACTCATCCCCTCCCTCCCCCTCCTCCCTCCTCCAGCGTAACTTGACGCTCGGTTCGACACCCTTAATGCACCCTCCCTCTCCCTCAAGACAGATGTTATGTGACTCCTTGGCGTATCGACGAACCTCCTGATCGCCGGCACTTGTGCTGCTTTCTTTTTATGTCTCAACTGCCGTCCCCCCCCGGTTTTTCCTTCCCGCCTCCAACCTGGCTCCCCCACGCGGGTTTCGACCCCAAAATCCTTTTCTTATTTGTCTTATCTTAGTCTATATGCCCTTTTGGGGCCAACGCCTTGACTTCACTTTCTTCGACGATAGATCGTTTTACGCCTCGCGCTCCTTCCTCCCCCTTGACTTCATCTTCTATCCCTCCTCCCTCGCTCTGTGAAAACCCACTCTGGACATCATGCATTAACGGATTCCAGGTCAGGTAATTTCGGGTGCACTGCAGAACCTCTTCTCCATCCCGTGTCGACACTTTCCCCGTATGCGACTTCTCACTTTCCTATACCCGGTATCCCCTAGACCGTCTCTTTCATCACCACGTATCTGTGTTCTTGAGGGACCAGGGACGTTACGTAAGCGTTTTCCGCCGTCATGCTCCCACACTCCTTTTTTCGGGGCCCGGCCGCTTCTGCGAACTATCGCCCTCAAGAACCATTCTGGTGTACCCCAAAACCCGCCTCCGCCCCTCCTCCTTTCCCCGCTATCACCGTCCTGAACCACTCCTCTCTCTTTCTGCTGGTCTCGCCTGCTCATCTTCCCCTTAATCATTCCCCCCGTCCGAGTGTACACGAGGTTCAAGCTACCCCCTGTTCCTTTTTCTTGGCTGCGCAAACCTTTCTTGTTTGCCCGCTTCCCCCCCCTCTCCCCCCGGCGCAACGTCGCTTTCCCCCAAACAACGCGTGAATTCTTCTCCCCCTATTCGAGGGGTTCTTAAAATTTTAACTCTTCCTTGGCGGTTCTTCGATTTTTCGTAATAGAACGAGTTAACCCCCTAGGGCACATCTGGTCCGGTGGCGCATGGCTTACTCTTCTATCAAGCAGTCCTTTCTTCTGGACCCCCTAGCCGATCCTTTAGATTACGGATTCTTAGAGACAAACCTGCGGTTCCACTGTTGGCGCGTCCCCCATTTTTCTTTTTTTCTTTTCCAAAGTCGCCTCCCCCTGTTCCCCTGTCCCAAACTCAACGCTTTCTCTTTCCCCATCTCAGGAGTTTTTCTATAATCCCACAATTCCCCCCCAAAGACTTCTCAATAGATTTGGGTTTTCTCTTTCCGCTTCCAAGAACTGAATCGGATCAATGCCTAGGGATGTGGTTCCCCGGTCAATGGCACCACCTTCCCAATCCCTGACCTTTCTTCCCTCCCCCACGCCCCCCAACTTACCCGGATTCGCCCGCAAATCATATTGTCCACCTAGCCCTCGAGCGTGGGCTTCCCATATCAAGCACTTCTACGTCCCTTTCTTTTTTTCGGTTCTTCCCAGGCGGTATAGATTCTTAAACCTTTTTCCCCCCACGAGGTCTTCCTTTTCCAACGGCTCTCAGGAAATGGGGCATCGCGAAGACTCCCTCTTGTTTTTTTTTTCCCCTGTTCATTTTGCCATTCCTCTCTTCTTTTCATTCATCCTTTTTTTCTTGATCAACGCTCTCATATGAAACGTTTTGAGCCCCTGCCATCTTCGGCGTCCCTTGCTCCCCCCCCCCCTTCCCCCTCCCTGAGAGCCTTCCCATTTCATCGCAATCTCACCTTTTACGCCACGTTTCGAGACCCTTTGGACATGAACTCCCTATCCGGAACTGGGGTCCTCGTTCGACCCTTTGACTCCCCCTTTTTTTTGCTACCCTGATGATTCCTCCACTCTTCCATCCCCCCTTTTTGCTTCGGGGTTTCCTCCCGGCGCGCTTTTTTATTGGAAAGTTCCATTGACCGTAGCCCACCCTCCCGAATTGCAGGAGCCCCTTAATGTCCCCTCTTCGTTTTTTTGGATTCCTCGATGGTCGACCGGGCCTCTTTTTTTCTTTTGGGCTCGCGGCCTCTTCTACCACTCTTTTTGATGATACGCTGTTTTTCCAGCGAGTGTTCCTTTTTTTGGGTTCTCCTGGTTCCCTGTGGCTTTCAGTCTGTTTTTGTTCCCCAACTTTTCTTTTTTACCGCCATTTCCTGGCGCTCAGAATCCCTAAAGCCTCTTGACGTCGGCTTTTTGAAATGCCAGTCCCCGTAAAATTACCCGACCCTTACTGCCCTCATGCTCCCCCTCCCACCTCAATCCTATCTCCTCTCCGTCGTCCCCCCTCTCCCTCATGTCCTAACGCCCACAAACTCTCCCCCCCCCTCACCCCTCTCCCCCCGCCCCCCCCCACTCCCTATCCCCGGCCCCCTCTTTCCACCTCTCCCTCCCCTTTTCGTTTCCTCCCTCCCTCCTCTTCCCCCCTCCCCTCCCCTCTCCCTCCCCCTCGCACCCGCCACCTCCCCCCCCCCCCCTTTACCCCCCCCACCTTCCCTCCCTTCCACCCCCTTCTCTCTTTCTCCTTCTTCCTTCCTTCAAACCCCCCTCTTCCCCCATCCAGCTCTCCCTCCCTTCCTTCCCTAGCCTTGCACCCACCCCCCCTCTCCCCCCCCTCCCCCCCACATTCACCATTTCTCTTTCCACCTTTTCCACCCCTTCCTCTACGCCCCCCCCCCACCCCGCTCGGCCCCCTCTCATTTCTCTCCCCTCCTTCTCCCCCCCCCCCACAGTCCCCCTCCCCCCCCACCCCCCCGTCCCCTTCCCTCCGATTCCTATCTCTTCCCCCCCCCCCTTCCCCCCCCTCTTCCTCCTTTCCCCCTACCTTTTCCTCTCCCCCCCCCACCCCCACTCAACCCCCCTGTCTCCCCCTCCCACGCCCTCGTCACCTTCCCACTCGTGCCCTCCTCACTCCCCTCTCCCCCCCCCCTCCCCCCCCTCTTTCCTCATTCCCCTACCCACCCCCAACCCTTTCTTTCCACCCCGCCTCCCCATTCCCCCCACCTCACCCCTTCCTTTCCGTCTCAATTCCTCAATCCCAATCAATATCTCTACTTCCTCTCCCTTATCCTTTTCCTCGCCCACCTCTGTTCATCATCTTCCCCCCCCAGCTTTAGAATCCTCCTCCACCTCCCTCCCTCCCCTCATCTTCCTCCCTCCCCCTAACTCCGGTTTCGCGTATCCCCCGCACCCACCTAATGCACAATACCCCCTCCCTCTTGACCCCCTCCCCCCTACTCCTTCTTCACCTCCTATACCCATCCCTCTCTTGCTCCCTTCCCCTAATCTCGCCCCTTGATACCTCCCTTTCCCCCACTCCTCACCCCCCTTCTTCTTCCCACTCCCGACCCCACCCCATTCTCCCCACGCCACCCCTCCTCCCCCCTCTCTCCCTCCATCCCTCACTCTCACTCCCACCCCCCCCCTCGGCCCCCCTTCCTCAACTATTCCCTACACCTCACTCACCCACATTCCAATTCCCGCTCCCGGCACTCCCTCCCGTCCCTCTCCACTTCCCCCACCCCGGCTACACCTCCTATCCCATCTTCTACCCGCCTCCTCCCTTCAGTCTTGTCACACTTTCCCCCCCACCTCCCGACTTCCCATCTCCTCTCCCCCCCCCCACTATGCTCCCTTCTACACCCACGTCACCCCCCCCCTCCCCTGCCCGTCTTTCCCCCCCCGCCCCCCCTCCCTCTTCTCGCCAAACCCCGCCTCTCGTCCCTCTCTCCTCTCCCCCGCTCTTCTCCCCAATTCCACTCGCCCCACCCACCCTCCCTCACACATTTCTCTTTCCCTGCCTTCACCCTATCCTCGTCTGCTCCCCCCCTCCCACCATCCTTTATTCATACCCCCCTTTCCCCCCCCCTTTCTCCCCATTTTTCCACCCCCCCAGCTTCCACCCACTCGCTTGTTTTTCCCCTCCAACCCCCCTTCCTTCCCGTTACCCCCTCCCCCTTCCCTATGATTGAAATCTCCACCGCCAACCTGATGGCGCCCAGAGTGGGTTCAACTTAAATGAGCTTTAATTCGGATCCCCTCCCTTTTCCCGCCCCAAGCACTCCTCGATTTGATGTCGATTTCCTTCAGCCGCTGTTTTGAGCGTACCCTTGGGCCGTCTGCCCCCCCTCAATTTCATCAACCTTCTTATTTCCCTTTTGATCACGGCCCGAACCTTTTTTGGTCTCGACCGGCGGTCCCACGAAGCTCAGGGTGGAGTGTTTTTTTTGACCGAGTCTCCACCCCCCCTTCCCCCAGCTTTTTTCCCCCGAGTTAACCCCTTTTGCTTTGTGTAGGTTTTCTCTTCCTTGCCGTCCACACCATATTTTTCCTTATGACTGAATTTTTTTTTTTTTTTTCTGAAACCCTTTTTATTTTTTTTTTGAATCCTTTTTTCTGTTGTTGAGGGCACACAACCGCGGTTATCAAGACGTCGCCGTTTCCCTCGCACCCTCCCCCGACTTCGATGCTAAACCTACTGTAGTCACAGTTCCGGTCGGGGCTTCATCGCGAGGCTCCTGAAGCAGTCCGCATCCTGCCCCTTTTCCCCCCCCCTTCGTGATTTTGTGTTTTCGAATCTGAGGTAATCCCCCGAGTGTCTCCGGCATTGATAAGTCCCCCCCCTTTTTCACCACAACTAGCACCCACCCTCGCGAACTCCCTGTGACCCCAATTTTTCCCCAACGGCTGTGAAACAGTCCCTTGAGGATTACTCTAAGCCCCTTTTTTTTTTCTCCTTTCCTCGTACTTTTGTTCCTCCCCCCTTATTCAGGTATGCGCCTCCCTTAATTTCTCTGGCACGTCCGAAAGTCCCTTAGGCTGTGTAGACTCCCTTTCAGCCACCGTGAAAGCTTTTTCCCGGTCTTTCCTGTGTTCCCTGGCGTGAGACCCCTTAGCCCCCTTGCGCACAGCTTAGACAACTCTCGTTAGTTTGGACTGGAAGGAAGCCCCCCACCCCCTCCACCTTTATCCTTTTCATTTTGGCCCCTATGCCCCTTGCCCTCTGATCCTGCAAGTTCTCTTTCACGTGATAAGAGCCTTGCCGCCCTCCTCCCCACCCCCCCCATTCCCTTTTGGAAAGCTTCTAGTGCCTTTTCCCGTTGTTTTTGTCGATATCTCCGCAACTCGGAAGCTTTCCCGCCTTGGCTTCCCTTTCGCCCTCCTCCTCTGTCAGCGTGAACCTGCACTTGTTGTTTGAAATCACAGACCCCTTACACGGCCTTACCTTTTATGCTCCCCGCTTTTCCTACGGGATTCCCTAGTTTCCGGTTCTCGCAAACGAACGCTTCTTTGTTTCCCTCTCCCCGCGCTCGCCCCCACTCACTTTCCCAGGGTCTTGACTCGTGGTGTGAGGCACTCTTTCCGGGATCACGATCACGGTTCCCCGCCGTAGTCTTTTTTTCCCCAGCTCCATGTATTTGCTTTGCTACGTTTTAAGACAGGGTCTCGGTCTCCAAAGTTAAAGACACCTATGGAAGACTCCACAGAAAACCCCACCTGGCTCTTTTTGTGACTGGTCACCCGTGGAAAGCAGGTTTTTTTTCTAAGCGAGTGTTCCCTGGAGTTCCTTTCATCGTGGGTTGATTTGTGTTCGTTCCCCCCGGCTCGGCCGTTCTGTTTCTCCGGAGGTTTTTCAAAACAAAACCCCCTTCCCTTTTCCTTTTTCCTGCTGACGAGCATCGCCTGTTTTGATCTCCACGCACCGCACGTGAACCCTGGACTACTTTCATTCGGTTCTTTTCCACTCCTTTCTTTCATCTGAAGGCCCTGGTCCTCCGCTTCTGCCCACTTTTCAATACTGGCTCTCGTTTTCGTCGTGCAGTTCCCGCCTTCCCCCCCCACTTATACGCAAGGCCCAACCTACCCGCAACATGAAAAATGGTCAATCGTTTGGCATTGCCTCCTGTCTTTTGTCGGCCCCCCAAGCACTTTACCACCGTTTCTTCCCGGGCTTCACAACCAGGTTGTAAGCCGGCGGGATTCAGCTACTTAACTCCTTTCTCTCTCTTTTCCTGCGAGCCCCTTTCGCCTTTTTCTTTTTCCAAAAACTTTGTTTAATCATCGCTTTCACGCTTTCGAGTGGCTTAGTACCTCCCTCTTGGTTTGCCCCCCCCTTCTCCCGCTCCTGCGTCATTCCTACCACTCCCCCCGGGCGGTGGCTTTCCGACTATTTCTCAGCCGCTTACCCCTTTTTCCTTTCACCCCTCTTTCAAGTAGCTTTCTCTTTCGGCCCCCCGTGGGTTTCTTTTTTTTTTTCCAACAAGTCTCAGGCAAAGGGTTTCTCCCAGCCGCGCGGCAACCGTCCCTTACCTGGACTCCCACACCTTCTTTTTTCAGCGTATTCCCACTCTTCTTTTTTCAGAACTATCACAAAATTTAGATCGAACCACGATTCCGATGATTTCACCTACTTCCGCGACCTAATTTTCAATCTTCTCATTCCCCTTGGTTTTTTTGCAAATTCCACCTTCGGACTCCAACCTCCCTCCCGCCAATCTGTAACGGCCGGTTGGCTCGGCAAATCTCTTAACTAGCCCTTTTTTTCAGCTATTCAGAATCCCCCCCCATCGCACTCTTTCATTTAATCTTCCGTTTCTTTTCTGTTCTGACATCTGAAAAGCCGAACGATCTGGGTTCATTTTCACCCTTCTCAGACCCCTTTCCCCCCTCTACGTGCAGCGTGTGCACACTTTTTTTTTTTGGCCATCTTTTCGACCCTTTTGTTTTTGAGAGAGTAGACTTTGAGCGCTTTCTGCCTGTTTTTTTTCCTCCCCCCTCTTTCCCTCTTCGCTCCCCTTCTTCTTCGATGCCGTGTCCCTCAGCACTTTCTTGCCTTTTCTCCCGCCTGTTTCACGTGATCACTGTTGACCTGGTTAAATGAATATCCCTCTGGACGACGTTCGCTCCCCTTCCTCTTCCTCCCGTTCTTTCGCGCCCCTGGAATTCCCTCTTTTTTTTTTTCGGGGGCTTGGCTAAGTTTGCCATTGACCTGTACCCAACAGCAGTGAATTCAGGATCTGCCTTTTTCTTCCTTCATCAGTCGTCTTCGGGATCGGTTTGTAAGGTTGGATATTTAATGCTTTTCTTACCCTGAGGTGTTATACGCTCCCGTCCCCTTTTTGTCTTTTTTTTTTTTTTTTTCTTGTTCCTTCAACCCACAGGTTTCTCGCTTGTAGCTGTTTTGTGATCTTCCAAAAGTGCCGCCTGTTGGAGAAGAGAACCGTAGCTACTAAACGTTCGGTCCTCCCTTTTAATTCTTGATTAAAGATGACCAACATGTCCAAGCGTGGTTGCCTAGCTCCTGGCAGGGATTGCAAAGGAAATCGTTGGCGCACTTTTCCTTCTTTTCCCCCGAAATCCTCTGAATGCAGCCGTTTTGTTGCTTCCCGCTCGAAGACCCCTCCTAAATTCAACCTAGTGTCTATGAAGTTAGTTGTAGCTGAATAAAGGATTCGGCATGATAAAAGGATTTTTCAGTTGAAGCCCTTCTTTCCCCTGCCCGCTTTGTTTTGAGTTCTTGACCCCCAAGCACCAGCCTGCGTTCGCAATGCCCAGAGTGAAATTTTAGGGGGGGGAGAAAGTTGTTGGTAGGAATAGGTGTAGGTCCTTCTCCGTCTATTTTCTCTGATAATGACGGAGTCCCTCAGGGCCCTTAGTGTCCCAGTTTTGAGACCCACCGTTTGTGTCCCCTTCCTTTCGATGCCCCCCCTCCCCCCCTCTCCGCAGCCTGCAACGAATCAGTGTTCCTTTTAGGTGAGGTGCGTGAACGCGGCGCCTTGATCTATCGCCCAAGTCGGCCCACTTTACTTGTGAGTCTTTTTTAAAAAACGCCTTGAGCCATCTTCGGCCCCCCTCTTTTCCGCCTACCACAAATCCTAACCTCTTTTCGGGTCTTCCACGTATTCCACTGGTGAATTGGAAAGTCACGATGCAGTCTTACCTCTTAGAGCATTGGTTTTTACTTTTTCTCCTTCCTATATCCCCCCCTTGTCTGTGCCCTTTGAGATTTGGCCCATCTAAAACAATTTCCCGTCACGCAGATACGGCTGTTAGAAGACCATAAGCACCTTCCCTCTTTGCTCCTTCTTCCCCTGAAGTGCTTTCCCTCTATCCTAGAGACCCCGCAACCTTCCTGGATACCCATCTCGGACAACGGCTTGCGTGTTTGCGAACGATCCCCTCGACCCTCTCCTCAATCAATTTATTCCATTAATTCTCTGTTTTATAGATCGTGTAAGTGTCCATTTGCTTGCGATGATGCACCTTCCCCAGTTAGCGCTCACAGATGATCAGAGAGCGACGTGTCTACCCTGCCCGATATACGTTTTCCCTTTTGCCTAGTGTCTATTTATTTTCCTTCCTCCTTTGGGGTTTTTGAGAGAGAGCTTAACTCGCCCCACAAGCCTCGCTATATTTCCCATCGCCCCTTTCCCCATTTCTCTTAAACGTTGACTTTTTTTTTTCAGTGGCATGAAGAGCCAGAAAATGGCCACAAAGCCCTATAGAAGCACCCCCTCTGGGCTACAGAAAGACGATGATTGATTTTGCCTTTTTGTTTTTGATTAGTTGTGACCTCGAACTTCCCCCCTAGACAGGTGGGTCTACGAGATGGTTTACAGCGCTCAATTCACGTTTTGTATTTCTGTTTCTTTTGATGCCCCTTTTTTTCAACAGAGGGGAACGGTGGATGGGGTTACACAGCCGTATCTCCGGCCCCGCGCTCCCCGTTTTCCGACCTGTTCGGTCGGCCTTCCACCTTCCCGAAGATTGAAAAGGTCGAAACCACTTGCTCTCCGAGTCATTTTCATCTTGGTCCCCACATCGTTTTCTTCGACCTTCCCTTTTCTTTAAGCGTCCCCGGATTGGGTTGCGAGTTGGGGTCGCCCTGATAAAATGCCGCGTCCCCTTTGGCCGTCTTTTTTTTTTCGTCAAACACCCACCTCCTTTCTTTACCTTTTTGGTCGTTACTGCGACAGAGATCTTTCCCGGCGCAGAGCTTCACTCTGACTACTTCTCGTGCCTTTTGCTTTTTTGATTCCCCCCCCCCTCCTTCTTTGTTGGGTCGCTCTGAAGGCCGTCGGCCTTTATCACTTTGCACCCTTGGGCAGTATCCCCTTTTTTCAAGCCGTCTCTTGACGCCCCCTCGATTTCCGGAAAAGGAATACTTTCCGCCTTCCTCCAGCAACCCTCCAAACAATGGAAATTTTCCTCGTTTTCCCCTGTGCTTTTTTTTGGTTTATGCCCTTCAAGCAATTCCAACCTGCGCGGCGTGTAGCCGGGCTTCCTTTACCCCCCCCCTGTCATGCCGATTCCGCTTCATCTATCCTTCGATCTTCGAGCGGTCGCCCCGGAGCGACAAACCTCCACTTTTTCTTTCAGGTCCTTTTTTTTGTGGGGGGAGGTTTTCCCCAATACTGATTTCCCCCCTATGCTGGCCAGTCTTCCCTTTTAATATTCTCTCCCCCAATTACGCAAGAGGGGATGGGCCTTTCGTACTCTCTAGAAGTCTTGCCCCCCCTGACCCTTTCGCTTAAGGAGATTCTCGCGCCAACGGGCGGTTCATGTGTCTCCCCCCCCCCCCCCGGCATCATCCTTTCCCCCTTAAGTTCTCCTCAATTTTCTCCCCGAACCCCACGGACCTCTTTTCAGAGTCTTTCAACTCTAAGAGTGTCCTCTCCCAGCACCCCAATTCACCCCTTCGCCTGGACTATTTCTCCTCCCCCCCCTAGTCCTTACTATAGGCTCGCAATTCGCTCTGGTGGGATAATGGCAAACTCCCCCCCCGGCAATTTCTCTCCCTTCCGCCTTTTTCCTGCCATCGGTTTGGAGATTCCCCAATATCATATTGCCAATCTCCGGCTCTTTTTTTTCTATTAAAGAATTCCGAACTCCCCTTGGACTTAATTTTTGTCCTTCGCTATCACGTTTCCCCTTCGGGTACTTGATGAAAAGACGCCCCATCCTGGGACCCCGGACCCGCTCGAACTGGGCAGATTTTGACGATTTCCTTTCGTGGAGCCCCCCTCAGATCTCCCTTCTCTCTTCTCTTAATAATCATAAATTTGTTGTGTTGAGTGAGAGCCTGGCCACGAGCGCTTGTTTGTCCTCCCACCTCTTCCCCCTTATGGGGCCGTTTCCCTTTCCCTGATCTTTTCTTTTCCTATAACCCCTTTCCTCCCTTGTAGCGCCTCTCAAATGATATACCTGACCATGTGGGACGGAGTTTTCTTCATTGAATAGCTGACTGCTCTCCCTTTCTTTTGTTTTCCCTATTTGCCGCGCCCGAGAGTCCGATTTCTTTTTCCCACGCCTTTATTGAAGTCCTTGACAGTTTAGACCACAAGCCCTAATTGCAGGAGCATCTTCGTCCTCTGCAGCGGACTCTCCCTCTTCTCATGTCGGCGAAGTCTGGTTGTGTTATTCCTTGTTTTTCCTTCTTTAGATTTATACCCGATGCAAGCGATTTTTCCTTGTTCTTGTTCTCCGTTTCTGTCATTGGCAGTCCTGCGCTTTTGTTTTCCTTATCTCCAACCGTGACCCCCCCGGTTTTCGAAGTCCCCTTGAACGGTTCTCCCTATATCTTTTTCGAAGAGTTTTAAAAAGCCGACACCCAAAGATGGAGCACTCGTGGGTGAAGAGATATTACTGATCTTGCTCTGCCAGCCTTGGCGCCCATCTCTTATCCCCCCTTCCCCACCTTTCTTCCCCGATGACTTCAGCAGAAGTGGTTTTGATAAAGGGAGACGCGCAGATATAATCCCACCCCCTGAGTCTTTTATGACGAGTGCTCGTAGATGAATCCCGGTTCCGCATGACCCCCCCGATTTTGTCTGAAGCCCGGCGTGTTCCTTTTGCGCGCCGTGTGCTCGACCCTTTTTCCACCCCCCCCGACCTCAATACCGGAGCATGCACACTTTCGAAATTTTCTTGGCGTTTGGGTTTACCTGTGTCTCGTCACCTTTCTTAGCCCGGCGGCACCGATTTACGAACAGCCCCTTATTCCCAAGTTTGCTCCCCGCGTTCCCTCGTCGCGGTCCTTCCTCTGCCTCAATTCTGGCCACCTCACATGACAACTGACTTGCAGTAGGTCAATTTTTTTCGTGCGTGCTGACGCGGTTTTGGGGCCGTCTCCCCCGATCCCCCCCCATAATTGTTCTTGTTTTTTTGAACCCGCCCGTTTTTCAGCGTCACTTTACCGAGTTTTGCCGTTGACCCTAACACCCTGCCCCCAACGATTTCTCGAGTTTCAACCTAATGGTTTCACCCAACGGCTATCAGGAATTGTGACCCATTTACGATGCGTCTCCTCTGCAATTTTTTTTCCTTCTTTCCACTTTGATTTCGCGAGACCTCTACTGTTTTGTTGCCTCCTTTTTTCTTTCCAGCTGTCCCTTCATACCAAACGCAGTCAGCGATCCTTTGTGTAGACTTTTCCCATCGCACCTCCCCTTGACCGTTGTCTTTACCTTTTTTGCTCTCGAGCCCTTTCTCCCAAACGTGCCATTGGCGAGTCGCTACCATCTCGTTTTTTCACCGTTTTTTGCCACGCTCCTCTTCCTCTGGGCATCCTTAATTCTTGGCAAACGTCTCGTGTCATAGATCGTGAGGCGTTTGTTTTGTGGATGATTTATCACTTATTCTTCGAGCTACTGGCGGAAAATGCAGAATCCCCCCGAAGCAACCCCTTTGACCTCGAGTTCTCACCTCCCCTTTTTTTGACTTCCCTTTTGCACTCAAGCTTTCCAAAAGCCAGTGGCTTCTCCCTTTGCATTGCCCCCCCTCACCTCTTGATCTTCGTCCTCTCACCTCATTTCTATCGACCGGAAGAAAATGTCAAAGAATCCCGATCTCTCCCTCTCCTTGCCCCCATGACCTTTCCTGATGGTGCTTAGAGGTTTTCTGCCGGCCTTAGTTCTCCAAGACCCGCGAGCAGTTGGTCTATCGATGGTTCCCTCGCTAGACTTCACTTTTTTTCTCTAAGTTTCTTCTTGATTCTCTTTTCCTGAAGTACTTTCGGTATACCTGGATCCCGATGTACTTTTTTGATGGGCTTTCCCCAGCGTAACGATTCTTTTTTTTTATTCCCCCTCCAAGATTCTTCGCCAAAGACCGTCCAAAAGGCGTCTCTGGCGGCAAAAGTACACTTCACCTTCTCAACCCCTTCTAAGATTCACTTTTTTGGTCCCCCCTCCGTTTGCATAGAATCAGAACCGATGTTGGGTAATGGCCGCTAGGGATCTCCCTTATATTTTTTGCCTAGTTGTCGAATGCTCCCCCCCCTAACCTTCTCATTTTTGACGCTCTCCCCCCCTTGCGGTTTCGCCCCCAAAATCCATAATTTTTTTGGCACGGTGGTTCACTCCGTTCTTCTATCGCTCACCGGCGCCGCCCTTCTCCCAACGCACCTCCGAATACTGCTTTATATCGAACTCCCCTGCGTTGATGTAGGGACTAGTTGGGCCGGCTGACGCCAACCCCTCGTGTTCGACCCCCTTTTGTCCCCCCTCTACTCAGTTCGGTTCTCCCCGTCAAGATACCACCCCACTGGAGAGTGGAATCAGGAACTACGACTCCCTCCCCCCGCCCAAGAAGCCAAACAATTAAATTCCCCCCGTGGGAATGAATGATGTTCTTTTTTTCCTTTTTGTATGCCTATTTTCCCCCACTCCCCTTTTGGTCATTCACTCCGGGACCCCTCCTACCACCAGTGGTCTTGTGCGGAGCGGTCCCCCGCGATCATAGAATCTTTTCTTTTCTCCACTCTATCTTGCCTTCCGCGTCGCTGCCCCCCCCAAGAGGTCTGAATCATTTTTAAATAAACGCTTTCGGTGGGTGTCCTTCCCGAATTATTAACTATGCCCCCCCCTTGTCAGCGCTTTCCCCCCCCAGTTCTTCTTCCCTTTTTTTGCTTTACCATCGGGGGCGGGGTGGCTTCAGCGTTACCTAGGCTTTCCCTTTCAACGCATCCTTTCCTCTTACGGCTTTCCCCCGGGAGTTTTCACTGTTGGGTCCCTTCCACACCAACGGCGTCCCTTGACCCCCCCCTCGAAGCTTCCCCCCCCCTTTTTCACTCCCCCCCCCCAAATTTTTAAATAGCGTGCGTATCAACCCTATTCCGCCCTCCAGGCACCAAATTCACCCTTCCCCCCCCTTTTCCCTTCGCCTCTTTCCTGTCGATTCTTCCCCCTTAATCTCAGAAGGACATGTCTAGGCTCCTTCCAAGTTTTGCATACTGTCACTTGGCCCCCTTCCCCCGCGGCCCTGGCACCCCCCCCCACTCACAGCCCCCCTCTAGGGTCCCATGCAATCGGTTTTGCGCGGCAACCCTCCACCAACTAAGTCGAGCGTGTTCTTCACAACGCCTCCTTCTCCCCGTCCACTTCTTTCTCTTCATTTTTTCTTTCCCCCTTCCTCCTCATCAAGTTTGAAAAGGCGGTTTCGAAAGATGACCCTGAATTTATGGGCGAATTTCCCCGGCTCGCCCTTTTCTCCCCCTTTCTCCTACTTGCGTGGCTCCCTTTCATGCCCTCTTTGGCCATTCTACTCTCTTCCTCCTTCTTTTTGTAGAGATAGAATCCACGATTTATTTCCCCCCTCTGCCGTTTTTTTCCCCCAGTATTGCTAGCCGTTGAAATTACAGCCTCTCGATTAGGCTTTCATCGCTTTTCCACGTGATAGCGCATGTTCCTGAATCCCCTAACTTTTGCCTCTTCATTTTCTCCAGCCCCTTTTAGTGTCAGATGATATTTGCCGCGCCCGATGGCATTGACCCCCCTCTTTGAGGCGTGGGTTGACTCCTTTGTATTGACCGCCCCCCTCCTCCGCCCGCCCCAATGGTCCTTATGCATTCTGAGTATTTGTTTTTCCCCTCGGGTTTTCAATGTTGGCAGGGGTTTTTATTTTACCCTGTAACCCGTAGAGTTGGAGACGTGGTCGCCGTTGTATTTCAGGTCACCTGTCGCCCGCTTTTCATTTGTTTTGAGCCTTTTTTCGCGTGCCCAAACCTTTGAACCGCAGTTTGGCCCCTCATCCGCGCTACTTGAGTTCGTCAGTTTTTTTCCCCCCCGTCAGATAAATCAGGAAAATCCCCCCCTGGCCTCCCCCATTAGTGGGTGAAGACCTAGAGTATCATTTTCGGAAGGAGTTTCCATTCGCCTCCTCGTGTTTTTTCCTCACACCCTTAGACGGTCCCTCGGAGACGGTCCGGCAAGTACCCCAAGAGAAGTGCTCTCGGTATCTCCGGCCGCCCCCCGTCCTACCGAAAAT
>Ga0179593_1475786_pt1 | contig 15132 bp, 17 predicted proteins | sample CZODoug2_1_08_16_FD_185931 | JGI IMG/M metagenome (GOLD analysis project Ga0179593, IMG submission 185931) | Vadose zone soil fungal communities from Angelo Coast Range Reserve, California, USA - CZODoug2_1_08_16fungal (PacBio error correction) | ecosystem: Environmental > Terrestrial > Soil >... | reverse complement strand
TTCCCTACTTTCTTTTTTTTCAGAAGTTGGATTTCTGACCCCCATGCATTTCCACCCATAGCCCCCCCCTGAGATTTTGGAGACTAATTCAATCCTCCATTTTGCCAATCTTTCCAAATCCGGTCTAGTCCGTCAACCCCCTGGTAATGGTCACCCACTACCCCCAATCTCTCTCTTCGATCCCCTTTTTTTTCGCGGGTTCTGGCGAATTTCCTTCTCCCTTCTGCTTCGTCGCGATTGGAGAACATGTGTAGAAAACTTACTCGCGGTTCTGCAGGGCCGGTGGGCTGTACTGTGCACTCAGAGCAGATATGAATGGAGCACGCCTGTATCGCTTCTGGCCGTACCTCCCTTGCAATTTCCCCCTTTTATATAAGGTTTTTACCCCACTTTTTTTTTTACAAGTTTTTAGTTTGAATCCGCTAACTCCCTGCCCCAACCCCTCTAGCTCCCTGTAGCTCCTTCACCCAAAGCACGAGATCCCCCTGTTTGCTGTCTCTGACTTGAGACGATCCTAATCCGCTTTGCTTGTCTTGGACCCTGCTGCCGCCCCTATGGACACTCAACGATGCGATGACGCGTCTGTCCCTTCTTCTCGTTGGCTCGGTGCCCACTGTTCGCATTTGACTCTCTTTTTGCTTTCTTCCTGACTTTCATGCCCTTTCTGGCGTGATCAATGGGGTTGTTTTTCTCCTGTTGTAACTCATCATTGTCAGTTTTTTTGGCCCACTGCGTGTCTATCTTGTTTTCACGATTTTCCCTGTTGTAGACCTGAATGTGCGCCCGTCCCCAACCCCCCTTTTTATTTGCCAGGGGGTGGCTTGTTCTACGCGTCTCCCTGTCGTTTGTTGAAGCCCTCGGACTCCTCCGCTTGGTGCACATATCTTTGTCTGCCCGACCCCTGCCCCCTTCCGATTTGAGTTTTTTCTCTGCGTGGGCTCCCCCTTAAATCAATGACCCACGTATGCTTTGAGTGGGTCTATCACTTTTTCCCCACATTATTCTTTCTAGCCCTTTTTGTCCCTAACGCCTGTCGACTTCGGATCACTGCCTTCTGTTCCTTTGCGAGTAACCTCCTGACGAATAAATGCGAGATTCCCCTAAAGTTCCGGCCGTATGCCGTCATACCCCCCCTTTTGTCCGGGGTTCCGTCCCTCGCCGGCCGGATTGTTACGTTTTATCGCATTCACCCGACGTTCATCGATCGCTCTTTCCAGTCCGCTTCGCGGTTCAGTCACCCTTGAGTGGTGCCTCCTGTCATGAGGGAGAACTGTGCGGGGTTTTAGCCTTGCTCTTATCCAGACTTTCCACGCTTTTTTGGGGACTTTTTAGATGGGCACCCGACGCCCCCTTTGTTGTTATTTCTCACCTTTGCGGTGTGAGGTCGAAAGCTGAGATCCATGCTGCAGACCCCACCTTCCCTTTGACCTGTGGCTGACTCTTCCCCTTTTTCGTCCTCTCGAGGAGACCTGCTAGTTTGGCACGAAAAAGACCCCCCGGGTACGCCTGCCCCCAGATCTTTTTCCTCCTGTTTTGAACTGGACTTAGTTGTTGCCCTGGGATTCCTGACCCCACCCGCGTCCTGTATTTTCCCCCCTGATTTTCTCAGGTATGTTTGGAGCGCCCAAGACCGAACGACGACCAACACATATCGTAGGCCTGTCGCACACCCGCACTGTTTCCAACCCGCTAGGCAGGCGACAAGTCTGTTCCTACTTTCTCTTACCGTTCGTCCACTATCCTTTCAGTCCCCGCACCAGCGCCTTCCCTTCTAGCCGGTACCCCCCACCCGTTCATCCCCTCAACACTTCTCCCAAATAACTGCGAAGAGACCAGTTGTTTTTATCGACCGTGCGTCCGCCAGCTTTGACGGCCACTTTTTTCTCCCCCCCTTTTTGGTCCAGGGACCCTTTCGTTTAGCTGTTTCCCTCCCCCCTTTTCCACGTTCTTCCTTTCTTTGCTCATGCGTCCCGCTTCGGCCTCCCCCCCACCACGATTTTTTATTCAGTATTATCCATGTCAGTCCATTCAGTCGGTTTTCTACAGTCTTGGAGGCACTTTTTATTTTTTTATGCCTTCAGTTCCATTTTTTTTTTGCTGATGTTGCGTCCCCTCCGAGGTTGGCTTTGTGGTACGATCCTAGTTTTTTTTCCTTTCGTGTGCGCCCATCACGAACAAATTTGTTGACTTCTTTATCTTGCCTTCTCTATCCCATTAACACCTTTCAGTGCTCCACAGGCCAGGTCGTTATAAGACCTCCTCCAGGCGGTCTAGGGCTAGCCCATCCCTCTTCTTTTTTTGAACCACGCCCCCTGACTGTTTATGGCCGAAGCTTTTCTTGACAGATGCGAGCGTTTCCCTCCTGTCTCCTCGACTCGTCCCCGAAATGAAGGCCCCCCTGCTCCTTGTCTCCCCCCTGTGTTTCCATCCTTGATTTGATCGTCATGTCTGGTTATTTTAGATGATCTCTGTGACAATCCCCTTTTTCCCCCCCCTTCCCCCTTCCGTGTTGTTTTTTTTTTTAGCGGCGATCCCACCGCTCCTCCCCTTAACAGAGCGGTGGAATAGTCCGCCGGACTCACGCCGCCTTATTTTTTAACCCTCTGACCTTGGTGCGCGCTCTTTCTCTCGTAAGGGCTTGGGGCGGAGCTTTTCCCTCGAGATTCAATTATGACCCCCCGGCTCTGGGCACAGTATCTTTTTGATTCCTTCCCTGTCAATCGCGTTTCGATATACCCCCGTTGTCCCCACCCACTCCTTCCCATTACTGTCCTGAATGCGATTTTTTCTTACTACCTACCTTCTTGCAGTGCGCTTGCTTTGACCGCTGAGAACCAGACCCCGCCCCCTAGTTGTTTTTATTAGTGCCCTCTCGTGTCCCTTTCCCAACGGACTAGACCAACCTATTTTTCATTTTGTCTGGTGATGGCCCCTTTGTTCCCCCCCAGCAAACCTTCCTTCAATGGAAAGTAACGCCTTCCCCGTGACTGACTTCATCCCCATCCCCCTCAACCTTGCCTTTTTCCTGGTCCCACTCCACTAGGCCAATGATCATTTCTCCCCAAACTCCTGTCACCCACCTTACCCGACTGTTGTACGGGACGCGTTTGGGTTTTTCCCTCTTCCTCGATGATTACTTCTGCCAATCTTTTTACTCGGTTACACACCTAGAGTCCATTCGTGCCGCCCCGCACTGTGTCGCACCCCCCCCCCTTTTGCTCTTTTTTGACGCCTCCCTTGTTTTCTTGTCCCCTGACTTTTTTTCTTGCCTATTAGTCCTTTTCAAATTATCTTCTCCATGATTTCGCCCCCCTTCCATGCTCTAAGCGACTCAAACCTCCCTAGAGTACATGACTTTTTCAGTGTCCAGATATTCATCCTTCCTTTTTGTTTGCTGTTCATCATTCCGGTTAGCATATCCTGAATGGGCACTGATCGTTCAATTTTAGTTTTGAATTTTCGGACTCTTTGACGCACTCCCTTTCTTCCGCCTTTTTTTCCCCCGCCCTTGCGGCAGAGGATGACTGCCAGGGAACCGGTTTTTGTCGTATTTTCGCACCATTCCCTTTTTTTACTCTCGGTGCGTATGTGCTCGTCCTCAGTCGTTTCATCTGTCATGTCCCTCTTGACCTTCTTACCTGCACTCCACATTCTTTCCCCCAATTACCCCTTCGTGTTCCCTGACCCCTCCTGACCAAGTTTCCACGCGTTTTTACCGCGCCTCTTCTGTCTAATTCTTACACCGCCTTGGAACACTGCCGTGTGCTTTCTCGCCGGAAAGCGTCCCCCCCCCCATCAGACCTTCACACCAATTCCTGTTCCCCCCCCAATCTGTTTCTTCTCCAGTTCTTCCCGTTTTTTTCTCTTCTTTTGATCTGTCAGGTAGAAGAGGGTATATTCCTTCATGTGACTACCTTTTGGACCCTTCGGAACCGCCCACCTCCCTACCTGTCCTTCAGTTGGAAAGTGACTTCCGACCCCGCCGCCTGCTGGCTGGTCCCCTTTCCTCGCAATTCCCCGTGATTGATGGAAAATATTTTTCCACCTGGATAACCTCTGCCGCGTTTTTTCCCGGTTCGCGCCGAATTGATTGACTGAGTTCACCCTCCTGACTCCCCCCAGCGCGGGTTTCATGGATTCTCGTCCGTATACCTAAAAACCCGGCGGCTTCTCGCGCTTGCTCCCGTACCTTTCGCGGATGGTTTTTCGCTTTACTGCCTCAAGTAGTTCAAGACTGTTTAGAGTCCTTGCTTTTCCCCCCCCTTCTGCCTTTTTTGCCCCTCCCCGCCGGGTAGATGCTAGGATCCCGGCGGTGTCCACCCACGTTTTCCCCCCCGAAATCCACCTGAGTCCCCCGGCTTTACCCCCCTGGGGATTGCTAGTGGGGGCATCCGTATCAGCGTATTGATGTTCTCCCTTTCCTCCCTTATCCGTTTGTTGCTTCCCCCCGCCGCTACCTCCCCTGCCTTCTCCGGCATTGCTGGTTTTTTTTTTTTCCTTTGTCTGACACCGATAAGGGCTTATGGCCGGCATTCTCGGTCGGTGCCCCATCTGTGACCTCGTCTTGGGCTTTTTTTTTTTGGGCTCTTTTTTTTGGGAGTGGGGGTCCCGTCTCTCCCCCTCTTGCTGTTCACCTTGGATGCTTTCGAACCCTTCCGTGAACGTTCAAGCGCCCCTCTTATTCAGCACGCCAGTCACAGTTTCCCAGATGTTTTTTTCCTATCATTTTTGCTCGCGTTTTTTTCCAAACATGTTACCCCGCGCGTCGCTCCCCCCCCCCTGCGCTACCCCGGTGGCCCTCGTCTTTTGTCCAAGTCTTGCAGATTCCATTTCTTCGTCGAGCCTGCTTGTTCAGCCGGGTTGATCATATGTCGTCCCTTGGTATTATTGGTAGTGCAAAGTTTTCCGGTGCGGTGCGTAAATCCGGATTTTGTCAATATTGCCAGTTTCGTCTTCTTTATTCCCCCCAAGTCGCAGGCGTTACTATGCAATGCTGGTTAGAACGTCCCTCCCCACGTCTGGTCCTCCACCTCTTTCTTCCTCTATCTCCTCTCCAGTTTGTGATCGTCAGACTCGTCTTGTTCTTCTAAGACCTTCTTCCTTTTTCAACCCGATGACCAATGGGTCTGGTCGCCCTGCTCCCTTGTCGACTAAAGTTCTCCCCTTCCCCCCACTACTTTCCCAACATGTCTTCGCCCAGTCCAATCCGGTCCGTTGTCCCTACCGTAATACCGCTCGTAGATCACCCGGTGCCTCCAGTGTCTGCGTTCCTGTTCAGGCTTTTTTTACCTCTTAGCTCGCTGGACACAGATCGTTTCCATGGGTGGTCGGCTACTCGACTCTTTCCTTCTGGCAGGAGCCAACGGCCTATTTTTCATTTGTGAAGCCTTTGCGGTGACTGCGTTTTTACTCCCGGCTTGAGCGCAGTTACCTTTTTAGGGTGTCTCACAAATACGTTCCCCCCGCTTTAGGCCAGCCCACGCCCCCCAATAAGCTCTCTCCAAGCCGTCTTCTCCCCCCGCACAGACGGAATCTCATTTGGGTTTCTGACGGAGATGATCCGTAACTCTGACTTTCTTGAGTTCGCTTAACTGTTTCCCCCCCGCACCCAGGGAGCATGGAGACTTTCGGGCGAGGTAGTTATCGACGCTTCCCTTTCCCAACTTCGACGGGCATTAGTTTGACCCTCTCTAGAATTGGAACCACACTCCACTGCGTCTGAGTCCATGGTTTGTACCTTCCCCCCCATCTTTCTCTCGGTGTCAACGCGGTGTGGACCAAATCCGCGTATGGTCTTTTGGGCTATTTGGATCGCCCAGTTGCTCCCACGTGCCAAAAATTGACGGATTGGGTGTATTCAGAAAGGTTCAAACGTCTGCTTTCTTTTGCCAGCTGTCGCCCTCGCGGCGCCCCCCCTTTGTGCCACCCCCCTCATTGTAGTTTTTTTTCCCCCATCGTCCAATCCGTGTGTGCAGGTGCCCCCGGCACGTTTTTGTTTTCCTACGGGCTAATTGTCATAAGAAAACACTCTGTTAATTTCTACTTTTGTCCCCATTTCTTTCTTTCGCCCTTCCCTCAAGACGGGGATTTGTGAGGACCGGGCGTGCTTCCTGTCGGTGAACGTGTGTGGCCTCCTCGACTGGCTGATCGGTCTCGTTTGACTTAATTTGGCCCGCACACCTCGTTCGCTTTTTGGCGGCATGGGACCCTTTTCGAGCGAGAACTCCGGTCTGACTATTGAAAAGCCTGCTCACTCTTTGCCCGGCGGGGCATCCCTTTTTATTCTCCGACTGTCCGGTGCCTGGAGTTGTTTTTCCCGATCTCTCCAGAGTTTAAGTTTTTTTGATTTTTTTCCACGTGTTGACATTGTTTCGGTGCCTCCGGTGTTTGTTCTCTTTATCCACAGAACCCCCAAAGTAGATTTTGGTCTTGCCGGACTGCCCTCTCTCGTCTCGAACAATTTCCCTGCCCTTGGATGGTTGATGAGTCCACCGGAAGGCTGTTCTTTGTAGGCTGCTCCGGGCGCCAACAGCCCCCTGGCCTTCTTACCCCCACCTTCGTACCGTGCCGGAGTAGTCGAGGAGCCTTCGTCCGCGATTCCTCATATTTTCGTGCAGGAATTTTCTTATGGTTTGCCGGATTAGCCCCCGAAGCGCCCTTCCCCACCATCGTTTCCCCTGCCCACCTTGACCGCCGGCACCCGTTCAATCTTTTCGCCGGTCCGAGCGGGCCCTCTGCCAGTCTCCAAAGTCGTACCTTTTGCTTCCGATCCCTTTTTCCTTCCATAAGTTCCACTCGAGGACTTATTCCCCCCAGTTCTCCTTTGCACCACGTGCTGCTCACCAGCTCTCTGGTGTCCTCCCCCCCCTTTTCCTTCAGAATCTGTCTCTTTCGTTTTTTTTTTCAGCCCCCGTGCGGATCGGTTTTCTTTTGATTCCTTTTAGCTGGGACCTTCGCGGACTGCGCAGTTAGCAGCTGTGCCATCGACTTCCCCAATTGCTTTTCAAACAGGACGAGGCATGCCCACCGTCGTCCCCCATTTCTCCTCAATTTTTCTTTTGGTGTTCTTTTGCCTAGATGTACATTTCCAGTCGTGAATTGGTTATTGCTTTTTCGCCCACCGCCTTTTTTTTTTTTCTTGGGTTATAGGAGATTAATCTTCTTGTTTTGGCGCTTTTTGATTTCGCCAGTCGGTGGCTTGCGGGTTTGTCACTCAATTTCCTGTCTGCCCCCCCTGTCCACACTAACCAACCTTACCACTTCGTTTTTCTTTTTCTGGTCCGTTTTTCCATTGAGCGTCACCTCATAAACTTCCTTTTTCCAAGGGATTTCTTTTGTTTCTACAGCCAGCACGCCAGAAATTCTTAGAGACTCCTCAATTGTTTTGGCCAGCTCTTATGATATTACCTATGTTTGCATGAAAGAAGCCGCTGCAGAGCGGTGATTTTGCATGCCGAACCCGACCTCGATCCCCTCGACCACTCCCTTCCGGCTACAAATGTGCCAGGAAGAATGGTTACCCCCCGCCCCCCCCTGTTGTTGATCCCGGTAGTCCCTCTTTTTGTATTGATTTCGGTTGATCGGGAGCTTTGAAAAAGATATCCCTCCTCCTCCGTTTTTTTTATTTTCTCGTTCTTTTTTCGACCCTCCTAACCTCTTTTTCGGCCGTTTCCCTAAATCCTGAGAGACTAGTCCTTTGTCCCCCCACTACCTTGGTGGGAACCCTCTTGGTGGGCCCTCACTTGTTTTTTTCTCTTCTTCACGGGAGTTTTTGGTTCTTTCGCGTCTTCATTATGACTCCCCGTCTTGCACTCTCCCCCTCCCGGGCCGTTTCCCCCACCGCGATATCCACAGATTTTTTACACACTAATGGACCATTGCGATTGACGTTCATATACCGCCGTTTGGGCTTGCTTTTTTTCACCCGACTCGCCTGTTTGTTTATGTCCTGCAGTTTTCATTTATTCGTTCCCAAAGACCACCCTCGACCCTCAACTGGACCAGCTCAACCACTTCGATTTTGTTCATTTGTTCTGGTCTTCTATTTTCAGATTGTTTTTCTTTTCCTTCAGACCCCCGACCGCGAGCCCCCCTTTCCACCTCCGTCCACGCCTTGGTGCCCCCACCCCCAACGTCAGTTGTGCTTCGAAAACATCCCAAGCAGAAGGTCGGTGTGCTCACCCCCCCGTTGTCCCCATTCCTGTGACTGGACTCTAAGTCTTAACCTTTCACCACTTAAGACCCCATTGGATTGCCTCCATGGTTGCGGCGGTGTTGCTTTTTTTTCTGACTTCGTGAATGTTTCCTCCCCACTTCCTTGCCAGAGTTTTCCTGCCAAGCGAAATGCGTTTCCTTCCCCCCACAATTTCAGCTCTTCGCCCATTTTTTCCCCCTCATTTTGCGTTGTCCAGGCTTGGCCTTCTGGGCATCTTCTCTCTTGGGTTTTCTTTTAACCTTCTTTTATCCCCCTGATTGCGCCGCCTCCCTCTGTGCCCTGCATTTTCTTCGACGATTACTTTGACCTGCCCTGTTTGCTTTTTGAACCAGTCTTTGCGGCACATTGACGCCCTTTTTTTTTTGTGTGAGGTTCCGAGCGTTCCGAGATTTGCCAACCGCGCAATCTTATTGTCGCTGGCCCGTGTGAGTACTGGCTTGCCCCTTGTCCCACTTTCTTTCACCACTGATTTGCCAGCGTACCCTGGTGGTTGTCGAGTGACTCCCTACACTTATTTTCCTTTCCCAGTTACTGTTGGGCGTATAAAAGTTTCTGGAAATCTGTTGGCGGGTCCCTCTTTCGGCAGCGACTTAGATTCAAGGTTTGTCCCACACATCAAACGGAGGTCGCTTAGACACCCCCCACTCACAAGTCTCCGGTTATGACCGCCAGCTTCCCTGTTTCTCAGCTTCTCCTGCACCCCCCCCCGTATGACCTTCCCCTTTGGTGTCTCAGATCTTCCTCCACCAGGTTTTTTTTTATGTACGCAATCATTGCTCCCCTTTCTTTTTCACCTCTCACGCGTGAGACATTACCTGTCAGCCGATCTACCGTCCCGGCGCTTTTGTTTGTTACCCTATTTGGTCCTTTCAGTCTTTTGGTGTATACGGTTAATACTTACCGGGGACCCCTCTTTATATTCCGGATTCCTTTCCCGTTCACCGCAACCTCCTCCCTCCTTGGTTCCCCCCTTACGTCGTGAATGAAACTTGGCGCGCCCATATTGGTCCCCTTGTGGAGTTCCTTCCGGCAGCCCCCATTTTTATGTCTTTTCCTTAGCAATGATTCCATTCGGTGCTGTGAGCCCCTGATTCTTCCCCTTTTCCACCCCCCCCCCCCCAACCAAAAGTTTTATCAGATTGGTGCTACAGACGTCGGCGCCCTTTTTAAATGATGTTAAACCAACGGCGGCCCCGACTCAGCCCGTCCGAGTTTTTCCCGCGGAATGACGTTCCTTTTTGTTGTACCCCACGGTTTGTGTCCAAAGCCGGTTGGCAACTTCCTGCCCAACTAGTCGAGACCCTTTCTCCATGACTCCCCCGGGCCCTTCTTTTCTTCTTTAAGGCTGTGTCCACTGATGCCCTGATCTTCCCCCCTATTTGACCCCTCCAAACCATGGCCCCCGCAGTCCCTGAGTCCGTAGTCCTCTATCTTTTTCCACTTTCTCTCTTAGTTTTGCAGGCCTCCTCCCGCCTCCCCTAGCGGCATTTTCGGCACTACGGCGTGATGTCCTTTCCCTTATCCTCCCCCCCCTCCGCATCCCCAGACTCGGCAATTTTGGCCTCTCGGAGACTTGCTCCCCCAGGTCCCTTTTTCTTGACTTTTGGATGGGGGGGACTTTCCTGCTGTTCCCTGCAGCAGTATGGTTTGGGCTTTTGGGCGATGGCCGTCATTTCACCCCTTGTCGTTCCCATTTGGCTGAAAACCCACATTCCCCTTTTTCAAGTTTCTGGTCGGAGTCGTCCCTTCCAAGCGGCAGTTCTCGTTTCAAGTGATACTGCTAATCTGCTTTGTTGGCCTGCTTCCCTCCCGCGTTTTCACTCCCCCCCCCGTGTACTGATCACAATGGTTTTTCGTCCCCCGACTGGCGCTGCTCCTTTTTCCTCCCCTCCATCCTGAACTGCCGCCCGCCGCTTCCTTTTTTTGTGCTGCCGCTTGTTTTTTATTTTGTAGTTGCCCATTTCCTTTTGGCCGCTTAACACCCAGTGTTTTTGCCCCGCTTAGCCAGCGCTTTCCTTTTTCCACACCGCCGACAGGGGCGTGACCTGCCCCTACTTGTTGATCCCTGCATGGTTCAGGACCCCTTGCACCTTTTTCCCCGTTTAGTCGGTTCCTTTTCTCTTTTCTTCCCCGTTGTTTTTATTCTTTGATAATAAACGTTGGGCGGTAAGGCGTACATTTTTCGGATTCTTGCACATATTGTACAATTCGTCGTCGCCGCCTCTGACCAATTAATCCCCGAAACTTGTCCCCTATTCCAAAATCGCTTAGATTTCCTCTCCTCCCCCTTTTTAAAGTTTTCCCTGGTTGGGCCCTCCCCCTCCTTTCTCAGACTGCGTTCCACCCTGGACCATCTGTTTTTTTTTCCAGACGACAGTTTCTTTTATTCGTCTCTAAGGGCGTACCCTTTTCGAGAACACGGGTTGTCACTGTTGGGTCACGCGCGTTGATGTTCTGAAGTCGGATGCATAACGCAGATGTATCAGAGTTTCTCCGTTCTTTGGTATTTTTCTTTAGAGTGGGATCACGTCGTACCCCTTCTACAGTTAGGGTTCTCCCTCGGACCAAAAAGAGGTTTCCTTTAGTACCCCCCTCCCAACCCCCCTCGCGTGAGCAGAATTCAATTCCCCCCCACAGTCCCCCAGACGGAATGCCCTTTTGTCCGGCGCCGATTTTTATCGACGCCCCCCTCTTTTCGGTTTTTGAGGTGCTCTTTGCGCAGTGTCCCAGGACATACACGCGTAGCCTCAGATGTTGCGAGGAGGTTCGTCGCTGGTTTTTTCCCCAATTTTCTGTAAGAGGCCCTTTTTGCATGAAACCTAGCGCTTGCCTCGTTGACAATGCACCGATTATGTCCATGGTTGTTTTTCACTCTAGGTGAAGATCCGTTTTGCCCTTTTTTGGTTTTTCACCAGAAAGACGTGCTTTATCTTGTCTTCCGTGGGGGGATTTTCCCGAGGTGCCCTCCCCGGCCCCCCAAACCTGGTGCTTGCGGTGAAGAGTTTTCTTGTAACCTTTTATAAGGAAATGCTTAAGACCATCTTCCGTCCCCTCGATTTTTGACACTCCTGCCATGGTTTCCTGTTGTCCAACTTTCACCCCCCAATAAGTCTGGCTTTGCCGACGTTTGGTGACGTTTTCATCCCCTTGATCGCCGACCACACTTGCTGTTTTTTTACCCACTGTGGACAATAGTTTCTCGCAAAGGATCCATTTTTCCCTTTTTCCTAGGTTTTTTGCCGTTGCCTCGTCTGTTTCAACCGTGACAGGATTAATCATCTTCTTAACATGTCCGGAAAGCTTTTCGCCGGTAGAGTCACCATTCTTTCCAGCCTACCTCGTTGGCGATAGGTCTCCCGTCGTTAACAGCCTGTATGCTGATTGCACACATTCTGGTTGTAGGTTTGTTAGACCTCTTGGCCGTCAGGTTGTTTTCCGAGTGAGGGGCCCCCCCCTTTGATTCCACGTGTCGCCTTGCGCCGAGTTTATATCGTCCCGTGTCTGGGCGGTCCGAAGTTCCGTGAGCCTTGTATTTTTTGTAGTCGCGCGGGTGGTTTTTTTCTTGTGGCTGAAAGAACCCAATTTCCTAGTTCCTGCCGGAAGCCGAGATCCCGTTTTCCCCTTTCAACCTATACCTTTTTATTTCCTCCGCCCCCGCCATTCAGGGAGATAGTGCGGAATTTGCCTTCACCCCCCCACTAAGTGAATCCCTCACCTCACATACGCCTTCCCCGGGTCACTTTTGACGAGTCGATTACATCTACTTTCCACTTTGCTCAACATTGAGGCCCCCTTTTTTTTCAATGGCCCTCCCCCCCTGACCTGCCTCACCCCGCTATCCGCCCCCCTCCCCTCTAAACCCCCTTTCTTTCAGTAGTTTTTTGGACAAGCGAACCTGCTTCCACGTGCAGAGGTCCCCCGGTCTGCCTCACTCTTGGCTCCATCCCCTGCCCAAAGAAACTCTCGACCCTATGCCTGCTTCCCTCCCCCCCCCCGTCCGTTTCCCAAAGTGGCACCCCCCCCCCACTTTTTCACGTCCTTCCTTTGTATGTTTTGCCCCCCCACAAGTGCGGGCGTTGGCGTGCACGTTTCCCCCCACCCTTCTTTGGTGCGCGTCCCGCTTCCTTAGAATTTATGTTTTTTTCCCTTCCCCCCTTGCGATCCCCAGGTCTGCTCACCCCTTTTCGCGCCATTAGCCCCTGCCAACCGGCTCATTATTTTTTTTCTTTGTTACCTTTCAATTCCACCGCAGGGTTGGAGCGACGTGTTGAGAGTCCCCCGCCTGTTGGCTTGCATTCCGCCTTACAGCGCTTGCGCTGTAGATTCGTTTCATTTGCTTGCTGGAGTGTTTTTACTTCCAGTTTCCCGTCTGCCCCATCCCCAGCCCAAAACTTCCAATCGTGTTTGTATTTTGGGGCCGGTTTCTTCCGCTGAGCCCGACGACCTTCTCTCCAAGGTTTTTTTTGGCCGGGTCCCTCTACCGCACGTTCCACGCGGTCAGCGATTCAAACTTTTCAAGCGTCGTTTCTGACTCTTTTCTTTCGACGGTTTGCGCCCTTGACCCCTCTCCCTTCCTACGAGGCCCCTTGTGAGTCATCCTGACCATTCGCCCAAAGCTGGAACCCGCCCCTTCCACGGCAGCAATCGTTGCCCCTGTTCCAGCATGTGAGTTCCCACAATTTTTTCTTTAATCCCGGCGTGACTAGTATATTTGTGGCTGAAGGAGTTCCCCCTCCTCTTTCTTTCTTTCCCCCTCCGTTTTTTGTTCTCTTATGTTCAACCTAAGCTCCACCTCCATCCAGAAGCCTCCTTCTTCCGCGGTCTTTTTCCACGACATGGTTTTAACTCCCTTTCTTCCTGGGGTCTCCGTTTTATGACGGAGGACTGTAGGGCGGCTTGGATTACTTACATCATGACATCCCCCGAGATCTTTGCCCCCCTCGGAGCGTTGTCGTGAGCTAGATATAATTCCCCTTGCAACCCCCCCTCCTCATGGCTGGGCGCTATTACCCGTTTTTTTTGTGGTTCTGACAAAAAACAGTGTCCCTCCGCTGTTATGGCCCGCGCCCGGTGTCCTTGCCTCTTCGCCTTGCCCCGGTCCCAGACAAGATCTTTTTTTTGATTTTTGAAGACCCTTCCCCCCCCCTGTTCGTCCCACTCCATCCCCCTCACCGCGGACCGTTTGGCCTCCCGTTGTTCCACATCGCTGCAAGAGAATATTTTACCCCCCTACCCAACAATTTTTGGGCGAACGACCACGGAGCCCTTTTTTTCTAATGCCATTCGTAGCCCCGCCCCATAAAAGGCCGTTTTGTTCTAGCTGGAATGCAGGTTCTCCTCCACTCGGTGCTCGCCGATTCCCTGTTGACATATTTCTTCTTTGTGTTCCCTCCCTCTACCACCCCCCGAGAAAATGTAATTCTCTTTTTTCCTCGCCAGCTCCAACCCCATGGAAGAATAGTCCCTCCCCCAGTTGGACCTTACCTCCCCTGTGACGAGGCGGTTCTGATTCATTTTTTTTGGTTCGTCCTGGGACCTTCTCTGCTTGTTTTGCTTTGCTTCCCTGATAGTCAGCAATTTATACCCCGTCGACTCCGCCTTTTGCTGACCGCCGTTGACGTTGCCTCCCCTGATGTTTTGTGGCTTTCTTTCGGTTGCGCCTGTTTAACGCCTGAGTCTTCCCATTTTCTGCTTTTTTACACTTTTCTGTAATCTTGAGCTCCTCGTACTGTTTTTTCAACGGATTTCTGTATTAGTCAACTGGTGGTTTAATGGAGGTCGACCGATCCCTAACTCCTTCTCGTTTGGATCTTCATCACATGTTCTTCACGTCGGCGCGTGTCATATCTTCCCCTTAGGCACATCCCTCCTCACCTTTTTCTTCACCGAAACCAAAGAAAGCTTACCCTCCCTCCCAAGTTCTTTTCCCCCTCTTTTTACCCGGAAAGTACTTTCCTTGGCCTCCACTTTCCCGAGGAATCCCTTACCGCCCGGGCTCAAGGAATTGAACAACCTTTTTCCCAACTATCCTGTCCCCCCCCTCACCTCCCGGAAAAGTTAGCTTTTTTATCAGTCTCCCCCACGTTTCCCGCCCTATGGAGGGATTAACCTTAATGTTTGACTCCGGCATAATTCCGTACCTCGCCCCTACCATTCGGCTAGCCCGTCACCCTACACAGGACCCTGCCTCGGGCTGAATTCCGTCGCCGTTGTAATGTTTTTTCCCAGAACATATTTTTTTACCCAAGGGATCCCCTTCACAGCCCGGCGTTTTTTCTTTTTGATTTGCACCTTATTTCCAGGAAGTTCCACAACCGGCCTCAAATCGTTGCCCATTGTCGGCTTCTAACATTGATGCGCTCGAAGAGAGGGCTTGAAATCCTTCCTCCTTATCCCTCCCCATGGTTTGCCAAGCCGTTTTGTTGCATTGTTTTTACATTGCGATCCGACCCATGGAATGCTCAAGGCGTGTTTGCAACAACCAATGATTTACTTCCCCTTTTCACCCCTTTGTCTCAGCTAGTGTGCTTTTTCCGTAGCCATATAGGTTTCAACCTTTCCTCTCCCGTTTTTTTTGCTGCCCCCTCGCTCTCCTCCAGCCTTCCCTCGGAATCGGATTCTTCCCTTTCTTCGCCTCATCTCCTACCTCTTTACGGAGCTCTCGGCATCCAGGACAACGAATTTTGCTTTTTCCTGGTTTTGTTGGGCGGATGCTGCTTCGCGCGTTATTTTTGTTTTTCGGATTACACCTTTTTCGGATCTTGCTTCCCCCCCCACATACTTTTTTCAAGTTTTATGACGATTGGATAACGCGCTTTCAGCTCCGTTCAAACCACAAGACTGCTCCTGTGACGCGACCCTCGCTGCTACATCCACACCCTTCAGGGTTTTGACCCCCCGACTACCACCAGTTGTCA
>Ga0179593_1444667_pt1 | contig 15132 bp, 19 predicted proteins | sample CZODoug2_1_08_16_FD_185931 | JGI IMG/M metagenome (GOLD analysis project Ga0179593, IMG submission 185931) | Vadose zone soil fungal communities from Angelo Coast Range Reserve, California, USA - CZODoug2_1_08_16fungal (PacBio error correction) | ecosystem: Environmental > Terrestrial > Soil >... | reverse complement strand
GAGGGTAATCGACCAATATATCCCCGTTATCTCTTTTTCCCGTTATTGGTCGCGATTTCCTTTTGCGTTCAGCCTTCTTGCGTTTTTTACTGTTGGAAGTGATAGAAGTTGTTGTACTTTATTCTCTGGAGTCCTAGCCTCTCTCCAGGGCGGGTAGGCTTTTTCTTTTTATGAAGGATTGGAGGTCCGACTCTGATTCCCCTTTTCTTATCTCTCTCCCTTACCCTTGTTTTGTTGTTATTAGTAACTCGTGTACCACATCTTTCACCAACCCTAAACTTTGTTGAAGGATCGACCTACATACAGCTTCTCGCCCCGGGACTAACCCCACCTCCCCCCCCCTATCTCTCCCCCATTTTTTCTTCGCCCTTGTAAGGTCACCCAAATATGAGACGACCAGAACAAGACTTGCAAACGACCCTCCGCTCAAAGCAGTCTGGCGCCCCCCTGTCCGCCTGAAATCCTCGTCTATAGCCTCGGACGACCCCCTACTCCCTTTTTTCGAATGTACCCGAAGAAATCCCGTAAGACAGACTTCCCCCATAGCCTCCACAGCACCAACCTAAATCAAGACACGGTGGACCTCCCCTAGAGCCTTCCTTGCAAAGTTGAAGGAACCCATCAAATCGAGGACTTATCACTCGGCTTACCCCATAGTCTGGAGATCCTCAGCAGATACACCTCGTCTTCAACGAAAGCAACATCACGTGCCTGTATTTCACATCCTCTTTTTACATTCCGCATCCTTCTAAAGTACTCCCCAGGTCATTCTAAAATCCCGGCCTCCCTACCCGTCTTTTAGGAAGTTTTCCTAAGCGGTGGTCCTGATTTTCAATGGTTTGCTTCGTTGCCTTCCCTGTCCCCCGACGTTTATCTTTTTGCCTTGCTTACCCGCTTTTTGCGATTGGTATGGTCTCCCTTCACCCCCCCCAAAGTTCTCGTCCTTCGGTCTTTAGGTCCAGCCGCCCTTCTTGCTCCCCCCTTCCAAAGCAATGGGCTATAGACATTAAACCAATTTTTCCCATAAGCATAAACACTGACCTTTAAAAGTCCCCTTAAAAGTTCACACTCTTTCCCCCCAAGATTACCCCTTTCTTTCCACCTCCTTGTCCCACCCCTCTCCGTTATTCGGAGTAACCCCCAGAAGCCCTTTCGAGTTCCCCTTTCTCCCTCGTTTTTGTTCCCAGTCCTAACCCCCCGAATCAGCTTCTACCATCTATGCTTCAGGTAGCTAGACCCTCTTGTGGGTTCTTTCTTCCCCATTTGGCAAGGCCCCCTCTCAACCCCCTACCTGGTGGTTCAACGCCTTCTACACCCCTCCCATCACTTCAACAACGACGCCGTGATGGAGGTCACGCCAGACAGACCCCAACACCTCAAAGCCCAAAACCCCCCCACCCCCCCAAAAAAACCAAACACCCACCCCCCCCCACAACCAACCCCCCCCCCCCACACCCTCCAAGGTTATTGCTTGGTTTTTAAGATTATCCCCAAAAGGACTACCAGTACCCAACCGCTAGCGCGACATGAGAGTTCCATTTCACCTGCTCAGCCCCCTTGAACATTTTCCTCTATGTCCATACAATCTCGAGACAAAACGTTCCTGTACCCCAGACCCCTGACGTTCTTCAACCCTTGAGTAGTTTCTGAAGCAAATTCCTTGTGTTTGTCTACTTAGGAACGTTCTTGCTGGTTCCTTTTGGGCGGTAGGCGGTACTTACAACCCCCTTTTTATTTCGATGCATCCGCTCCGTCTCACATTAGATTCCAGCGGACCCCTCTTTTTCCCCCTCACCTTCGCCTTCTCTATCCGAAGTCTGACTTAGGCAGATCGTCGATAATTTTACTGTCAGTTTTCCCCCCTTCCCCCCGAGGGAGAGTGTTGACTAACCCCGACTTAACACGTGCCTTTTGTGATTTCCCTTTTTCAACGTTAGATACCCACTACTTTTCCTTTTACCCAAACAAGTTGAACCCCCCCGCCCCTTTTGCCGTCCCTCTCCTCTTTACTCCTCCTCGTTTTTTTTTTTTCTCTATTTTTTTGTGGTCTTGGAATCTCTGGAGTGCCCACTTTTTTTCCTTACTCTTCCCCCCTTTCCCACCCCTCAACGTTGTTTCGATCGGAGGTGCTCCAACCTTCCGATTAACTTTTCCACCTCGAGCTTCTGCCTCTCATCTCTTCCCGGCATGCAGAAGGTGCCCGCGGTTGGCTTTGGGCGTGGGGGTAGGTACGGTCTTCTCCGCTTGTCGGATCCCTTATGTCGCAAATCTCTTCTCCATTGGGTTGTTGGCTAAGAGACGACAAAAGGATCTTTTCAACTACTTTCCAAAACCCACAATACCCCTTTGACTTAAAAACAAGGCAACTTAACATAAGACCTTGCCCCCCTTCAAGTTTTATCTTAGGGCGGGCACCGATGGTTATGACCTTTTGTGTTCCTAACCGTATGCCGACCGTTTCTTTTCCCCTCTCCGGTGGGAAGACGGATGATTCTCTGTCACTTTCTAAGTCCCCTGTCGCGCGTGGAGCTGTTTGGGTAATGGTTTGATGTAAGCCCAGCTCCGGCCAGTCCCCTTTTTCCCAAGTTGTTTATGTGCGGTGTGCGGGGTCGGTTTCTTGACCCCCAGATTGCTTCCAGCCGTCCCCCTGTTGTTAGCCGATTAGGGAAAGTTAATTTTTTTTTCTGACTGCTGTTGATCGTTCGGAGTGTTCTTTGGGGGTATGGTCTTTGTCGACTTATATCCCGTCTTTCTGATTGTGAGGAGGCGTATTCCTCGTCCCTCAAAAGGCGGCCGATCGTTTGTGTAATCTCGTCGCGTCCCCTCGCCGGATTTTGTTGTTTTTGTTTGTAGGTTCCTCCAGCGTCCTCATGGTTTTCAGGTGCTTTTGAAGTCCCTCCTCTTTCTTTTAGTGACTAGTAGGGTGAGTTCTGGGTGCAAGGCTCCCGAGTGATCCTACATCCTCAAATTCTAGTTTCCCCCCCCAGATTTTCCTGAAGAGTTATGTTACTTTTTGTCCAACCCTACCCCTGTCGCGTTTGTAGGATTTTTCATATTCACTTTATGATTTGCGTTTTGTCGTGGGTTGTTGCTAACGGCTGATCCCGACTAAGAGAAGACTTGGGTTGGTGAATTTCACCCACCCCCTTCCCCAGCTTCTGATGCGGGCAACGCCAAAAGCCTATCATTGGTCACTGCATGACCTAATCCCCTCCACGCCCCAAAACCACCCGGCCAACCGGATCTTCCCCGCTTTTTGCGGAAAAACCGCCCCGTATTTCGCTTCTAACAATCCATTGAAAGACGGGCGGGTTATGAGGAGAACGTTAGCCCTTTTTGCTCTCGACGTTGTCGCGATTGCTTAGTCGGTTTTCTTTAGGTGTGCGAAGAACCGACCCCTATGAGGTTGGTAGTGCGGCGTTCTTTTCCTCGTTTCTTGGTACTTCTTCTTCTCTACTTCTTGATGTTGAGGAATCCGATCTAGTATGTTTTCTTTTAGAAGGCATGTAAGCTTTGGCCGTTGACCTTTCCTGAGCGTCCTACTCTCATTCCGCTGGTGTCTCTTTTTTTTTTGGGCTGGACCGGCTTCAGTGGGGGTCATGATGGTGTCTGGTCTTGTGTCAAATTGTCTGTGCTTCACCTTAGGCCGACGGCTTTGTGTTGTCTTTTTCGCGTGACCTTCCCAGGATTCTCAGTTTCCCCGTCGTATAAGGATGTTTCTTTTTTTTTATCGGTTTTCAATTTTCTCCCGGAGTTTCCATTGCGAATGCCTTGTGGAGCTCGACTTGGGTGGTGATCTGTGAGATCGGCTGTTATCAGCCTAGAGAAGTTGCTCCGGTCTTGTTCTTCCTCTTAGTTGAACCGCTGGCGTAGTCCCTCCATCTTCCTCCCTTTCCCTTCTCCGTTTGTTTTTTTCTTTTAGAGAATTACGAAGAATGTTCTTCCTCAGCTAGTGAAGCCCCCCCCGACATTCGCCCTTTTTCCTGCTTGATTGAACGCTCGCCCAGACTCCCCTCCCCCCTATCTCACTGACTCTTCCTCCCGGCGGAGGGAAACTCCCCTCTTCGACGTCCCGATCATTCTCCAGTCACCCCCCCCCCCCCCCCCCCCCCCCCCCCATCCCCCCCCCCCCCCCCCCCCCCCCCCCCCCCCCCCCCCCCCCCCCCCCCCCCCCCCCCCCCCCCCCCCCCCCGATTAGATTTTCTTCCTTTCTGTCCCCCGCAAATTCCTCCCTGTCCTCTGCCGGAGATACAACTACAGCCTAGTCCCCTCTGAGTCCGCGCCCATCAGATGTGACATTCGTTCCTCCATTTTAATCCATCCCCACAATCGACACGCAATGTGCAATCTTCCTCTCCCGAGCCGTCAGCCTTGCGGTTTCCGACCCCCAAACTTATTCTTTCCCATCGTCTTCTGTCAACCCCTCGTTTCTGTTAGCTCCATAAAACCCGTCTCTGTCCCCACCCCATCTGTTCTTTTTTCTATTTTCCCCCCAGGTCCGCCCCTCGCTACCACGTCCGCTCACACTCTCCCCTCCTTCCCCCATCGGCAGTCTTGTAGAGTTCTCCTTCCGCCGTGTGTGGATCTGCTTTTTCTCCGTTTTCTTGTTGCCTCTTGCTGTTCCTAACCGACTTTGTTGACTTCTTTATGTGACCATTTCCTTTCCTCTTCTCTTTTTTGTCGACCAAAAGCCCCCCCAGTCCTTCGTATTTTTTTTTTCAGCTCGGGCTGCCCCTGACCCACCATCCCCAGAATTTGTCTATCTCCCCCCCGCAAGCAACTGTCTTACAGTGCAATAAAGAGGAAAAATTCCCCCTGTACAAGAGCCTCGAAAGTCGTCTCCGTGAACATACACTGCCTCCCCCCCACCCCTCTCTAAGCTTATTATCCTTCTCCCACCCTACGCCGCCATGGTTTTTTTCCTTTTTGCTTCACTAGCTGAAGCCACCCCCCCCCCCCCTTATCTTAGACCGCTACGATTTCCGGTCTCGCCCTCTTCTCTGTTTTTTTATTCCTCTCCACGTGAAGACCGATCGACCATCCCACCCCCCTCCCCTTCCTTTTCTACCACATACCCATTTCCCATCGGCTACCACGCGCTTGGAATCCCCTTTTTTCCACGTTTTAACCTTCCACTGCCACAAGAAAAGACACCCCTTCCGTCTGCTCAAGCTTCTTTTTGCCCTTCCATCAGAATTACCTTCCTCACCCTTTCCACCCAGTCTACATGAGGCTTCTTTCAGGCCTTCCGTCCCCCCGTCCCCCTTCGACCTAGTATTATCCGTATCCCTTGCCTGTCCCCCCGATAATGTGTCCCCGCCCTGACGGTAGATACCGTCTCCCCTGTTTTTTGCGTTTTTTGTAGTCCCGTATTGTGTCTTCTGTTCCGGTGGACCTGGAGTCGTTTTCGTTTTTTTCTTCGTTATAAACACCCGTCCCCCCCGTCGAAGTTGCCTCCCAGAATCCCTCCTTTCTACCGTGAACTCAGCTTGTCCCCTACTTTGCTATATACCAAGACACCTCCGCCAGACTTGTCTTTTCATGCTGTCCGCATGTCCGATCTATCGATGGCAACGTTGTGCAACCCGGAAGTCTTTTTTCTTTTTGGTTAATTTCCCTCGTCAAAATGACCGGTTTTTGAAACATTTCGCGGGTACAGTGTACTGTCATCCTCTAGTCCCCCCAAGGAAAACCCCCCTCCCCTTTCATCTCCCCTTATCCCCTACTTTGTTTTTTTTTCGCCTTATTTCTTGGTCCTGATTACCTCTCCCGATTTGCCTGTGTACGAACTTTTTTGGCCGCTATCGTCCCGCTCCCCCAAGGCACGTTGCGTGCTCGTAGTGTTCTTCCCCCCCAATCCCTCAGCTCCCTCCTTTCCAGGTTGAAATCGCTGTCCCTCATTGCTTTTTCGCACTTCGCCTTCGCGTTTTTCTTTGGATTTTTTCGTTTATGTTTAGTTTTCGCGGCCCATCTGCGTGTGCCGCCCTTTCGAGGATTTCTACTGTAATCTAGGTTCACTCCCCTGGATTTCTGTGGGACTGACTTCACCAGACTTCCCAAGTCTGACCCGCACCGACACTTTATTGATGGTCACCCCCAAACTTCAGGCACCTGCAGCCATTTTCTTCGACAGCAGGGGACCCACTGACGGCGTTCGGTTTTTTTTTGTGTTCGACCTTCTCTCCGAAGTTTTGCATTCAGTGGACGTTTAGAGTGGGGTCCCCCTTTCTTTAGCTTCCTCGTGACTTTCACTCTTCGTCGGGGCGTTTTTCCGGTTTACTTAGGTTTTCTTTTTCAGTGAAGGAGTTCCCTGTTTCGCCCCTGGAGAGAGGGTACCGACCGCTAGCGACTCCGTTCCTTAACTTGGTTTTTTGGGGTTTTTGGGCCGGTTGTTGCGGGTGGTGGGGTGTTGGCGTGACCGCTTGCTTTCTTTTTTTGGCGGCTTTCGAACTGATGGAGGCCATTTTTGTCCTATTTGGGTTTAGAGGGCGGCGGGGTTCGACTTTGTTCTCTTTGTTTTTTCTTCCGGAGTTCTGCGCCAGGTTGGGGCCGGCGTGTTTACTAGTTTGTCAACTCCCCCAGGAGAGGTAGGTTCTTCTGCTACCGGAATGATCTTCCAGCGGTAGACTTTCGAGGATGTGTGTTGCGGGTACCTAAGCCGACTGTTCATTTTAAAGATTTTTTTCTTTTGAATTGGGTGATGGGGGGCCCTTTTGAATCCTTTTTTTTGTTCTGGTGTTTTTTCAGTGTGTACCTGGATCTTGTTAATAGCCCCTTCGTTTCCTCTAGCTAGTTTATCCTGAAATAAACAATTTGTATGTTCCCCCCCGGTTGTTTTGTTTTTTCTCGCTCTTTTTCCTGTTTTTTTTTTCGTGTTTTGCTACAATCGTTCTCTTATCACTCCTCAGGCGTCAGACGCGTTGTGAAGGTCTACTCCCCCCTTCTTTCCCCCAGCCGATTATGAATGTTCCCCCCCGTTCCCACGCAGCTCCCCCTTCGGGGCACTCCCTCAAAGTAACCGCCCCCCCCCCCCCAAGGGTTTCAATCAGATCCCGCCGCCAAGGTTCTCAGATTCTACCCCAGACCCCCCTTCCGTGAGGCGGGCGCTTTGAGAAGTCTCCTTTTGCTTGGAACTTTTTTTTTTTCCGGATTGTAGACGCTTTGCGGTCGATGGGAAGTACCGTACCCTATTTATTTTTTGAGTAAGCCGGTTTCAATGGCCTTGTTGAACTTTGTTTTCTTCTGGAATCCGCTGGCGGACATCCCCGAGTTGTGTAGGCTAGAATTTGCATACTTTATTTTCTTGCTTTTTCCTGTTGTCAATTTACTGCTATGTTGTGATGTTTTTTGCTTTGGAGTCATCACTCAGTGGTCCTTGTCCACATTTTTATGTATTTATATTTTCGAAATGTTCCCTTTTTCTTTATTTTGTGAGTGGATCCAGCTAAGTAGGATGTCTGGTCGCGTCTGCTTTCCGCCATTCCAGTTGCTGCGCTGTGCCTTCTTGTACTGGGGTAGAAGTGGGTTCCCTCTCTAGAGATTTCTCCTTCCCTTTTTCTCGACTACTTTTTTGGTCATTTGTTGGCTTATGAGCGCGAGGCGGTTTTGCCTGGACCTTGACGGAGTCTCCTGGCCTATTTTTTTTTTTCATCCCTCGTTTTTGTTTCTCGAGTGACTCTAGCCCATGAGTTTCCTTCCTGCCCCCCGACACGTTTCTTCTTATTCCTGCCTCCCCATAGAGCCCATTCCCCCCCCACCTTCGATCTCATCACTTTCCTTCCCCATCCTGCGCCTTTCTCCGCCCTCCCCCCTCACAAGTTTTCCAATACCATGATGCCACCCTGCGGCGATAGTCCTCCTCTCCATCATCTTCGTTTTCTAAAAATCCGCTCCCAGAAGAGTCCTCCCCCTCTGCCCCCCCTTTTTTTACCACCAGTCTACTCCTTATACAACCCCTCTCCCCCCCGCCTTCCCCGTTTACCTCATCATGATCCAAGATTCCAACTTGTGGTCTTCTTTTTCCCAATTATGATGCGCCAGTGCTTCCGCCCCCCCCTTTCTTAAGATAAGTTCACCCAATAGTTTCTACTCCAAGACCGTTTCCCTTGTTCTTCCCAATTACCTTCAGGCCGTGTGCCCCTCTATACATTCCGCGCTCAAACTTTTCTTCCCCTTCTCCCATCGCTCCCAAAGCCCTTTTTTTAGTTTTTTTTTTATTGTCTGTCATCCCCCCTTCCCCGCGCTCTTTCCGCTTTTTTCCTTGTTTGCAGGTTGCCTTCTTGTCCCCCCGAATTTCTGATTTTGGGTGCCCCCCCTTAGTCTTTTTGCGTGGCGTTAGACAACATACAACCCCCTTAGGAGATGAGTTAGGCAGCAGGCGTTTTCGTTTTTGCCGCAAAACCCGCCCTCCATCAAACGTTTGCATCGACCATCTCCAACCCCCCCCCCCCCCCCCCCCCCCCCCCCCCCACCCCCCCCCCCCCCCACCCCCCCCCCCCCCCCCCCCCCCCCCCCCCCTCCCCCAACCCCCCCCCCCCCCCCCCCCCCCCCCCCCACCCCCCCCCCCCCCCCCCCCCCCCCCCCCCCCCCCCCCCCCCCCCCCCCCCACCCCCCCCCCCCCCCCCAAGCCCACGATTTTCTTCCCATAGGTTTCAAAGAGGACTCCCAAACCTTTTTCCCAGGACAATTTCCCACGATTTACCTTCGTATTTAACCCCTGCTCCAAAAATCTCCTTTACCTCAAGAACATCTTAGCTCTTTAACCCCCCCCCTTTTTTCCGCCCAATCCTTACGATTTTCTTCAACTTCGTCCTTTTTTTCTCCCACCAAATAATTTTACTCGTCCCGCTCCGGGCCGGTAGCGTCCTACCCTCCTCAGGTGGCGGACGGTTCTCCCGTTCGACGCTTTTTCTCGCATGGACAACTACCCCCTACCTCCTCCCTCCCACCTGAGCAACTCCCTCCTCCCGGACCCTCCCGCCGGCTTTGTTCCTTTCCCTTTAACGCCCCACGACACCCCCCCCCACCACACCTCCCAGCACAACACCCCCTGTTCCGTTTACCTTGGCCCTCTCTCTTTTGGATGCATTACCCCACCCGATACCGCGTCTGATTAGTCCCCAGGTCACTTTGGCTAACCTTTTCCTAGTACACCTTGATCTGGTGGGGGTTTTTCACCTTTCTTATCACTGGTCACCCCCAAAGTCCTTCCCGCCCTGACTTTATCTACCTTCGCCTTTTATTATGCCTTTTTTTTTTTCCCTTTAATTCTCTTTCTGTTCTTTTTTTGACCCCGAGTGTTCTTTTGGAGTTTTACCACACCCCACGCCCCAGTCAATTCTAATTTATTCCTTTTTCTCCTTATTTATGGCGCAATCTCTTTTTACATCACTTTTTAAAGACAACGCGCCCCCTTTTCTGCTTAATGAGGTCTTTCCTCTCCAGATGCACCACTTTGTCCAACCTTATAAGTGCCGGACGTGGTGACCATCGACGACCACCCAGTGATTTGGATTTCCGGAGAGAGGTTTTCATATTGGCCAGAGGAGATGTCGATTTCCCAAACCTTTCTCCCAGCTTAGAATCGCAGGGGATTCCTCCCCTCGTTGGGGAGTGCTACTAGTGATGTGCGGGGACCTTTGGGACTTTATTTCTTTTCTCTTTCTTTTTCTTAATTGAACTTTGGGCACCCTTAAAGATCCGTTCAAGGTCCCCCAAAGAAATTTTTCTGGGGTTGCCCAATCGCTCGTACCGTCTCTTTTTCACCCAGATTTCCTCTCTCGATCCGCCTCTCATTTTTCCTTGGCTTGAATCGAGGTTGGTCTTGAGTTTCTTTCATAGATCATCGTCCTTGCTCTTTCTTCACGGTTGTTATCCTTAGCTTGTCTTCGTCACCTGACTGTTTCGGTTTTGTTTTTCAGTCCCTACCCCCAAAGCACCCCACACTGGATGCCCCTACCAATACCCCCCAGACCTCTTTTTTTGACGCCCCCACACAAAAACTTAACGGTCAACTACCCCCATTCGAAGTGTCCTACAGTCCGTTTGGTTGGACATCCATGGGGTAGCAAGGTTTTTTGGCGGGTCGTATTGAGCCTTGCCCTTTTTCTAAGGTGGCGGTGAGGGGCAGGAGGGTTCAGTTTCCGGTTACTCCGCTCATGTAGTCTTTTTTCTTTTTATTACTTTCTTTGCTACGTTTTTATAGAGTGATCAATATTTACAGTGTTTTTTTCTTTGTTGGCGGGGGATGGTTTTTTCCACAAATTCAGAGGCGTGGTGGTTTTTTTAGAAGTTCTTCGGGTCCCAGGTCTCATTTTTTTTGAATTGAGGGGAGTTTTTTTTCGCCGGGAGCCTGTAGTTTTAGGGCTCTGGCCTTCCGAGTCTGCTGAGGATCACCACTAGGGATTTTTTCCTAGCCACGAAAATTTTTTTTTCTACTCTGTGTTGTTGCTTAGAAGTAGGCTCCCCGATTCTTCTGCATTTGTGTGGTTTGAGGCTAGTCGAGAGGCTTCCTCCTGACGTCCTATGGGGTCCAGTTCCTTGGTTTTTGGCATCGTTCTTCCCGTTAGCTTTTCCTTTGAGGATGCTCTCGTTTTGACTATTGTACTCTTGACGTTTCTTTTTTTTAGACCCACGATTTGTAATTTAGACGGCTTTGCTTGGTCATCTCCCCCGGCGGTGCTGTTGTTTCCTTCCCCCTCGGGCTCTTTTCTTTCCCGTCCCTCATTCCCTCCTACATCCCTTTAATCCCGCTTTGAATTAATTTTTACCCCATCTCAACCCCCGCGTTGATTGGGTCCCCCAGCTCATCCCCTTTGGTGTGATTTCCCCTTTTTTCAAGAACCCCTTCCAACAACCAGTGACAAACCCTGGTTCAGATCCTCCCGCTGTCTGTAATGGGATGACAGTTTCCCTCCAATCCTGCACTTCTGGTTTCTTTTAGGGGAGAGAGAAGTATCCCTTTTGAGTCCTTGTCTGCGCGTTTCGACGCGGGATGTAGATTGTTGACTTCCCCCCTTTCCCTTTGATCCTGGCTGTCGAGATACGGTGGCGAGGTGAGTTCCCTTTATGTTTTTCTACGATTTCAACTTCCTGTTTTATGGTAGTTTTCTAATTCATGCGAGGTTTCATCTCTATGGGATTTTATCTAATCCTGCTTGTTTTTTTGGTGCTTAGGAGTTAGGATGCTTTTTTCCGGTTCTTCAGCGCTGGAACCCTTGTGGGTATCCTTCTTCTTTTTTTGTTTTGTCCGCCGTTTTCATCTATTTGTTTTCGAGCACTTCAACTGTCTCTTCCGTTGAGACTCTTTTTCTTTGTTTGCCCATTTGAGTGTCATCCATCTGGGCTTTCCCCTCAGCAGTTTTCGCAGCTTGCATCCTGGTTGCGGAGATAGGGACGTGTTGGACTTCCTTTTTTATTTCCTTCGCGTTTGCTTTCTTGTCTTTTGAAGCCTCACGAAGGAGGTCTGTCCTCCAGTTCTTGGAGGCCTTCCATCGCTGGCCACGTCCCCTCCTTTTTTCTTAAGTTTTTTTCGATGAGTTCGACTAAGCCATCGCCCCTTTCGTCTCCCTCCTAAAACAAGACCTCGATTTTCGACATCATTCGATCCGCCAATGTCACCCCCCCCCAAAAACCTATTTTTCTCCACCGAAATCTTCTCCCAGTCGGCCCCGAACTCTCCGATCAGATGTCAAAGACCTGCTTTCCCTTCCAGGACTTGTCCGGAAGAGCTCGCCTCTCTCTTTGACTTTTACGTCCCCCTCCCTCCCTGCGCGCTTAGTCCACTCCCATATTGCCCTCTGCGCCATCTTACCCCCGCACAACCTCAGCCGGGTGAGATCACATCCCTCTCTCCTCTTCATGTAGGCTTCTAAAAATCCCTCTCTTCTGTCGCCAATAGGAATTCTAACACCGTCCTGGGTCCTAGCCTTAGCCCGCAACCCCGCGTCTACCCCCGGCCCACCCGTCACTTATGTAACTCCTTCGCACCCTCTCCCATCAATGCTTCTACCGAACCCTTCAGCGCTCTTCTCCCTGATAAATACTCCGTCCATGCCCACTGTGTAGAAGTTTGTCTCTGTCGTTAGTCTGTCTATGATGTACCTTGGGTTGGCCGTTGCGTTTTGCGGCATTTTAAAATCTGGGCAGTGTTTTTTGTTTCCGTGAAGCCGAGGGGACGAGGAGGTAGCCTAGCCCAAAGCACCCTCCCATAAGGGTCAGGTATTTCGCTTCCGTTAGCAACAACGCACTGCACGTTTTCGCTTAGAAAATCCTCCAACTACTTGGTGAATGCAAAATCGCTTTTTTCGGTTAACCTCCTTTGTTCCTAACCTTAAAGAGAAACCTTTATTTTAATACTCCCCATGTCTCTCCCCCCACCAAAAAACCTCTCTCGACCTTTTCTTCTTACAACCCCCAGGACCCCCCCCCTTTCCCTGTCCGAGTTTACATTGGACCCAGTCCCCCCCCAAAAACACTCAGTTATTCCTATCGTTCGCTTAATGAATAAACCCTCCTCTCCTCGGGGACTTCCTCCCCTCTACGCCGATAAACTTCCCCTTTTCCCAAAGACTAAACATACCGAATTCCCCCATCCCAATGTCCCCTAATCCTAGAAGGATCCCACCGCCGCTGAAAGCTGTTCCCCCCCGAAACCATCCCCAACTCCTAAGACAAATTTGGTTCGTTCCTCGGCTCCTTGCCTTCCCCCTTGACCATAACCAGGCCATTACATGAATCCTTCCCCTCCTCTGACCCCTGACTCGTTACCTTCACCTTCCCCCAATGAACCTTTCTCTTTTTCCCCCCAGGGGGACCAACCCAAATCCTTTTGTCCCCCCTCCCTTTAATCTATTCCCCCACCCCCCCGCCCTCTTTTTCGTGATTTGGTTTGTTTTTCTCGCTTATTTATATTTGTCGTGGCAGGGACCTTTTTCTTTTATCCAAAAACCCCCGCCCCTTATTACTTCTACATTCCCGCTCCCCCCCCGTGCGGCAGCGAAGAGGAGCATTCTCTACCCCTCCTCCACTCCGCCATCCACCCCTCCTTTTCGAGGCGGTGCTGTTCACGTACGTGCGATTAATGATCGATCGATTCAATTTTTCAAAGAAGTTCCCTCCAGGCCTTCGAGTTTGGTTCCGCAGAGATTCGACCACAACCTTGTCCTTGTGTCCCCTTTGACCTGCCAACACCCTTTACTACACGAGACTTTCCCTCTTTTACAAAATGACCCCCTCCCCATACTTTTCCATTCCGCCGTGTTGTTTTTGTCTGAAGTCTTTTCTGTGATTTTTTTCCCCCTTTTTTTTCCGATTCTGGGTCTTGTACGACCTTTTTTGTTGTTCCTTTTTCCCCAAAGGCCCGGTTCCTAGGTTGTGCTCACCACGCCCTCTAAGTCCACTTTCAGTTCCCCCCCTTCGTCTCTATTTTCATTCCTCTTCCTGGTCAGCAGGAATTCCTCTTTTATTTTGTCGTTTGTTTTATGCCTTGGAAGTTTTCGCTGTAAAGGTTTGGTTTCCTCGTATCCCTTCCTGTTTGTGGGTTTGGATCCTCCGTTACATACCAAAAACTTGACATCCCCAAATCCTCAACTTACTCACAGACACACCCAAAACAACCCCAAGCTCTCTCTTTTTAAGTTATATTAGTGTGTTTTTTTTTATATTTATATATGTTCGACGGTATTCCTCTTTATTATTGTTTCATTGTGATGTTGTTTTGTGTCTGATGCTTTTGTAGAACTTTTTCCCTAAGACAATGAAGTCAGGTTGTCCTTATTTAGAGGTGGACTTGGGTTTCTCAGTGGTTTTTCCAACTTACATCTTTTTGTATCGGCTTCCGTTGTATGAAGGCTAAATTCCTTTATTTCCGGGACCGAGCCGAGTAAAATGAAAGTGTTTGGGGATTTGCAGGTTAGAATTTTTGAGTACCCCTCTGGACTCCCTAGGCTTGTTGTACCCTCCTTAAGGTACCGGTCGTTCTTTCTAATTAGGTTTGAGGGGGTTGGGGTCTCTGTTTGTCTTTGGCCGTGGTTTTGAGTGATATTTTAAGGTTGTTGTGGCGGCGGGCCGATTAGCAGAAAAAAGAGGTCTGACGCTATTAACCGAAGTTTTGGGTCTCGAACTGTACTCTTCAGGCCTGGTGGTTTTGGCCGGGTCTTAAGGATGTTCCTGTCTGACTTTTTTCAGGCCGGATGTTGTTTTTTTTTGAATCTTTTTTCATATGTTTGCGGTCTCTTCTTAGAAGTATTTATGCCTCGCTCCGGCTATGTAGCCCCTTCTCATGAGCCTAGTCCATGTTACCTCCACGGCTTTGGCCCTCGGGTTTTTGATCTATGAACCCTTTTTTCTTGTCTTCTTTCGTGGTTTTACCTAGGACGCCCCATCATTCAAAGACTTCCTTCTCGAATTTGTTTTTTTTTTCGAAGGATCCCCCCCGCACCCGCTCGATGACGGGCACAGTTGCACACGACTCCCCCTCTTGGATGTTACCTCCCAGACTTGCCCCCAACACTCACCCCAAAAATTTTCCTCTTTTTGAAGGCAGGATTCCCAGCATTACCTTCCCTTTTGAGGCGGGTATTTCTTGCTCTTTCCTTTGGTTGCGGTGGGTTCTACGGGAAGGTGGGATTTTGTCCTAATTCACTTTAACTTCCTATCTCTTTTTGCTCATTTACTTTTTGTACGTCATTAGTCGCTATCGATGGGGACCCGATGGAGAAATTACTAGTTCATTTTTTCTAAGGAATGCAGAGGTTTTAACTCTCTGATTGGATACTTCTGCTGTATTTTTTATTTCCCCGGTTTTCTCGTTTTTATTGATGGTTATCGTTCTGTCCTCTTTTTATTTTACCCCGACTTGGTTCCCGTATTTCTGTTACTAGTAGAGGCTTTTTTTCTGATATTTTTGTCGTCGAATTGTGGCTTATGGCGTTTCTTGAGAGTTCTTCTTCAGGGTGTCCCTGGTTTGACGGTCTTGTCGATTGAGTCGCATTGGGCCTCTGGGGGCTCTCCCCTTCTACTTGCACCCTGTGGAGCTCGCTTGGTTGGTTGCTTGCGAGAAGGTTGGTGAAATACTCTTCCGGAGGTCCCCCCTTCGTTGTTGATCAGCTCCCTCTCTTGGAGTATTTAATG
>Ga0179593_1436595_pt1 | contig 15133 bp, 20 predicted proteins | sample CZODoug2_1_08_16_FD_185931 | JGI IMG/M metagenome (GOLD analysis project Ga0179593, IMG submission 185931) | Vadose zone soil fungal communities from Angelo Coast Range Reserve, California, USA - CZODoug2_1_08_16fungal (PacBio error correction) | ecosystem: Environmental > Terrestrial > Soil >... | reverse complement strand
ATCCTCATGTTCATTCCTCCCTTCAGTTTTTCCTTTCCTTTTGCCTGTCGGGCACCTGTTTATTGCTTCGACGCGGACATCTTCCGATTCTGGTCCGTGTCTTTTAAAATCGAGGTATGGATTCTATTACCCCCAAAGCAGAAGGCCAACCATTTCAGCAGGATTTGCCGGGACCAGGTTTGGTCCGTTTTGCCCCTTCACTTTCCCTCTTGAGTGGGTCGTGCTTCTAGCTCCCCTTTAGGTTTAAATGTCCCATTTTTTGTTCTTTTGGTGCAAGCTTTTTTCCGGGCCCCCCTGCTTTTTCTTTTCATTGCCTTTTCGACATCCCTCTACAATGTTGCTTTTCTTCATGTCCTTCTTCCACACCCCCCATGGACGATTGGTTGTTCTTTTCCCCCCCCCCTTCGCACTCAGTGAGGTATGTGTGGGTGTAATTCCCCTTTCTCTTTTTCCCCTTTTTTTCCCTTGTCCCTTCGTTCCTTACTTTTTCTCCTCTGTTTAGGGCACCAACTGCCCTCTACATGATTTCATTCCTTTTGAGCGGGAGTTCTTGACCCCCCCCTCCCCAAACCCTTCATCCAACCATTTTATACTCTATTTCATGGCCCCCTGGCTCCCCCCCCAATCCACAGTTGCGATTTGTTTTACCATGGACGGATTTTCTTTTTCCCCCCAAACCCCCCTGTCGGGGTCATTTTTGTGACGTGCTGAACCCCTTCTTCCCTCTTGCGGCCATTTTGGAATCTTTTCGATTTTCCCCCCCCTTTTTTTAGAACGCTGTTTATCCCCTTCACTCAACCTCTTCTGAAAAGACTCCTCCCGGCCTGACAACTATCCGTGGTCGTCATTCTTTTGATTTTTCCCCCCCCCCCCCTTTTTCAAGCTTTTTCCTTCCGTCGGGTGGTTTGCACTTTCGTAGGAGAGGAATATGTTTTCGTTTTAGTAAGGAAAGAACCCATCCTTTTCCTCTTCATTCCTTCCCTTTTACGTGCCTTCTTTTTATTTCGGCTTTCCCCCGACAACCCTCGTGTCTCCACTTGGACGTGCCCCACACCCCTTTTTTTCTCCGCTTTTCCATCTCGCCGTCTCCGGTCCCCAGTCCGTCACCCTCGTTTTGGTGACCTTTTTTTCGGACCTTCTTTCCTCGACTGTGATTTGACCCCCTCCTTTTTTCGTTCTTATGTCCACGTCTTGGCGGTCAACCCTATCGTTCTTCCGTCGTTTTGTATGAAGAGCACCAACTATGGCTTGTGTGTCCTTTGTCTTTTTCGAGACGAAATAACTCCCCCCCCCTTTTCCCCCCCAACGATGCTTAGTCGTTCACATTCTTTTTTTGATCAGGTTTTATGTGGCGGCCCTTTGCGGGGGTGTCGTTGCTTTTCTGTTACAACAGTAAGTTCCAAGTGCTCCCTTGCCCTCCTTTCTGGACAAATCCTTTTGCTGGTTTTAGCCTTTTCGCCGAGGGCTTCCAATTTGCCCGGTCTGTCGACATAGATGCCCCTCCTCATCTTTTTCTTTTCTTCCGCCCCCCCCTGCTTTTTCTCCCAGATTGACAACTGCATTCTTTTCCAGTTCCCTCGGTATACCGTTTTTTAGAGGGGTTTCCCTTCTTTGGTGTTCCGTTTAAGCGATGCCTCCCGAAACACCCATGGGCCCCTCCCAAGCTTAGCTTTGGTTTTTGTTTCCCCCCAAAGGTTTTTTTGCGTGCCGTGTTGTCCCGATTTTTCAGTGGGTGCAGCCTGATGGATTTTTTGACCCATTGTCGTGTTAAATCGTTTTCCCAAAGTCATTTCTCCCCCCCGGTTCTTCCTTTTTGTCTTCGGCGGTCGTTTTTAGCGGAAACCCCGTCATCGCTCCGTCGGGGCTTGCTCCCTATCCCGCGGTGTGCCTCCACCTTAATAGGATGGCCATTTAAAAATATTTTTTCCCCCCCCCTCCCCTCCCCTATAGAAGTTCCGTTCTCCCTTTTTTCAGTTTTGACCTCTATGTTTTCTTTTTGGAATCTCACTTACCCTCGGCGTAGTTTGACAAAAAGTTTGGTCTGTCCCTCGCCGGCCCTTGGTGATTCTCTAAGTCTGAGTCCTTCTCTCTTGCGCCTTGGTCCCGTCGTCCACCTCAGTTTAAAATACGCCCCCTTTGTTTCTTGAACCGCCTGAAATATTTGTCCTGAGTTCCACTCCGATCCTTTCCCTCGTTACACGTAACCAACAACACCTGTCTGAAGTCTCTAAGTTTGTATTCCACCCGTTATCTCCCCTCGTTCTTCCTCTGATGTATGTTTGACGTTAATCCTTTAACCTTCCAAAGCGGACAGATGTGCACGGTGTTTCCCAAATAAGTTACGAATCCAATTTTCCTTAGTCCTTCTCCCTTTGTCTCTCCACCGCCCCGGATCCTATCCGTTCCTCACTCCTCCCCTTTTTTTTTTTTGTTGGAAGATTTCGACGTTTTTCGTGGGAAAACCCTTTTTCGATGCCCGTCCCGTCCTTCATTTTACCTCGTAGTTGTCAACAATTTCTCCCCCGTCGGCTTTTAAACTCCACTTTAAGTTGACATCGATTTTTACAGTATTCACTTTTCTTTCCCTCGCCCGTTTTTCTCAATTTGATCCTTTTCGTCACGTGGTGGCTTCCGGCGGATCGGTTTTCTTTTCAATCCAATCTTTCATCGTCCTTATAATTTTCCGAGGTCCCCTTCGATCGTTTCTTAAGCTACTTTGATTTTGGGCTTGGCCACTTTTCTTTTCTTTTCGCAACAGCTATTCTGTCCACTGTCTACCCTAACCGATGGGCCCGAAGGTCTCCCACACTTTTTTTGGTTAGACAGGACTGTATTTTTTTCTTTCCCTCCCCGTCTTCCAATAGAAGTGTAACTCGCACTCCAAGTTCTGAGTAATTGCACCGGGAGAGCATTTGCCACCCTTTTCTTTTTCCCAGTAAACCACTCGCCTAATGTTACTTTTCCCCCCCTTTGGTCGTTTTAAAGCCTCTGCAGTGCCCCCAAACCCCTTTTATTAGAAGGTTCTCTTTCTTCCTTTTATTCCCAATAAAAGCCTTAAGCCTAATCCCTTACCCATGACGGGTACCACCGCTTCTCGCCAGTCTTCCCCTCGCCCCATCAAGCTCCGGACCCGGCTTCGGAAAACCTTTTTCCCCGGGGCACTGGACCCAATTTGAGTGCAAACGCGATTCCCCTGCGGGTCCGTTTCGCCCCTTTTTTCGTTGCTCTGTGCCGTGGAATTAAACCGTCCCTCCTACCGAAAGACCTTTTTTCTCTCTCTGAAAATACATTTTTCCTGATGAACTGCCATCTTGCTTCCTTTCTATTTTTAGCCTAGATCTTCCTTATGGGCCCCCTTTTATCTTTTAATATTGACTTCTTTCCCCTTGCGACAAACAGAGTCTGATCTTCGTTTCGCTTTTCCCCCATTCTTAATTCCCCGTACCCCCCCCCTCCTCATTCCCCCGCCGTTGACTTGCGCATATCGCGCCTGTTTTTTTTTCTTAGTTTAGTCCAAATGGTCAGGTATTTCTTCCCTCTTTTTTTCCAGTCCCCCTCCCGTCCCCCCCCCCCCAAGTTCCCCTCCCACGACCTTTTTACATTTACCCGCCCTTTCAGCGACGTTGCCTCGCCCGTCCCACGTCTCAGTAACTGCATATCCTCCTTGCCGTTCCTGTCCCTACGGTGCCCGGTGCCCTGATTTGTCCCCATCGGATTTTTTTTCAAGACGGTCTGTCCGGACCCGTTGGAATACTAACCCAAATTATTCCCGTCAAAGGTCGAATGGGCACTTGTCCCCCCATCTTCATTTAGAGATTGGATTGCGGGCGTATGACTTTTTTAACCGTGGCCCTGGATGCCCACTCCCTCATCCCCTTGTGCTATGACTTTCTTTTTTTTTGTCTTCTGCCTCCAACTCACTAGAAATCGTCTCCTCTCCTACCGGCGACCCCCCTTCTCGTCCAAGCCTCCTTTCGGTGTCTTTTCCCCTTTTGAAAGAAAATGGTCCCTACTGTGGCCTGCTGCCGCTGCCCTGTATCTTTCGCCTCATTTCTTTCTTTTGATTTTATACATCCCTTCCGTCGTTCATTTAAGATTACAGGCGGAGACACATTAGAATCGGCCACTCCAATTTGATGTCTCTGATTTTCAGGGTTTTCTTTCCCCTGGACGTTTCCCCCAATGAAGTTTTTGGCCCCTTTGGATGAACACCTTTTCCACTGCGTTCCCAAAATCCGCCTTTTTTGGTTATTTCCTTTGTCTTTTCCCTTACCATATCTGAGGTCCTTTGTTTTGGCTTTGGTGATATGGTGAGGTTCACCTTTTTCCCTGTGAGTTTCCTAGGCTCAATCTTTGTCCGTCTTTTTTGCATTTTTTTTTCCTCGTTTTTTCCTTGATTAATTCTCATTTGTTGCGGAAACACATTCCCCCTCCGTTCCCCGGCAACCCCCGCTACCTCGTGCTCCTTTTTGGCCCCCTCCGAACCTCAAGCTGTTTCGGCTTCATTTCCCCCTGCCCCCCCTTTTCCGCCCGTGTTCAATTCAAACACCTCCATTGAAGTTTTCCCCGTCCTGCAATACTAGAGTGCCAACATCTTTCCCCCCTTCCCCAATTGTCGCTCCCCCCTTCCCCCGTCGTGTACCCCTGTAGGAGAAAGAACTTCGAACCCCCACTTATGATTTTGTCAAGTTCTGGTTTCGACGGAAAAGATTTGTTTTTCGAAAATGTTTTTTCCTTTCGGCTTTTCAGTCGACCCTTTCCCCCTCCCTCTGGCCCCCCAATCTTTGACCAATTGTAAATATGCCGATATTTTTTTTTTTTTTTTTTCCCCCCAGTGCATACGGTCCCTGGAAAACATATGAGACTGTCCCCCCTTTCCATTCCCAATCTTTGGGTGAACCCGTGACCCCTCTCTTATACCTTCCTATGGTTGTTTTTTTGGATTGAAATCTGCATGTCCTTTCTCCTCCAAATTCGTGGATACGCTCGTATTTTTTTTTCGTCCCTTTTCTTCTTATTTTCGTCCCTTTCCTTCCTCTTCTTTTTTTTGTCAGTATTTACTTCTTTGAGTCACTTTTTTTGAATCACAAGGACGGACGTGCCCAAAAATTTTCGTTTGTCCCTCCTGCCGACCCAGGTTATTCAACTTTTTTCATTCCCAATTATTCGTTTCTTGCCCCCTTTATTTCCCCTCCTTAGTTGAAGGGCCCCGTGTTGCCACTGATCCCCTTATATTGTGCAAGACGTTGGGGATATATATTGTTACGAGTTTTTTTTTTTCTCCCCCTTTTCCTGAAATTTGACACTTGTGGCGTCTTTTTTTTCCCTCCCCCCTCAATTGGACCCCATTTGCGTCTTCCTCCTTTTTGGATTTACAACTCCCCCCTCGTCCTTGTTGTGGGGAACCCTCTTTGCTGTCTTTTAACCTTGTTTTTTTTCCCCGGGAGTAGATGAGCTATTGAATTTGCCCCCCCCTGGCTTCTCTACCCCCCTTTTGGAGTTTCATTTTCGGACGTCTGTTTTCCTTTGCACCTGTCCCCCCCACCCTTATAAAGGTCCCCTTTTCCCCCTCCATGGCGATTGAAACCTCCAACCTTACTTCCCCCTCAGCCCCACGCGATTTTGCCCACCTTTCTTTTGAAGTTTTTCTCAAGGACCCCTTGCTGGGTGACCTTTTTTTTCTGCACGACCAAACGTTTCTATATGCTTTTCGCGTTCTCTTTCCTTTTTCCCCTCCTCATAAGCCGTCCCCCACCCTGTCCCGCCCCACGGAGGGATTATCCACTTTGCGAAAAAATTACGCAAACCGATCCTGCCGGGTCCTTTCCAGCCCCTCTGTGCTGCTCAATTTGGAGTCCATGTGTTTCACGTACGTTCCTTTTCCCTAGGCGTATGTCTACTTTTTTTTCCCTCGGTCGCGTTGCAATTTGCCACTCCCAACCGTCCTCTTATTTTGTAGTGCCCCTTGTCCATCTTCTGCAAATCGGTCTACAAACTGTCAGCCCAATTTGTTTTTTCTCCTTTTCAATATCCTGCCGAAGTTCTCCTTACCCACCTCTTTGTGCTTACAATCGGGGTGTCCCTTTCTTTGCTACTTCCTGGATTTCATTGACAGTGCTTGCCTTGTTCGTCTAACACTCTGACTTTTTCTGACCCCCGGCCGGACCTATTTCGCTTTTGTTTCCTTTCGGTCTTCACTCACTTCTTTTTTCGTCTGATCTATCCTGGAATATCATCCCCATCTCCCGATTTTTGGCTCATCGCAAAAACCATTTTTTGGCTCTAATCACGATTTAAGTAGTGTTGCGTGCTCTTTTTTGAAGGGCTTTCCTTTACCCCTTTTCCGGAGCGCCGGGATTGCCGACCCTTCTCCTTGTTTAGAAGTGACTTCCCTTTCCATTACAATATCCTGAGCGTTCATATACTGAACCATCTTCCGGACTTCTGCTGAAAAGTGCTACATTGTGAGTTGTTTCTTCCTGCACCCCTGTCTATGGACTTAGTTTGTCACCTTTTCCCCTGGCCCCGTTTAGAGCAAGGTTTTTTATTTTCGGTTCTTTTGTCCTCCAAATTGACGTCTCACTATCCGCCCATGTGTTACACACCTTTTAGTCATGTTTTTCTCCGTGACCTTGTATTACGGGAGGGAGTTGCACTGTCCCTTTCTCCTTTTCCTTTCTACATGATGAAGTGCCTTCTTTGTCTTGCCGACACCATCGGTCCAAATCCCCCTTTTTTCTTTGGTGTGCGGGCCAGTGGCATCAGACTCGGTAAAAATTTTCTGTCCCCCCCGCAGCTGGTGCGGACGCTCCTTTGATTATCTGGCCTCCCACGCCCGAAGCCTCGATGCCCGGTTTTTTCTCTACATGGAAAACCCGATTTGCCCAACGTTTGCCGACCATCTCGAAGGTGCAATTTATACGGCGTAAACGGCTTTTTTGTGGCGAAATTTTTTATGTCTCACTACAGAGGTTCGTCTTCCCAACAAGTGTGGGAGTTTTGAGCGTCCGGCCTGGTGCTTTTGACCGTGCGTTGTACCCTCCCCTGTCCTTTCCTCTGTCGAAATAAACAAATCCGTAATCTACCGGTCTGGCGTCCTTAACCTTGACCCTTTCTCTTCCCCCTCTGAATACGTGCACCATGTCCCATTAATTAATTGTTGTTTGTTTTCCCCTGGCCAGCCCAGAGAATACCGTGACTTTTTAGATTGTCTAGGTTATTGCCCCTCCCCTCGATTGATTTCGTTTTTCGCTGGTTGGTACTACTCAACCCCTGTTGTCAAAAAAGGTTCCACGTTTCCCTGAGAGGTCCCCCCTCCCATCTCTTTTTTTTCGCATAATTGTGATTTCCTTTCTCCGTTTAATTCCTTCATCCTCCATTAATGAATCTCAGTCTGTGTGTCGTGATTAAGAGTAGACTCTCTCGTTCTTGAACTTTAGTTTTCCCGCCTTCCTTAAGGATTGTCTGCCTAAACCATCTTTTTTGGTCGTGCCGTTCACCCCTTTCACCCTACCGTTTGCCGGTTAACCGTAATTACTCCGCCAGTTAAAGAATCTTTGAACGATTTTTCCCAGTGATTAATGAGACATTTGTGTATAGATGGATGCGGTTCCTTTTTTTTCACTTTTACTGAGTTTTTTTTTTAGAAGACGGGTCTTTTCGCTAGAGAACTTCTTTACCTCCGTTAAGGAGACATGAGCTCGGCTGGCCCCCCGGACGCAGAGTTTTTTTCTTTGCCTGAGTTGAGAGGATTTTTTCCCCTTAGCCACGTCCGATCTACCCCAGCCCTAGAGGAGCCCTAACCCCACTTTTTTGAGACACCTTTTCCGCTTGAGAATTTCACGCTACTTCCAGTGACCCTAACTCCCACGGCCGCCTCCCCTGACATCATATGGCCCTTTTTCTCTATGGCGAGCTTTTGCAAATGCGGTAGAGAAGCCCCTCACCCTGCGACTTAGTTGTTCTCCTGAGGAGGCATGATTACCTGTGTCATGAATCCCCCCTATTCAGGCGGTTTTTTTCCCGCGTCCGCTTGAGCCCATTAATTCAGCGTCCCCTGATCTGGGACCAGTTTGACGTAAAACCGTTTTTCAAGGAAAGATCTCTTTCTTCTTTTGCCGGTACTTCACTTCCTTAATTTCCCAAACACGGGGTGTCCCTCCCCCCCTTTCGCAACTTGCACCCTTCCCCCTTAGCCCCTGACACCCTGGTTCACTTGTTTAGGATCGTCTTTTTTTAGCCGAACGCTACCTCAACCCTGTCCTTTCCTTCCCCGTCCGTCCGCGTCCTAACTTCCAGTTGATTAGGAATCATAGACACGGATTTACTTTGCCATTCTCCTTTTCTACACTCTGCGTCCCCAAGGAAAACCCGCTTCTTTCTCGATTTGTCCTGAGCTACAGCATGGTAAACGGACAATATCCCGATTTCCCTCTCGCCCAAAGAACTCAGCCGTTCTGCCTTCTTCGGGCGTCAAACCCCCCCCTGTTTCTTTCCCGTTCCAGCTCCCGGGCCCGTCCTTTGCTATGTGCTCCTCTCCCGTCCCTTATTTTTGTCCGCTATTCCCTTGAGTGGCATGGGCTATTTCGAGTTCTTTTCTCAGCACACCACTTCCGGCCATCGTCCTCCCCCAAAATCTAACCAGGATATTAGATGCTTCCTTGCGTTTACTTTTTCTGCAAAGTCCATTTCAAAATCCCGTTTCCATCCCCTAACTATTTGTAGACTAAGTTCCCCCCTCGGTCCTAGCCGTCGTTGTACCTTGCCTTTTGGCATTTTCTGGGTTTGCTCCCCCAATCCCCCCTCCCCTGCACAAAAGGAGGGAGATCCTCTCTTTGGTGCAGGCCCCCACATTCCTTAGGGTTCCCCTTATTGGCTTTTGACTCTTGTCAAGAGGACAGGGACCTTTCCCCTGTTCGTAGGACCAGGCGGGGTTCGTTTCCCCCTCAATGTTCACTCCTCCTTAACAATATATCGACTTTTTCGCTCACCCTCAGAACTTTTTTCTTTTGTTTACCTCCAATTGGGATCTGGTCAGGACAATTTTCTTTCGGGTCCCTTCTGTTCATTGGATTCTTTTCTCTGAAGTGTCTTTCCACCACCTTTTCTTCCTATGTCGAGACTTAGGAATTCTTTCAAGTTCATCCCGCTTTGCCGCGGGCGGCGTTTCTCCCGGCTTGCAGCTTTTACCCCCACATGGCCCCCTTTTTTTCCTTGCAATACGACTTGTTCTTCACAAATTCTCCTGTTCTCGTTGCTTAAGTGAGCGTTGCCCCCCTATAGGGTGAGACCCCGTTTCTTTTCCCTTTTCTATGTGAGTTTTCCATTGAATTCGCTCGCTGAAGAAATTCCCCCCCCCTTCCGCAATATTTTGCTATATTCAAGGGCCAATTTCCCAAATTCTTAATCAGATCCTATCCTTCATATACCCCTTTCGGTCCATGAAAAATTCAAATATTGGTCCCTTCTGGGATTGGAAACCCCAACAGTTCCCTACTTCTTTTCTCCTTTTGTTCCATGAAAGACCCTTCCTGAAATTACCCCCCACATGTGTTTTGAACCTCTTTTCGGAGGGCATTTGAAAAACCACCCCTTCCCCTTTTTTTGATCTTTTTCCCCCTCCAAGCCCCACCCCCAGATTCCGTCGCCATTCTGCTATATCCAATACCCTCTCCAACCACCTACACCCATGATTCTCATTTGTCCCCCCCCCCCCCTTGGACGGGCCATTAGTTCAAGAGCAAAGACATCCCCTGAACCTCCCTATATTTTTCACATTTTTTTGACAAGGTCCCCCGTTTTTTTTCCCCCCCGCCGCTGGTCGGCTCAAATCCAGGTCGCCCTGTTCCCCCCTATTCCCGATGGTAATCTACAAGATTTTTGCTTATTGCCGCAGATTTCAGCTTTTTTTCCCAAAGTCCCTCTCTTTAATATTCCCAAGGGGACTTTTGGTCCGGTTCGTGTTTCACATGCCGTCAACTCTATCATTTTTCTCCAGTGTTGTTTTTTCTCTTCTTTTCTTCCGTTTCATGTCCAGTCCTTACGTGGTCTTGGGATAGCTTTTCTTGGAAAAGGTGGTCCGTATTCTTTCTGTATTTTTTTGCTCTCCTTTCTGGGCGAGCCTTCTTGAAATATGTTTCGTTACTTCTTTGTCTGCGAATGAGGACCCGACAAACATTGCTCCCTCATTTCGTCCTTTTTTTGGCCCGGGCATTGCAATTAAATTTGCCCCCCCTTCTTTTTCCGTGATTGTGTTCTCTTCTTTCCTCCCGTCGGGGTTCCACCTTTTTCTATTTTCAATTGTTTTGACGATGGCTCTCTCGTATGTTTTTTCACCTGCCTTGTCTGGTCATTCTTGGTGTGGTACCTTTCCCATTAGCGAACGTTCGTTGCGTGGGTTCCATGTCCCTTTTAATTATTTAACACTGTCTTCTCTTCGTTCTTTGGTGCCCCAAAAAGCGCACGTCAGGTTCTTGTTTTTGCCCATCCCGTTCCGGTTTCAATTTGTCGTTTTTGTGATGAAGCTGTTTTTCCCCCCTGGTTCATTTTGCACTGCTGTCATACAAATATGTAGCACATTGAAGGGCCCTCTTTCTTCCTCATTTCCACTCAACCAATATCAAGCAAAAGGTCTCACTAATTTTGCCCTTGCCACTTCTCCCCTAAACTGTTGATGGTGCATTTTTTTCTTTGTTACGTCCCTTGATCACCACCAATGATAGCCCTGGTGTTAACGTTCTGACCGTTACCAACCCGATTGGACATTCGTGTGCTTCCTGTTTTTCGAATTCTACCGCGATTTTTTTTTCTTTCCCCTGACTCCTTGATTTTCTCATCACCTCCCGCTCACATGTACCAAGATCTGCCGGGTTGGCCTTGTCGTCCCACATGTTGGCCTTCCTCCACTTGGATTTCCCCTGTACCTTACGGCTTTCTCTCCGTTCCTCTGACGTAGGACCTGATCTGCCGTGTCCAGTTTTTGGACCCGCAGTATTGTCCCCCCCCTACATTGCGTGCGCCGGTCTTTTCCCCGTCCTAACCCATATTCTTCCCCCCCTGAGGTTGTCCCGGTTGCCACCCTTTTTAAGCTTCTCGCTTGCTGAACCCTTTATTTTTTTTTATTCCTCCCTTGGTTTCTTTTTTTTAAAGCATCTTACAAAATCCTTTTGACATCTCGGTTGGCGACGCCTGCTTTTTGCCCAGTTGAGCAACGTCTTTTCCGTTCCCACTGCGGCGAGCAACTCCCTCATCCTTTCTTTTCTTTGGTAGGTATGTCCTTTGATGCCCCAATATGTTCCGGGTCAGTGCTTGTCTTCTCGAACGCATTGTTTCAAATTTCACTTTGCTAATATTCCAATCCGAGCCCCGTTTGGCGGCCCCGTCGCCGATGGGCGGGGAGCGAAATTAAACCAAACCCCAAAACTTCATTCTTTTTCCACCAGTCCTAAGCCCCTTTTTCTATTCCCATCATGTCTGCAGGTGCATATTTTCTTCCCTCTTTCTCTCAAATATTTTGAAGTTATGGGGCTCAAATCCTATTGGGTTTTGGGGTGAACCAACCTCCCGTTCTTTATTGTCCCCAGTTAGCAAAGGCCCCGGACCCCCTCTCATCATCCCGGCTATGGTTCTCATTGAGAACTCTTTGTCTTTTGTGTCTAATAGTTCTTTACCTTTCCCTTTTCTGTTCCGTTTGACCTGCCCAACCTTTTCCTCCCCAAGTTTTTTGTACGAGTTCGGGCACCATTTTCTTTGCTGTGGACAGTGTTTCTACTTTTTTTTACCTTGTTCTTCAGATTTTGTTATTCAAGTGTAGTCCCTTGGTCTCCAATCCGGTTTTCCGTTCTACCCCGGTTTTTTTGAGGTTCGGCGTGTGGATTTTATTTCATCCCTCGCTTTTTTAACAAACCCAACCTTCTTGATGTCCTTTGGTGCCGTCGATTTCCCTTCCCCTGCCTCCGAAGCCAAGGCCGCCCTTTCGGCTGCTTTTCCTTGTCCCTTTACCCTGACAATTCCTTTGCCCACTTGCTCGCCATATCTTACCAGTGTGCCAATTAGATTTTCGCTGTTGCTCATTTTCACTGTCTTCATTGTTTTGAATTTCACTCCACAGGTTCTGTGCCCACAAAATTTGTGTTCTTACTCTCCCCTTTCGGCTTTGACCTCTTTTTTGGCTATTTGTGTGTGTGAAGATATTTTGGGGCGCTTCCCTTCGTCCCAAAATTTATCCAAGAGTTCTCCTGGAACTTTCGAATGTCTATTACGAGGCCACGCCGGACTCTTTTTAATCGCCCACCTTTTCATTCAGGTTCGTTTCTCAATCCCCGTTCCGTGAGTACCGATCTCCTTTCCCTTTTGTCGATCTTTTGATCTGGATTTTTGTAGTTGCGTCATCCTTAGTTTAAACCTTCAACTCTTTGGACTTTTTCTCACGCCCCCATTCGCGTTTAGCATACCAAGTCGGATTACGTCTTTTCCCTCTCTTATTGAAATTGATTTTTCTCTCTCTTTCTTCCCCGTGGTTTGTTTTTTCTGATTTATATTTACCCCACAAAATCGTGCGTTTCCCCCTCTCCACTTCTCCGCATTTTTATGCGCAAATTTGTCTTGGCTCAACCACGCCGATTTTTCCCGGATAACGTAAGATTCCGCCTTTTCCCAGGATACAGTAGGACCTCCCTTTTACCTTCATCACTTTGCTTCCTCCCACTGTTTCTTTCTACTGTTTTCCAATGCAGTTTTATCTTTCAATGACGTAGAGCTTTTAGGAATACCTGGACATTTTTCTTTCAGCCCCCCTTTGTGCAATATGTTTAGGATTACGATTTTTGTCTGTTGTGTCTGGTAGTCGTCCCGTGTTCCCTTAGAGCTTCTCACTCGTGGTTCCAAGACACACCGAGGGGCCGTGCTCTTCCTAAACACCTTTCGAACGACTTTTCCCAGTGATTATCCGCTTCCTCAGTTAATCGTCACGTCCGCCTCCTCTCAGGAATTTGAAACATACCTCTATGTTGAGCGTTGCACCTTGTCTTTTCCCACGGTCGAGGCCCCCCTCCACGAAAGGATTGTCTTTCTATTTCGAGGGTCCTTTTTTGTCTTCTGAGGCGCCTACACAATTTGAATTTCCTCCCTTGCTTCTGGATGCAAAAGTCCGTCCTGTCCCTCCCCGGTTTTCCCGCCTTGAATTTGCTTTCCCGGGGCGAAACCCAACGGTTCTCACCTCTTTTCTAATCACGGATCTTGCGACCACTTGCTTTCTACCACCAGCCACACCCCCCCAGGGAACCTTCCCCGCCCTCGGCACGCCAACCGAGCTGCCCGGCCGGGGCCTTGTTTTCCCATGGTTCGGATTCGATGTCTTGGCCAAGTTTTCCCACTTTCCCACCCACCCGGGTGAGTGTTTTCTCATTCCACCCCCGCCATCTTTTCCGCTGATTCCACCGGCCCTTACCATTAATACTGACCCAGACTGTGTCCCCTACTTATGCACTTTCCGTCCCTTCTTGTTTTGAGCAAAAAGCCCCTATGAACCCGGCTTCTCTTTTATCTATTTTCAGGGTTTTCCCCCACAGTGGCACCAACCTGCTATTGATCCCTTCTCTCCCATTGTTTTGAAAGACCCCCAGTTCGTAGATCTTGGCCGCGTGAACCTGAATGGTTCATAATGCCATTCCCCGCCGCCGGCTAATTTTGCGCAGGTTCTCATTTCCCGAGATTGCGATTGCTTTTCGTAGGCTTTTCCCCTCCCTTCCTTCTTTTCAAACTGACAGACCCATATAAATGGCTCAACCACCGACGTACCCCCCCACCCCCCCAACGCCCCCGCTCTGATTTTCCAGCGTTTGCCTCACAAGAAACAGATTTCCTCCACTTCCCATCCCCCCCCCCCCCTCACTTAAATCCCGTCGCTGCCCGCGATTTTCTTCAACATAGGATTTGTTAGTCCCCTTCTTTTTATTTTGTCGTCTTCAAATACTCGGCCCCTTTTGTGAACAGTCCCTTCTTTTGGGCCCGGGCCCAACCCTGGTTATAATTTCTTGGATTTTTTTCCTCCGGTTTCCACGTCGACCGCTCACTTGCCCTATTCGAGTCTTTTTTGTTTCGAATTGGCACTGCAGTCGTATACCCGTTGCCTCCTCTACATTTTTTTTTTGACCTTGACCCCCCTTCCGTGCAACCCCCCCCTTGCCATCCCCCAGACCACTTTCTGCGCATTTTAAACTTTTTCCCTTTCTTTGGAGGTCCGGTACCTTCTCTTTTTTTTTCCTTCCATCGGAGGATGGCTATCATCCCTCCGTTCTTTATTGGTTCCTTAGTCCGAGAATAGAATTCTGTCATAATTTCAGGTCACTCTTCTTTTAGGACCTGGTTTTTTTTTTTTTCAGAGTTACATCCGATGCCCAAGCAAGCCAACGTCCGCAGTCCTTTCACAAAATCTAGGCCGCCGTTCTTTCCTCCCTTTTTCTCTGTTGCACAATTCTTAGGGTCTAGGTTCTTTGATTTCATTGTGATTGTTCATTGTCCTTCCGCCTCCGAATGAAGTCCCCTAGCCTCTGGTAGGATAGGTTCCTGTTCTTTTCTCCTCTTAGTCCCTACGTGTTTTTCCCCTTTGCCCAATCGTTGCCACCATCATTGGCTTATTGGGCACCCACCGCTGAAGGTGTTGCTTTTTCCCCCAGGTTTCCCCACTCTACTCATGTTGTTTTGAAATGAATAGGATTCTGACCCCCACACCTTTGGCCACCACCCACCACGTTCGCGGATGTACAAACAACAACGGTGCAGTCACCTGTCCCTGTCGCCCACCCCCCAAACCGCTTTCCACACCCCCCCTATCCACATGCTTTTTGCCATTTTTTGCCCTCTGTTTCAGTAAAGTAAAAGTTTTATCCCCCCCTCCCAAGATATTGGCCCCCTTTGCAAGTTAATTTCCGGTCCTCCCTGGCAAGATGCCTATCCCCCTTTTTTTTCATTTTTTTTCCGTTCCCTGAATCTTTATCTCCTCTGATCTTTTTTTATCTTTCATTTATGGTTTCAATCTTGATCGAATCATACCTTCCTTTTGCCCTGTGCCCACGAGTCGGTTTCTCTCCCCCCCCCCCTTCCTTGGCGGCCATGAAAATTTGCCGGTAAAAGA
>Ga0179593_1340863_pt1 | contig 15133 bp, 20 predicted proteins | sample CZODoug2_1_08_16_FD_185931 | JGI IMG/M metagenome (GOLD analysis project Ga0179593, IMG submission 185931) | Vadose zone soil fungal communities from Angelo Coast Range Reserve, California, USA - CZODoug2_1_08_16fungal (PacBio error correction) | ecosystem: Environmental > Terrestrial > Soil >... | reverse complement strand
TGGGCGTCTTAGTCTACAGCCCCTATTGCGCCTGGCCCTTTAAGTCTTTTTTGACCCTTTGCTCCGTTCTCCTCTCGGAAGTGCCTAAACCGGGAGTCATTCCCGAGTTGGCCCACTTTTCTCCGGTCATATCGGTCGTCAGTCTCTCTGAACACCTATCTTCTTCCCTCCTTCTGTTCCCTCTTTCCTTAGGCGGGACGCTTAAGATGCGCCACCTCTTCCTCTTCTGTCCCTTCTCCCGTAAGGTTTATTTTTTGAGGTGTCTTAAAGGAGTGGGATTATGGCTTTCCTCTCCTTCTCTTATAACTCCCCCAACTTGCCGAGCGTGGGGTTTTTTTTTATCTCCTTTTTTTTTACGCATGATTCAACGGACTGCCGAGTTCCCTCTCAAGCATCGATTTTTTGGAGAACCTTTGGGTGTGTTTTTCTTTTTGGTATTCGCAGATTCCCCCTTTCCCTGACCAGTATGCAGTCATGAGGAGATGCAAGAAAAAAGGAGATTTTTTTTTTGTCATCCTCCCTTTCGTAAAATAATCGGTCCCTTCTCTCGTTCGAAACAGTTGGTTTTCCGCGAGTTTCCTCCCTTCTCGTCCCTTATGAAAGAACGCGTTGAAATCCTTATTTCTTTTTTTCACCCCGATATGGGTTTATTAATTAATCTTTCGCAAAGGTTGTTTTGTTCTGTCCTCCCTGGGTTCATCCTAAAAGGGGGTCGGCTTCTTTCGGATAACTTAAGAGTTGGGTTGGTGGGGGTTCCCAATTGTCCCTTTTTACATACACCAAGTCAAACTGCTGCTTTGCCTTTGTTCTTTTTTTTTAAGTCCTCGATATCCCTCCTGTGCTACTACCATTCTAAATGTGGAAGGGCTTTCTTTTTTTTTAATATTTAATACTCCCACTTTTTTTTTTTTATCTCTTCTTTACTATCCCCCTATTTCTCCCCTTTCATTACTCAACGACCTTTCTTCTTTTTTTTTTCCTTGTGTCCTACAACTCTTCTCCCCCGTTGGGGCGTGTGTGCTCCCGGTCGCCCAGGGTGGAAAGCTCCGCCCTCGCCGCCTCCCCAAACTAGATGACCCTCTCGTTTTCTGCGCTGGACGCCTCTTCTTGTCCCCCCTTCTCTCTACAGTCCACATCGGCCTGCCAGATTTTCTCCACGTCTCTCGACTTCCTCTTTTGGCAGCAAGGAAAGGTTCTTCACCTTCCCCGTCCCGTTTAAAAAGACTGACATTTTCCTCTGCATCTGAGAATGTCCTGTTTTTCTTTGACCACTCTTTCTGAGTCAGCTCTTTTATTGGCTGCAATTCTTTTCGGTTTCCAAGTCTGTTCAACCAATCCCCCCGCAAGGTCGTTCATGCACCCTTCTCTCCCTCTCGGCACTTTCAGTGAACCCTGTAAACCAAGTCTATCTCGCACCTTCCCCCCCGCTCTCCTTGCGTATAGACTATCCTCTCGCGGGAGATCTATACAGGTCCGGACACCTCGCACTTCATCTTCCTTGGTATCCTATAAGTCTTTAGATTGGTCTAGAGTCATGTCCCGCCCCGCATCGTCCCAGGAGGATCATCCCTCTCTTTATATCTGTTTGTAATATCCCTTCTTAGCCCCCGTATCGCGGTCCCTGTTTTGGTCCCCCTTTGCAACTAACCTTTGCCCCAGTAAGTTACCCAATTTCGCTTTTTTTCTTCTACAACTTTTTTTAGGAAAGAGGTGTTTCTCCTCCCTTCTCAATTAGTAGTCCTTTTCCTAACCCAGAATAAGACACACATTTCCCCTACGCCTCTCTTCTGATTGGGCGCGGCTTCCTCACTTTCTGAAAGGCTTTCCCTTCTCTATCAGGGAAGTTTTCCTTTTTCCGCTTTTGGGAAAATGGACTGGACTCTTTTTCAATTGCCATCACCCCGTCAGACTTTTTCAGCCCCTGTTGACTCTTTTCTGCTCCTGGTGATTTTTCTCTCGTTGCTGCTCTTTTCTTGATTTGAAAGCGCCTTCTCTTTTCAATTTTTCGCAAAAACTTTTCCCTTCGGCTTTTCTTCATTTTTTTGGCCTTCTCCTCATACCAGAAAAATTTTCTCGTCGAGTGAGTACCCTTCTCTGCTGCGTCGAGAGAAACTAAATGGCAAGATCTCCCCTTGCCACTCGGTTTTAGAACCCCCTTCCCCCCCCCCTTTCCTCCACAAGAGCTCGCATGTCCATTTCTCGGGTCATCGTCAGGCTGTCTCTTCCTCCCTAGAGAACTCCCGTATGAGCACTCTTTTTCTTGGTCTTTTGAGTTCCTTCCGCCTTTCTAGAGTCATAGAAGCATTCTAGGGCACTAGCACCCGATCCCTAACACCCTCGTCCTACAGCACTCGTTTTGGAGTTTTTCTTCCTTCATTTCTAGGCGACTTAGACTATCATTGACTTATCATCTCTTCCTCTGTGACCTAGTAAGTCAGACAAACTATCTCTTTCCAGCTTTGCGACGCAGGCTATTGTCTATTCCCTCTATCGCACAGCTTCTCCCCCCTTCGAGAAGCCTTTGTTTCTGGCTTCCTCCCCCCCGCCTAGCCAGCTCCAGGAGAGGTCTTCTTTCCCCGAAATCAGTGATCGCTTCTAACCTCCTTCCTTCTATGGCGTAAAAGGCCGACTTCTTCCATTTTGCACCCCACCCCAAAACCACCACCAAACCCCCAACCCAAAACCCCAACAAAAAAAACACACCCCACTATTCTTCGGCCCCCCTGTAAGACCTTTTGTTTTTACACGACCTATTGAAATGCTACACTCTCTAGTCTGGGTGAGGTCGTAGTGCCGCCCTTATTTCCTCATTTTCCCTTTCGTTTTGATGATCTGCCCTTGATCCCCCCCCTTCACGGATTATAGTTTCCTGAGAAAGTCCTTTCTGAGGTGCTTCCCAGGGCCTCCAGCTTTCTTTTTTGCCCCTTTTCTCCCATGGAAATCTCCTTTCTCGATCTTTTTTCCCAGGGATTGGGGATGGCATGGCCCTCGCCTGCCTCTCTTCCTGATGTCGAGTGGCTTCAGCCTTCATTCGCCTTCCGCTTTCTCCCTCTTCCCTGACTGTATTTCCATATTGAAGAAGAAGATTTTTTCGTGGTCATCTCAGCCCCGACGTTCCAGAGCCAAATAGTTTTCTTCCGTTTCAAATATTTTTTTTTTGGATGACGGCAGGTCCAACTGCCTTCACTCTCTATAGCCTGACATTTCGCATACGATCCTCATCCCCTTCGTTTTGAGTATTTCTTAATGTCGTGTTTTCTTTTAGGTTGCCTTTGGTGCGTTTGACCTATTTTTATTTTTTACCATCACAGAGAGGTCTTTCCCGCTTTTCCCTTACGTGGAGGTTTCGGGATTCTAGAAAGCTCTTGATCGCGCTTTACCTTGGTTTTCTAGATGGTTGCGTTCTGTTCTAAGTTCTTATTTCTTTGGCAGCTTTTAAGGTTCTTCTGCCTGAATCGACTACTGTTAGTTCTCAACAGGGTGTTTTCCGGGACTTCTGTGAGATTTTGACCTCCTTCCGAGAGTTTACCACGACCTTGTCGCCTCCCTGTGGGGTCTTTTAAAAATAAAGCCTATTACTAGGCTTACCTAATAATACCTTTTTTCTGCACCCCTTTTTTTGAAGTCTTTCCCCTTTCCCTCCAAAAGCAGGAGCTCCTTTGGTAAATTCGGATAGTTCGCCCTCTAACCCCCATGCCATTCCTGCCCCTTTTCGAGAGTTACCCTAGTCCCTTCTCGAGGAGGGCTCGGTTTCTCACCTCTTGCGCGGCTTTCCATCTAGAAAACCCATCCCGCGTCTCTTATGGAGGAAACTTTGCGCTTTTCTGGAGTCACCCGCCCAGCCTCGAGACCTTATTCCTCGTCTATTCCCTAACCCTTTTCTTTCTTCACTTTTGTCTCGAGCACCCTCGCCGTTTTTGGCTTTACTTTTGTTTTTCCCGTCTTTCCTTCCAAATCGTTCCCCCCCAATGAGAGGACCTTTGTTCCTTGGTATCTTCGAGAGAAACCAATTCTGTCTTCAACGCTTTATTCGATTCTGAGTTCGGGCGTTATCGGCACCCGTAGTCCTCACCTGCTTTTCAAGACTCTACTTCATTCGATGTCTCTAAGGTTGTTTTTCTTTGCTGATGAGATTTCGCATTTTCACTACCTCTGAGAGCGGTTGTGGCTCTTAGACCCTTTGTCCTTGATACCCCCAACGCACGTCCTCGCTGTTTCAAGCATCTTAGGATTGGGAACGCTTGATCTTTTTTGGATGAGCATTCATTTTTTCCCCTAGCATACATGAGGCTCGGGTGTTTCTCACCCTGTTTCCTCGGATTAGGAGTCCCCCCTCTAGATTTTGCCCAACCACTGTTGCCATTCCAGAGGACTTATCTTCCTCTGGGTGGTCCTTCTGGACATCATTTTTCTTTCTTCACCCTTTTTCTGTTCCTAACGCGGTGCCTCTTTATAGAATATTTGTATGGGATCCCCCCTAGTGGAAGGTAGAGCAGTCCTCTTTTTTCCGAAGCTACAGAGCTGGTCATAATGGTCACTTTTTTGGGTTCTTCTTATGATAAACTCACTTTGTTTCTAAAGGGGGAAGCCCTTGTCCCCCCTAGAGTTGTACCCTGTCTCTTTTCTTCCCCGAGTTTACAGCAGTTTTTTTTTATCTACTTTTCCCCCCTCGAGCGTTACGTGGACGGCGACCGTCTATTTTTCCTCTCCTGTTTTGTGTGTGACTTCTCCCCACTTTCTTTAATAGTCACAGATGGCGGCGCGCACCCCCATGTTGTCTGTCTTCAGCCAACTTCTTCTGGGTTCCTTGTGGCGCTCCTGGGGGATTGAACACCCGTTTCGACACTGTGGAAATATCCTTCCGCCGTCTCAACCGGTGGCATGATCCCCTCTCTCGCCGATTATTTCCCTCGGAGTTCATTGGAAGTCCCTTTCCCCCCCCATAGGGTAACTTCAAAGATAGGTTGATCACTTTCTTCTTCCTACGTATTCCAACCTTTTTGTGCCTCCTACTACGGTTGTCGCTAAGCGAAAGCCGTGGCAATCCCACCTCTTTCCCCTTCAATCGCCCGTTTTGGTTGATTTGACAAAAAGATTCATCTATTTTTTTAATCGTTCTTTATGGCCCTAGATTCATCTGTTCGATGAGTTTTCCTCCCAGCACCCCAAGAAACAACGGGCCCTGAAAAAAGTCTTTCTCCGCATTCATGTGGAGTTGAATCCTCTTTTCAGCCCAAGTTCCCCTGCCCTTCTCTCCCTGTTTTCATCGGCAGCGGCGCTTCTTTCACCCATTCCTGTATCAGGACATCGTTAAGTATGAAGCTCTTTCCACTCAGTTCATGTGGACGACTCTTCTTGTGCGCTTTTCAGATGTCAGGTTCCCTTAGGAGGAGTTCCCGCAGATTTCTTTCCTTCTCTGTCACCAAAAATCTCACGATCCATGATTTTCTTTTTCCCACTCTTTTTTCCCCCAGGATGAATCTTCCTCGGCCCGTTCTATCTCTGTACCTTAGACCCACAAAGTGTATTTTAATTAGTTTTTGATGTCGAACCCGAACAATTTGGTTCTTTTTTTTGGATGCTTTAATCGCCCCCACCCCTTTCTACACTCCTCCTATAGAGGTGTTTGGGAGTTATTCGTTTCCTATGAAGAAGGGATAACTCCTCTCATGACTCGGTGATGCGATTTTTTGACTGATTGTTTATATCTTCAAGTCATCTTTCCATCGCTTTGACTTTCTTTTGCATTACTGTGTATGGGCATCGTGTCGTTCAGAGAATAAAGCTTGCTTTTTTGGGACGCCACTTTCTCACAATGTTCTTATTAGTAGTCCCCTCTAAGCTTCAGTCGTTTTTAACCTTTTCCCCTCGGCCACCCCTGCCGACCACTTTACACCCCTTATCTTTTTTCTCCCTTGCTTCCCAAGAGTGCCGTGCCTAGCCCTCGCTCACAGCAGAGTATGTCAACGCGCTTGCTTACCGTTTACCAATGGCCGCCCACAGGGCAAGCAAAGTCTCTCTTCCTTACGCCTTCTTTACTTTTTTCCATTGCTTCTTCTCCTCTAGTGCTTTAAAGAGTCCTTCTCACCCGTCCTTTCAGCTAAGAAGTCGGGTCACTTTCCCGTATACCACTTTACCTTCAACACTGCTTTTTTTCAGTTTGTTTCTTTCAGCTAGAAGCCAGTCTGTATAGGCAGTTTTACGCGTCTTTTTTTTTCAACAAAATGCGGTGACCGTCTTCTTTCCCAAAACGAGTCGAACCTTAGTTCTGCGATTCCCCTTTTTTTTTTCGATATTTTTCGCAATTAAGTCTCTTGTCTGCAGAAGCGCCTGAGATCTGATGGGCAGACCCTCGACATCCGCGACCAGCACTAGGGCCCGCCCCTCAAATCAGTTTATTTTTGACTCTCCTTCTCCTTGCGCCCATTGAATATGCCCATGCGGAGGACACCCCTGTAACCAGTCTACGCTAATCTACTTGCTAGAAAAGCCCACTTCCCTTTTTGTTAATTTATGTTAGTCTTCCCGCATACTCATCTATACTTTTTTCCGAGAGATGCTGATATGCCTTCCTTTTCCCACAAGGAGGCATAGTTTTCGCACTCCTGTGTTCACCAAATGTAGTACTTTTGTTTAATTCTGGTTCTTTCTTTACCAGTGGAAATGTCACGTGAGCGACATTTTTGTTTGGAATGTCCCTCCTCATTTCCGTAACGCTCCCGATCGTTTTTTCGATCCCCCCGATCTTTTTCCTTCCTTTCTGAAGGTCCTTGTTGTGAGATATCGAATAAAGCTGACTATGCTTTGGTCTGCACCCCCTTCAGAGCGGTTTTCTTCCCTTTCAAAGATTCCTCTGTCTAGTTGGTTGATGGGACCCCCTTCATTGGCCAGCTTTGCCGGCTCTCCCGATGAAAGAGTAACTCTCCCCTTCCTTCTGAGAGGGACCCTGATTTTTCTGAATTATCTCTCCGCTTTTTCAGGAGCCTGTGATGAGGTTTCTTCCTTTATTTTCTTTTTTTTCTCGTTTGTCCGCCTTGTAGGGAATCACCACTATCGGAATTCCGCGCCTTTGATACGTAGTGTCTCTGGTCGCTCTGTGCGATTCGTTTTCATGTTCTGGAGATCTGTTGTGTGCAAGGTGCGTAGTTTCGCTTCATTTCGTGGCCCAGAGATTTTCACATCTTTTCTTGCAGCACTCTGTGGGGTAATAGAACCCCTCTGCTGAGCCCTTTGTGGTTTTCATGTAGTTGAGCCTGGCATTCTCGGTCTTCAGTGCATCGACCAATTCATCTCCCCTCGCAAAAAGTTCCTTTTTGGCCCCCCCATTTGACAGAAGATATAGGCTTCTTGAACGAGCCTTCTTTCAATGTTTGTCATTCCTTCTCAAGGATTATGCGCGGCTTTCCCTCTTCCCGCGGTTGCGCACGATATTAAAAAATGCCCCCTTTCGCCCCCTCGCTCCCAAAAGTGTCTCTCTCTCTTGAAAGGTCTGTTCTGACTCTCCTTTTTGCGTTAACACCACTTTCCACGCGGATACAAGGACTTGTTGGAACCTGTTTTCTCTAGTTTCCCTCCCTCGACTGAGCACTAATTGCCTAAGTTTCCCCGTATTTGTGGACACGTTGTAGAGAGAAATCTCTCGGTTGAGGACCGTGATTCTTCCCGGCTCCCCACCTGTTTTCCCCCCCTCCTTGGAAATTCCCTATATCATAGTAGTTGACTTGGTTCCATTCCCCCCCTTTATTAACTCCTCCTCTTGGAGGGCCCCGACGTTCCCTCTCTTTTCTTCAGTCTCCCCCGTGAAGGTGAAATAAACCACTATATCCTTTTTTAGGAGAATACTGACCTCTACGCCTAGAGAAGTTCCTTTAAGGGCGATCGGGTCACGGTGAGAGTAGCCCGTTTTAGGAATGTTTACTTTCCCCTTCTCCACCTCCAGAAATTCCTCGTTGTTCTGGTACTATTCAGTTTTGCTGTTTTGTACTGCGCTTCCCAAGATGACTTGGACCCCGAGCAGCTCGGGCCTTGCAGCCCAAATTACGGCTTCCGGACCCTTTGATGACGTACCGGGTTGAGTCAAACCATTCGTCATTCCTAGAGTCCTCCTCTTACTTTCCTGGTGGACGATTGATGTCAGGGATCGAACTTTTTTCTGTACCTTTAAAGAGGGTCTTAACCGTCTCTCGTGTAAAATAGGGACATGACCTTCTTGAGGTTTCCCCCGTGCTCCTTTGATTTTGGATTTTTTCATTCCCCCCTCCTTCGCTTTTCATCTTCCTTCTCACCCGTTTTTTTAGGGAGGATGTTGTATAGCCAGGACTTCCGTTATTTCTCCGTGCACCTTGCCTCCCTCCCAAGGATCTTTCCTTGTCTTAAAAGGAAGTGCTCCCGAATATCCCATCCCCTTCTTTTTGATATCCCTTGCCTGCCTTTCCCTTTTTAATATGACGGTTAGTTCTATCCCCTCCTGGTGTTTTGCTCTATCACCCATACTGTACAGGAGTTCCCCTCCCCCCTTTTCTCAACAACCTTCTGGCTTGCTGAAATGAACACTCCGAATTTCACTCGCAGTTTGGCTCGCCTGGGTGGCTTGTAAACCCCCCCTTTAGAAAGTTTTTCCTCCTTTATTACCACATCCCTCCCACCCAGTGAGTGCATTCTGACAAGTTCCTGCCGTTGGCTCTCCCCTGCTGCCAATTGATTTAAATTCCATATTTCCTTCAGATCGGTTATCCTCTATATTTCCTGGTGATGTTCTCCACTTCGGATCTTAATGAGTACGCGTCGTCCGATACTGATCGCCCTCTTCATTTCACGCCAGGTCTTTTTCAAACCATTTTTTACTTTATAAACGAGTTTCTTAATCCTTCTCCGTCTTTGGCACGAGCCCCCCAGTTTCGGTCCCTAACTTCTGTCTTCGCCTTCAACAATTTTTACCCTCAGGGTCTCCTTCACCTCTTCCTCTCTTTCCCTAGGAAATGTGAAGTGACTTTTCATTCTTAACCCATGGCGAGCTTTCGCCCCGCCCTCCCCTTGTCCTTATAGCCTTCTCGATCATCGGTTGATTTTTCATCAATACCCAATTTGACCCAATAGAGTGCTTTTTCTCATTACCCTTTTCCCTATACGGGAGCTTCTCAGCGGATCTTGTCTGCCGCTCCGTGACGATTTTTCCACGTCCCTTTTTTATTCTTTCAGCCGATGATTTTGATCTCGAATCTTCCACTTCAGAAGCCCATTTATATTCCAAGCTCCTTTAACTCCTTTTTCCACTTCTCCTAGTCCCTTTAGCTCCTTCGTCCACCGAGCGTGGCAGATTCCTCCAAAGTTACGAAAATCGTTTTGGGCACCCTCCCCTCTAGGAGGGCTGGTAGACCCTCAGTTTTCCCCCACTTGCCACAGCTTCTCTCTTTTAATTTTTCATAGAGTCTCAAGCAAATGTTAGGCAGTTCCTTTTCTGAGAGCCGTGACCCTGTGTTTTCTGCTGGTCTAATTGCTTTCTCTTATAGACCAGAGCCCTCACTCCTCTCCAAGCTCTCATGTTTTGATGCTGATGCGCATTCAATTCGTTTCTTTACTGGTGAACTACCCAGATGAGTGTATTTCCTCCAGCGTCCATAGCATTCCATTGTAGGCTTCCAACCCTAACCGGCTCTGATGTCACCTCCGATATCGCGGCCAAAGCAAAAGCCGTTTTAGAACTTTTGCTCGGCACCTCTTTTGGCCTCTCTTCGACCGATGAAAATTGACCATTCGATGCTCCACCCCCCGGCTTAGTCATGGAAGTCCACTGCCTCAAGAAACTTTCTACCTCTCCGTGCAGGCTACTCCCATCACTAGTTTCCTTTGCCCGCATGCTCCTATCGTTTGCAGGAAACCCTTACCCCTTTCCCTTTTCGCTTCAAAAGAAGCGTCTTTGATGGAAATGTCCCCCCCTCCCGCAACCCCGACATGACGATAATAAAAAAGCGCCTTCACACCCTTCCCTCCCCATTGCATGCTCTGGCGCATTCCAGTTCCAGCCCTGTCGCAAGGCCCATGATTATCTTCCCTCCTTGCTCCGATCCGCGTCCTTCTTTGACGTCAGCAAACCTCTTGCCGGTTTCCCCCCTTTGGGCTTCCCCGATTTCCCTCCGGAATCTCGTTCCTTAGATACACAGTTGTTCTTTCAGTAGCTAGGCCGCTCTTTCTTTATTTTTATCCTATAGAAATCGGTATTCACAGGAAGGCTTTATCCAGCCAGCCCAAGCAACCTATCTGTCCTATGGCGCCCTGTCAGACTTATTTACCTGGTGTTCTGCCCCTGTACGCAGTGACCCCCGATCAGTGCCTTACGTATTATCTTCTCTTGGGACGGTCCTTTTTAAGGCATCTCTTTGCTACTCCTCTTATTTTTCGCTAGGCTGCCTCCCTGGCCCACGGCCTCTTTTCTTCGCTACCATTTCCTTTGTTGTTTTCCATGTCGCACCTTGTTGGTCTCCAGATGTGGCAGAATTTTCCCAAGTTGGGGGCGGCCATCTACGATCGATTCCGCTTCCTCAGCCATTATTTAGGCTTACTTTCCGCATGCATTTCTTTTTACTGTCTTTTTCTCTTCTTCTGAATATGCGTCCTTGCTGATTTTTCACAGCTTTTTCGTCTCTTTCTCGGAAGATCCGTACTTTCTTCCCTTGGAACAGTTCCAGCTCGGTTTTTTGTTTTGACTCTCCCTCTTCACTCCGCCATGTTGAAGAGTGTGCTATTTTTACCGTTGGTTCCCCCCTTAGATCAGCTGGGAAGGTTCTCCCTGCTGTCGAATACTACCATGCGATCTTCGCTTTCCTTTCATTCTCTTGGTGAGCCTTTGATTTGACACAGCCTCGCGTCTTCCTCTTCTTGACGTGTTCAGGTTTTTCTTCTTCCACACCTCTCGTTTGAGGCTCTCATCCGTGGTTGAATAATGCGCTCCTTAGAGAGTGCGATGCCCGCATGAATAGAAGTAGATTGCCTTTCTATTGTACCTTTTTCCCCAGAGTGATGTACGTTCCCAGCGGCTTCCAATTTAATGTGAGTTTTTCGCTCGATTATGGGAATTTAACTAGCGCTCAGACCGTTCTGTCTTTTCCTTTGTTTTGTGTTCTTTCTTTTCTTCCTTGCGGTTTGACGGATTCCCTCGCCCCGCCCCTTTGCTCTTCTACCCGAACTTTCCTGAACCCTTTGCGATGGCGTCCCTCCACCTAGATTTTTTCCCTGATTCCTGCACCTTCGATTGCCACCAGAGACTCAGGCAGTAATGCACCTAGCTAGCTCTCTCTTTGATTTCCTCTTCTGAGGCCTCCTCATTACTTTTCCCACCCCTCTCTGGAGAAGGTTTCCTACCTCGTTACTCTGCCATTCACTCTCTTCTTTATTTTTTCCGAAAATGTGGGGCTTTTCGCCCTTACCGCAGAGGCGAGCCCCCGCGATTTCCCGACATCCAAATATTTTCTTGTCCTTGTAGAGATGCCCCCCTTTTTTTCTGTGTCGTGATTTTTCCCCCGGTATTTTCCAAACCTTTGGCAAGTTGCCCTTGTATCGGTTCCTCAAGTGGTAGTGAGATCCCTCCCATCTGTTCTTCAACGCCCCGATCGCCTTCCTTATGGGGCGTTGACGCTTTTTCTAAAGTTTTTGAGTCTCCCGTTTGAATTTTTTTAATTCCCCTTATCCTTCACTCTCTGCAGGTTCCTCATGGTATTACCTCCCCGCTTTACTAGAGCTCTACACGACCCCCAGGTCTCGGTGTACCGTGTCCCCCCCCTTCATAGCAAAGGTTGTCTGATTAAACCTGTCACGTTCCGCCCTTTCTATCACCCCCTGCATCGTGGCAAGACCTCCCCGTTTGTTCATTTATTTTTTCCCAGTTGCTGCTGGACCCCTGAGCAGAATGAGCTCGGTTTTCAAGGAAAATCTTCTCTCTTTATCTAGTGGAGCGATGCGCCTTTTTCCAATAACTGGATCGTTTCAGATTTTTTACCTAGTTGTGCCGAAGGTTCAGCCTTCGACAAACTTCATCTCCCCGCGGGAATCGTTCTCCTCTTTTTATCTTTTCCTGTCCTTGGACGTTTCGGTGAATCTTTCGTTTCTTTTTTTCATACTATTTTTGGATTAATATTGCATAAGTTCCACCCTTCGTCTTTTTGTGTCCAAGCACCAAATTCTCCCCCATGCTCGTCCATCTCCCCCTTGCTGCCCCTTGCAGCCGATATGAAGGATTTTTTTTTTCAGATCAGCGTTGCTCTGACGATGAATTTTTTCTCTTTTCCCCCCCTCCGTTGTGTTTGCTCTGCTCTTTTTCCCGCTCTCTTTTCTCATTTCGAGCAATGTTTGATATCCCCCCTCCTTCGGGATGGCTCGCGTCCCCCTCCCCACCTCGTCCTTGACCACCTCCGGCCTTTTTGTCTTCTCCAAACACCTGACCTGGTTTAGAAAAGTAGTTATCCCATCAGAAGACGAAAAAACTGTATGTACCTTCTTACGGCGCGACCCCCCCTCCCCCCTCTGAAAACTTGCATTACCTTACACCTCTCCTTTTTCGCTTTTTTTAAAATAGCGAGTAAGTGATTCCCCGGTTGTGAGCCTCCCCACTCCTATTCCCAGTCAAAGGACACCTTTTTTGGACCCCTCAAGGTACAATGGTTTGACCTCGGCAGTCCCCCGAGGAGACCTCAGGTTCCTTTGGCTGCAACCAATAAGTATTTTTTCCTCAATGCTTATCTCCCTCCCCCATCCAAAGTCGTCTTTCCCTCTTCCAACTAGATTTTTATTTCGTAGGCCCCGAAGTTGTCATCCCTCTCACCCCCCCCTTTCTCTTTCCGGCTCAAATGAAAAGCTCCGCCCGTCGGATATGAAAGGTCGTGCAGCTTTCTCCGGCTTCCATCAATCCCCCCCTTCCGTTACTTGACCTGCAGTCTACTTAGGTTAACTTGTAGACCCCTTGTCCGACGCTTGGGGTGAGCATCGTAAGTTTCACCCTCGGCATTTTTTATCGTCTTCTTTGAAGAATATTTGTTTTCTGCAACCTCGCTTAATCTCCATTCTCTCCCATCCTGGGATTTTCCAACTCCCTCTTGCAAACGTTTTCATTTTTCTCTGAAGCGTCGTCGATAAAAAGAGAGAAGCTCCTCCAAGTCCCATGTTTCGTCTACCCATTTTTTTCTACCTGGCGAATGAGGGCCTGTTATAATCCAAGATTCACGTTTTTTTTTTTTTTTTTTCCAAAAGTCCGCAAAAAATATCTTCTCTCTGAATGTGTAGTTACAGAACCTCATTCCTCTCCCTCAGAAGCTATTTTACGCTTGCCACTACTCAATGTTGATTTCCCCCTCTAACTTTTCTGTTTCTCTCGCTAATGACTCGAATGAGTGGCAATCTCGTTGTTTTAAGAGCCCATATACCAGTTTTCTCTGTTTTAGAATCTCCCTGTTACCCCTTTCTCGTATCAATTTCCTTCGCTGGAATTCTTCTTCGTCCCCCCGTGAAGACTTCCAACTCTTTTCCATCCCGTCCTACTAGACCGTGTGCCCCTTTGAACTATTTGGAAGTTCTTTCGCTTCCTGAGAACGACGCTGGATGTAAATCGCGTGCCCCCCTTCCATCCCCCCCCTTTGCTGTAGACCAAACTGGACAACCGCAGAGATCCCCCCCACTTTACCTTTAGCTGTCGATGTTCATGGATTCTATAATGAGTCACTGAGAGTGCCCGTTCCCCGCTAGATCGGTGATTTCAACTCTGAGACACAGGCCTCAACCGTCAAGAGCCCCTTTTGTCTTTTTTGTTTCCTTCTCCCGGCTCCCGACCCCTCCTTGAAAAGTCATGCACGCTAACTTGTTTTTCAAGCAGGTTTTGCTTCCACCTGCTCTCATAATGAGCCGATTTCCCTGTAAACCTGGTTCTCTGCCGTCAGTTCCCACCTGAGCCTCTGACCAGTAGGGATTATGAACGAAATGCATAGTTTTCGTTTATAGCACCCATTCTCGTTGCGATTCATCTTACGCTATGATGTTGCAGCATTATCGCCCCCTCATGTACGAAAGCAGAGTCGGCCAGTCCAACGCCCAACAGGCTGATCCTTTTTGCTAATTCGTTCTTATATGGCCCCCTTTCTGGGTCCTTCCTGTACTTGGTTCCTCTCCGTTCCGGTTTCTAAATATCGATTAATTTCTAGATATCTTTTTTTTGCTGACCTGCTTTCATATGCCTCATATATTTTTTTTTCACTACGTTGTTGTGTCTTGCTCCTGGCTCTGCTAGGAAATGGAAACAATGCCTGTCTATTAGGAGTACCTTTTTTTTTTCATCCTGATGGTTGTAATGTTGCTCCTTTTTGCCCTGTACATCTTCTTTCCTGGGTCCCAATCTACCCCTATTTTTTTTTTTTCCTTTTCAGACCTGATTGCGGGTTCTACCTATTCATGTTCGTTGTTTCCCCTATTCGTCTCTCCAATTTTGGAAGATTCTCTCTACTATAATGTGTCTATAATTCAACCTTAGAAGATGCGTCTTCATTCATGAAATCGCCTTTTGTCCGACCTTTCCTTCTTTATCTGGAACCTGTTAAACAAACTGCAATGAGGACTTTTTTCGAATCTGAAGCTCACTTAATCTTGCGCTCAGGTCATTAGTCCATAAGGTAGTTGCTCCCATCTTTTCCTGGAGCTTCCCCCCCATCTCTGGTTCTGTGCCTCTAAGTTGAAGCCGGTCTTCAATTCCACAACTATTTAGGAGCTGCTCCCTGTGGATCTCTTCTTACTAGGTCTTTTCTCCGCTGCTCTCACGTACTTGGTTCTTTTCGCTTCATTGGACTGCCCAGTTGGTTACGAGTGTATCTTACCTTATTTAAATCTTGATCTTTCGAGCGGAATGCAATCTACTTGAGTGAATATCCCCTTTCACCTCTGTGTTATTGTTCTTTTACTGTATGGAGAGTCTCCCCCCGTTCTCATTGTAGAGAAGATGCTTTTTCACTAAATGATGCTAAAAAGTGGAGATGGATCAATTAGCCTGCTGAGCTGAACTTTTTTAGCCCCTTTAACTCCCTTCGCCGGACGTCTTAGGAAGAGGCTTGTTTTCTTTTGGCCCCGCGTCAATCTGTGATTATCTTCCTACACCACTGAA
>Ga0179593_1334389_pt1 | contig 15133 bp, 11 predicted proteins | sample CZODoug2_1_08_16_FD_185931 | JGI IMG/M metagenome (GOLD analysis project Ga0179593, IMG submission 185931) | Vadose zone soil fungal communities from Angelo Coast Range Reserve, California, USA - CZODoug2_1_08_16fungal (PacBio error correction) | ecosystem: Environmental > Terrestrial > Soil >... | reverse complement strand
TTTCTTTCTGGGGACAGGAGGCTTGACTGTGTTCCTTGTTCTGCCCCGTTGCAGTCAGGACCTCTCTCTGCTTGGTGCGGCCCTGCGATTTTTACTGAGTTCCGGTATAAAAGCGCGACGTATTTCCTTTTTGGAAAGACTCTATTCCAGCTGAGCCTGGTCAGCTTTTCCCTTAGGATGGGTTTCCCCTTCCGTTGTGTTCCCCTCTTTGTTGGCGAAAAGGTCTCAAATAGAGGAGCAGATGTCTCCTCTTCTTTCCTTTTTTAAGTCCTCCAGGGGCGAGTTGTGCGCTTGTCCCTTTCCTGCCTCGTTCGACCTTTCCTTCCTATTGAGTCCTTTTTTGACGGCATCTTTCGTTTTTTATCTATTTCGGATGAGCTACAGGATTCCCCCCCGCCGCGGTCGACGGCGTTGTGTCTCTTACGAGCTTAGGTCCCGCTGTACGTCTCTAGTCAAGAGATTTTTACTTTTTAAGCCCTCTGGCCTATCCCTTGCCCTCGGCTCTGAGTTGAAGAGCATCTTCTCCTCAGGTGCCAGTAGTTCTTTATCCTTCCCCGCCCGGATGAGTGGCGTATAGAGAGAAGTCCTGGTAGGAGGAAGGGGTGGGCCTGTCCAGCAGTTTCCCTACGTCTTCCCCCTCGGGTGATATCGTTTGCGCGGCATTCTCCTTTTCTGAGTAGGTTGGAAGCGGGGTTCCATGTGGCGCATTACCCTTAGACTGCTCGGCAGTTAGGTCTCTCCATCGCCTGCCTCTCATAGATTCTTGAAGGTCATGCCGTGGAGCTTCCTTTCTGAACTTGTCCCGTTTTAGTTTCCTTGGTGCTCAGCTTTGGTGTTCTTTGAGGTTTGCGTCCACGAGGGCGGGCCTGGAAGTTTTTTGCGGTTGCCCGCACCCTGTTTACTTTTCCTTCTCGGTTTCCTTTTCCCGTTGCGAGTTGATTTTTTTCAGGCTCCGATGGGGCAGGTGGTGCGGTGATGGCGGAGCGTTCCGACGATGGTTAGTTGGTCCCCCTCCTCCGTCCGCGGTTTTTGTCGGTACGATGTACCTACCCGAATGCGGCAGTTACCCCCCTGTCTCGGGCCCTCCCGCCTTTTTCTCTTCTTCTTGTTTTTTTTCGAGTGCTTTTTTATATACCTGCGGTTAAGTGTGTCTTTTGACCTTTTCTTCTGTAATAGAGGGTGGACTTATTGAGCCTTCTGCGTATCTTCAGCCTCCCTGCGTCCCTCTCCCTCCTTGCTTTCTTTTTCCATTACTAGATACGGCTTCCCCAAGAGAGAATACTCCTTTTCCCCCTGCAGCTATTTCGCGTATGGAATCCCCCCCCGCAGGTAGTCTGCGTCGCTTTTCTCTCTCCTTTTTTCTTCTTTTTTTTCCGAGAATCGGGTCTTTCGAAACGTTTTTTTATCTCGTAAGGAAATCATCCTCTATCACAGAGACGTATTGCGCAGCCTCTCTCTCTCTTTTATTCTTCACCGCCTGGTCCGCCGTTCATCTGTACGGCCCAATTCGGTTTCTGAGTTCCTTGGGGAGGGAACCTAGACGTTCGATATGTTTTTTCTTTTACCTTTTTTTCACTCATTGATGCCTGCCGTTTTCATTCCCGCGCACGCCTGGTTCACTCCTGATGTAGGGACATTTTGCTTGGGCCTGGATGTTCACGTCCCGGAGGACGTTTCATCCTGCCTTGCAGATCTCTGTTATGATTCCTTTATAGTAGGTTAAGCCTTCCGGAAGTTCATTCGGTTTCTCTCCCAGTTAGAAGTAGGAATAGTGTATCCTCCTTTGTGTATCTCTTCTTTAATTCTGTGTGTCTTTCTCTTCCGGTCTACTTCGCTGTTACATGGAGAGTAAGACTTTTGTTGTCTGTAGAGAAGAGCTTTTTTTCGCTAGGAATGAGGCGTTCTTTTTTCCGGGAGGAATAGCGGGCTGTGGCCTTTTCTTCGCGTATTTGCTTGTCCGGTGCTGGCCCTTTGTTAGGTTTGTCTGGGGAGAGCCCCCCCCCCCCCCCCCCCCCCCCCCCCCCCCCCCCCCCCCTTTTGCTCGGCTAGTCTGAGGTTTTCGTTTTAGCCGCTGGGCCTTAGGTTCATCGGCGGTTCTCTTCGGCGGTGCCGAGTGGCCGCGACTTCTAGGGCGCTTTCTTGGTAGGGTTTCGGTAATGCTTTTTGTTAGGATTGCCTTAGAATTCTAGCTTGCCTTCTCCGGGCTGTGATACTGGTGATGAAAGACTTCCGAGTCATGAGTCTCCGTTGCCCGTGACGCCGCATAGTTCTAAGCGGGCGGGCTTCCTGTCTTTTGACCTTCGGAGTCTTCCTTCCTTGTTAAGTTCTCTTCACTTGTTTTGGCACGACTCCTCGAGGTGGACACCCTCTCGGTCTCACTGTTTTTTCCGCCGGGCCCAGATGCCCCAGATAGGCCAGGCAGATTGAAGGCGTCCTCTGAGGCGTTTCATCTTCCCTTCCTCGCCAGCGTTTTCGATCTCGGTCCCTTTTTTCTTCCTGGCCTTGTTTGCTTTCAATTGGATTGCCAATGCTTCAGCGGAGCCCTTTTTACTTCTACTCTTTCACTTTCGGACTGCTCTTTCGCCCGGTCGCAAATTAATGGTAGTAATGAAGATCTTTTCCACGTCTTTGTAGGCGATTTCGATCTTCTCCTTTCCCGCTCCTTGTCAAGCCAAGTCTGGTTTTCCGAAGCTCCATGAGATCCTGCCCTCCCCTTTCGGGTGTTTCTTTTTATACTCCTTTCCGATTTTGCCAAACCTACCAGGTCAAACGTTCGTTTTTCAATGGAGCTCCGTGTTTTTGAAAGAGTGGTTGCGCTTTTGACCATCTTTTTCTTTTTTTTCGACCGCTTCCCCCTTCCCCCCCCTCTTGGATTCTTCGGTTGCATTTGAGATGAGCTCTCAGCAGACCGTTGGTTTTACGCCGATATTTATTTTAATCCTCCTCCTTGGATCATCTTTCCCATTTGCATCGGCCTAATTTTTTTGGCCTCCTCCCTGTTTTTGTCGTATGGCAACTTGCTTTTTTTCCGAAAAAACTCCCTTTTGTCCTTTGGCGGCGCACCAGCCATAGTTTGCCCCCCTTTGTCCTCTCCTTTTTATTTTTACCTCGGTTTTGATGCAGTTGTCAGCAGTGCCAGGACTGGCTTCGTTTCATGACTTCCTCCCCTATGTTGAGGGCCTCTCGCTTTCTGGAGCGTTTTACGTGCTGTCTAGTTCTAGATTTTCCGACCCAGGACAACTTTTTCAAGGAGATGAGTCACTTCCAGGGGTGTCCGGGGGCCCCCCCCCCCGAGAAGTCCGCCTGACCCAGGAGAGGCACTCGAATTTCCTTTTGTTGCGCATTGCTCCGGCCGGCACCTCCGGAGCATTCGCATGGAGGTTTTTTCCCGTAACTTTCTCTTGTACCTTGAGCTTTCGACGCAGAGGACTCTGCCTGCTCGCTGCCGTTACGTCAATAAGTAAGATTAGTAGAATCTGATTTCCGGGCCAAGCGTTCTTACCCTATTTGTCTTCGGGTGATAGCCCCCCAGTCGTCTCGCGTGAGCTGCCTTATCCGAAAGGTCCCCACAGGCCGCTCACTTGACCCTTTTCTTGCGAGCCCTTTAGCCTGCTTTTCCTTGCTTCGTTGGTTATCCGAGACTACAGTTCCTTCCCCTGCGCGTGAACTTCGAGTCCTACACACGTCTCAACCGTTAAGACCCTCCCCAAAAGTCCGCTGCAAAATGAATCTTCCGAACGGGTTCTGCCCTAGGTTAGCAAGAAGTAGGAAATTATGCATGCCCTGAACAGCTTCGTGCAGAACACTCCCTTCCCGGCCTCACGCCTTTTCCCACGAGATTAGCCGCGACCGTTCCAGGAATGTGATCATCAGATTACTACAAGGAAACGTCAGAGAAGCGACCAGGCAAAGCGCCTATCCGGCTTTGGACCTTCCCCCCCAAAGACGAATTGTTTCTTGCCTTTAGGAGTTCTGCGATAGTCACTTCCCCCTGCCCCAATTTTTCGGCCTTTTTGCAAGAACCGAGAAGTCTCTGCCAATCCGTCCCCCCCCCCGCTAAAGAGTTTTCCCTCGAAGGTCTGAGACACCCTTGTTAGGAGACCCCTGATTGCTTAGCTGGCTTGCGTGACTCCCGCGGGGATTGCCGGCCCTTCGGCACCGCTCCTTTTAGGAAGAAGTTCCCCCGGTAAGCATGTTCCCCCCTCTCCTGGGCCCCTGTCCCCACTGCGGTTTTTCTGTGAACCTCTTCCTCTCCACACTGTCCGGCAAAGAATTGGACCCCTTTGCCATCCGAGCACTTTCGGGCCCTTTTTCCGTGAAGGCCCCTTTCGTTCCCCAACCAACATGTGGGATCGATGGAGTTTAGGCCTCTTGTCTCCTCCGACCAGTTTTCAGCCCGCTGTACCTTTTCTAGGAGTCCGCGCGCTCGTTCCTCCCAACTACCTCAGCCCTATTCTCCGGTTTCTGAAAAGCCCCTGTGGTTTTATCACGGTCTGATTCGACCCTCCCCTCTTTCGCCTTTTTTGACCCTCTTCTGTGCCCACGAGTGCATGTCTCCGCCAGGACCTCCTACCGAAGACGACTCTCCTGTCCGATTTTTTTTTTCCCTCTGACTCCAGTTAAGCTAATTTCTTTCTGGAGCAGAAGAGCGGCTGGGCAGAGTGCTAGCATTATTCTGCGGGACGATATCGCGGGCCGTACTTTCACTAGACCTTTAGAGTCCCATAGCTTAATCGGTGGACCCCACCATACAAAGTTCAAAACTAGAGGACTACCGAATTCATCTTTTTCCTTGAAGTTTTCCCCCCCCCCCCCGTGAGCCTAGAGATGACCTGGCGATTAGCAAGTAGCCCACGAGATTTTCGGACATTTTAATGCTCCGTTCCTCTTTAGACTCTCGTCCTTACATTCCCGCGGGGTAATTTCAGTAGGTTGAGGTAAGAAGAGTACCTACTATTGAATACGAAAGTCCTGTTACCCTTACGGACGTTGCTGTCTCATCCAGAGTACCAAAGCACAACTAGTTTGGTTAAGAGGCCCCTGAAGAGACAACTGCGTACACCCCCAACCACTTCCCAGCCGCTCGCCGTCATTCCCCCCCCGAGCCTCACGAGGAGGATTCCCACTGCGGCAACTAGGAGGAGAACTTTCCTCAAACGCGGCGCGTCTTGCCTTCTCCAGTCTTTTCTTGACCCCGACCCTCTTGTCCGGCACCTCATTGTTGCACGCTCTTTGTTTTCAGAAGCGACAGCCTCATCGCTTGGTCCGGTCAAGCGCCCGTCGACGAACAGACCTGTCCATAGAGGTTTCTTGTGCGCGTGTCGGACCATGCCCGGCGCATTTTAGAATGGGTTCACGTCGGGCCTATACGGGGTCACCTCATTTGAACCTCTCAGCTGGCCCCCCCCGCTCTCCTCTTGCCTCTCCGCCCCTCTTTTTTTCGCTTTTCCCCGTTTGTCGTCGTTTCCCCGCTTTCGACAGCACCTTCGCCTTTACCCTGGCTTTTGTCTTTCCAGAAAGCGCCTTCGCTGCTTTATGATCTTCGACTCGGGCGCACCGTGCTTGCCGATTTTAGGCCCTGACGTCCTGCTTTCTTCCTGTCTTCACCGTTCAAGATAGCGCTTGCTGTCGATCGCGACTTCATTCGCGTGTTCTATGTGGTAGGACGCAGTCAAGACCGCAAGGGTGTCCCCCCGACCCTTTATAGTAAAGCTTCAATGCCGTCCCTCCTCGGGCGTCGTCAGATCCCCCTTCCCTCGACGCAGCGTTGTGACTCCTCCCCTTCTTCTCCGATCTTTTGCCCTAATCCCTCTACCTTCCGGCGGAGAACACTGATCTATTTTCCGGCAATCTCTCCTCGCCCTTCTGCCCCGCGCCCAGACAGCTTGTTCCACGCGGCTGCAGTTTCTGACCTCCTTCTTCCGCTCTGACCTTCCTTCATTGTTTTTATTTTTTCGGACTGCTGCACTTTTAAGATAAAAAGAAGGACCCCTTCTTGCACGCCCTCCTTAGAGCCATTTTGCGTAGCTGGCTTTGATGAAAACGACGGAGCGCAATTAAATGGCCCTCCCTCCCAATATATTATTTTTCCATCTAAATTTTTTTGGACCCAGTGTTCCTGGATTTTTCTTCTTTTTTGAGATTTCCCGCGCACGATACGACACCTGCCGGAAGCCGTATTGTGTGCGAGTATGTAATTCTCCCCGAATAGCACCTTTTTTTTGGGGGTTGTGTATTTTTTTCTTCGTTCCCGACTCTTCCCCAATTTGAGATTGTCAGCCCCGGAGCCTATTCTTTAGAAGAGTATTGCCGCCGGAACTCTTCTTCCGAGTTTTTTGCAGGGTTTCAGCAGATCGCGGATTATTGCCTTTTCCCTCCCTGGGTCTTGGATATAAGGAATTTCTCGATAGGTGAGTGGAGGTCCCCGGCTAGCGGAGGCCTGCAACAGGTCGTCTGATTCCTGCGGTTCTTTTTCTTTTGGTTTGGGGTTTTTTTTTCCCTTGGCGGCATGGCCCTGGGTAGTCAGAGAAGACCTTTTGCGGCAACTTTGGTCTGACGTCTTTCTATAAACTTCCCTTCGAGGACGCGCATGCCCGAAGGTAGTCTTGTCTCGATCGACCCTGCAATTTGCGGGACTCGTTTCCTTAACCGGAGAGGTTTTTTCCCAGAGATTTTTTTAAGAGGGTGCAGGCCCCTATTTTAGCGACGATCTGACCTAGCTGACGGGCTTTCTGAGAGTCCTTCATTTTTTTTTCTTTCGGTACTTTGTCTTTGAGGACAGAGGGTCCGAAGACAACCGTCAAGCGTTTGATAGCGCGATGTGCTTCGCCTGCGGTGACCGGTTGACTTGCGGTTACCATTAACCTCACCAATTCTCCTTCTCAGACCTGTGTGAGGTCTAAAGAGGTTTTCGCGTATAATAGATTCTCTTTCAGGTAGGCGGCTATTCCTCTCGTTCCCTCCGCGGTTCCCGTCGGATTTTCCCCTCCCTTTTAAGTAGGTTGCGGGAGGTATGTGTGACGAAATCGTCGGGTCCCTTCAGGGATTTTGTGAGAGAAGACGAGTTCTGCACGCGTTCGTTCCTAACGCCGAGTTGCTTTGTTTCTGTTTTTTTTGTTCCCCGTGTTTCTCTTTCAGGAAGCGGCTACTGTCCCCGATGGGGAGTGCTCGTCCCCCGTCCGGGGGGGAGGGTTAAGTTTGTTTCTGCTCAACGATTTGCATTTACTTGCGCGGTCTCCCCTCTTCGCACCTGCTTATCATGCTCAGCGGTAGCTCTTTCTAAGTCTCGCGACAGGCCTTTCTTGTTTTTTTTCGGGGGTTTGCTCAGCCACGCCGTCTCGTACCCTTGTTTTGAAATGTATTTCCCACCGCTGCACTCCTCTAACTTCCTCCGTTCCCGGCTCCTTCCCGGCTCCGCCCCATGCGATCCTTTTTTAGACCTCTTTTTTCGATCACTGGGAGAGTTCCTATCCCCCTCTCTTTTCTTGCCTTCCCCCCCCCCTTCCTGTCACGGTCGCTAGTCGTTTATCTATTTCTTCTCCTCTGTTCTTTTTGACCCTTTTTGTGCGTCGGAAACTCGCAGTTCTTACCCGAAACGATGGGGGTTTTGCCCGCGATTGAATTGTTTCTTTAGGGGTTGGTAGTCTTTGTCCGCTCGTTTTCGCGAGAAAGTCTCTTTGCTTTTTTATGAACAGACCTCTCTCTCTATTTTGTCGTGTCACAGTTTGTTACTCCTGATTTGCTTCTGAAGTGGCGTCTCGTGCTTTGCACATGTCACAATTCTTCCGGGACAGTTTATCCGGTAATCGCCGTCAAAGCCGCCCAGTTTTTTTCCTCCGTGGAAGTGGTCTGCCAGTCCTGCGTTAGAATTACGGTTGCCCCTGCTTCTAGTAGCGTGCCCTTTTTCCGGGCCTTTCCTCTTCTCGGAGAGTAGACACTACCGAAGTACTGCTTTCGGTTTTATCCGACTCGTGTCTGCTTCTGAGTCGTTTTTTCGTTTGTGTTTTTTTTTTAGATACTTTTTCATTAGACCCCGGGGATGGAAAATTCTTTTTTGTGGCCTCTTCCTAGCCTTGACTTGGGGGCCTGGCCTTCTCGTTTTTCTTGGCTTTTTTTTTCTTCATTATTGCTGTTAATTTGGTTTTCCTTTGCTTTTCTCTTGGATGGCCTTCCCCCGGGTCGGGCTCGGTTTTTGCGAGTGTGTCCTTTCCCCCGGTCGCGTCGCGGGGCTGGTCGACGCGCGTTCTCAGCGGTTTCGGCTCGCTGTCGTACCTTTCTGGCCCCCCCTCCGAGCGATTTTTTCGCGGATGGGCGTGGCTCGACTTTTTGTGTTCATCCGAAGTTTTTCCGTGCGGGCGGGCTTCGCTTTCTACCGCCCCGCAGTTTCGGCGGCGGTTTAACCGGTCCCCTCCCGCCCTCAGCGATCAGCGGGCTTTTGTTGTGAACCTTCCCAGAGCTTCTGCCCAGAGATCTCTGTGTGCGATTCCGGTTTTCTCTGCTCTACCTTTTGGCATCGTCCCTCGGCTACTGAAAGAGAAGAAAGCTTGAAGCCAACTTTGACGATTCCTACTATCTCGGTGGCCTTGACTTTGATCTTGACTGGTACTGGCCCTTTTTTGCTTGATCTTCTGCCGTTGACTGTTATCTACCGAGGAGCAATGCTTGATTTTGCCCTTCTCATTTTCTAGGAGGAACTTCCTTTGAGCTGTCTCAAATGTCCTTTTTTCTCATTTTTTCGCTTTTTTTTTGGTATTTTCCTGGGTCCTTTGCTCCTCCTGACTTCTCTCTTTCCTGGTCCAGGTTTGCTTTGCTCCCCTCCGCTTCTCCCTAGTCTGAACTTTCCTTTTCTATGCCCCCTGGCAGCTGATTCCACCAACCTCTAACAAGCCCCTTCGCGGTATGATCTTCGCGCGGGGGCGTCAGGAGGGGGGTTGCCGGGCCGTCCTTGGCTGGTATGTCCACTCTTTTTCATACCCCCCCCCCGATGAGCGGTCCTCCCGGGAAGCGACTTGGGAATGCCGTGATTGCCTCCTTTTTTTTCGACCGCCTGATTTTTCGATTTTCATTTCCTCGTTTTTTTGGTAGATCTTGCAAGCAGCCACTAAAATTACTTGCATCTCGGACTTCCCCCTCTTTGCTTGTTGTTTTCTTTTTTGCGGGTGAGTGTTTTTTTGATTGACATGCAACAGCTTGTTTGTACGCAACCCCTCACGGCCCCGTCTTGAGCCCTTTTTGTTTTTTCCCCTTTCGTCTTTCCCACTACAGAGAGGTTGCGTTTTTTATGCCTCTGACGGAGGAGGAAAATGCCGGTCCCTTTTTTTCGCCCTTATTTGTTCTTTTTTTTCGCCGCTTCTTTCCTTACGAAGGGCTGGCCGTGAGGAAGTGCAGGTGTTCGCGATTTCTGACCCCTTACCCCCAGGTCTCTTAGCGCATTTTCTTCCAATTCTGAATGTCTCGGCGCACTGTCTGCAGTTCCGGAGATTCCAGCTTGCTTCTCTCCTCTCGAAGAGTTCAGGTAATGCCCCCCTCCAGGACAGGTCCAATTTCCCTTCTTCTAAGTAGATAGTTGTGCCGCTCTTTTAGGCTTTGGACTCATGCTGAGAGTCCGTATATTGACCTTTCGCGGCTTCCTTCGCCCAGTTGAGACGATTTTCCCCCGCCGGTTAGTCGTTTCAAAACTTTCGCTTCTCCGTGCATTTGAGATCTCCCTTTTTCCAGGACGCCTTGCCCTTTCCTCTTTTGTTGTTCGTTCGGTTCTCAGTACTCTTCGTTCTCAGAGTAATCCCCCCTTCGCTCCCCGCCCACTTGACTTCGCGGTCGCTTCGAGTTTAGGCGACTCCGTACCCAGTCGCCCCTTACCTCTCTCCTCCCCTTCCTCGGAGGACCCAGGCCCGGTCGCGCAGTTTTCTCCCTTTTGATAGTTACAGGTTTTTGCGCTTTTTTTTTCTGTCCCCTCCTGACGCTTCCCGCTTCCCATAAATAGCCCGTGCCTTGACGTCCCTTAGAACTCTCAGCCCCCTTCAACGGGTTTTGGCTTTTAGCCCACCCCCAGTCATCGCGCTAATTCCTTTTCCGGCCCCCTCCAAGTAAAGAACTCTTTCTTCTATTTTACCGTTCTTCCGACGCGCGATTTATCATTTTCCTGCGACGCCCATTGGCCAGCACCGTTCAGGTTTTACTCCTCCTCCTGGCCACCCCGCCGGTCGGCTTTCGTCCGGTCGGAGAATACACGACGGTCGGTCGGAGACTAGGCCGGACCCTTTTTTTCCCCACCCTTTGGCTTCTTTTCGAATCGGAAGTTTTTTTTTACCGTTTTCATGACGACGCCAGTTTCATTGTAAGACCCCTTTAAAAGATCTCCTTCGGAAGAAACTCACGGCTGGTCCGCTTTTTTTTGCCTTACATTCCGTCCCGGTTTCCAAAGTTCCCTGACCCAGCATGTTTTCCCCTTTCCAAGGTTTTTGCGCCGTCTGTTTTCTTTTGGACTTGCATAATGATTCCCTTTACTCTCCATCCAGATGGTAGTTAGCTAGGAGTCTACTCAAGCACTCGCCCTTTAGATTCCCCCTAGTGATCCTCGCCGATTTTTCCCCATTAACTACCTCAGCCAGATTTCTCTCGTTCTGTGAAAAATCCCCCCTTGTTGGGTGATCTTTTCCTCCTGAAGCGATCACTTCTCCCCGTTTTTTTTTTGATTCTTTACCGTTTGCTTGTCTCCCGTCCCCGTCCAGTCGGCCGCTTCCTCCCTTTGCAGTGAAGACGACGGTGGTTACCGATCTATTTTTGCCAAGGATACTTGGCTTTCTGGAGCAGACATCGCGCTTTGGTCGAGCTTCCAGTTCATTCCGTCTTCTTCTCTGTATGAGTTTACTAGGAGATTCTGCCTTAAGTTCCTAGATCGTTCTTGGACAATACATTGCCCAGTTTATGACCGGTTGCGTTTTCCTCCATGACCTTTCTGGCAGATTTGTCTTCTTCCCAGTAGAACGAGACTGCCAACGCCCCAGCATTCTCTTATTAAGCATTCTTCGCTGGGCTATACCTTTGTTTCCCCTTTCGCAGGTTTGAGTCGTAAGCGTCCCCCTCTCCCCCCAAATCGTAAGATTAGGAGATCCACTCCCCAGGGGGCGCGGGTTTCCTCTAACCGAGGACCCCTCCCGCGCGCCGCTTACTCCGTTAACGCGCGTTAGAAACTGCCTTTTTCCTCACGGGGAGGACTCGCTCAACGTTCGTTAGATAGCCGCTACGGCCCCTGAAGGAAAATACCGCGGTTCGTTCACCGCCTCCCTCCTAACCTTGCGCTTCCCTCTCCTCCCCATCCACTCCCTATGCCGTCAGTTTCACGGTGAATCTTAGCCGACCTCGGTCCTTTAGGAAGACTTCGCGGCTTGACCATCCCCCTGTCACCGTCGTTTTAGATCCCTTTTCGGCTTTACTTACGGAAAAGAGCCCCTTAACTTTCAGTTATACGGGCCCCCGTATCCACTCGCTCTCACCGTCGGTTCGTCGTTCCCTTTTCTTTTCTGGCCCTCAACCAGTTTCCCGACCCTGCCCTGCGCGCCTCCTTCCAAGATACCGGCGGAGGTCGATAGGAGTTCGCCTTTTCTCAGTTTGTAGCCTTGCGTTCACGCTTTCCCTCTTCTTTCTAGCCCGATTCCTTCCCGCTCGTGGGATTCCATCCCCTCCTCCATTTCCCGACCCCGGCTTTGGAGAGCCGGACCCTCTTGAGTTTTTAAAGTTTTGTTTCGCAGTGCTTTCCTGCGGAGTTTTTTGCCAAGACTCTCAGGCGTCTTCGACGATTTTGCGCCGATTTCTGGCAAGTAGTCCGGAATATTATCGCGACCTGTCTTTTCTTCTTTACACATGAGCACTCTTTCATGACCCTTTCTCCAGCGACTTTTCCGGCGCCAGAAAATTCTCTGGTTTACGCTGGAGGAAAGATCGTCTCTCCGTACGTTTTCTCTTTTCTGCAGTTGGACTTTGGGGTCTCCTGTTCCCCCAGACTCTAGACGATAATTTTTTTTATTACCTCCGCTTTCCCTAGAGAAGTTCTGCCCCCCCTCGGCTCGGCTTTTCGTTAGAGGAGATTGTTTTTTTTTCTCCCTTTTTTTCTTTATTCCCCTTCCATCTCTCCCCCTTCCTCGTTTTTGTTGTTGAGAGTCTTTAAGTTTTCTTTCCCTTTGAGGCCTGTTTTTTGTGGAAGCCTTCCCTTTTTTTACTCCAACGGTTTTTTTTTTTTTTTCGGCACCTCTTCCTGTTAGTTCTAATAAAAAGGTCTCGTCTCTTTTCTGTTCAGAGACTAGCCCCCCCCCCATGATGAGGTCTGGTCAGCGGCTCTGCGGATGGAGACCGTCTCTTTTTTCCTTGCTGACTGGTCCCTCTTTCGGCGCACGGGTTTCACTGGAGCAGTTCCTGCCACTAGTGATCGTTGGTCTCCGGGGCGCTTCCTTGAGATGATTCGGGCCCCGCTGCGCTCCGTGCCTTCCTGTAGCCTGTTTTATCGCGGTTTCTGTGGTTGTCGTGACGTTTTCTAGGAGGGCATGTCCAGCCTTTGGAGGCGTTACCCCTTTGACAAGCTGTTTTTTCGGCGTCCTCTCCCCCCTTTCTTTTCTCCCTAGCACGCCGAATTGTGTAGTTTTTTTTTCAAGCACCGCGGAGCGACGGTCTTCCTGTGGTTTAGAGCCCCTTTCGGCGTGAGTGAAGACCGCCCTCGGCATCAGCTGATGTCGGCCTTTCTCGAACCGATCATGCCCTCACTCCTTCTTCGTGGAGAAGCTGTCGTCAAGGGTTTTTCTTAGAGTGGGTTGCTGGCCGGCCCTTTGACTTAAGACCACAGTCCAGGGGTATCTTTTCCTGCCCGTTGAATTTGAGATCGGTGTCAAATATAGGGGAAGTACGGCACCTTCCCCTGGCCTCTCACCGGGCAGTTTTTTCTCCCCTTTTTCTTATTTTCTCTGCGCAGGTCTTTCTTTTCTGGCTCTCATTTGAACCAGGACCGCCACGACTGTTTTGTCGAGTAGATTCTACGATCAGGCCTGTGTTGCATGCGTTGCGGGCCCGCGGTCTTTACTTACCATGGCGTCCTTCGCAACGATAGCCTCTCTTGCCTTCAACGTTATCCCTTGACCTGAGGGTTTTTTATAAGACCCGTCGTTTTTGCCTTGCGTATGCCCGGCTCGCTTTTTGCCGTGGTTAGCGTTTCCTATAGCGTTCCGACTCCATGTATTTTTTTTTTGAGTGGCTTCCGAATTTAGATTGGTTTTGGTTTCTGCCCTTGACGCCAACATTCCTTTCCCTTCAAGGCTCGGTCGCCCCATGAGATCCGGCTTTAGCTGAGGAAGCGGTAGGCTCTTTTTGCCCTTCTCCTATTTTTTTTTTTATCTTCATCTTTCCTTCCTGGGTAGATAAGTAACCCGATTTCCTTTTCGTACGTTTTTTGCGGTGGCAATGTATTTTTACTCCTTCTGCGATCTTCGCTTCGGTCAGGCTTCCGCGTACTTTCATAGGACACCTTCCTCCATCCTTCTTCCCCCTTCTCCCAGAGTCGTTTCATTCTTCTGGAATAGAGTAAGACCTGGATGATCCAAGCGCGTGACGTTTTCGCGTTTCTTGGAGCTCCTGTCCTTATCCTGGCCCTTCGTTGATAGTTTTCTTTCAATTGAGTTTTTCTGTCGGAGCCTTTTTATCAAAGAACCCGCTGTTTTCTGGTTGCAGTTTCGTTTTCTTCTGGGGTTCTATTGGTCGAAGGTTATAGGAAGCCTTTTCGACAGTTCGCTTCTTAAGTTTCTGGCTGAACTCGCCTCCCTCCCTGGTACCAGGGTTTTCCCCTTTTTTTCCTGATTGAACGTAATTTTCCTACCCTTTCTTGAGAATGTCTTGCCACCTCACATGCGGTCCGGTTCCTTGAGCAGGCGGATGTCGTTACCTTCCTCAGGCCCCTGTTTTATGCGGTCGCGTGGTTATCTTTCTTTCTGTTGAACGGCTTTCTTGGTTTCACCCCTGTAAGGACGTTCTGCTTCGGCGGTCCGCAGCTTTCGGCTTTTTTTAACGACTTTTTGTACGACTCTCTTCGCAGGACCTGGGTGGCTCTTTTGAGGCTTCTTTTATTTGAGAGGTGTTCCCTGGCTGTCAGCCTTCTTTTGGGACCTTTTCGCTCTGGGTCCCTTTTCTGTCTTGAATGTTGCCGGCTATCCCTTCCCCCTTTTCCCTTTGGCGTCGAGCCTTTTAGTTTTTGGTTTTTTACCCCCCCCTTTTATGTTCTTCCTTTGTTTGTGGTCGGAGTTTTTTTCTCTTTCGCCTTTTTTGCTCCCAGCTTTTTTTTTGTCTGCGGGAGCTCCTTTTCAGACTATTCGAGCCGATGCCTCGGGCTTCGTCCTGTTTTTTTCTCTTTCATGTGTTCCGGTCTTTCGTCTTCGCCCCCCTTTGAGAAGCGCTCACGGTCGATTCTGGTCATGCCGACTTCTTTTCTGCGCGTCTTTTCCCCATGGACTGCCCCCTAGAGATCGCTTTTAATGAGTCGGATTCTCTTTCTGCACTTTGTTGCGCTGGTTTTTTTCCGGCGGTTCCACTGCGTAGTATAAACTGGACCTGGTTTGCTGACTCCCCGCGACGGCTCTACGGAGCTTACGGTCTTGAAGCTGCTTCGTTGCCCGTTTTCCCAGAGGCCAGCCGCCTTGTTTCTCCCTTGACGGTCTAAGGCCGTGCGGTCCCGTTTGTTGCGTCAACTGCTCCTGTTTTATCGATGCTGGTCCTTTTTGCTCTTCTGACTGCATCGGGATCCCTCGCAACTTGTCTCCTTCCCTTCGTTTTTTACTTTTCAATGTGTCTCGAAACCTCGCTCATAGCTCGCTCGCACTGTTTTCCTTTTGTCCCACGAGCGCCTTAGGCTCTGCCTTCCTTTCTGTTTTACCGCATGTCTCCCTCCTTTCTCTTCTGCCCCCATACCCCCCTTGCACCCCCTCGTGGTATGTCAAGCTTTTTTTAGCGCGGGGGGCGTTACCCTCGATTAGGTACGGAGCGGTCTTTTTTTCTTTTCCACCTCCCATATGTTGCTGTACCACCACGCTGTCTTGTGGCCCCTTCCTGGGAAGAGAATGGGGAGCCTATTGCTGAAGCTTTTCGTTTAGTTGTTTCG
>Ga0179593_1313057_pt1 | contig 15133 bp, 11 predicted proteins | sample CZODoug2_1_08_16_FD_185931 | JGI IMG/M metagenome (GOLD analysis project Ga0179593, IMG submission 185931) | Vadose zone soil fungal communities from Angelo Coast Range Reserve, California, USA - CZODoug2_1_08_16fungal (PacBio error correction) | ecosystem: Environmental > Terrestrial > Soil >... | reverse complement strand
GAGGTTCCCTTGCGTTAGTATATTCAAGGATCGGATGAATTAGAGTTTCTCCTGAGTCGCCGCCGAACTTTCTTCTTTATGGGACCACTTTTTTTAAGATTGTTCTTTGTAAAAGATGTGAGGTTTGGCGTCCTCATTTTTCCATGACCTCCCTTCTGGCTCCCCCCCTATTTTTCCCTTTCCTCTTGGTTTCTTTTAGTCGCTGACCAATGGTTTTCCTTCCTCTTATATGTGGGTCAATCTCCTTTGGCGCCCCTTGTGGCATGGAATAGAGCTTTGGGGATGGTTATGCGAACCCAGGATGTGCGAAGATAAGGGTGTTCAAGTCTAGCCCACCCTTTATCTATTTTTTTCCGTTCCCCCCTTAACCGGTTCTTTTGGTGATTCTTTAGGACAACTATAGAACCTAGGCGTTCCCGGTTTTTTTCTGCCCGGCGTCTTCCCCCTTCCCTTCGCTTTCCTCCTTTTTTGATCTCCCTGACTGACCTTTCTGGACCCCGTTCAAGAAGCAATGTTTGAGCCCCCCCAACGATTTTGTTGTGTTTTTTTAGGTGTCAATTTTTCGTTCCGGTTTGCCCCGACCTTTGAGGTCGGTGTTCCCTTTTTTCTTGAACGTGATCTTCTTCTCCAGCCAAAGGTTCGGGTAAGGTGGACGGTCTCCGGTTCCTTTTCCCCCCCCTTCGGCATTGTTTATTGGCCCCCCTTCGGCCAGATGTTCCCTTTAAGTCTGTTGCTTAGAACGGTTCTCCGATACCCGCCCCAAGGAAGAGCTAATAGGGCTTACCGTCCGCTAGGCGCCCGCTTATAGGGCCGTTGTTAGGTTCTCTCCGCCCTAAAGTGACAGTGCAGATAAGGAATTTTTCCCCCTCTATGTTTTTTTCTCCCGTTAGTCTAATTGCCCCTTTTCTTGACTGTCACCCTGGTAGGGTGGGTGGCCACTTGCTTCCGCTCTTCTGTCTTCTTTTTTTCCCCAGCCATTTAGTCATTTTTTCGCGAAGGAAAGTCTCAGAACTTTGTACACCTGTGTCATCCTTCGCCCCGATCGTTTGTTTCGGTGCGTGTTGTCTTTGACTCCCCCGCGTCTTTCACCCCCCCTTCCCCGAACAATTTTCTAATTGTTTTGAAGGGTAAGTGTCAATGTCCCTTCGTTCTGAGCGTGTGACGCACCTCGTTTCCCTCTCCTTTCTTTTTCCTTTCCTTCGTCACTTTTGGGGGCTTCAGTGGTGAGAACCCTGAACCTCATCTCAGATTTCCCCCTCTGTTCTCGACCGGTCCTCATCGCTTTCAGCCCTCCCTTTCCGATGTACTTCACCCTCCCTCTTTTTAACATATTTTTTTTCCCCCCCTCTCCTTTTGCCGAAACTAGCCTCGGTTAGGAAATTGCGTGGTTCAGGTTAGAAGGACCCTCTCCCCCCCGAGAAATAATCCTTTTTTTCCCCCTTGCCTCTTTTCTCCGATGAGGTGTAGTTCTTCTCCACGCCTCCACCAGCTAGAGCGACCTGCACTTTACACCTCCGGGTCCTACTCGTTCCCGATCTTCTCTTTTTTTTTTCCTACTACGTTGGCTTTTTATGATTTGACAGAACGGTAACTTTTTTAACGGGTCCCCCCCCCTTCAGTTTCGCGCCTTCTTTTTTTCGGTCACAGTTTTTTGACCTCCTTCCTCCTCATCGCAGCCCGGACGACCCTGTTCTGAGTGAATACCAAATAGGACAGCAATGGAATCCCAAAATATTTTTCTCTTTTTTCTCTACGTGGTCTTTTGCCCTTCCTTTTTTCGACCCATTCCCTTTCGGAGGCCCGTGTATAGCGTTTTCAAAGGAGATTGAGCCCGTCCTGGCCTCGACTTTTTTTTAGGGCATCACTTCCACTTCCCCCCCTCCTGAAGCCAACCGTTTCCACCTAGGGGATTCCCCAAGATTTGGTCACCTAACGAAGTCTTGGTGCCACGGTAGATTCAAGGCCCACTTCCTCCCCTTCGTGTCGGGGTTTTTTAGTTCCCCTTGATTTCTTTTTTTCCTTTTAGCCCCCCTTCCCCCCCCCCTTAACCCCACCTTGGCCGTTGAGGATTAACCCTCCAACTTTTGTGACGGAGAAGCATGGAAACACAGGTTTGAATAATCCTGGTTCTCATTACCAACCACCTATTCACCGCCCTTGCATTTTTTTCTTTGCCTGACTCATGCTTCCCCTCCAATCCCTTGCGTTCTCCCCATGCGAGTAGTTTCTTTATTGTGAAAAACTTTGAGGCGAGGAAACCCTCCTCTCACTCCTGTTCCCGTTTTGCCTTCCTGGCCGCTCTTTCGGCCCCTCTGAGTGTCCTTTTTTCCCTATGTCCTCTCCCGTCCCTCCCCTGCATGACGATTAGGAGAATGTTCCCTTCATGGCGATGGCCTCAGTTTCTTTCAGATTAAACCGCTACTTCCCCCCCCCCCCCTGTGTACCCCTGTCTTCTCTTCTGATAAAGAGAAGTAACAAAACCGGAACCGACTTTCGAGATTTTTCCTACTTCCCCCTTAAGTCACCTCCCCTTCCACCCACCAACGTCGTTCTTTTTTTTCCCACAGTTCTGCCTTTTCTCCCCCCCATGAGAGAGTTCCTTCAATTCGCTTCCCCCCGGACTTTTCGAGGTCGCCACCTCTTTCCTCTGACAGCCCTACGAAGTCCCGAAGATCGCGCAAGATCCAAGGAAGCCTAGAAACCTGTCCATTTATCCCTTCCCCACCAAGTGCGCGCTGAAAACCTTGCTTTTTTCCCCCACTCAGTTTTACCCCCGAATATACTAGACTGCAACTGTCTCGACCGTTTGGCCTAGTGACAAACCAAACTCCTCTTTCCGACTCAACCCCCCTACAGTAGTTGCCTACCCCCCAATGTTTTCAGAAGTTGCCTTTAGGTCCTTCTTCCAACCTGACCCCTCCTCCCCCCGTAAGGCTTGCTGAAACCCACCACCCCCCCCCCCTTCTCCCCCAGCGATGACACCAAATTTTATTTTTATAAGCTTCTTTCCCTAATATTCTTTCCTCCCGCTGTGAATTCTTCTTTAGCGCTCATGTCCTCCCTTTCCGGGATTTCCCCCCCCCCTAACCTCAGTTTTTTTGTGCGAGAGAGATACCGGTATGTCAGCGATATTATCCAGATCAATCGAGCGCATTCTTCGGTTTCTCTTCCTCTGTAGCCGTCCCCGTCCCTTTTTTGGTTTTCTCTTTCCCGGTTGCCCTGGTGTTTTAAAGCCGGATGGTCCATGCCCAGTTTCCCCTTTTGGACCCTCCTGAAAGCCTGAAGGGTTGGCTGTCGTGTTTTTGGTGATGTCTTCCTTTCTGGTCTCTCCCCTCGGTGAGTTTTTTTCTCCAACGCAGTGGCCGCCATTGTTGACTTGCAGAGATCTTCTACGTGCGTGTCCGACGTGTTTCCTATATTTTTTCCGGAGAACCATGATGCGACCGACACTTCCAACAGTGGACGGTAGCCTTTCGTGATGCTTTGCCCTCTTCTTCTTGAAGCCTTTTTTTTTTTCTTCGGTGAGTTTTATCGCGTCCTCTTTTGTTCGCCCGTACGTCTTCTTTGTTATTCCCTTAGATGGATCAAACCCCCCCCCCCTCCCCTAAGGTTGTTTTTCGGTGAGGTTGCGTGTCAGTGCTACAGCTTTGCAGAGGTTTCTTTGATGTTCCACTGTCCCCATAATGGATTCTCCTAGGCCCCCAACTTTTTCCACGTCCGCTGGGTGATTCTTTGCTTCCTGGAAATACTTCTATTTTATTAGTTAACCCACAGTGCTTCCCCTCTGTTCCAGGTCCTGTTTTAATCCCTGGGGTAGACCGTCTTCCTCCTCACTCCTTTTTATGGGACATCCTTATTATTCCCGTCTTTCCAAGGCAGTCGGGTTTCCCTTTTACTAGGGTCCCCCTCTTTTTTTCCCTATGTGTCTTTATAGTTATTTCTTTTGGTCGTCGCGCGATTTTTTCCGCCCTGCGGGCTTGTGAAGGTACCCCCCCCTGTAGTTTTGGTTTTTCACCTTCCCTCGTAGCTTCAGCTCGTTTAAGAACCTTCTGGTGCAATTTTTTTTCTACTCGACCCGTGTTTTTCCTTTTGACCTACTCCCCTTTCTTCCAACGATTAGTGGTAAGGTTGCTGAATACCTTGAAAACAAAGCGGGATACCATACCCAAGTCCCTCCCTTCCTTTTCGTCCCTTTGGCTTTCAGTTTTTCTCTCCCGGTCCTTTTTTTTATTTACGTCGGGACGTATCTCTTTTTCCGCAAAGATAGCTCGTCCTTCAGTGGTGGAATTTGGTGATCTTGTTAGTGGAATTTGGTGACAGTTTTCCCCCTTTCTTTGTCTTTACCCCTTCTGACTCGATCAGTTTGCGCGTTTTTTTGTGGTGGTTGTGTGTGTTTGGTTGTGTTTTTTTTCTATCTCGCTTTCCTCGGAGCAGCCGTTTACTCTTTGGACTCGGCGTTTGGAAAACTTTTGCAGGCAAAGTAGTGCAGCCCACCCCGTCTCTCTCCCTGTTTTTTTTTTTTTTTTTCCCCCCTTTCCCTTGGCCCCGTGATTTGGGCCGACTTTCCATAATGTCAGAAACCAGGACGAGGGTTTTGATATTTTTATTGCACGCAACGTCCGACCAACCTTCCTCCCTTATCGTACATGCCTCTTTGTCCCTTGTGTGTAAAAATGCGTTTTCGATGAACTATCTAAATTTCCTTTTTGGTAGCAGTCGTGACGAGACTGCCGTTCACCCCTTCCACCCCCTATTCCTTTTCTCTCCTAGCCTCCTTGGTTTCCTTTTTTTCCCTGACATACCCCCCAACCGGATACTTTTTTTTTTTTACGATAAGTTCTCAGGATTACCCTCCTTAATAGCGAACTACCAGGTCCATCTTTTGGTTCCCTCTTGGACTCGGACCTTTCCTTCCCCTTTCCCCCTTAATTTCAGCGGTATTGGAGCTGAGTTTCGAGAGTTTGGCTCTGGGTCTCGCTTGTTCCCCTACTTGCCCACTACACTTTCTCCCCCTTGCCTACTCTCGTGCTAGTTTTCTTTTTTTGCTCCCGAGCCTTTAAGAGCTGGCCCAGGTCGGCTCTAAATTACTGAACTGCCTTTCCAAGTTTTTTCGGTTTTGTTCACGCCTTTTTTGGTTCTTTTGCAAAATGGAATAAACCCTAACGGGCCGGTCTCTTCCCTTTTGCCACCCCGTTTCGCGGCGCCTTTTTCTCATTATCCCTTACGGAATCAGGGGGCTCATCTTTTCCCCCCCACCCCCTTTTGGGACCTTACCTTCTCCTTGCTCGCCGGTGATGCCGCCATCTCCTTTCTACCCCTGCTCTTGCGTCCACTGCATGGAACCCTGCCGCGGTTTCCTAGTTTCCCCCTCCCTCACCACCATTGCGGACTTATCTTTTCTTTTTGCGTTGGACTCCTGCGTTCATATGCGTGCAGTGTTTTCGCTGCTTTCCTTTCCTTCACCTACTCACATGCCGGTTACATTGCCGACCTGGGTTGCCATACCTTCCATGGCCTCTGGCCTCCCCCCCATCTCCTGCCCCCCTTTCCTCCGTATGGAACAGTTAATGTTCTGTCCACCATTTGAAGTGGAACCAACCCCCCTCTCCCTCCCTTTCTTTCGGCTTAACGCAGCACCGACCCCCCCTTTTTTGGCTCCTTGTTCCCACTTCCGAGACGGTGCATGCCATCCTTGACTTCGCAGATTTTCTCGCCCTTAAGACAAGACACCTCCTCTTTCCTTTCTATAGTTCTTCCTTTCCACGCTAGGCCTCCTTAACGTCTGTTTCTAGAGAACAATTTGGCTTTCGACCCACAAAAATTCTTGTTTCCTCCCCTCTCCTTTTCGACTTTTCTTCGCCAATTCCCCGTCTCTCCGTGTTTCTCACAAATTACAACTAGATCACCTTTCCAGTAGTGTCGTCAAGCCCCCCATCCCCCGTTCTGTCCCCTCTTTTTCTCAAGACAGCTCCGCTTCTGCTTGACCATCACCCCCTTCCCGTGATCGTCCTCCCTTGAAGGTCCCACTTTCTTTTAATTTCTGAATTACAATACTACGAGCAGGCCCCGTCTTTCTCATTTCCTCCGTTGTTTTTTTTTTTCTCTTTCTATCTCTCTCCCTTTCCCTGCGCCGGCCCCTTCGCGAAGTCTTCCTTTCATGAGTTCCTTTCTTTAAGAGATTCAACGACAGGTGAACTGGGTTTTGATACCTTATCCCCCTTGGTTTGCGACTTTGGTTCTGGTCAAGTTTTTGCTTTTTCTTGAGCTTCTGATTCACTCGGTGCTCTTATTTCAGGTCGTCGGGTGGTGATGTTTGATCTCGCTCTTTTCTTTGGTGGGTATTTTCTTTTCGTAGGTTAGTGAGGGCTTCTCCTTGACTCCTCGTTTTTTTTTGTTCCCAGTTGCCGTTTTATAAGTTTTCAGTCGGCCCATGTTCTCGCTTTCCTTTACCCTCGGAATTTCCTCCCCTGCGCGTTACGTTTTTTTCCGACCCCTGATTCCTCCTGTCAGTCGATTAGGTGTAGAATTTGCGTCTTTCACCGAGGCGGAGTAATTCCGGTGTTTTTCGGTGCATGCCCCTTCTCCTTTTGGGCCTTAACCTTCTTCTGTATGTCCCCCCACCCCATTGTTTTTTTTTGGAAGGTTTTCTTTCAGTCCCGAAGCCGCGATTTTTTTATGGGTTTTTCTCATTTCACTGGATCCTTCTTCCCCCGCCGTCTCCCACCTTGTCTCGCTGTGAAGGTTTCTCCTTGAGCCTTTTTTCTTTTTTTTGTTGAAATCATGTTAATTTTAGGTGCAAGAAGCTGCTTTGAACCCTTCTTTCTTCTCTTTCGTTCTCTACCTCTTCGGCTTCCAGGCCTCGGCTCCCCTTTTAAAGCTTTCCTCTTCCTTGAAGATTCTTTATAGTACAGCGTTTTTAGACCCCCTGTTGAAGGCCTTAACTTTGTCCTCTCCCGTCCATACTGTTTCTCCTCTCTCTTTCTTGTATAGTCTTTTCTACGGCTCCCTTTTGGTATTGGGCCTTTGGTGTTATAGCTTCCCCATGAGTAGTATAAGGGTTTTTCCGTCAGTCTTTTCCTTTTCCTGTAAATTACGTACCTTTTGTATGGCGGTGGACCAAATTTTTTTATAGGTGTTCTTTACAGTGAAATAATTCTCTGAAAAGCACCTCCGCGGAGCCACCCCCCACCCATCCAGTCCATCCAGGTTACAGTCATTTTTTTTGAGCAGAATTTTTTTTTCGCGATATCTTCGTTTGTGAGACCTGGTTCTCGAATTTGCTGTTGTACTTTGTCTTTCCTTTTTCCGGCCAAGTGTTCTTCTTTGGGGTATTTTTACGTGTGAAAGGTTTGCACCTCCTTCCCAGACAAGCGTAGACTTTCCCGTCTCCTCTCCCGGGGATTCTCCCTCAGTATCCCACTCGGCTTTTTTCAAGCCTTGCTGAGCTGTGTGACTTGACTTCTGTCACGAATCGGCTAGGTCGGTTTTGCTATCCCTGCGGTGGGATTAGCTGACCCTTTCCTCTTCGTCGCCCCCCCCCCGTTTTCTCCCGTTTTCGCTGAGGTTTCTTTCAAACCGTGTCCCGGAAACCTTGACGAGGGGGACGTGACCATGTCAATGTCGTTAATATCTCTGGTACCGTTGGTGGTTTTTTGTTGCTCTCTCTTTCTCTTACGTTCTTGGATCATCATTGTCACCGTACAATTCAGTAAGTTCAGTCCTGCACTTTTTGCTTGTCCTTTTCCCACTCTCCTCTTCCCAGCAACGGATGTCGCAGTGGGTATTTCACGTTATTATTCTTCCCCACCCTACACTACCCCTCCTGAATTTTCTTCCTTTTTCACAAATCCCATTTCTATCCTTCTGGCGCACAGCTGTTCAGTGAACCTCTTTCCCTCGACTCGGTTTTCCCTTCTTTTCTTTGGATCCTGGATATGAATCATTCTATGGACCTTCTTGCTGGTCTCGTCTCTGGTCTCCCTCGATGATGGACCTGGAACCAATCAAACTTGAAGACAGTTTAAGTTTTTGCCCCTTCCTCGACTGATGTCCAACTCCCGTTGCGTCCCCCGACTCTTGACTTCTTATGTTTTTTTGGGCACACTTTTCTTCCTTCCCTTTACTTGCCCTGTCCTGCCATTTGGGAGTGAATCCCTGGGTTAGTGGTATTCCCCCCTTTCCCTTCTCACCCTCCCCCCCCCTTTAATCTTTTTGATGTCAAGTCACCACGTAGCTAAGTGAACAAAAATCATGGATTCAACGCCCCTCTCTGCCATTCCTTCTTCCACTTGTATTAGGGACCCCGAACGAACAGTTTTTTTCCCTAAAAACCTCCATAGCCAGCGTCTGTTTCTGCCTTGATCCTCCAAAGGAACAATTTTCTTTCCCCCCTCTCAACCTCACCCGGCTCTCCCCTTTCGACTACTCTATGAAGGGCTATATCTTTGTTAGCGGGCGATGAATTCGCCGCCTCTAGTCAATCAACTAACTTTTCCGAGTTTTCCCTTTTTTGCCTATTCCGATGGCCTACCCTCTCTTGCTAAGAACCTTTCTCCGACGTGAATTGTGCCTGATCCCAACTTCTTTTTGAACCCCCCAACCCCCTCGGCGTCTGTCTTCCTCCCTTCACCCTCTTCATTACCCAACTCACCCCCCTCCCCCCCCCCCGTCGGATGGTTTTCTCCCGACTGCTGCATTTGCAATTTTTTTTAAAAGATCTCCCTTTTTATGAATATGCAGAGTTTCTCCCCTAGCGTTACTTTCGAAATTCCGGACTGCGTCGGCCCCACTTCCCTTTTTCCACCGCTCCCCGTTTTCCTTCTCTTTTTCGAGGTTCTGTTTTCGCAGGATCCGTGAGACTGGGCTCTTAAAGGCTGTGGAAGAAATCGCAAGTAATTTTTCTCTCGGCCTGCAACGTGCTTTTGAAATATTGAACCCATCCATCCTCTCCCTTTTTTCCCACCACTTTTCAGGCCTCCCCCCCCCTTTTGGACAGGAAGATAGACAGTGTTGTTTTTTTTCTTTCTTTTTTTTTTTTTTGGACCTCCTCTTTTTTTTTTCTCCCTCCCCCAAGCCTGGCTGGACAATTTTTCCTTTTTTCCAGTGGCGTTATTCCCCACACTTGAGGCATACTCCATCCAAGCCGTCACTACGATGTGCTTATTCTCTCCTTCCCTCAGTCACTTCCCGCCCTTCTTTCCCCCTCCTTCCCTGTTTTTCTAGAGAGTCCTTTTTTAATGAGTGGTGACGCTATATTAAAAGGCTTTATCTGGGTTCCGCTCTCCTTGACTAATGGTTTTGTTTCCCCCTTTTCTAGGGATCCCCTTGTTTTCCTTTTTTTTTTCCCCAGCCCCTTTCGTGCTGCGGATTGGCTTTTTCCAGTGACTTTCCTCCCTATGATGAAGCTAAGATGGATGTGGGGGTTCTGGCACCCCTTCCGTTGTGGGCTTCCCTTTCTTCTCTTTTTTTTGGTTTACCCTCCCCTCCGGGCGCTATTTTGTCCTTTTCCCTTTAGTGCGGATGCAACTGTCTTTTTTTTTCCTTTTGTCACCGCGCCGCACCAGTCTGTCTCCCGGCCCTTCGACCCCTTTTCTGGACGTTTTTTGTTTGACGGCTTGAGAGCAGAACGGAGGATTGTTCGGGCAGAGTTACCATCGTCTGGTGCCCTCTTGCGTCTCTTCCTCCCGTTTTTGCTGTCTCTCTTTTTTCGGTCAACCGGCTCCTTTTTCCTGAATTTCTGTTGACACCCACACGTGGGTGCTGTGCGGTTTTGGCAGCGTCCAGGTCCTGCTCGCCGCGGTTTTTCGTTTTTTCTTTTTTTTTCCCCCCCGTCACCTTGTTTCCTCCTTCCCCCCAACGGTTTTCCCTTTTGAATTGCGGCTTTTTATTTCTTGCATGGCATTTGCCAAACTTTCGGCCCCTTTCTTTCTTTTTTTTTGTCGTTATTCTAGAAGCTTTGAGAAAATCTCAGAGAGTCTTTCGCCAGGAGCAGTAGTAGTCACCCTGATCTTGCTCCTATCTTGATTTCATTCTAGTTTCAGGTGCATTTTCCTGGAAGTTTCCATTTGAAGTATCCGGTGCCCTTCTTTTTCAGTACCCTTCCTTTTTCTCTTGACTTGAATAGGTTATTAGGATGGCCTTCTGGTGATTTCAAATGTTGGTTTTGGGTTTACTTCCATGGAGCCTCCTTTCCTCTCAGACCTGAGTCCTCCGGAGGGGGAATTCAGATCAAGAGCCTCCCCTTTCTGTCCCATTTTTCATATTAGGAATTATTTCTGTTAAGGTGGACTTTGTGCTTCGACCATACCTTCCACCTCACTGTCTTTTTCCCCCCCCTTAACAAACCCCTCCGACATAGTAGTTTTTTTTTGAGTGGAAAACCCCAGCCCCAGCTAGTAGTGGATTAGAGCTGTACTCAATGCTTTTGCTCCTCTCACTCTATTTTTTGTCATTTCCTTTTCACGGTGGTACGGTTTTTGGAATGGTGTTTATGCTTCCCCTAACCTCTACCCCTCGACCGATCCCGATTTTGATAATGACGGTTTTTACTACCGCTCATTCACATCTATACTTCAGACCTCTTTTTGCGAACTGTGCCTGCGGCAACCCCTTAGTTTGCAGTCCAAACTTTCTTCTTTACTCTTTGTGGACACTATTTCCCTTTTTTTGGAGAATTCGTACGCCAGTTCCAGTCATATTGTGTCGATGGTTTTCGTTCTCTGGTATGCTTTCCTGACCCCAAAAGTGCCTCACGTAAGGACGCAATGGTTGTCCTCCATTTAACGAGAATCATTCATCTTTTCTTCATCATATTTGTAGATAGATGGCGATTCTTGCCTCCGTAAGTGCCGTCTTTTCCCCTTGACACCTATTTAAGGTCAGATGACTTTTTAACGTTCGCAATAATGGCCCCCACGTCGGCGCCGTTGTAGATGCCCTCTTGACTTCGCTTTCGTCCAGCCCGTGGATTTTTTTTTTTGAGTTTGTTTTTTTTTCTGGGGTGTGTTAGTTTTGTTTTGTTTTTTTTTTTGGGGGGTTTGACTGGTTGTGGTGGTTGTGTTTGGTCCCCCTCCCCCTGCTATACCCCTGTCTCTTTTCCCATACGCGGACTGTAGGAGCTGTTCGTCCCACCCCACTCGCTTTTCCTTTTTTTCTTTCTATTTCTCTATTTCTCTTAAGCCGAGGAGAGCTATCTTAGATTTTCAACGAGTAATAACCTCCGCGCGCTCACCATGATTCTCCGTCTCAAGCGTTTTCCTTCCTCCCTCTTCCCCTCTCCGCCCTTAGCTTCGTAGGCTCGGCCCGCGGATTGGTACCGATGGCAGACTTGATTGTCGTCCTTCATGAGCACCCTTTCCCCTTCCCCCCGCATATGGTAACACAGATCCCACGGTCCCCTGTCGAGAGTCCTTCATGGTATTACACCTCCTTCCTATGAACAGGCTTTCCCTCTTCCACCCCCTACCCCTGGTTCCCCTAATTTTGTAGACGCCTGTTACTTTGATGGAACGCCCTAGTTTCTCAGAGTTGGGATATTCCTGGAAACTATTCACACCGCGTGCCCCCCGCGGCTTCCCTTTTCCGTCGCGTGGGTGCCGCCCTGCCGCTCCCATTGGATATATTCTTTGAGCGTTCCTAGACCGTGCCTTTAGCCGACTGGCCCGGAAGCTTTTTCCTGTTTTCCCCTCACTTGCACATGTCACTTTCTTCCAAAGGCACCGCGAAAACCGTTTTGCGCACTGATCCACGTTTCCAGTTCCCACCCCCCCCTCACCTAGTCTGAGTCTTGAATTTCCCCCCTCTCCAAAAAACTGGTTCCCAGCTGTGTTTTACTTGCCAGCGAAGGTTTCTCCCGCCTCACTATTCGCCCATCCCCTTTCCTCTCCCCCTCACAGAATTATCCTCCTTCTTCTATTTTTTTCAGGCCCAAGCCTCCTCGAAAAGTTGGAAGCTTTAGCACAATGGTGAGTGTCAACCTTCTAAACCCCACGTTTCATCGCTGCTGCATTCCCCCCGGCGCGCCCCTTCTTTTCCTTAGTGAGAACATTCCCTTCATAGAACAAACATCTTTTTTTCATCACCCCCGAACCTTCCCCCGAATTTTTCCCTCTTCTTTCTCAAGCCCCTACTGCCCCCTCCCCTTCTTTTTCTGGCAAAGAACTTCCGTGATACTGAGACAAGTTCGTGCCTGGCGACTATCCTTTCCCTTCCTCTTTACATCCCCCATCTCCTCCTCTGAATTGATCTTAAGCCTGCGAGGTTTTCCTTTTATTTTGTTTGTGGTGTATTTCTGCGGTTGGTTTACTCCTTCACATCGCCCTTCTCCCTTTTTTATCAGTCTCTTTTTTTCCGCGAGTTCGCTCTCTGTTCTGCTTTAGCTTTCCGGTGGGGTCAAGAATCCGTTTTGATGCTTTTTGGTGAAGGTCTGCCCTGTTTGTAAGGCCCTTCTTTTCCCCGAGGTCCTTCCTTTTTTTTTCCGTGCTTGATGTTTTCGTTTTTCTTTTGTATGGGCCCTTGAACGCAATTTTTATGCGCTTTATTTGTATCTGCTCTTCTTTCGTTGTTTTTCTCCAAAGGACTTTCGCTCCTTTCCAAGAGAGTTGATTGAGTTTTCCGTATAGTGAAGTTTTCGCTTGTCGTTTCTTCGTGTGCCGTTATTTTTCCTTACGTCGTCCTCCTTTTTCTCTTCCAGTTCCTTTTCCCGATTCGGTTTTTCCTATTCTAACTTTCACTTAGTAATTGGGTAATGAAAGCTTTGATTCCACCTCCACTTTTTTGTTCTCGGTGTCTTTTCTTCTCTTTCATGCCTCGCATGGAGGGATTGTTCCTTTTTGATCAGGTGAGTCTCGAAGGACCCCTTCCTGCTGGGTTTCCGCGAGAGCTCTTTTTCTTCCCGAGGCTGTAGGGCAAGGGGTCTGTCCATGTGTCATTTAGTTGCTAGTTCGTATCCACTTTTTTTAGATAACTTACTTTCTCCTCCCCTGATGCCAAGAAGTTTTCCCAGATTAGACCCTGGAGAGGTATGGTTTGTTATATGCCCGCGGCTTGTTCCCTTTCCCCTTCGCGGTCCCCTATTTCCTCCCTTGGAGATGGCATCCTTTTGAGACGGAATGAGGTGAGACTTTTGCCTTGGAAATGGGGGTGTGAATATGCTAGAGGCGTGCGAAGGGTTGTCAATTTCAACTTTTTGTGGGGCCATGGCGCGGTCGTCCCGTGATCGGTTTCTACTCCGGCCGGCCCCCCCCTCTGGGGTTGTTTTTGAGTGCTAAGTGACCTCCAACGCGTGGAAATCAACTTTCCCCCTCCGCCATGTTCGTCTTGGTGCTTTGCTCCCCTTTTTCCCCTCCAGTCGTCCCTTGGGACTCCCCCTCGGGCTTTTTTTGTGAACTTCGTAGTGCTTCATGTTTTGTCCTTGTGTCCCGTTGCTCTTGATTCGCTGGCCATTGGTAGACAGGCTCTTTTTTTTTAGAGATCCCGTCCCCCCTATGCCCTCTTGGTGTCGCCACACTTTTTTTTCCAGGCCCTTCTTTTCCCCCCCCCCAACGTGGGGTAGGGTCATTTCCCTTTGGTTTTTTTTAGGGATGCCTAACTCAGGCATCGGCGGCGAACGGCGCGTAGCTTTGGTTGCGATTCGTAAGGGGTTCGGTCAATTCAATTTCCCCATTTTGTAGATTTTTTGGACATGAAGGCGTTTTGGGCCGGTTCCCAAAGCTTTCCTCTCTTGAATCTTCTTTTTTCTATTACCTCCCGTTGTTTGTCTTCGATTTCTACTGCAGGCAAGACAAAGTGTTAGGTTCTTTTCTTGTTGGGCGTTTCACTTTCAGCATAGCACTCTATTTGCAACACCTTCCTTTCCCTTCCTCTTTTTCCCTCCGTCGACCTTTGCTCGATTTCTTCCCTTACCCCCTAACCTCACAGAAGAACACCCGCGTCGATGCCCCTCTGTTGGTCTTCCCACAACTCGTGGGCCTTTACCCCTTGTCACTTTTTTTTCCCTCAATCTTTGTGAAGCCGCCTCAGGGTTATTTGGAGAAGCAAGATGGCCCTCGGGTCGCCTGAGTTCCTCCCGATTCCCCCCCTCCCCCCCAAGTAACCTAACACGAAAGTCCCCTAGCTTGCGACCATGCGTACCCCCCTGCGCTACTCGATTCGAGCTTGCTTTTGTCCAGTTCTGTCTCCACTGACCAACCCCCCTCTCCTGGGGGGGTCTATCTGCTTGTCTGTAGCACCGCGCACCCGACCCGATAGGCCTCCCCTTCTTCCATTTCACTTCCCCCCGTGGCCGGGTCCTTTATGGTTTTTAACCGGATAGATGTGCGTCCTTATTACCCACCTTTACATTTCCCCCCCTTGGTCATTTTCCCCCCGGATGCCCAATCCGGGGACCCTTTCCCCTTTATGAAAGACTCTGGGTACTCGAACATCTGCCGCTCTCCTGTCCTCAGCGCGGCCTCCTGTGGCCTAGTCTTGTCCCAATCTCCTTTCCTTTCGTGGCTACAGAAGCTACTCGCATACCCGACCCTTTCGCAGATGAGTACCTGGGGCTACCATGACCTGGCCTTTGGTCCTACAGTATCAGTCCACTCCTTACCGCGGTGACTTCCAGTTGTATATACTTTCCCTTAGGGCAACCCCACTATCCCTTGATATCGCGGCTGTCTGTCCCTTCCACCCTTCCCACCCCCACCTTCCTTCTTTTTTCTTTTTTCGTTTGACAGACCGGTTCAGTCCGAATGAAGATGTAGGTTGAAAGACTTTGTTTTTTTAGACCTGACCTTCCTCGGGCGAGCCTTGGTCCCGCTAGTGACGCATTCCCTTTCACCCCCCTTTCCCTTTTTCTTTGTTACAAACAAATGGTCTCTTGTAAATGAGTAAACCAGGCATTCTTTACGTTTGAATCTCTTCTGCCATTTTTCGTCCCATTTCTTTCCCTTTTCAGACCCCCTAGCGTCGAGAACCACCTTAGATATTCTTTTTCAGCCCCTTCTTTGTGCAGGGTAAACTCTTCTCCTGCCCCTTTCTCAAGAACGTCCCTTTTTTCCAACAAGAAACACACGTGATCGCCCAAGTTAGGTGTGAGACCCTCCAGAAGACTTAATAATGCCCTGATTTTTTTCGCGCGTTTTGCAGGAGT
>Ga0179593_1814836_pt1 | contig 15134 bp, 31 predicted proteins | sample CZODoug2_1_08_16_FD_185931 | JGI IMG/M metagenome (GOLD analysis project Ga0179593, IMG submission 185931) | Vadose zone soil fungal communities from Angelo Coast Range Reserve, California, USA - CZODoug2_1_08_16fungal (PacBio error correction) | ecosystem: Environmental > Terrestrial > Soil >... | reverse complement strand
CGGGACGTCCCAATGTATTATTTCTTTATTTTTAGGGGTTTTTTTGGTGAGTCTTTTGGCTTTTTTCCCCTCTCCCCCCTCTCGAACATTTTTGTTTTTTTTCCTTTTTCCTGCTCGCTTTTTTTTCCTTGAAGGAAGTTTTTCAGCGATTTCTACGTCCCCTGTTCGAAGTCCCCCCCCAATTGTTTCCATCTCCGTGCCTTTCTTTTTTTCCTTTCCAGTTTTTCCAATTTCACCTTCAAGCACCCCTTCCGGTTTTCCCAATTTCCTTTGTTAAAGCTTTTTTTTTTTCCCCCTTTCCCTGTTTTTTTTCGCCTTTTTTTTTCCCCCTTCTTTTTGAGTTAGTACCCGACTGTCAAGAACCCAGGGCTTTCTTTCTCGTGCTTGGCCCTTTTTTTTTCCCCAACTTTGGTGGATAGCCTTTTTCGTCTATTGTACTTCTTTTTTTTCCCCTCCTTTCCCTTTGTGCTTCTTTTGGTTTTTTTTCACTTCATGGCGGAGGACCACTTTCCTCGAGGGCTTTTTTTCTCCCCTTTTTTGAGATGGCACCAATTTCCTCCCCTTCCAACCCTTTTCTTCGAGCTTCCCCTCTTTGATCTCTGGCCACCACAAAGCTTCCCGTGGTTCCCGGGGACTCCCCCCCTGGGAAAATTCCCCTTTTTTTTTTTAAGCCGCGCTTTTCCTTGGACTTTTTGTTTCTTCTTCTTCCTGTTTTGTGAGAAGATTTTCTTTTGTGAACTTTTTCCTTCCCCGGACGGCTTCCCAAGTGGAATCCGTGGATCCCCGACTTTTTTTTCTTTTTTACTCTGCTTTTTCCTTTGACTTTCCTTTTTTCTGATTTTTTCTTCTTTTTTGCCCACAAGGTCTTTTTTTCCCATCTTGTTTTCTCGTGATTCCCTCCAAAAGCGTTCTGCCCTCCCCCCCCCTGCACTCCCTTTTTTGGCTTAAGTCGAGTGTTTTCTGAAACTGCCTTTTTTTTGATTCCTCTTGCCCTAGGGATTTTTTTTTTTTTGTTTGGGTTTTTTTGTGGTTTTTGGGGGAGTTCCTCTTCTTTTTCTCCTATTTTCTTTTTTCTGTTTGGTTTTACTTGGACTGCTTCGCCCCTTTTTTTTCTCAGGTTTTCCTCTTTAAACTCCCCCACACTCCTCATTTCCCTGTGGCCTTTTTTCTTTTTTTCCAAGCTTCTTTTAATTCGACCTTTACCCGATTAATTTTCCCTCAAGCCTCGGTTGCCCCAATTCTTTTTCCTTCATTATTCCAAAATTCCTCTTTTTTCAAAGGGGCGGCTTTCCGGAATTCTTTTTTTCTGGACAGGTGCCAGACCCCCTTTTTTTTTTTTTTCTTGAGGTTTTGACTCCCCCTCCTTCTCACCCCCCCCCACGAGCGTCAGGTACCTCTTGCCTTTGCGGAGCCCCTTCTTTCTTCCAAACGCCCAGTCTTTCAATGGGCCCCTTTACCCCACACTCCCAGCAATCGTCCAGTCTTTTCCCTTTGTTCTCTTCCCCCCCCCCTTTCGGACACTCGTTTTCTGACGGTGATTTCCGGACTCCGCCCTTTCTCCCCTCCCCGTTGGATTTTTTTCCCGTTACGGGTTAAATTTCCGGCTTTTCCCTCCCCCCCTCTTTTTCAACCTATTTAGGTTTCCCCCTTCTTTTTTCAGCCACCAAACCAAGACTTCCTTCCCATAAGCCCTTTCTTTCAGTTAAGCTCCCCCCCACCCTCCCCCTTTTTTCCCTTTCACCTTTTCCCCTTTTTGGAAGGGGGCTTAATTCCCCCCCTTTTTTTTTATTTTTTTTTTTTTTTTTTTTAAGAGTTCCACTTTCCTCTCCTTACCTCAAATCCTTTTTCCCCTGTCCCCCCCCAACGTTGCCTTCCCCCGAAAGTTGTTTCCATATCTCCTTCCGCCTTTGACCTTTTGGTGGTTTCTGTTGATTTTTCGCACGTTTTTTTTTTACCCCCCTCCTGATTTTTCTTAGGGCCCAGAACAACCTTTTTCTTCTCCCACCACGGGTCCTCCCCACCAACTTTTTTTTTGGCAACACACCCCTTTTTTCCCACTTTTCCCACCCCAGCCCTCCCTTTGAATGGGAGGTCCCTCCCTCCAGAGTTCTTCCCCCCCGTATCAATCCCCCCCATAAAGCCTCCCCCCCTCTTGATGGTATTGGACGGGTTTTTCAGTCCCCCCGTCAAAACGGTCCTTTTTTTCCCGAACGGCCTTTCCCTTGAGTCGCCGGATTCCCCCCTTTCTTCCTCAATACGTTTTTTTTGTTTTTTTCTCCCTTTTTTCTCCTATTTCCTCCTCGGGACCTTTCTGAAAAAACTGCCCTTTGGCCTTTTCTCTTCCTTGAATTTATAGTGGCCATCCTTTTTTAGTAATTAATTTCTCCTTTTCCCTCTGGTTTTTTGTACCCCCCAGGCCGTTTCCCCTTTACCCCCCCCTTTTTTTCCCCCCCAACCTTTCCGAGTTTTTTCCTCGTGATCCCATTTTTTTTTATACCCTTTGGGTGCCTTTTTCGCGTTTTTTGTACCTTTTTTGACGCCCAATGGTGTCCCCAGGTTTTTTCCCCGGTAACCCTCTGGGTCCGGTCTCCCCTTCTAACCCTCACCTCCCTCCTTGCACCAAACTTCACAGGCCCGGGCAATTGTCTCTCTGTGGAGACCTTCCCCCCCCCTTCCCCCCCAGTTGCCCTTTTATAGCGGGCTTCTTCGTTCCCCCTTCTTGCTTCTTTTTTTTTGGCTGGTTTCGATCCCATCTTTTTTTTCGCCCCCCTTCGGTTTCCCTTATGAGGTTCTTTTGATGATGTAATTTTTTTCCCCTCTCTTTTATGTAACTGTTTTATCATTCAAATACTGTCCTGCTTTTCCTTTTTTGCTACCACCCTGATTTTCCCCCTTGCCTGCCCCTGTTCAACCCCCCCTTACCACCCTTTTTGGGGTTTCGTGTTCCCCCCCCGTCCCCCCGCCGATTAGAATGGTATCGAACATCTTTTCACTGGTCTTTTTCTAAGGGATTTCCCCGGCGACCCCCCCTTTTTGGGATTTTTCTCAGTTTCTCCCCCTCGGTTTTTTTTTGGATTTTCCTTCTTCCTCCGCCGTTTTTCCCGGTGCCTTTTTTTTCTACGCCTTTCTTTTTGGTACCTCCCCTTTTTTTCAATTTCCTCCACATAACGCTCCATTTATGGGCCTTTTCAAAACTTTACCGCAGCGACTTCCCTCCCTCTTCGAACCAACCCCTTTTTTTTGGATCCCTTCTTGATTGTTTCTTCCCCGTTTCCTTCTTTCCGTTTGAACCTCCTAGTCCTCCCCTTTTCATCAGCTTTATTGCACACTTGGTTGTTTCCCTTCTCCTGTGGACAGTCCCCCCTTTTGCGAGCTTTTTCCCCCAAACCCCTGCCAGTTTTGACGCTTTCTCCCCTCCTTTTCTTTCCTACCCTGATCCCAGTGCAGTTTTTCTTCCCCCTTTTAGATCTTTGTCTTCTGTTTGTGTCCTTTCCTTCCGCTTTAAATAAAACCTGGCTTCCGTCTTGCATTTGACAAACCCACCGTTATGTTTCCCCGTCCTTTCAAAACCCCCCTGAGACCCTCCCTGCACCAATTTTCCGGCGCTCGAAAGTCTTCAGATTTTCGACCCCTTGCTTGGCCCCGAGTCAATCTTTCTTCCCTACGAAGTTGCAAATCTACCCGTCGACTCCCCCCCTTTGCCTTAAGTTTCTGGCTTTTCCCATTTTTCCTGGGCTTTCTTTTAACCCCACGAGCTTTTGGGGTGCTCTCCCTTTTTTCCCCCGAGACCTTCCCCCAGGCTCCCAAGGGTTTCCTTTTTGTTTTTTTCAAGTCATTCTCCCCTGGTTCCCCTTGCCCTTTCCGGCCAGGTAAGAATTTTTTTTTTTCTTTTTCCCACCTGGACTTGGACCCCTTTAAGCAATTTCAATCAATTCCCCCTGTCAAGGCCGATTTTGAAGCGCCCCCTTTTTCTTTTTCTCACGGTTTTTCCCCGCCGTTTTTTTCAACCCCTTTTTTTCTTGAACGTTTAGTGCGTATTGAATCCCCTGCAACACCGAGTTCCCTTTTCCCCCCCCCCTGCAATTTTTTTCGCCCCACTGCTTTTTTTTCTGCAACCTTTGCGGAATTGGACCTTTCACCCTGTGGTTTCCCTTTTTGGTCCACCCCTTTTTCTTGACTCAAGTCTTGCTGCTCCGGCAGTGTCCCCTCCCCCCCCATTCTTCTTCCCCTTCCCCTCCGCTTTGCGTTCTCTTTTTCTTTTTTCCGTCTTTCTGAAAGTTTTTGTTTTCAACATGAAAATTCACCTTTGCTGAGGGTTTTGACCCAAAGCCCCTGAAAGTTGCGCTTCACGTTTCGGAATTTCCCAAGTCCTTCTAAGTTCAGAAATTCTTCCCCCCTTGAGTCCGTCATCTATTTTCTTCCCTTCCTCCCATCCCCTTGGGTGAGTCTTTTTTTTTTTTTCCGGAATCCTCTTATCTTTTTGTCTTTTTTTCAACCCCTTTGGAGTGGCTTTTTTTCTTTCTGCAAGGAGCTTGGGCTTTTTTTTCCTGGAACCTCCTTTTTTTTCTAGTTGAAGTCTTCAGTCCTTTTTTCGGCCCCCTCTTTTTGTGTTTCCTTCCTTGACTCCCCCCCTTTTCCGGTGACGGGCAGCAGCCGTGTTTTTCTTGCCTTGTTTCCCGCAGTTTTCCCCCCACAGGTGCCTTTTTTCCCTTCTTTTGTTTTTAGTCCTTCCTGGTCGATCTCTCGATACGGCCCGGGATGGGGATTCAAATCCCCTCACGCCTTTGCTTCTTTTTTGGCTGCAACCCAACTGCCTGGTGTCTCCCTTGTCCCCCCTTTTTTATGGACTTTTTTTTTCCTCCACCCTGCGTTTTTTTTGTTTTTCATTGCGTGCTTTCGACTTATACCCTTTTCTTTCCCTATTTCTTTTTTTTGCTTTTTACGCCATCTTTTTCCCAAACTTCGGTTCAACCTTTCTTTTTCTCGGGCCGGAGAGCTTTTCCTTTTTGCCTGCTGTCTTCCTGTGGCATCCGGTTTCGTTTTTTTTTTCCCGCCCTCCCCCTTGCAATGTGTGCGCCTATTTGTGTTTAGACATAGGAGTGCGGGATCCTTTCTTCTGTTGTTCCTTCCTTCTGTAACTTCTTTTTGACCAAACTGCTTCCTATAGTTTCTATCAGCTTTTCTGGATCCCTCTTCTGCTAGACTTTTCCCTTTTTTCGGACTTTTTTTTTTTAGGCTGGCCTTTTCAAATTTTTTTTTTTTCAAAATCTTGTTTCCCTTTCTGGCCTTTCTTCCCCTCTTTCCCTTCGACACCCTGCCTTTTTGACCTTTCTTTAAAGCTGAGTGTACCCCCTTTCTTTTTTCTTTTCTTAGACGTGACGGGGGGCTGGGTTCGTTGTTCGCAACTGTTGGACCCCCTTCCAACGATCCCACCCAAAGGAAAGGTTTTTCCCCCCAAGGGCGGGAGGGTCTCTTCATGATCTTACCCAGCGTTTTCCCCTTCCCCCCCACCCGTTCCAACCCCCAAGTTTTGTTTCGATTCCTGTTCGAGGCCATTCTTTTTTCGTTTTGACCCTGAGCTGGTGTCGATTTGTTCCTCCGAATCCCTCTTTTTTGACATTCCTCACTTTTTCCCCTCCAGGGTGGTCGTCAAGTCTGCTTTTTTCTCCCCCGTCTTTGCTTTTTTGACTTTTCTGCTCATCCAACGAAACAGGCGGCTTTTTTTTTTTTTTTTCCTCCGGTTTTCCTTTCTTTTTCCTTTACGCTCTACAGTTTTTGACGTCCCTGATACCCCATTTTTTCGTTTCCACCTTTTGGGCTAGTTTTCTTTCTGACACAGGCCTTCCCCCGGGCATGTTAAGGTGCCATTGACTCCCCCCCCCCCCCCTGGACCTTTTTCCTTTTTTTTGGGAAGCACTTGCTTTTAACTCCGGTGGACTTTCCCAACACCCTCTTTTTGATACAGGTCTTCCCCAAGAGTTAGTCATCTTCATTCACATTCCCCCACCCTTCTCATTTTTCCCTCGTTACCCCCAACCCCTTTTGAACAGGGGCTCCCCTTTTTTTTTTACCCTTTTGTTACACGAGGGAGGCATCACACCCCAACTCGATCCTTTAACCCTTTTGATACCTTTCTCCGTTGATTTTTTTTTTTTCATCGGCCCCCCTTTTCACCGACTTGGCAGGGTTTGGCCTTCTTTTTTCTACAGTCTGTCCTTTCTCTCCTCCTTGCAAAAAGCCCTTTTGCGCTCACCCCGGGACCCTGCGTCCCCCCCCTTTCCCCTCCCCCACCGGGATTTCCCCCCCCCCCATACGAACCCCTTAATGGAGGTTCTTTCCCCTCCCGATCAACTTCCACACACCCCCTCCCCCCCTGAATTTTCATTCGCTCCGCTCCAGTCCTCAATTAAGTTTCCCTCCCCCTGATTGCCCTTTTTTCCTCGTCGGGGCCTTCTTCTCTTTTCTTTTTTTGAGAATTCTTCCTTGCGACTCCTTTTTTCGTTCCTTCCCAACCCCCAAGCCCGTGGCAATTTTTCCAACCCTTTGGCTTTGAAGCCTCCGCTTTTCTTGTGATTCCTTTGTTTTTCACTGTTTTGTAAACGGCGTTGTTGTTTTTTTTCCTTCTCGGGAGTTTGAGTTCTTCGTAGGAACCTCCCCTTCCGTTTTGTAGGGTTTCTTTTAGGGAGTCTTTTTTTTTACGTTTTTTTGCCTACGTGGTTCTCTGGGTTTTTTCCCCGGTTGGTTTTCCAGCCCTCGACCCCCCCTTTTCCGCATTTGCGTCGCCTCACCCCATTCAGGGTCCTTTTTTTTCTTCCTCGCGACATAATAATACACCCTAGGAATTTTGTGTTCAGCGCCGGATTGACTTGTCCTTTTCCTGTATTTGCTTTGGAGTTTCCCCCCCCCAGTCCCCTTCACATTTTTTTACCTTTTTTTTTGTTTTGTCACCCCCCCTTCTTATTTATAGTAGTTTTCTTTTTGCTGATCCCTGAAATCGTTCACATTCTTTTTCTTTTCAATTTTCTCTCAGACCCTGGGTGATCCTTAGTCCAACTTTTCAACTTTTTCCTTTGGCGGGTATTCAGGGTCTCCCCTTCCACCTCCGCCCCTCCTCCCCCTCCTTTCATCCGAAACGAAGTTTTGACGGCTTTGCAAGCCCTTCTTGGAGGTCCCTCTTTTTTTCCACGTGGCTTCAGTTTTAATTATGTTCTTTTTGGCACCGGCTCCTAGCGAGTCCTTTTTCATTCTACTTTTTCCCCTTAATTTCCCCCGCTGGCCCCTTTTGTCGATCAAACCCTTCGCTCCTCCTTTTATGCTTGCGCCCTTTCAGCTTTTTTTTCCCCCCCTTTTGGCTCCGGAACTCAACCTTCATTTTTTCATAGACACGTTTTTTGCTCTTCTTTTTTCATTTTTTGGTTTGGGTAAATTTTTTTTTCCTTTTCTCCTCTTTTCTTTTGTTTTTTTTTCCGGTTGGCCCCTCGGCTTCTTTTGCGCTTTTCCCAACCCATATTTGGCCCCCCGCGGTCCCCCTTCTCCCCCCCCCCATTTTTCTTCACTCCCGCGAATGGCCCGCCTTGTATGTTTTCCCCTTTTCAAATAACCCTTAGTAGTCCTTTCTATGTTTCTTTTCCCCTGTGGACCCTGCCAACAAAAACAATCCTTTTTTTCTTTTCTGGCCAAATCATGCACCCTGCCCCCCTTCCTCCTATCACTCCTTTATTCTTGGAGAACCATTTTTCTGGCTTTCTTCATGGCCGTTTTTTCAGGATTTTTTCCTTGCACACCCGCCCCGCCTATTCCTTCTTTTTTCACACCCCCCCAGTGTTTTTGGGGTCCCCTTCACACTTTTTCCTTTACGGGTTTTTTTTTTTTTAAACTGTTTTTTCGCACTTTTTCACAAGCTTTGATTTTTCTCGGCGTCCTCTAATCCAAAGTGTTTTTTTCATTACACCTTCCTCTTTTGTACATCCGGGCGAACACCCCCTCGATTGCGCCCCGGGGTCCCTCACCTCCGGCTGGTCTCCGATTTAGGTTCTTCCCAAGTGCAGCCTTTCTTAGTGTCTTCCTGCCCCCCAATCAGTCTTTTTTTTTGCGAATCACGGTTACCCTCCGTTTTTTTTTTTCCTTTTACGACGCACTGGTTTTCGTTTTTTAAAAAATCCCCCCCCCCTCCTGGGCCTTTTGGATAGTTCTTCTGTTTTTTTTTTTTCCTTGCACCCCCACCCCCCAACCCCCGCTCGCGCTTCCCCGTCCCAAAAATGTTTCCCCCCTTTGGTCCATTTTGTCTCATTTCTTGCTTCTCTTCCAAGGGGCCTGCTTTTTTTTTTGTCTGCAAATTTTCCTTCCCGTACAAGATTTTTCCTTCTCTTTTTCTTCGTCTGTCTCTCCCCCCTTCCGTCTTTCTTGTTCTCTCTTTCCCCCCCCCCCCCCGTCCTTGATTCCAAACATCTCGCTTTCCTCACCGCACCCCCTCCCCCTCCCATTACCCTTCCAAAGTTTCAGGTACCCCTTCTCCTTTTATCCCTGTTTGTTGTTTCTTTTTATGGTATTTCCCAGGGATTCCCCATTGTTTCTTTCGTTCTCTTCTTCTGACTTCCTTTTTTTCTGTGGAGTTTTTCTTTTCAGAGATGTTTTTTTTTCCTTGGGGCCTTCTCTCCCCCTCGAGTGGAAACTTCTGGCCCGACAAGAAAGCTTTTGGCAGCGACTCTTTTCCTTTAGCAGAATTCTTGATTATTCCAGTTTTTTTCAGTCCCCTCCTTTGTCTTTCAAATTCACTGTGAATTAACTTCGCCCTTTTTAAGGCTTGTTTTTTTTTCCTTTCCCCTCAGTTTGTTTCCGTGACTTTTTTGATCCCCTCCAAATACTCTTTGGATTTTTTAGTACCTCGTTTCTTCCCCACTGTTGGGGTCTCTTTCTGAATTTCCTTTTGATTTTCCACTTCTTTTTCCTCCTGCGTTTCTTCTGGTTTCCTGGTCCCAAGACTGTGTCTTCCCTTGCGTAGTGTCCGCTTGTTTTAGACTTTATGGACTTTCACCCTGATTCCCTCCCTTCTCCCCTTGTCACTTTCCTCCGGTCTTTATTTTGTCAGCTTTCTACAAAATTTTTTCGTGGGGTTTTTCCCCTCAACTGTCCTGCCCCGTTTCGTTAACGAGCCCCTTCTTCCTTGCCAATTTTCCGACATTAGGGTTCTCGGATTTTGGCCTCTCCAAGTCTTTGCAAGGTCCTTCCCCAGGGCCGTGCCTTTCGCCATGTAGTCTCTGAGGCAGTCAGTTTTTTGCAGTACCTGTGGTTATTTTTTCCCTCTGCTTTTTTTTTGGCTTGGCCCCACAAAAAATGGTCCCATCCTTGTCACCTTTCCTTTCCTTCTTGTTACTTTTAGGCTTCACACTTCTTTTTTCCGGTTTCCCCCCTTTTCTCCCTTTTTTTTTGTTTTTCGAGCCTCGGTCTTCTCGGGGTTAAGCTCTGTGGGTTTTTTTGGACTCCCTTTCTGTGGGTTTTTCCCAACGCTCCCACCCGACCCTGGCCCAAGAGGTCAGGCTTTTACCTTGACCTTTCTACAAAACCTTTTCACTTTTTGAGCCCCCCCACCCGTTTCCCCCCACCTCCCGAATTCCTTCTTTTTTTTCTTCTTCAAAAGAATTTTTTCTTTCCTTCTTTTTTTTTTTTGGCGGAACCCCCATTTTTCCTTTTTTCCCCCGCATCCCCCAAGGTATGTTCGAATAGGACAACTTCCCTTTTTTTGTTGAAAATTTTTTTTTTTTCTTGGTTTAAGTCTCCCCCCCCTTTAGCGGATTTTCCCCCCGTGGCATGAACGAGGTTCCTGTCCCTTTCCGCGTCTGATCAAACCCCCCTTTTTTTAATTGGGCGTTCGCGATCCCTCCCCCGAACTTTTTTCGTCCAATTCGTAGCCTCTCTCTACCAATTCGGAACCCCTCCGGTTTATTTCCTTCAACCCTGGACTTTCACCGGCCTCTTTTTCCGTTTTTTTCCTTTTTCTGCCCTTTCTAAATAGTGTCGCTTGGACTGCTTAGCTCCACGTTTTTACTTGACCTGGACAAAACTTCTGACCACAAACCCAGGTTCCTCCCTGCAGTTTTTTTTCCAGCCCCTCTCAAACACCAGTCCCGAGTTATGATTTTCCCTTGTTGCTTTTTTTTAGGACCTTTCTGCCCCTCTTCAACCCCCTCCTCCTTTCCCCTTTTCAGAATCCCACCCTCGATCCTCGGTCCCCCACTGTGATGTTTCCTTTTTTTCAATTTTTCCGACAAGGGTCTTTTTTTGGGTGCCTTTTCTGGGGCTGTTTTCCCGCGCACGGACCGCGGTATTTGTGGCCAAACCCTTGCTCCCACCAGCTTTTTTCGACAAACCCCATTCCGGGCGTGTCCCTTTCGAATACACCGGTTTTGTTTCCCCCCCGGCCCTGAGGTTCCTACCCTTCCTGGGACCCTTCTTTCACCCCCACGATTACCCTCGGTCCCCTTTTCGATTGATCACAGCCTCCACGGACGGTTTTTTCGCATCCCTTCCCCCGTTTCCCTTTTTGCCTCCTTCCCCCCTTTTTGTATTCCTTCCTTTCCTTTTTTTTTTTCCCTCCTTTGTTTTTTTGAGCCCTGCGACCTTCTCCCCGGATTCCAAATTTTTTTTCAATTTTCCTTTCCACCCCCCCCCCCTCCTCTAGAAGGTTTTGCCATGAAAAGTGAGAAGTTTCCCTTCTTTATGATATTGGTTGTGTTTGTAGTTTTGGAATTCTTCTTTTGGTATTGGGATCGGCCCCCCCCCCAGTTGGGCCCTTTGGTTGTTTTCTGAATCATTCTTCCCTGTTTGTGCAACCCCTTTTTGTTTTCCCCCCTTTGGGTTTTCCTTCAAACTGTGGTGTGCTTTTTTTCTCCAGGTCTCCCAGGTCCCGCAGAAGGTTGTGGCGTTTCCCCCCTCACCCTCTCCCTACACACCCCCCTCAGGGGGCGTGGTCCCCGTTGTCTTTTCTTTTGTAGCGCGAATCAATTCAGCACCCAAGGCGGTCCTTTTTTGATTTTCTATTGAACCTTTTTTTTTCGATTTTTGAGGCTTGCTTCCTTTTGATCAAGCTCCTTGCATGGAAGTGCCCCAATGTCCCTTCTTCGTGGAGGGCTTTTATGTTTTCCTACACCTTTTCTCGGTCCCCTGGTCCTACACCAACAACAAGAATGTGGCTAATACCCCATTAAGGTGTTTTCCCACTTTTTACAATCCTCCCCCCCTCTCCTTCCCAGGGCCTGCTGCTTGACACCCTTCCCCCCCCCCGGAAATTTTTCTTGGGGTTTGTCAACCTTACTGCCCCCCCGGAGGTTTCGATTAGAAAAACACTCCTTCTTGGAACTTGATTTCTCCTTTTGTCTTTTCAAACTCCTCGGACCCTTTTTTCTTTTCCGTTTGGACTCCTTCCCCAAGCCGCTGTTTGGGGGAGTAAAGACGGTTTCGGTGGCTTCTTCGAACTCTCTTTTTTTTTTTTTCCCGCGCCTCCTTCTTTATTTCATCCCCCCTCTGGTCACGCCAACACCCTTTGATGGAAGTTTTCTTTTCAACCCATTCCCCCTTTTTTTTGACAATTCGGTCTGTCAGAAATTCCTTTTTGGACCCCTCTCCCCTTCCCGATTTCCTGATGGACCCCCCCCTCCCCGAGTAGTCCTCCCCCCTATTTTCTTTTTAGACGTAGGGAAGAATTCTTGTCCCCTTTTGTGGCGGCATCGCAAACGTCTTCCTGTCCTTTTTTCATTGTTTTTTTTCGTCCATGAGGACCTTCCCCTTCTGCGTTCCCCCCAAACACGCACTGTCCAATTGCTTACCTATGTCCCCTTCTTTTCATCGCCACGGCAAAGCAGTTTTTTTAGTGGCATTGGCCCTTCTTTTCTCGGTTGGCCACCCCCCAATAACCCCTTCCCCCCCTTGCCCTCCCACCCCCTTCCCTTCCAGTTGTGGCCAGCCTGCCCCCAACTCTTTCCTGTCCGCGAGGAATTTTCCACAAACCCCTCCTCCTCTTAATTATAAAACTTATCTCTTGAGACCAGACCCCTGCTTTCCTTTTTTTTCTTGTTCACCTCCTTCCCCTTTTATTTCGCTTCCAGGCCAAAGGCACTTCCCCCTGCGGCACCCTTCCAAGCTGCGCCCTTTTTTTTCCTTTTACCTGCCCCGTCACCGGGCGGCCAGTTTTTTTTTAGAGCATTTGGTTTTTTTTTTCCAAGGCTGCCAGGTTCCCCTCCAGATCTCCCCTTCTACCCCCAACCTTTCACATTTTTTGAACGTCTTCCTTGAGGATTATTATTTTCCCCAATCGGACAACATTCTCGTTTCTTTAATTTTCGCTTTGACCGCCCGCCTTCACGACCCCCCATGTGGATCTTTCAGGGATAGGTCGACCTTCCATTGTAAAAACAATTCTTGGTATCCCCCCCCCACCCTCTAACCCTCAATCCGTTTTTGCCCATAGATACCTCTTCTGGTGTAGTTAGTCTTCTTCTCAAGCTTTCTTTCCTTTCCCTTTTGTCATTATTATTATTCGCTTTATCGACCCCCCCCCCCCAGGGGTTTTTGAGTGCTTTCCCCCCGTGCGTGAAAACCCCTTTGAGTTCCCTTTTTCATTCTCCTTTTGCAACCCCAAAATTGCGTTTTTCTGTCCACCGTCCTTTTCCCTGTTTTTTTTCGTCCTTTTTTCTGATCCTAAAGAAAAGCGGCTTGGCTTTCCCCCTTGCGACCGATCCCCTGATTCTATCTCTTGTTCGTCCCCCAAGAAAACTTCACTCTTTCTTTGTTTTCATTTTTGCCACCCCCAACTTCCCCAACTGGGTCTTTTTCCGACCCTTTTCCCCAATTACACAGGACCTAAAGAGAACGATAAGGACCCTCAGTCATATCTCTCTTTTTTTTTTTTTTGTTGTTTTTTTTTCGATGAACGGGGAACCAAATGTTATATCGTTCTTCTTCTTCCCCTTCCCTCGACCCTTCTTTTTTTTTCCCCCCTTCTTCCGGTGGGTCCCTGGGCTTTTGAACCACCTTTTTTTTTCCTTGACGGAGCGCTTCCAAGAGAAGGAGGTCGCCCAGCGATCTTACGAAGCCTTTTTTTTTTACCCCCTGCTCCGCACTCTCCAGGTCCTTCTCCTTTTTTTAAGTCCCGCAGGCTTTTGACAACAATTGTCCCCCCAGCATTTTTTAAGTGTCCGCCCTTGTCCCTGGACTTTGCTTTGAGTTTTGTCCATATACCTCGGTCGCCCCCAACTGGTATGGGACTTTCCCTTTTCAAATAACGTGCACTTCCCAGGGCTTCGGTACCTTGCCCACCGGGTTGGTCTTTCTGCATGTCCCGAATCTTCCCTCGATTTGTTTTCTTTATTGTCGAATTACCTTGTCTTACTTGGTTGAGTTTCAATCACTGGCCCCCACCGGCTTTCAGTTATTTCTGTCCCTTGCGATGACGTTCCTTTTCAAAAAATAAATCAAGGTATGACGGGTTCCCTTTCCTGTCTGACTGAGATGGTTGGCTGTTCCTTTTCGAGCCCTTATCGTGGTTTTTCCCTTGCCCTTTTAAAAATTTTTTTGCGGCCAATTTTTCTTGCCCTCCATCTTCTGGATATTGCTTTTTTTTTTTTTCGCGAAGTCTTGACTTCTGTGTTGCTGTGACCCCCTTGGCCCTTCCCCTTCCCAAGAATTTTTTTCGTTCCCTTGCGTACGAAGCGTTTGCGAAGGACTTCTAGGCCGGGGATGGTGAATGATTTTTTTTCATCTACTTTTTTTTCCTCCCTCTCGGGCGCGCCGTTTGTATTTAAAACGTTTCTTTCCCAACCTAAGCATCCTCAATTGACTTTTTTTTTTTTTTTACAACTTCTTCGTTTCTCTCGCTTTGGCATGCGGTCCCTGGGAAGCCGATTCTGTGAGGGTGGTTTTTATGCAACCGTTTTTCGTAAGTGGCTCCCCCACCCCAATTCCCCAGCGGATCTGGGATTTACGCTGCCCCTGTTCGGTCTTTTTTTCAAAAGCGGTTTTCATTTTTGAGCCCCCCTAAACATACCCTTTCCGCTGGAACCTTCTGTTTTCCCCCCTCTTTTCGAAAAGTCCCTTAAAGCGGGCCTGTTCCTTTTGCTGCGGGAAAAACCCTTTTCCCCTTCCTTTTAGGTTGCACTCATTCCCTTTCTTTTTTAGTTTTTGATCGCCCGTGGGCGGACCCTCCTTTCCAAGACTTTGGAAATGCTCGCGGAGAAAACCTTTTCGTTCGGTGTTTTTGCGGGCCCCGCTTTCATTTTCCCCCACAAAAGAACAGCTTGGGCGATGCTCCCCCATGCCCTTTTCCGCCGTTTCTTCCCCAATTATAACAGTGACTAGAAGAGCTTTTAGGATACCCCAAACTTTTTCGCGGTTCCCGGTTTACCTTCCCCCCCCTGGCTCCCGTTCTTTTAAAACAATCGATGGGATTTTCAGGGGCCCTGTCCCTTTTTTTCCTTTCTTTGCTCCGCAAGGGCTTTTTTCAAAGCGGCGGGCAAAACATTCTTTCGTCTTCCGCCCCCCCCCAAAATTTCCACTTTGTACTCCGAAGGCATTTTGGTAAAGGGCCCTTTTAACATATCCCAACACAGTTGCCGTTTTTATTACCGAAAGGGGTGACTGTTCTTTTTTCCGGGCCATTGCTGGTTTTTTCTGGGAAGATTTCCCAGCCAGTCTCACCCTCGGCATCTTCCCTCATCATCGCTCTACTTTTTTCCCGTTTTCACTGCCGAGCATTCGCGATAGAGAAAAATCCAAAGCCTTGTTTTTGTGCAGTGGTCGTCAGGGGAGGTGTTTGTGCACGGCCGTATGATGTTGGACCTGGGTTTATTTCATGGGCCCCACCAAACTCCTTGCGCCTTCCCGGGAGCCCCCCAAAAGGTTTTTTGCACACATTCGTCCTTTCACAAACCTGTTTTCATCAATCTCAACCTTCCCCTCCCCAACTGAATGGAGGTTCCTACGCTTCAACTCCGCTTCACGGGGGCGTCCCCCACCCCGCTAACAAACACCCCCCATCCAGAAATCGGGGAAATCGCCCGAATTGAGGTCCCTTTTTCCCAATTGAAGGTGGGACCGCCTTCCCGATTGCCACCGTTTTTCCTCGGCGGGTCTTTTTTCGGATG
>Ga0179593_1540430_pt1 | contig 15134 bp, 24 predicted proteins | sample CZODoug2_1_08_16_FD_185931 | JGI IMG/M metagenome (GOLD analysis project Ga0179593, IMG submission 185931) | Vadose zone soil fungal communities from Angelo Coast Range Reserve, California, USA - CZODoug2_1_08_16fungal (PacBio error correction) | ecosystem: Environmental > Terrestrial > Soil >... | reverse complement strand
CTTTTTTTTCCCCCTTGTTAAGAGCGTCGTATGCATGGTCCTCCCTTATTCCATGTTAGGCTTTTTTTCGGGTTTTCTGTTAACTTACTTGGCTGAGCTTTCCCCTTTGCTTTCCGATATGAACTAATTTCACTGTTCTCTGGGGTCTCCACTCCCCCCGTTCTTTGGAAGCGTTAGGGCGCAAAACCGATTCCCTCTCTAGAGTCCATTGTCTCCCGGTTCTTCTTCCATAGCGGGCAGGTGGCTGAACTTAGTCCCGACCTCCCCGGGCGAGCTCTTTTGCGTTCTGAGACCCCTCCTAAATTCTGTGAGGGTCGGTTCCTTTACCCCATTCCGTGCTATTTTTTTCGTTTTTTCCTTCTTTTTTTGACATCTAACGGCCACCTTGATGTCGGATTGTAAACAGAACCCCTCCCTTTTCTAGTACTGTGTAGCGGAAATGCTCCTCTCTTTTTCTTTTCCCCCCACATGCAGCCTTTTTTGGACCCTTCTCCCTTTGCACCGAACCGTGGTAGGTCCAATTAAGATCAAGCCTTTCTCACGGCCTGTAACGTTCGAATGAAGGACATTTCTCTTTTCTCCTTTAACTCCCTGCTCTTTTTGCTCCTCTTTTTTCCTGTTCGCTACCGTGGCGAACGTTCGATTTCCCCTTTTCCCCAGAGATGAGGTTCCCCGTGGTCCGCGCTTTTCTTTTTTGGCAGAATTCTTTTCTTCCCTGGGTCGGTTAAGTGCTGGCGCAAACTTACTACGATAGCGGGATTGGGTCGACGACTTTATTCGTTTCCCCCTCCCGTGCGGAAATGAGCGCACCGTTTTTCCCTTGCGCACAGCGGATTTTTGCACCTCCTTCCTTTTCCCCGATTGAGAAGACACGATCGGCGATTTCCCTGCAAGGGAACTTTTTATTGGAGCTCTTTTTTTTTACCCCACTTTCTCTGTCGTCCATTCCCCCTTCCTTCCTTAGCAGGCGCACCCTTTTTTCGTTGTGCTCGGCTCGAGTAGAACTTTTTGGGGTAAAAAAAGGTCCCTTTTTCCAGGCTGCCCCGATGGCCTCCTCTTCTTCTTATGGGCGCTTCGATGGTGCGCGCCATGTTTTCCCCCCTCTTCTTCCCCTCTTTCTTTCGTAAAGCCTCTCCCTTGTCCTCGCGAGGGCCCGGGAGTCACACTCTTGCTCCTAAGCCCACCCTTTAAATTTTTAAGTTGGTTAACAAGTATCTTTTCGGTGCTTACCGTGCCCTTTCCCTCTTCTCCTGCCCTGGGGCGACCTGACGGTCCCTCCTTTCTCTTTTTTTTCCCTTAATATGCCCCCCCCTTCTTTTCACCATGTCCCCCACCTCTTTCTCAGAGGAAGAAGTGACCTTACAATTTTCGATTGTAGAGGAAAAATGCAGGTGCAGTCTTTCACTCTGCCCTCTCTCGATAGAAGCCTCGAATATTTCTTCATCCGCCTTTCCTTCACTTTCCGTTTCCCCCTCGAGAAGTAGGAGACAAGAGTTCCTTCTCGCTCTCCTTCTTTCTTACCTTCCTCCTTGTTTTTCTCTGCCCTCCCCCGGTACATGGTTCATCTCCCTTTTTTTTCTTTCCCCCTCGGTGATTTTCACGGGTGACCGTTTAGTGCTCCCGCGAGTTGCCACCCTTCGAATTGCTGACTTTCGCGTCTCCTTTTTGCGCGGTCCCGTTTTTTTGCACCGGCTTTTTTCCCAGCCCCACGAAGTTACGGCGTTCTTTTAGGGGTTTCTTTTTTGGCCATGTTCGCGTTCCATTTGCCCTGCATGAGCGTTTTTTTGGGATCCTCGCAGGGACGCCACTAAGTCCCCTTGTCTGGGTTTCCCCATTCCTGTAAAAACTTTCTTTCCCCGCTGGTGCCCCTTTCTTTCTCCTTTCTCACAACTGCGGAATTAAGAAGTCTTTTTTTCCTTTTCCTCCCTTTGTTTCCATGGCTCTTTCGCTGCTCCCTCTTGGCCTGTAGGAACCAGTACAAGAACCATGCTATGTCCCTTTTCTTCCTTTACTAGTCGACGCGAATTCTTTTCTTGATGCACCACGCCCCTTTCACCGATAAGCGGATGTTAACGGCGACTCTTTTTTTCCTTTTCCCTACGCCTATAACCCCTCATCTTTTCCGCAGTCATCGCCGAGGTGTCGTCTCCCTTCTTTCATCCAGGGGGCTTTCCAGAGGTGCCTTTCCCTCTGTGCGCCTCATTTTTCATTCACTTTTCCGCTCATTTTCCGCAACGGTTCCCCCCCCCTCGTTTTAATCCTTTCCCTCCAGCTCATCCTTATTTTCCTGAACAGGTGGATCCCTCCGCTGTGATCCCCTTTTCCCTTTCCACGCGCACATCGAGAGCATCGTTTTCCACCCCCCCCCACATTGCCTTCCCTCGGCCTCCTCCGTTTTCCCAAGTCGTCGGTCTCACCGTCTTCTGGCAGCCCCAGGAAAAATTGCTGTAGGGTTTCCTTTCTTTTCCCCCCAATTAACATGTACTTCCCCTTTTCTTTTCCCCCCTGCTGCGACATTCTTTCACTTTCCCTCACCTGACGGTGCCAACACTGATAGTGTATGTTGACCTTTTTTTTTCCCCCCACCTTTTTTTTAGTTCCGCACGACACAGTACTATCTCCCATGTGGTTTTCTCGGTTCTTCTGCGGTCGTTCCTTCTTTTTTCCTTTTTTTCCTTGAAGAGAGCAACCCTCCCCGCTGTAGAAATCCGTTACACTGACCCTCCCTTCCTTTTTTTCTGTACTCCTCTCCCTTGCAGATTCATCTTTTTTCGTTTCTTTTTACCGGCATGTGTATGTTCATGTATACCTGGTGTTCCTCCACTTTTCCCCCTTTGACCCATGAGATATGTCCTTTTTTTGCGCCCTCCCTTATTTGCCGGTTACTTGCTGGACCTCCCTTCTGCCCCCCCTTTTCAACAGCCTTTTTCTTTTTTTTTTTTTTGTCCGGACCCCATGCACGTCACCTTGCCGCATTATTTTGCTTTGCTCAAAGAATTCTGCTCGCTCCTTTTCTCTTTTTTTCTGCATGCAGAGACGCTCCTTTTTTTCAATCAAAGCCCGCCCTTTACCCTTCGATTCGATCCTGGAGCGAGCCGTCGTTTGTCTTCGAAAGCATGGTTCTCGATTCTCCTTCTCTTTGACACATTTGCTTTGGTTTCTCCCTACGTGCCTTTGTTTTCTTTTCGAGAGTCACCGGTTTCCTTAGCCCAAAAGATTCTCCCAGTCCTTTAATAGGTGGGGACGCCGCTTTCTTTCTTCCTTCTCCTCGCTCTTCCGCGCCTTCTTTTTGTGCTTAATTGAAGGACGCCGAGCTCTTCTTTGTGTCTTCCCCGTATGCAAGATCTCCTTTGTTTCATAGCTTCTTCTTCGATCCCAGAAATGATTTTGCTCTTCTTTTTCGCACTCCCCCTTTTGCAATTTCGTTCGTTCAAGCTCTGCCCCATTGCTGTTTCACTTCTAAAGTTCTTTCCCGCACATTTTTTAACCCCTTCAAAGAGCAGTGTTTTAGGGCTCCCCAATTTACCCGGCAGATCGCATTGTGGTCGTAAATTGTTTGGCACCCCCTTTTACCTCCCCTTCCGGTGGATGAAATTTCCCCCTCCTCCTCTTTCGTTTTTTTCTTCAGTTTCTCTTTCCTCGAGATTCCTTCATCCCTTCCGTTCTTTTCTCTCTTTGATGGGAGTGTTTAGTTCCTTCCTCACTGTATTTGTATTTTCTTCTCGGTCCTCCTCCTCCCTCCACCGTGAGAGAATTACTTTGGTCCATTTACTGTACTTTGGGTTTCCGCCATCAGTTCTTTTTTTTTTTTTTTGGAGCCAGGGTGCACCGTCCCCTTTTTTCTGACTTTACGTGACTTTTTCTTGTCTTGCACTCTTGATCTGATGACCCCTGGTGAATGCTAGGTTTGCAGCAGGTCCTTTTTTTTTTCTTGAGCGGAATGTTGAGACCTAGTCTTTGCCCCTTCGGCCGCGACTTTCTTTTTTTGCAATGTTTTTTTTGGGCCCGGATGCGTCGAGGTGGCGCGCCAGAATAAATTTCCGGCCGGGGCTCCCATTTTTTGCAACTGTTCCCTCCTATTTTTCTCCTGTGGTATTGGTCGACGAATTCTCTTTTCTTTTGTCCATCTGGACGTTTTTTTTTCCTCTTGTTTCCCTTTCGCCCCGGCGGAGGCTTAAGAGCCAGATCTCTTTGATTTCCCGAATGGGAGACGACCCCTTCCTTTTCACTGCCAGGTAAAACGATGCGTTTCGTTTTTTTTCTTCTCTTCGACAATGAAGCTTTTTTTTTTCGTCAAAGACAGCGGAGGAGCAGGCGGGCTGGGTCCCCCCCAACAATTGCCATTTTCGTTGAGCCGCTTTTCCCCTCGTTAAACACTTCGTTTTTTTTTTCTCTTTTTTCCATTCCTCCTGAATCGAGCGCTCTCTCTTCTGATTGTTGCGCGACCATTTCTCTCCATCACGACCTTCCTTCTTCCTTGTGACATTGGCTCCATTCGGAGCCGCTTTTTTTTTTTCCTTCCCCTTCTTTTCTCCCCTACTAACACTTTTCTTTTCCCCAAGATTTTAACTGGGGTTAGGTGCGCCTCCTTCCTCCATTGTTCTCGACCCTCCTTTTTCTGCTCGCTCTTCTTCCCTCCTTCCCTCCAATGGAACTGCGAACCTTGGCCCCTTCTCTCTCACCAAGATTTTCTTTCCATTTTTTTTTTGCTTATCCCCAGGCAGGTGCCTCCCCCCCTTTCGCGGGACCCGAGCAACTTTAGTCCACTCTTAGAGGCCTTTCCTTTCCCTGTGATTTGACGAGCCGGTTTCCCTTTTTTCACTCACTAAGATCTCGGTCTCCTAGATGAAAATGATCCTTTTCTCCTTCAGGAAGTCTTTCTTTTTTTTGTTGTCTTCTTCGATAATATGAGGCTGCTCCTGTTAAGAGCTTTTCGGGATTTTCCTTTTTTTACCCCCCTAGGAATTAAAGAGAGAGTCCCTTATGATATTCTTTTATTTGAGTGGGTTTCCCTCAGAGTTGGCTTTAACCTTCCTGGGGCCCCCCTTCCCCCCTGTCGACTTTTGCGTCATTTGTTTTTCTAAGTTTGGACAATTTTTTTTCCTGTTCCCCCTCTCTCCTCTGGCGAGAGCGCTTCGCCTTTTCCCCCCAGGAGGCCCTTCCTTTCCTCCTCAGTCCTTGTTCGGAATTTCACACATTCTTTTCCATTCCCCCATTTAAAGGCATCGCCAGAAGGGTGCCCTTCATATCCGAACGGGATCCCCTTTTTTCCCCAACTGCGACTTCTCTTCTGTGAACCTAATCTTTATGGCGTTGAACCATAGAGGCGCTCATCGCGCAGATTCTCTTAGCCTTTCCCTTTCCCTTTTTCCCCCTCAGCGAAAGTGTTTCTAATCTTTTTTTCCTTTTTCAACAGAATTCCCCTCCCTCCTCATTTTATCGAGGTCTGTTTTTGTCAGGACGACGAACTGCGGCTCCTTTTTCTCAAAATCCCCCCAGACTAGAAAGAACTCTCGAGATGTCTTTCTCTTTTTTTCCTGGTGAGAGGTGAGGAAGCGTTTTTTTTCTCCTTCCCCTCCTCTTTTTTCTCTCATGGTCATCAATCTTTCTTTTTTCAATCTTGGCCTCAGTTTCATAGAAAGTGGATGACGTTTTTTTCCCCCTCAATCGATAGGAGGTGCGACATCCCCCGAGCCCCTTTTTTTCTCCCTGTCCTTTATTGCAACGGCGCCACCTCGCCCTTCCCCCCTCCCAACTTTGTTTTTTTTTGTGCATCCGGCCTTTGCCCCGGATGGTCTCACAGTCCGCCTTTAGCAACGGAAAACGAACCCCCCTTCTTCGTGACCCTCTTCCTCTCCCCGAACGTGATTCCCTTTGCGTGCTGATATTTTGGGTCTCGGTTCCCCTTCCCGGCCCCACAATATCCCCCCCCCTTGCTTCCAGGTTTTTTTGTGGAAAACCCCCCATTTCTCCCCTTTTCTTCTCTCAATTGTGGATTCTTCTTTTCCTTTTCCGTCTAGAATTCCCCCACCATTTTTTTCTATCAGCTCGAAACACGCCAGCCCTCCCCCAAGCTGATTCCCCTTGAACCGTCCCTCCTTTTCTAGTATAGAAAAGCCGCGCTTCCCTCTCCCCCTATTATAGCCGCTTTTTCTTTCTTTTCTGCCAAGCTGGCGATGTTTAATGGATCCCCTTTTCCCCCCTTGTGGCAAAACGTTTTTTTTTTCGTGTTTTTTTCCCCACCCTTTGAAGGTTAATTGCTGTGGTCCCTTTCTTTCCAGTGGGAGCAACTTTCTGGTCTCTTGGACCAAAGTCACCTGTATTCTCCCGTTCCCGCTTGGACTGTCCGCCCCCCTCCCCCCACCCCGGGATAGACTGATTTTCCCTTTTCTTGGCTGGAATTCTTTACTTTTTTCCTCCACAAGCTCTCTGCGTCTGCGTCAAGCCCCTTCGCCGGCCTTTTCTGGAGCGATGACGCGAACCTTCCCCCGTTTTGGTCCCACTTCAACATTTCTTTTTTCTTTCCGTTTCAATGGTTCATAGCTCTTTTTCCTCTGTTTGTTTGAGAGATGATGACTGTCCCCCCCAAAGCCTTTCCCCAGCCGGTAGATCGAAATCCTTTTCCCTTCCATATTTCCGGATCCGTCGCCGGCTTCCTTTTGTTGACGGATCGATTTCTCTTTTTCTTTAAAGAGCAAGACTTTCCTTTCTTCTGCTTATTCCATTGGCGATCCATGCCTTTATCTGGAAGGCTTTTCTGATGTTTCCCTTTTCCTTTTTTCAGAATCTGACGAATCCCCCTTTATCACTGTCATCTGGCCAAACTTCAGTATTTTTCAGCGTTCGGGCGCACCCCCCTCTCCCTGCCCAGATAGAATCTTTTCTTCCCAACATTTCCATGTCCCCCCCGTTGGCCTGAAACTAGACGAATCTCCTTCCCGTGAGATGCTTTTTCATTCCCCTTTTTTTTTACATACCCATTCCGTTCTCTCTCTTCTTTTCTTGTGCGTGGCTTAGGCTTCCGTTAGTCGCTTTACTTCTATCGTCAGACTGCAGAACCTCCCCTTTCTTTTGTGTGACTTTTAGCGGAAATGCTACTCTTTTCGGCACCCCTCCCCATCCCTACTTTTGTGGGACCGGAGCCAGGGTGCTTGCGCACGACTTAGTACCTTTCCAGACACATAACGCTCAGTGTCGCAAGTTTTGCGTAGAAAGCTTTGTCCTCTCCCCTTTTCCCCTTCTCAAGCAGCGAATGGCTTGTTTTTTTTTTCCCTCTCTTCCCTGTGAGACCCCCCCACCGAGGAGCGAACCAAGAAGATGATGTCCCTTTCTTTTTGGGTGGGCTCCTTCGATTTTGAGTGGCCTTTTCCCTGGCAGGCGGGGCTCCTTTTTTTGCTCCTGTTCCGAAAATAAGATTCGTTCGACTCCGTCATCACTTCCGAGAAACTGCTTTTCCCCCCTCGACTTTTTTTCCCTAGATTTTAAACTAGAATACTGGATGGTCCGGCTGGCAAAGCGTTGATCAGCCCCCCCCCACATCGGAAAAATGGATTTCCTTTCCCCTACAAGCTTCTCTCCCAATTTTCCCAGGAGGCTTCGAGGTTGGGGTTGATTTTGTTTCCCCTGGAGCCCTTTTCGTCCCCTCCCTCTTCGGCTGCAGGCGTCTTCTTTTTTTCCCCATTTCCTTTCTCTCTGGACAATTCGATGGAAGAGCAGTGTTTTTAAAGGATGCTTCGGAATACGATACCTTTCATGGCGCACTCCGATTTTGCTTGGAAACAAGATAGTTAACGCGCGCTCCCTCCTTTTTCCCGTAATTTTCCTACCTCTTGCGGGTGGAGGCACCCTCTTGCTCCCTCTTTTCCTTTTCTTCCCTTTTGTTCATGAAAATGTTTTTTGAAAATGCCTTAACCCCTTTGGCCTTTTTTTCCCCCGGACACTTTGCTTCTCTTCATGTACTGTTCGCCTGCTCGCACTCTGAGTCGAATCTTTGTTTCCCCTGGGAAAATGGTCTCTACCCCTCGTCCCTCTCCCTTTGCAAGTGTTTGGCGAGGGAGAGCCCTTTTTCCTCACCTTTAGCGTTTCCGCCTTCAGAAGCTCCTCCTCATCTGAGTGACCTCGCGGGATTGCAGATGTTTTTTTTTCTTCCCTGGTGAAATAAACTAATAGGTTTGCCAGATCCCACCCCCCCCCCCCTTTGAGGATCTATATCTTTTCTCCCTTTTTTTTTGTTGTTGAGAGCGCCCCCCGGTCCTTCCTCATGTTTTCCCGCCTTTGAGACGACGGCTATGTTTTCCCGGGTATGACTTCACTCCGTCTCGATTCCCCCTTTCCTTCCCGAGCGATTCATCTCCCTTTTTTTCTCCTTTGTTCTGCCCGCCTGGGTTCAGAATGAAAAACAACTTGTCGAAGTTCTTTTCATCTGTTTTGAGAGCTTTCGACAGTTCCATTTTCTTCAATCCTCTCAGACCGACGATTCGAACCGTTCCTGTCTCCCTTGGAGATTCTCCTGCACCTTTTCCTTTTTCCCCCTTTCCGGCTTTTCACATTCTTGTTACCCTTCCCCCCCCCTCCCGGCAGAATTTCCTTAATACAGCCCGTGCTCTCTTCTTACCCCTGGCAACAAACTTCTTTTTTTGCTTTCCGATAGCTCGCCCCCAAATATCTGGTTCCATGGCGCGCACCCTTCCTTTTTCTCTCGTCGATGCCATTGTTTCCCATCCTTTCTGAGAGTGATAACTAGAGCGCGCATCCCCCCTGTTCCATTCCCCTTGTTCTGATTCACCACGCAATACAGTTTTCGTTCACTCTCCCCTCACTTCTTTCCGCTCTCAAAATAAAAAACGATTTCTCCCCCCTTTGGACCTTTTTCTTTTTTTTTTTAGTTTTTCCCCTTCCCTTTTAACAGGTGAAGAGGTGCCCTTTGCTTCAGATGGGACCTCGCCCATGGTCCTCCCCGTTCTTCTTCTTGACGCTAATTCCGCATTTTTCTTCACGCAGGTTTTCCCCCCCCTCCCTTCTAGTTTGAAAACAGTTGCTTCCTGAAACTTTCTCCCCGGAATGCAAATTTCTCCCCCCTCGCCAGAGTATGCTCTAGATGAGACCACGCCACCACCCTTTTTCCTACCCAGAAATTCCTCCACGTGAGCTTTTCCCCTCGTAGCAAACGTAAACAAGCTTTTTTCCCCTCTGCTTTTTCCCCCGATACCCCCATTTTGCCCATTAGAACGTTTTTTTCCCTTCTGCGACACTGTCTCTCCCACCACGGGGCTCCCCTTTCGGGAGAACGGTCCCCACTGTGCTGAACAGTGTTTTTTTCTTTTTCTCCTCCTCTTCCCCAAGAACATACTTCTCTCCAATTGTGTCTTTTTTTCTTGCGTTCGGACCCCCGAGCTCTTCCATGTGGCCTTTCTTATTTTTTCCAGAAGCCGAAAACCCTTTTTTTTTCCCTCCCCCAGATCCTCCCTTTTTGTCCAGAATTGGCAAAGAATGGTTCTCTTTTCCCCTCAACCGAAGCGCCCATTCTCGCCTTTTATATGCAGGCCCATTTTTCGTCCCCCTGGTGTTCCTCTTTTTGACGCTCTCTCTTTTTGGTTTTGCGCCATAACTTTTTTTTTTCTGCGGTAAGTGATGCCTTTTCCAATTTCCCCTTCGATTCTGGCAGAGATGGAACGCAACGCCCTTTCCCATTCCCCGTCCTTTCCACTCCCCCAATTGCCGATCACCCTTAGACCTTCCAATGTTCCTCCCTTCTTTTTTTCCTTGCAAGCAAGACGATCTCGATCTTTTCTTTCTCCTCCCATTTTGAGTCTTCTTTCACCCAACGACGGCTCGGAAGTTTCCTATTTCCCGCGAAAGTCGCAGCTGCGTTCCCAATGATGGAACGGCTTTTTTTCCTTCTTTGTTATTCTTTTCCCTCTCCCTTTTCCCTTCAGTGTTTGTGGAGAGCACGTCGGTTTCCGGTCCTCCCCCCCTCCCATGTGTACAACTCCGTTCTCCCCTTCCGGGGAGAAAAGCAGCTTGCGTTTTTCCGTTTTTTTTTTCGAGCCTTCCTTGGCTTAAGAAGAAGCGTTTTCTCGGCCGAGCCTCTCTCGGCTCGCTTAGGCATGGTCCATAGCTTCTTCATTGGTTTTTCCCTGATTTCATCGATGCTTTGGAGCCCCTTCCCACGATGGAACTTTTTTTTCTTGCGTTTTCCATCTTCTCCATCTGCTGTTTCAAATGCTCACCCTTTCCCTTTTGTTAGCCAAGCCCCTTTCGAGCAGTCTTTGTTAGGGGCGCAACCCCCTCTTTTCGGATGCCGACCTTGTGGCTCCCATGGGATAAATGAACATTTTCCTTTTTCTTCCACTGAGACCCCGTGCTCTTTTTTCAGAGGCTCCTTTTCCCCGCCCTTTTTTCCCAGAGCCAGTCCACAATCCCATTCTGTTTTCCGTGGAAAATAAGTTCTCTTCTCTTTGTGCTGGAGTTTTTTTTCCCCCGGCCCCCTTTTTAGGTCGGCTTCCCCCTTTTCCTCCTCCCTCCCGCCTCTCACAAGTTTTTTGCGGCCTTTCTACTGCTCCTTTTTTTTGCACAAACAACTGTCAGCAATCTCCCTTTCTTTCCCCCCCTGAGCCCGGGGCTCTCTGTATGAACTTCTCAGCCCTTCTGTTCCCTCCTTTTCCCTTTCAAGGACAATGTGAATTCTCCCTTTTCATCCCTGCCTTTCTTTTTTTTCTTTTTTCGATTTTACTTTGTGAGAACCGTTTCCTACTTCGATCCCCCCCCCCCCTCCTATTTCTTTTTTTTTTCTAATGTTGGTGGGCGGTCCCTCGATGTTTTCCTTTTTTCTAAGCAATTCAGGCCGGGGCTCACCAGCTTTTCCCTTTTCTTGCTGGAGAAACTTTCCGTATTGGTAGACGACGTCACCCCCCTTTCCTTCACCCCCCCTTGCGTGGCTTTTTTCCTGCTTCCAAGTGACTTCTGACCATGGCGCTCCCCCTCCTTTTGCTTCCTCGAAGCAAGATATTAACCCTTTAGGGAGACCTCCCCTCTCGTTCTCTGATTCCCCCCCCCCCCCCCTCTCCAGGTCACATATTCTTTCATTTTAGTCTCTTTCCCGAGACCGCCATTTTTCGCCCTCTAAGCGGCCTTTTTTTCCTCAATAACCATTCCCTTTTGCAGGTCGATTTCCCCCCTTTTGGGCAAGTGCTTTTCCCCAGGTGCAGATGGCATCGATGCTCAATGCGTTTGTGAACCCGATCGTTCCTTTAGTATAGTCCCTCCCTTTAAGGCCAGGCATTTCGGATCTTTTTTTCAACTAGCTCATAGCAAAATCTGCCTGGCCTTCGTTTTTCCACCCCTGACATGTGAAAATGCCCCGTTGCAGACCTTCCTTTTCGCCCTTTTTTTTCTTGGGCTAACCTGACGTTTTTCCCCCCTTTCCCTCTCTGAGTCCTTCTTCCCTGGACCTTCGTCCCCGTCACACTTCGCTCTCCCAGCTTTCTTTCCCCGACAAGGTGTTTCCCCCCTCTGATCCTCATCCCCCCCGGGAACGCTCCCGTCTATTCAAGCTGCTCAGATGCGAGATTGCCCTTGGGATGCCTTTTTCTTCTTCCTTTCCGCAAATCAACCTCGCCGTCAGGCGCTCACCCCTTATTTTTTTCTCCGGTTCTCTTTTCTCCTCTCCTTTTTTTTTCTTACGGCCCTTTTCCTATAATGGTCAGCGCTTGCTCCTAAAGGCTATAGTTGATTTTCAAGGTTTTTTCTCGGATTCCCTCGCGGATAATCTCGTCCTATCGTGATTCCCCTTTTGCGTTCCCCCCCGTGTGGTCGGCACCGGCCTGGGGTTCCCCCCAAAACAAATTTTCACGTTGGAAGAATGGGGTGAGAGCGAATTTTTTTCCTTTCCATTTTACTGTTCCTTTTGCGATCCTCTTCACTAAGGTAGCCAGGGTTCTCCTCCTTGCGAAAGTACAGGTAAGACACCTACTTTCTTTCCCCTTATGTTGACCTCCCCCTCCCCCCCTTCTTGTGGAGCAGAGTGGGCCGTACAGCCTCCCCCCCGGCGTTTTTTTACCCCTTTTGGACTTAAGGACAGTCTTTTCTCTTTTTACGTTTTTTTCCATGTTCCCCATTCCTCAGGCGCATGAATCTTTTTTTGTCCATCGTAAGCCCTTCCCACCCCCTGCTTCTTTTTTCCCCACAAGGCCTCTTTTTCTACCTTTTTTCCATGTTCCTGTTATTATACACACGCCATCCGCTGCCTTATCTTCAAGGGAATCCGTTCTTCTCGGCTCTTCACCCTCAACGGAACTAGAACGCCTAATGGTTCTCCTCGCTCCTTTTGGCTCAAGGGAAAATCCAGTTCCTCGGTTTTGGTCCTCTTTCCCCTCCCTTGTTTTCAATTGTCCCTTTCTTTCCCTTTGAGATCACCTCTTTTCCCCCCCATTTCCCGCCTGTCTCGAAAGGATGACGTCTCCCCTCCCCTATCTTATTTTCGACCTTTCACATGACCCATGCCCTATGGTGAAGAAGGCCTCCTTTCTCGCCAACCTCCTGTTTCTCCCCACATAGATTGACATCATATTCTGGTTTCTTTCTCTACCTTCTTTCCGAGTTTTAAACGGCAACGCCCCTTCCCGCTGAAGGGGGAGTTACTTCTCCTTCCAGTCCATTACCTTTCCCTGCTTTCACAGGAGAGTGCTTGATATCCCCTTTTTTTTCCCCCCAAGGGGATTTTTCACCCTGTCTCCTTCACACCATTATCCCCATTCGTTGATGGCCTGACCCTTGTTTCTTCTAGACATTTCCGCTACCCCTCCCCCCCCGTGGTTTTTGTCTTTCCCGGACGATTCGTGCACTTTTCGACGACACTAACCCTTTTCCTTTTTTCCCCTGCTTCCCCCAGACCAGAGTCGCAAGATTTTTCCTCATGGGTCCCTTTCCCCCTTGATCGTCCTCCTCCCGAACGCGAACTGCCATCTAACGCTTTTTTTTTTTTTTTTTTTTTTTTCTATGATTTTTTGGTTTTTTTTTTTTTTTTTGTTGGGTTTTGGAAACGGCATTGCGATGTTCATTTCTCCCTTCCCACCCCTGTGGGCCCCCCTTTCTTGCAGATCTGCGTCTTGGTTTTTTTTCCTAAAGATGCTATTTTCTTTCCCATCTGACTTTCTCCCCTTAAACCTTTCTTTGCCAGATGGAAAGCAACGTCCTTTTTTGTCGGCCAGAGTTTCTTTCTGACCGTCCCCCCCCCCCTCCCCCCAAAATAATTTTTTTTCTTCGCACTTTGTTGAGATGACCCATGTCTTCGGCAGCTCTCCCCCTTGAAGCCCTCCCGCTTCCTTCTTTAAGCCACCCCCCCCTAGTCTCGGCAAGCCTGGGAGCGATCCCTTCGTTCGAAGTTTTCGATTACCCTTTTCGACGGAAAACCATTTTCTTCAAAGCCTTTCCTTCTTTTGTTGTTGTTTATGAGATGCATTCCTGTTTTACTTTCCCCCAGGCAAATGTGGGTCGTCTCCCCGGTAGATCGAATAGTTGGTTCCATAGATTTTTTTCCCCCCCTTTCCTTCTCCTTTTAGTAGCCGCCCGTATTTGTTTTGAGGACTCTTTCTCCGCGCTTTCCTTTCCCTTTTCAATCCCCGCTATGAGTATCTGCTTAGCCCCGTTCAGTCGCTCTTTTCTTTTGATCGGTTGTTCTGAAATTCATCTGCTTCCTGAAGTTGGTTCTTCTGCTAACTCTTTTTCCAAAAATTGCCTGTCCTTTTTGCCCTTCCCCCCCCCCTCAAAGAGCCTTTCGGTGCAAAACCCGAGAACGCCCTGCCCCTCCGAGGACAAGGGGTGAAAACATTGTCCCCATGGATAAAGGATTACCCAGACCCATTCCCGTTTTAGAACGGTCCTCCGCTGAATGGGAGTTGTGAAAGTTTTTTTTTGTCTGAGACGCCCTCCCCCTTTCGGTTCCGTGTACCCTTTCCCCCGCTGGCTTTGAGTGTTCCTTCCTGCTCCCATGTATTGAGGTCGGCCCCCCTCTCCGTTCCTTCACCTGATCCCACAATGGGAGAGACTTCCTTCCTTAATTGCTATGCTCCTTGGGTTTCCAAAACACTGTCAGAACCTTTTTTTCTTTATGAACTTGTGGCAGGGTGCACCGATCCTTTCTGGAATGTACGTGAAGGATCCCCCGCCTTCCAGTGTAGCAAGAAGGTAATGAAGTCCCCTTTTCTTTGTGTCCCCCCTGCCAGCCTTTCCCCTCTTCTCCGTTTCTTACGGTGAGACCTCGCCTTCTAAAAGTGAGGCCGCCTTAAGCTTCTTGTCCGTTGGTGGCGTGGTCACGCGTGTGCTCGGTTGCGAGTTTCCCAATGGCAGGCCTGGGCCCAGCGCTGGGCTCCTGAGTAATGCGTTCTTTTTTTCCCCCTTTTTTCGTTATCATTTCTTCTTTTCCCCCTCTCGATCTCTCGCACGAGAATCTTGCTCCATGGGAGAGAAAAGCTGTCTTCTCCCCGATATTTCCCTGCCCCTTTTTTTCATAAGGAGACGGACACCGCTCTTTTTTTTCCCCCTGAAGGTCTCTTCTCCTCTGTCGTTGGTGATTGTCTTGAGGCGAAAATGATCCTTTTTTTTGCATTTTCCCTTGTTTTTCAGGTGGATGGCGTGATTCATCCATCCCCCCCCCTTTAGTTTTCGGCTTCGAGTCGACCCTTCGCTGGGAATCTTTTTCCCTTTTGCTTTGTCCTATTTTTTGCGTCATGGTACTTCGATGGTGCGCTCTCCCCCTATAGTTCACGGGAGTTTTTTTTTATCCGTAAAGCACGCCCCCCGTAAGTACGGAAGTTGTTTCCTCCTTATGCTGAGTTTTTTCTTCGCTCACATTCTTCCTGGACTCGTTACAGTTTTTTCTACAAGACATGTCCCATGCACGTCGGGGAGTAGTTTTTTATCTCATGTTTCGCAACTACTGACGGTTAGAATTTGGTCGACTATTGGGCCCCCTTCAAAAAAATGGAACTTTTGACCCCTCCCCAATGCGTCGCCGAACTGCGACAATTTTTTCCGGTGACGCCCCTCCACGTAGACGCGATAGTCATTCTCAGATGGCGAGAGATTTCTTGACTCTTCTGTTCTCCCTTTAATCGAGGGCAAGCGATGCCCTTCTT
>Ga0179593_1507762_pt1 | contig 15134 bp, 12 predicted proteins | sample CZODoug2_1_08_16_FD_185931 | JGI IMG/M metagenome (GOLD analysis project Ga0179593, IMG submission 185931) | Vadose zone soil fungal communities from Angelo Coast Range Reserve, California, USA - CZODoug2_1_08_16fungal (PacBio error correction) | ecosystem: Environmental > Terrestrial > Soil >... | reverse complement strand
GTCTCGTCTGGGTTGTCCCGTTTTCCCCCGTGGTCGCTTTTGCGATTTCTTGACTTCCCACTTCTTCCCCACTCCCTCTGTAACAGTACCGATTATGATTGCCTTTGCTAGTGCTTGCCCCCGATCTTTGGTACCTCACTCCCCAGTGTTGTGGGCCTATCTTTTTTTCCAGTTCACGTTTGCTCTTTTCACCCGCTCTTTAACCTTTTACTCGTTATTGCTTTGATGTCCTTGGTTCCGCGGCCATTGGACATGTTCAACCCTTCGCTGACGTGCATTAGCAGGCGAGTTTGCTTACTGTTATCTTAATTGTTCAACTCTTAGATTCCTCCTCTGGTGCAGACCTTTGCTTTTAGGTAGCTTGGCACCTCCAGCCCCCCAAATGTTCCATTAGTGTACTTTTCCAGTGACCCACCGGCCTTATTTCCCGATCTTTACTTAATTGAGTAATCCCACCATCCCCTGAATAGTCTGTGGAAACAGCCCCTGTAATCTCCCACCCCCTATATATCTCCCGATATATCTTTCGGCATACCCTTTCTTACTAAGTTCCCTCCCGCCCCCAACCTGTGGCTTATAAAAAACAGTCAGTCCGCCTGCAGGTTATAGATACTTATTTTAATCATTTTTGCTCTTAATGCAGATACTGTTATTTCCCAAGTGGCGCCATAAAGATCCAGCACCTGTTGCCGGACTGTTTTGCTATATTTTGTTCCCTCTCCTCTCTATATCAACTGAACACTGTTTGTAAATGACTTTCTTTTGTCGTGTACCTTGTTATGTCCCGACAATATAAAACCGTACCGTTACCCTCCTCCAGTGTTGCCACCCCAATCTCGAGGCCTGTAGTCTTTCTCTTGCCTGAAAACCTCCCTTCATTATCCCCGCCGACGAAGGTTACAGTTCGTCTCCTGATACCTTGATGTGTGCCATTGGTGGCACTTTGTCACTTTCCCGACGCGGGCGTGCGGGTAGGTTATACCCAACTCGCGGGACTTTCCCACCGCAGACTTCTCCCCTTTCTTGTGTTTTACCCACAATTGTCAGTGCCGCGTCACGCCCCTGCAAACTCTTGTTGGCCGGAGTCTTTGCAGGCGTTATCCTACGTTTGTTTTAGGCTCCTGGGTTCACGAAGATTGTCCTGAGTTTGCCTCACCATTTGTTACAACCCAGCGGAGCTTTGCTTCCACCCTTAACATCCCCCTACCGTATCCCTGTGACCTACGCCCATCATCTTGTTCTGGTGACTGCCGTTTCCTTCGCTTTAGCCTGTAAGCAGACTTCCTGTCTCCTGCCGCCCGTTTACCTTCCATTTATGTACGGATGTCATTGGTATAGTGTAAGTTTGACCGTTCGTTAAGCGTATGATATAGGTTGCACCTTACTCCCGAATTTGTGGTTTTCCTTTTAGCCTCAAAGCTGCACCCCAGCTGTGTAGGGTACCGACTGTATTTATTAGATCATTCGTTTTCCCTCCTTAGGCTTTGGTGTACACGTTTGCCCTTCCGCGTCATCCCCTTTCTTCCCCCCTTCGTGATGAGAAGCACGTTTCTGTGTTACCGTGTCCTCCTAATCCGGATTGTACCGCTCCTTGTAACCCTCCCTTGGCCCTTAACCAGTTCCGTTTCTCGTTCTTAGGTTCAAACTGCGGGTAAGCTTCGCCCTGTTCTCCTAAATGAATTGGTGCCCCGGGTTTCCGCACCTACGCGCTTCTCCCAGCCATATTCCACCATCACAAATTAGTTACCTTTCTGCCTGCTCATGGTATCGAGCTGTCTCGAGTGGGGGCCCCCCGCCGGTATGAAAACTTTTTCGGCGGACCCCCTTGTCGCCCGGTTCTCTCCCTAATTGGACCCCCACCAGCGGCTTCGTTTGTATCTCTCCCTCACCCAATACCATCCGCTTTGCTGCCGAAGCCCGTCCCTCGGGCCCTTATCTGTGACGATATAGTCCTCTTCCCCCCATCTCTTTTTTTTTGGTCATGTTCTTAATACTCCTCCTCTTAACCCTTATGGTTTCCCCCTTGCCTGCCCCCCTTGCTCAACTGTGCACCGAAGGAACCACCTTTCGTGGCCGGTTCCTCCATTTCCTCGTGCTGTATCCTCGGTTTGGGTTTTAAGGCCCCGATGTTGGTTTCTTGATATGAGCGGCCCGTTCACCCATCGGGTTGCTCTCGCATGGTACTGTGAGTCCTTTTCCCCCCACGTTCCGCTACATCTTTGGTCCCCGCGGGCAAGGCACCTACGAAGTATAATTCCGTGCCACTTTCTTGTAGGCGGCACTCTTGCCTTCCTGTTCTTTGTTGTTTTAGCTACTCCGTCCTGTGTGTGCTCTGCTGCCTTTGCGGTCTGATCCCTTCCCCCCGGATGATGTTCTGGAGTGGAGCAGGATTCAAACAAAATAAAGGCTGGGATTATATGCGTCCCACACCCACGGTGTAAATCCTCCCGTGCGGTTTCCTCCTTTTTGTGGACTTAACCTCCTTTGCCCCTCTTTTCAATTAGCGTTATTCACTCGACGCGCTTTCCGTCTTGTTCCAGCCTGCACACGTAGATGGGTGTAACTGTTGTGATGCTCCTCCCTTGTTCCTCTCATGGGCCAATGCAACGCGTGTTTGGCCCTTGTTCCCCTAACTAGTTGCGTCACTTCTCCTTGGCGACGAACGGAGCAAAGTGTTCTTTTGGCGACGCTAGCGCGGCCCCTCCGTGAGCTCTGTAACTCCCTTGCGGTATTTGGCGACGACCCTTCTCCCTCTCTCCGCTTAGCGCATTTCCGGGTTCGTTGCAGGCCTACTTAGTGTTTTTCTCTTTTTTCCCGCTTAGCTGCGACAGTAGAATTTTTGCCCGTCTGATCCATTAGAGTCTTTTCGGCTGCCCGTAGTCGCTTCCCCTTCCTGGCAGGAGTCAGTAGATTTCTGGCAGGTTTACTCTTATAGCTGCGATCCCTCTTTAAAGCCTTCCTCTTTGGTGCGTTTTCTATTTCCGTTGAGATACTCCGGGTCCCCTTTTTTTTTCCCACTTTGATCGGCAGTTAGCCCCCGTGCATTCTTACCTCTTCGATCAGTTCCCTGCTGGCTCATGTACCGGCGCGCCGTACTCGATGTCATCCTCCGGCGCCGGGGGAGTTTTTCGAGAATCAGTCGGACGCCCTGGTGCTCTACTCTGGTCGGCATGCTGCACACCGGTCCCGTCCGCGTGCGTATGCCCTGGCTCTCCTCGACTTCTTCCGTGGGTTATCAATTTCTTACTTTTCTTTAGGTCTGATTTCATCCTGTCCCCCTCGACCAAACTCCCCCTGGTGTTTTCCTTCTCCTTGCCCCTTAGACCATAGCCTTACGAACCCCCTTTTGTCTGAGTGTTCCCGTGAACTGTGTTCCCTCTTTTCCCGGCCGGATTTCTGTGGCAGAGGGTTCCACTGTTCTTCCTTTCCTCACCCCCTTCTTCCAGTGCGATTTTTTCCACTTTTTCGGACCGACAAGCCATCCCGTAGCTTCCAGTCGTCCTGTTCCTCATCCCTTCCTTACTAGCACCTTTGTGACAATAAGGTTGTCTTTCTAGAACATGGTTTCCGGGCGTATTGTGAGCACCTGGCTTGGCATGCCTCCTTAGCTGAGTTAGAGCGTTCCCAACCTTTCTTTGTCTCTTCCCACATCGTTTTCCTGTTTCCCATTCCCCCTCCGGATGGCTCCCACACTGGTGTGACCCTCATTGGTAGATCTAACCGTCAATCCCCGGCCCCGTGAGCGTAAAGTGTTTACAACTACCCTCTTAGAATGCACCCCATATATATATGGCCTACTTCCTTTCTTCCCGACAGTATTTCCTATCTCGTCCGTGAGTCAGACACTGTCCCCCCAACCCCCACGCAGGAGCCCGTCTAAGAGTCACATCGCCTATACGTGAGTTATGATTGTAGCTCGACCCGCGCTGTGGACGTTACACTTTTTTCCCTTCGTCTGAGACGTCACCTGCACCTCAATGTGCCGGATCCTCCTGGGTTCCCCCCTTCCCCCCTTCTTCGCCTTTACAGCCGACCAAGAGACTCGTTTTGTCTATAGTTTCGCCCCTTCCCTGTGTCCAGTCCCATGCCTCCAAATTGATTTTTGGTATCTCTTTTGCCACTGCCGTCCATCGTTCCTGACTCAATGAAAACGATTTTGTAAATGATTTGCCTTCTTCCAAGTGTAGTACCTTTTTTATTCCCCTCCTGTATTTCGTTACTTACTGTACTCGGGACCCATGGATCATCTTACTCTACCGTTTGTGTGTGTACTTTAATTATGTATTTTCCATTCACTTTTTTCGTATCTTTTTTCTTAGCGGCACCCATCCAGATCCTTGTGTGAGAGTTCCCAATAGTTTTACTACAGCCCCGTCACTCTTCTGACAGCGATCCTTTATCTGTCTCTACATTTTAACTTTTCTCTAGCCCACACATCACAGTTAAGTCTCCCCCTTGAATTTAATTTTTCCCAATTCTCCCACCATCAAATTACCATTTTGTAGTAAAATTCTTTCACCCGGCATGTTCCAAAAAATAACTGTCATTTCATTTTTCCGCTTAAGCAAGCCTAGCCCGGTTGGGCAGGGCCCACGCTCCTTACTGCTATATTTATTTGGCCCGACTATTGGTTGAGTCGCCCCTAGACACGGGTTTTTTTTCTCAGTCACCCTCCTCCTCCGATTTTTTAGTCCTTTGGTTTATCTTTTGCATCAACGTAGCTTTGGACTTACACTGCTCTACTCTTCGTAAGTCTATCAGTAACCCCCACCGTTATTTGTCGTTATGACTATTCTCCACCGTACCCGTGGTCCCCCCGGTGTTGATCACGTTTTCCCTTTTCCCTTGTGAATTCCCTTGTTCCCTACTCTTTGACTCATCACGGTCTGGCCCCCTGGACTTTCGAAATCCCGTTTTTTGCCGGATTTTGGAAATAAATATTATAAGGCCTGTTTTCATTCCGACGTTGGCGTAGTCCAACCTTTTTTTTTTTTAAGTATGCCCTTTGTACCCTACTTCCCCTATCCTGCCCTGATTTCCCTCGAGTTTAATTTCATGTCCAACATAATTCACCCTCTCCTACCTTGGGTGTTGTGCTGACTCTCACCACATGTTTCATGTATGATTTGACCACCCCCGCAACATCACCGCGAGATCCCGTTAATATGACAGCCCCAAGGAAGTTATTTTCCTCTTCTATCCTTTTCCTAAAGGTTATAGCCACATCAATGTTCCCACTTTATACCTTGTTTGCGGACGTTAATTTTACTCATTTTTTTTTATACCCTAATTGAACTGTCGCTCTTTTCCCCGTCGTCCAACGAGTGCCCATATCCCTCTCTTATCGGTGTCTCCGAATATCACTGTGTGAACCCTCATTTTAGGACCCTATTCGGTTTCCACAACTTTCTGCTTTTCCTGGGTACGTTATCTATCGCTTTTCAAATTTCCTCTCTTAGCTCAGTCGCTATCCGTATCTTGGTGCTCATACCCCCATATCTTTAATTCCTTTGGGTTTCCACCCTGGCCTCGTTCCCCGAGTTCCCCGTTTCTAAAACTTGTCTGTGGCTATGGTTTTTCCGGAGGTGATGCCTACGCACCCCCGCTTGGCGTCAGCTATCGCCCCCCTGCCCGCAACAACGGGATTTCCCAATCAGTCCGTGCTTTTCTCGTTTTTTTTTTTTGACAACGTGGTTTTAGTTTCGTTACATTGTTAATTGCTTGCTGTCCAAGGACGTTATTCCAGAAGTAACGGTTCGCCTTTTCACTTTTGACTCACATAGGCGCTGACCCCGCGGAATACTTCAACTATTCGTAACTGGCGGGTTACGGATTCATTTTATTTTGCCTTATTATTTCCAATATTTCCGGGACAGTTCCTCCCCCTTTGTCACAGCCTGTGCCCTTTCTGTTTACCCTCCTCAGTCCGATTCAATTTTCAGGGCCTGGTATTTTCCTTCATAGCAGATCTCCTATCTCGAATTGGTTGTGTTACGCTGAATCCCGGACGATCCGCCCTACTTTCTAAAGTGACTGCGGTAGCACTCATCCCGTTTAGTGTTTTTTTCATGTGCCGAGTGCTCACCACCACCCCGCCCCTCTATTTTTTTGTAGTACCAGTACTTGTCCGGTACATCCCCTTAAGAACGGAGCTCTGTACTGGCTATAACCCTCCAGGTGCGGCTCCAGTCTGTTCCGCTCCTAGGGGTACACCGTGTTGTAGCCCCTCTCATGTTTCCCACTTCGCGGCCCCGTTTGTCCCCCGCACACTTTTTATTGGGTCCCTTCCCCCCCCTTCCATCCACATGCAGGCGACCTTTTTTTGCCTGGTTACCTCTGCTCTCCTATTTTGGGCCAACGCAGGAGTCCGCTTTTGGGTGGCACCTGGACTCTTCTTGCCGTTGTGCACCCTGCCCGTTTGTCGATTCGTTCAAGGTGTACCTTTGCTTTGCCCCCCTCCGTCTGATTTTTACTATTACGCGGTGACTTGCCCAATACCCCCTCTTCGCCGGTGCGTCGTGGCCTCAAGACGAAGTTATGCATCCCCATCGCTTCGGTCACTGCTTTCCTGTTTTGAACGCGTAGACACAATTTTCTGCACGCCAGCCGTCTCTGAGACCTCCTTCTTCTCTCGTTTGTTCCCGAGCGGCCTCTGCTCCGTTGCCTTGTCCCCCTCCCGTTTGTGTCCATGGTTGCCTCACGGCCGGCTATCATGGGAAAGAACAACACTTTGTTCTCCGGCCCACCAAATTGCCTTTTTGGGCAGACACTGTGCTGTGGCTACACCTCCGTCATAGGTATTTGCGCCGCCCTTTAGCCTTGTTTTTTTTCTCCGCTTTTAGCTGGCCGGAGTTAGCATGGACGCCGGCTACTATTATGTCCCCATTCAGCAGGGGTGTTCTCCTGTTCTAGGGTGCGGCTTTCCCCAACGAGGTCATATACGGTGACGTCTTTCTCGGGATTGGGATCCTTCCTAGATTTCCCAGGAATTTCACGAGGATGGTTGTCGGTTAAATTTTAATAATCCTCAAAGGTTGTTGTTGAGAGAGAGTCAGCCGACCCCACATCAAGGATGGTTCTTTTTGCCCCCCCCCCCACGAGAGATGCCCTCTTCCCAGCAGGCACCTAACCCCTACTTTGAGGCTAACCTTTCGTCTTTCCTTTGCACGCCGGCTGTAGCGGTGGGACGGACCAGGCACACCCGTACCATTTTTGTTCGCACAGGTCCGGACGACACCCAGCCCCTTTCCCTCTTTTTTCCTCAGCCCCACGGTGTTTCGCGGAGGCACCAGAACGGTCCTTCGTGTCCCTTTACTGCCTGCATGGGAGTTCAATTGGGGTGTGGTGTCTTTTTTTGGGGGGGTTTTGTTTTGGGTGTTTGGTTTTTTGGGGGGTTTGGGGGTGTGTGGTTGGGGGGGGGTGGGTTGTGGAGGGGGGTTGTTGGGCGGGGGTGGGGGTGGGTGGTGGCGGGACTTTGTGTCGTGGGGGGGTGTTGTTTTTGTTGTGGTTTTGGGTTTTTGGGGGTGGGGGGTGTTTTCTGGTTATTATCTAACTTTTTACTTTCCGGTTGGTGTTTCAGCGAGCCGTATTAATGTTTCTGGCCTCTAGTCACCTCTCCTGTTTTCGCAGTAGGCGCCACCAGTTCCCTTCTCTGTTCCACAACTTCCCCAGGTGGAAACCGTCGCTCGTACGTTTTCCCAATTGGGTTCCAGGCTGTGACCCCTGGGGGCAGTTACCGGAGACTTTGTAGAAGAGTACGCTCTCTTACGTTCCCCCCCTTTTGGAGAGGGTGTTATCAGCCTACATTTTCTGGACCGGCTGGTTCGTTTTACCGTTATTTAGACTCCTTGTCTCTCCTAATCACACTCTTACCGCTTTTCAGGTTCTACATGATTTACCCTGAAATTCCGCCCAAACCCTTTGTTTGTTTTACATCGACGTAATCTTTCGAACTACCGGTGTCCCCGCCATGGTCGTAGTTTCCTTTCCGAGTGATCGTGCCGGACTCACCTCCACCCCATGTTGCGAATTCGCGAAGACTAGCGAGTTCCCCTGAAGTTCCTTTTTTTTCTCTGTGCTAGTTATGGTTACCCGAACGTTTTATGTACATTATCCATGGCACCCCCCTGACGCCAGTGAGCACTGAGTTCTGTTATGGTCACTATATCTTCTATTGTTCGACCCCCTTTTCCTCGCTCTGACCTGTGAGTCCCCTACGTAATGGCTGTAATCGACGTAATTTTTCTCCCGCCGGCTACTGTGCGTTAACAGTCGAGACATAACGTTCCCCCGACCTACAAAGCTACTTTGAGTCCACGGTGTGAATTGCCTGCCCCCCCCCCCCCCAACCCCCCCCCCCACCCCCCCTTAGTTCAGTTCCATACTTCAACAAAACCCCCCAGCACCCAAGTTTAATACTCCTTGCGCGGGGTTTTTCGAACCACCCCCCCCCCCCCCATGACGTTCATCTAGACTCTTGGTTTCCCCACTGCAACTCCTGGCCTCTTCTTATTTTTAATGATAGTAGATTATCGACCAGAGAACGGTTGTTTTCTCACTTATCTTTAGATATTTCCAGGTCCAAGCGATACATTATCTTGCACTGCAATCCACAGGTTCCTTCTGATGACAACTTCTTCCCTCCCTTTTTCCACTTTCGTTCACCTGTGTGTTAGTTTCTAGTAATGTAGGCACTTCTGGAGTACACATGGTCTCAGAGGACGGTCTCCGGGCGTGTAGTGACAAGTCTTTGGTTTCGCATTCCTTTTTGAAAAATTTGCTGGCCCGTATTGTTATATTGGAAATTTAATTTATCACCTTCCCAGATCGTTCCCAATTGTTGAACTTGAGTCCAACCTTATACTGCCCCCATCCTGTCCTTTAGTACTTTGACGTTCCCCTCTATCACAAACTCTCCCCCAAATTACTGAGTAAACATTATTGACCATAATGGTACTTGTCCACTCATCACCCTTTTCTATGCTGTCCTGTTGGTCAGTTTTAAGTTTCCTCATGTCTACAGTTGTGGTGTCATTACGTAGATAAGGTCTGTCAAGCGTTTTCGCTGACCCTCTGTTGCTCTCTCGGTGCCTCATCCGGTTTGGTTTTTAGAGCCCGTGTCTCTTGTTCAACGTCGCCGCATATTCATCTTACTGTCCCTGCCCCCCTTTCTCTCCCTGTGATCTTACCCGCCAGCCTATCATTCGTTTAAGGTCCCCTTGAATTTTACTCACGTTATTTCCTTTTGTGTGTTACTGATTGCTTTTTCAACTGATGAAGACTTCCTTGTCCCCAGTTATTGATGCGTTACGTCCATGGGCCTGATATAGCGTGCCAGGAGGTCCCCTTTGAATTCCTTTTAAATTCCCCTCCTGACTCAACTTTTGTTTACTACGACAAGTGCCTTCGACAATTAATACTTACCCAAGCCCTCTCCCATAAAGATCCCATTCGGTTACATCTAGTCCCCAAGTCTTAGAATTTAAACAAGTTTACGCCCTTGAACTACTTTGAATTTCCTTTCATAATACGACCTATGTTCTTCAGTGTCTGAACAGAGATTTCCCCCCTATTTTAGCTTATTGACATGCCTGAAAGATCTCCCGCCTTAGCACCTCTTGTTCTGCTTTCCCATCATGATTAAAATAATGGCAAAGTACTTTCCTGGGGAACCCGAGGCTGTTTTCTCGGGAGCCACTACCACGGCTCTCACGTGTCGATGGTTTCTCAATTTGGTTGCAGGATGGATGCCCTACGTGGCGTAAGTAGATGCTCCACACACGGGACCCATACTTTCCTTTTTTTGTTCGAAATGTCGGTAGATTTTAGCCACATTGCCGGCTTTCCCTGAAGTTATCTAGATTCCCTCCATCGTAAGTTTGACTCACCTTGCGTACTAGTCGGATTCCATAATTACCGTCTTTAACTATAACTCATGGGGTTTCCTGTTTCCTCCTTTCCTTAAAAGCCCGTTGCCCCTGCCATTAAGTCTGAACTTTTCTGGATGCTTCCCGACCTTATTTTTTAATGCTTAGTCTAAACCTATATTCGCACGAAGGTTTTTCTGTCCCGGACTTCCTGTCAATCTTCACGCGGTGAGCATTTAATTCCACGGGTCCGCCAGGACTGGTTGTTTCTGCGTCGCAGAAACCACTTTGGCGGCCGTCGAAATATTATAGTTCGTTCCAATGGGGTTCAAGTTGATTATACACGCCTTTCCTAGCCCGTCCCTCAGTTTTTTGACTGTTCGCAGGACTACACTGTATTCCCACTTCCCCCCACTGCCCCCCCAATGTGTGGCAGATCTACGCCCCCTCGCCCCCCCACTGATCGGTCCCTTTTCAGTCTGTCTCGAAGCTGTCTCGTGGCGTGCCCCGTTGACTCCCCCTGTGTTACGCTTGGGTTAGCCGACGTGCGCCCCAGGCCTTTCGTCGATCGCAGCTAGTAGTTTTTGCCTACTGCCTCATTACACTTCGACTCGTCCCCGTAGACTTCTCGTCGCTTTCTTTGACTATTTGATGCTCCTACCCTCGCGCTCTATATGAAGATTTTCCCTTGAATTCGCTGAGTACCTTCCTCCTCAGGTCGTTAACCCCTTTCGTGGGTTGCATCCGCGATCTCCCCCCCGGGGTCGGTGCATCCTGATTTTGACCGCTGGGTTTGGGAGGCTTCCCCCACCTGCGTTGCGATCAGGGAATGTGTTTCACGGTTTCCCCTTTTCCCCCCGTCTTTGACCTAAATATAGTATACGTTTACGTCCCACCCTTTTGTATGGCCCTTCCCCTCGTGTTCGGGGTGGGGAGCTGTCCTCCCCCTCCTGTTTGTGCGAGCGCTATATCTCTCTATTCTGTAGTGGTTTTTGTGCTTTCGCGCCATCGCACACACTCCTTCCTGCGTCGGGTGAGCCACACCCCTTCCTGCGTGGCCGGCCTACCTTGCCTTCTATACCTTTAGCGGTTCATGCCACGTTGTTTTGTTTCTCTCTGGGATTTTTTCTTTCCCTGACCGGCTCAGGGATTCACTTTTGTTTTATTCTTGTACTGGTCCGCTCTCGTGTTCACCTTGGTATTATCGTTGTGTCTTCTTCTTTGCTGTTGCCCGTTGGGTCGTGTGTTTTGGTGGTGGTATTGGCCCATTTTTCCACTTCCCGCTGAGAACCGTCGACTTGGGTATTCATTATTTCGTGGGGCCGGTTTCTTCCGCCTTATTTGCCGGACGGCGTGTACGTCACGCGTCCGGTGGTCAGCTATGCCTGACTTCGTCCTTGCCTGACGGCGTGCGTTGCACCTGCCTGGTTTTTGGCCGAGTCCCGGCTTATTTCGCTAATGGCCGGTCCGATAGTGAGTTCGTGTTTCAGCGCCCTCCCCCCAGTATCTTTATAGTTCGATCGACTTTAACGGGCCCTGGCGCGGCGGGTTGCCCTCGACGTCCGGCTCGTTTTAGTGGCGAGAAGTTTTCAGTTTGAGTCCGCTCACCGTTGTCCTATTTGTCCTACGACACCATACCACGCGGTCCTTACACCCTCCCGCCCATACGCTCTTGAGCCCACTTGGAGTCACTCATTCATGGTTGTGTATGGCCGGTGTTGTAATCGTGCCCCGTTGGCGGCCACCAAAGGGAGGTTTGTAGCCACGCCTCGGGCTGAGGATTCATTAGCCATGCGTGTCGCCTGTATCTCATCGGGTCCCCTTCAGAGGAGTGCATCATTTGATCTTGCCTGTGATCTTTTAGTCCGCCGTCCGAATTTGTAACAAGTCCTGTACCTTGTCCCCTAGCGAAGCCATTTTTATTCGGTTCTATAGGTTTGCACTTCGTTGGTGCACCCCTCGGACGTGAACCCGATGGACAATTCCGGGGTGATCTATTTTCCCACGCACCCAATTAGATCGTAATACGTGTCTTTTTTTTTTTTTTTTTTTTTTTTTTTTTCGGGCGGTACAAATACGCTTTCGGTTCGTCAGAGTCCGCCCTGAGTTCAGATCGCCTCGCTTTCGGTGTTGTTCCGATGGGTGCGTTTGAGGGCGGTGCTACCACTAAGACACCCCCCCTTTTTGCGATATGTGTTCTATGCTAACACTTGTCAATCATCACCTCCCTCTCGCTTATTCTGTGTTATATTAGCATTGCTTGGATCACACTCTCCGCTGACCACACAGAGGGACCCCATTGTCACGTGACCGCCGTATAGAACCGCTTTTGCGGTGAAAACTCCGCTTCGCGTGGTTGAATCACACGATGAGTGCCACGGTGTGTATTTGTAGCCCATATTTGTGTCTCGCTCGCTTCCTGACGATCACGCATAGGTATGGGGTGTCCCGTGCCCATCGCACTCTGTCCCAGTCCTCCTGGTTGGCACTCCAGCTCTTCTTTGATGTCGTTAGCAAATACGGGGGCCCGTCTTAAACTTTTATTGTACGGACGGTTACACAGCTCTGATTGCAGAGCCAATTTTCCAGAGTCCTTGGACCGTTCTCAGTCCCCCATTTTTTCTGTTCACACTATTTCGACCGTATTGAACTGCTACCGGACCCTTCTGTACCCTGTCCGGCCCCCCTTGTCCTCGTTGGCTCCCCTTGTGGCCGTACCCGAGTGAGAGCTATCGCACAGGCCGGAACGCGATGATTTACTTTCCCTGTGACAGTTTACCATCGCCGGTGGTTCCCGGTTACCCTCCCGCCCCCGACCACTCCGCACTCTTTGCCTCGCGCCTTGTGGATTGCCGACCCCGAGATTGGACCGGGTTAGCATCGCGTATCGCCACTTTTGGTGGTAATCGACACGGCCCGAGAGCCCTTCTTCTAGTTTTGCGTATAAGTTTCCATTGTTGTTTCGCCATTTCCGAGTGTGTCCAGCGCACAACCCGCCATTGGACTTTTACTACCTTGATCTTTAGACTCCGTCACCTTCAATCTGGTGCTCCACTATAAAATCCCCCTTAAACTCTTTCGCTTTCAATGAATATACTGAAACAGTTGCCGGCTTTTTTCCCCTGACCCACATACCCGATACCTTATTTCCACCATGTCCCGCTCACTCCTTGTTTTTGTTGCAGTTCGTGCACCACTTGTGTGTGCGGCTGCATTGTTACCCCTCACTCTCTTACTCAAGTCTTATTTCCCTATATCTCGGCCAGCCACCCGCCTTTGGTGACCTGACCAAGTGTCCCTGCGCAAGTCAGTATTTGTTGTGACGGTTCCATCCGTTGGATTTTAGTTAATATCCAGCCCCTAGTCGTGTCCTTATATCATTCCTTGCACTGTTTTAAACGAAACCCTTTAAAAATTAAAGTGATCCCCGCCTCAGACCCGGGCCTTCTCAGGTCTTCTCGAATCCCCCTAATCCGCCCAAACCAAACATCTTAAATTCGTGAGTATAAAGTAAACCTCTTTCCTTCAACCCAAAATAATTCTTTGTCCGGTTTGTAGCTCCTGTCCCGACTACTTCCTACAGGATGTGCAACCCCAGTCGGATCACTTGTCTCCTGGGCGTTTGCTGTCCCATCCGCTCACCGCGTCACTCCTTGTACAAGCTTTCACTCTCTTTTCCTCATCCCCGGTGTTTGTTTTGTACCCTGTTCTAGGGCCACTCTTTTCACAGCTACTCCATCTCCAATAATTTACCCCCTCTTTGTATGCATTCCTTGCACCCCCGTGTTCGTCATCAGCCAGTACGCTCATTTTTCATCCTTTCGTTTGTGCACATGTCCAGTAGTTTTCTACCCAATAATTTAAGGAACGGTAGTTTATATGTTTTCCCGTGGTTATTATAGACTTGGCCTTTCTTTGAACATCCTACTCCGCGTTAGCCTCATTATAAGAGTTGGTCTGTTTTTGCCTCCACGTCTCAGCCGTGTAACTCAGTGCTGTAAACATGTTATCATGTCTGCTACTGACTTTGACATATTAAAGTTTAGACATTGAACGCTTGCGTCCTCTATGACATACTTATGGCCAATGCTTCTAGCACCAAAGGAATTACTCCACTTTAAAATCCCTACTCGCTGATGCCTTTTTCGTAGATTGTTTTCCTTGTACTAGTTACTTTTTTTGGTTTTCCCACTAGTGTCCTCAAACGCGATTAGTGTTTGTCACACTGCCATGCGGACACGAAATTTTGGAAATAACTTTCGCCACCCCCTTTTCCATTATGACACATGACTGTTTGCTTCCCTCGCGTGTCTGAATTTTTTCCCGTTTGGATATCCGGTTCCGGTTTTTCGTTCTTGCTATCCTTTGTACCCAGATTCCCCTTTAGCCTTTTTCTTTTCGCATGTACACCATACCATGTATGAAGTTATCTTGCCACCCGTACTGCTTGTCCCGTGGTCCCCATCCTCAGGTAGCGAGGGCCTACATCACGCCGCGCCAATACGTTTCAGATGTCGCTAAACGTAGTGTTGCTGTTTGTTGACGGTAACAGGCGCCCTTATCATGGGGTACCCCGGCCCTCTTCCAGGCAGTGCATCCAGCGAGCTTTATTTTTGTTGCCGCCAATCCTCGTATTTCTGTTTTTCCGTCCTCTGTCGCCCGTTCGACTCCTTCGACCCTTGCGGCTGGTGACCGTTTTTTTCCTTACGACGATGACGCAGGATGATCCTTGTCAGTTGCTACCCCTCCCGTCAGTCGGTGACCGGTGAATTGCGCTGTGAGAACACACCGTCATGATTTATCCCCCCCGCACTATTCTCATTTTGCCCTCAGTGTTCCGCCACCAGTTAGTGCCCAACACCGACTTAACCTGTATGCTAAATTTAGTACACGTAAGGATTACGTCGGAGGCGCCATGCGTATTTTACAATATGGTTTTAGTTCTCCCGCCCTTATCCCCCGCCTTGCTTGGTTGTCTTCGATCCCCGGCCGCCAGTTCTTCTTTTTCCGCGCACAGTTGCCCTTGACACCGTCCTTCCACGGCTTGTAGCGACTTTACGTTCATGGGCCCGACCCCAGGATTTTGATCTGGTTCCCGTCGCTTACTCTCGTTTCCTAATCTCGTAAATCATACTTTTAGCGAGGTTAAAGTATAGTGAGGAACCCCTCGCAGGGTACGCCCTTACCTTCACTAATGTTTTTCGATACTTTCCCATGTGACGTTTTTAGCCCCATAGATACGTGCTGCTGTCAGATATCCTTTTTGGG
>Ga0179593_1501249_pt1 | contig 15134 bp, 15 predicted proteins | sample CZODoug2_1_08_16_FD_185931 | JGI IMG/M metagenome (GOLD analysis project Ga0179593, IMG submission 185931) | Vadose zone soil fungal communities from Angelo Coast Range Reserve, California, USA - CZODoug2_1_08_16fungal (PacBio error correction) | ecosystem: Environmental > Terrestrial > Soil >... | reverse complement strand
TGCTTGGTCCAACATCGATGCAGGATGGAAATGTTTCTTAATGGAGTGATGTTGTCTTTGAAAAAAAACCGTGCGATCCTGTTGTGGTCACAGAGTTAAGACAATCTCTTCGGGTCCTCGCCGGCCCCTCCAAGAGTAATTTGAACTCACTTCTTGTCTCGCATAAGTGCCCCCCTTGACCCTTTAACCTCCAGACCCCCCCCTCCCAAGGGTTCTTTGCCCCTCTTCCGTGAATTTTCATGCGATTTCTTTTAAGATGAGCGATTGTTTGATTATGCCTTCCATCCTTTTGAGCAAATACCAAGATTTCAAAACTCAAAAGTCTCTCGCGACGCGCCCGGGTTCGCCAAAGTACCTTAATCTCCAGTAGTCAGAAGCTGATGAACGCTTTTCCTGGTTTACGCGGTACTTTAGGGAAGATTTCCCTTGCCTGAGCATTACTTCTCCAGCGGAGTCCCGATCCTCTGAAGCCAGGAGATCACCTAGGCATCAAGATCTTTCTCCCTTAGTGCTCTTTTCCCATCACTGATTTAGTTGTCCCTTCTGGCCTTAGCTTGATGGAACTTTTTTCCTGGAGCGAGGCATGACTCACGGATCAAGCTTTCTTTTCCCCGTTATAGAGCTTTCGAGTATCTCGGTTGTTGGTTCACCTGTGTCCCTAAGGCAACCTCCCTCTGCAAGGGGTGCCGTTGGTCAACTCGTTCTACTCCGTACACCCACCAAGCATCCCCTACCTTGGCAGTGTAGTCCTGTACTTCCCCCCCCCAATGGGTCCGAGTTCTTTTTCCGCAAGACCCTCCCCCTTTCACTCTCTGAAAACGGGATCGACCCTCCACTTGGTGTCATCTTCCATCTTTTTTAATGCGATATCGTGTTTACTCGCCGCCGGGTCATTTCTCATAAGGACTAGCGGCTGCTTCTAAATTTCCCTCATATTTCGGTCGTATCCACCCAAGAGAGATTTCCTTCCAGAAACCCTTTCCCCTGTGACCGTTTCTGCTTCCCCCCTTGTTGTAACTGTCTTTTTGAGGTGCCGTGGTTAGTGACTTTTTTTATTTGAGCGAACTGGTATTTTCAGTGGAAGATTCTAGGCCCAGCTATCCTTGTTTTCCCACCATAGGCTCCCCGGATGTAACCAATTTTCAATTTCTCTCTTCCCCTTTTTAGAACACGGTAGAACCCTAATTGTCGACAAATGTTGCTTCCTCTCTGACCACCCCCCCCCCCCCCCCGCGGTCATAATGTCAGTGCGCCCTTTCCCCCCACATTTTTCACACGATGTAACCCATCAACTTTTTTACCCCCCCTGAATCCTCTTCGAACATGTCTGAACATACGAATTTCCTCCTCTTTTTGCTCGACCAACTTGACGGTTTTTTATGCTTTCTTTGAGTGTCACAAGTTAGCCTCCCGATATTTCCTGTAGAACCCTTCGGATCTGGACCTCCGGCGCTTACTTCGCTTGGAAGAGTGCGGTTCTTTTCTAATCCAAAAGCCTTGGACTCAGAAGTCCTTTAGATATGTCCTCTTTCTCTATAATTTAGCGAGGGTCCTTCTCCTCTGCTGTACGAAAGCTTCTTCAGATCTGCGGATAGCGTATGGAAATATTTTTTTTTTCTTTTCTCCTCCGGTGCTTACATTTCGTAGGGTACGAACCCAGCTTTCTTCCAATGACTTGATCGAGGGTCTTTGCCTTTTCGTGCATAACCTGTTCTGAGTCTTCTCCTTTTCCGATAGTCGTTAGTTCGGTCTTTTGTTCTTTACGCCACAAAGAGGGCGGAGAAGGGATCCCTTGCTCGTAGTATCGGCTTCCTCCCTGAAGAGGAGCATTCTTCACAGCAGCGCGTGTCCCTCAATTTCCTCTTCCTTTTTTAAGTCCTCGTTGTTCCAGAGGCCCAGTCCCCTGACCCTTTCACGGATATTTATTCCCCCGCTTCCGGCCCTCTCTCGTGTTCTGCAGAAAGAGCTTCCCCTTGGCACCTTTTCCTATCCCTTCCCAAATTTTCTTTTTTGGAGTTCATCTAGAATGCCGGAGAACTCGGAGTTTTGCGTTCAAGGCCATGAATCTATCCCTCCCCCTCTTTTTTGTTTTCGTAGAGAGGCAGGAGCCGTAAGTTCTTTGATCATCTTTAACGCTGAAATCCGACGTTTTCTCCATTTTTTTGCGATTTCTTTTTTCCGCTAGGCCTTCGTCCCTGATTTCTCTAGCCTTTGCCTTACGGACAGGTTGAATACATTTTCCTATTTCTGTGACGCAAACGTCTTGTTCCCCGTTACTATCGAACGGATGTTCGTTTTCCTAACCCTCGTCAATGCTTGTCAGCTTTTTGTCTCCCCCGCGGACGTGCAGTAGAGTCGTCCCCCTTTCACCTGAAGAGAACGATGAACGACGTGATTCCCCTTCTGCATCAGACCCCTCCCTCTTTTTTTTCTGCAAAGCAAACGAGTCTCCTTCGACGACGGTAGGTTGATGAAGAAGGTTTTTGTCTTTTTAGTCCTCACTCTCTGGCAATAATCGTCCTTCTCTTTCCCGGGCTTATTGGTGAACGGATGCTCGTTGAGTGGCCCTTTCCTCCCCTTCCTTCGGCTTGAAACTGTCTTGTTAGACCCGTGTCAGATCTGTCGACCTGTTTCTTCCGGACCCTCCAGACCCGCGGTCTCCTCACGAACCTGTCCCTCCCTCCTCGGTGGAGGGGGGTCCGAGCGAATGTGTCATTTGCGCCTCCTTCCTACCACGCCGGTCGCTTGCCACTTGCAGGCTCTCCGGTTTTTATGCTGTCTTTATGTAGTTAGGTTATGGTTTTTACTTTCTTTGACAACTTTTCCGGCAAAGGGTTGTCGCTTACTCCCGTTCCTATCGAGGTGAGGGCTCCTTTTTTTCCCCCGGTTGAAACCTGTCCCATCTCTGCGGTTTGCTTTCTTCTTAGTCCATTTTCTTTGCTTGTAATTTCTTGACAAGGTGATTTAAGCAGTCTCTTTGAAACCTATATGGTCGAAATCTTTGATTTTTTTTTTTAACCTACCCACCTCTCACCCATTGACCAGTGGTTCCATCTTTTCTTGATTCAAGGAGTCTGGCCCTTGCTTTCCTTCTATTGTCAATTTACATGCGCAACGCACTTTCCCTTACAAACCCCCCGGCCGCCTCATATACCTGCCTTTCATTTTTGGAGCATGTAGCACGTTTTACCCTTTTCCTCCGCGTTGTTTTTCGCTCTCCTCTCTATTTAGCAGCATCCCCCTAACTTCTCTTCACGGTCCTTCCATCTCGATTCACGCTCGCTGGAATGATTATGAGCACATGAATCGGCTCGGATCCCGTTTAAGGTGTTACAATTTTCGCCGCTGTTGGGAGCTACGCTTTCGGATCCTCCCTTAACAGGTAGCGACCTTTCTTTTTTTTTGCTTGGTTATTTGTACTTCAATCTCCAAGGCCATTCTTTTTTCAATCAGGGCTGTAAAAGATAGTACAACTCCTACCCTCCTGCTTCTTTAGTCGTCGTTTGTATCATCTCCGGCTTGGTCTGTTTCCCCAAGCATCTTTCCATTAAACTCTCCTCCTCTAAAGTTATCTTCTTTTTTTTCCTCCGAAAAGAAATCTTTTCCCGGGTCCTGCCCTTACTTATTCTCATAGTAGTGTTTCTTTGATCAGCGTTCAGTCTCCAGTTTTTTCCCTTACCCTTTAATATTGCTATGATTTTTTCTCGTTACATTAAAAACAGTAGATGGTCTTTTTCTGCTTCTACTCTGTTCGAATTTTTTTCTTCTCGATCTCTCTATGGTGACTTCCGGATGTTTCCTTTTAGTGCTCCATTGAATGTATCTACCCGCCCTTTCCTCCTTGTACACACGGTTACTCTCATGTTCTTGCTCAATTCCTGTCACCCCACTCCCTTTTTTCTTTCTTCGGGGACCGACTTTCTTATTTGATGAGACCCTTAAGTACTAGGAGTTTTTGCGGGCTTTTTTTACCTCAGGGAGATGTTCTTCTTTTTCCCTTTTTTTAACAGAGCGTTCAGTCTTAAAGTCCCCATCTCATCATCCTAATCCATCTCCCCGATCGAGTCTCCAGAGATCGCTAGCCCCTCCCTGGCCGACGGCCTGACTGCCCCCCCCCTTTCCTGTTGACTTCGTAGTTCCATATCTTACTTAGTCTTCTTCTGAACCCGCGCCGGCCTTCCGTATTTCTCTATAGCGTCGCGAGCGATTTGTTGATTGATGCTGGAAATGGATTTTCGAGTCGCGACCCCCCCCCCCAACGTCTGATCTGCACGCTTTCCGCTCCGCCTCAAATATAAGGTCGCCGTTTCACATCTCCACCTCAGCTCCGTTTAATTTCCCCATTCGCTCACAGAAGCCCCAAATTGTGTAATCCTCTCCAGACCCCCCCATCAAAGGGAGTTGTGATGCTTTTTCTCTATGGTACGAGTTGCAAGTGACATTTGGATTCCAATCTAGAACTCCAATCGCTCAACAGCATCGCTTTTCGATCCTAAAAGTGACTTTCGATTCTTGTAGAGAGCTTGGCCCCTTTTCCGGTTCGGAGAAGTAGTTTAATTTGCCATTCTCTAAGGGGACTAATTTAAGCCGTCTAGGACGCACGATGACTTACCTTTGTCCTAGCGATTATGCCCCCCATTTCATGCTGCTCCTTTGTCGCTGAGGCCAAAGCCAGCTTTTTGAAGCTTCTCCTTGCGGAGCTTGTTTTCCTCCTTTTTCCTGTATCTTCCGGAACTTAGACTGGACTCTTAGAAAGAAAAGCGCGTTTTTTCAACCAGACCCCGTCCTCGCATGGTAATTTTTTTTCGATAAGTTGGTAAGCACCCTTTAAGGCTTTTTCCACACGATAGATGCCACAGGTGTGGTAGACCATTTTTTCGTAACGCCCAACATCCACATCCCAGCAGGGTGTCAGTCCTTTTTCGGTCGATGATACCTACATTGGTCTGAAGTAGCCCTAAAATTGTCAAGATACATGACACCCTCTTTACCTCTTTCCTGGTGCAATAAGGATCATTCCCTTTTTTTTTCACTGCTATGCCGTTTCTTCCTCACTAATTTCCGTTTCTTCCCGATCTAGGCCATATTAGTTCTTTTGCTCCTTGTGGTCCCCCCCCCCCTCTGTCGATCGAAAATGTAACGTTTCAAGCGACCCCAACGTGCAGGGTACTCTTTCTTAGGAGCCGTGGTTCGTTACTGCTGTCTTGTAGTTTTTTTTCGCAGACTAGTAAAAGTTGCAGTGTTAGACATGGCAGCCCCTTTTTCCTCCCCGATTGCCACCAGGTATGACCATTTTTCCTTTCTTGTTTTCCCGACACCGGTAGCACAGAATTCCATATCGTTATTGTCGATGACGTCTGATCACTTCGAATTCCCCTTGTCCCCTTTGATTAGCCAACCACCTTTCCAGCTCGTGAGAAAAAAATTGCACCAATTCTTGGAATACTCTTTTTTACCGAACTCTCCGGCTCCTTTGATGCAAATAGATATCTTGAACCCCAGTGAATTCGAGTTCAACACCTTGAAGGTTGTCTTGGTTCCTCTCCTCAGTTATTTGTACCCACATTCTCCTCCTTACCCTGAGGTTAGAATTTTTGTAGCCACCCACAGATCCTGGTCGGAGGACTTTTTTGTGTTTCGGGATTCCTTATCCTTTAGTTTAAAGCTCCTACACGGTCAAGTACCCTCCGCTCTGCCTCGCTAACCCCTTTTTCTTTTGGGATGTAAAAGGGAATTTGCCAGCTACTCTGTCCAGTGATATGCGTGGTCCGTTCCTTTCGATTTTTCCCCTTGGTTTCCCCTCGACTCTCCGCGTGGCTTCTTATGTATGAACCCCCTCATCTATTTACGACTAAGCCTTGGAGGAAGGACGGTTTTCACCGGTCTGTTTCTTCCACTTCTGTCTTCGGTCGGCCCCCTTTCCAGCGGTCGCTTCTAGAGGCGACGCCTGAGTATGATCAACTTACGTTCGGCTCCCCTTTTCGATCTGTGGTTTCGGAGGCTTGGGCACTATGCGATCGCCGGCAGCTTTTTTTGCTAGCACTCCTTGATAGTTGAATATCTTTCCGATGGATAAACGCGCCAGCTTGCACGTCTTCTTCTCCTCTCTTTTGCTGTCCTCATCGGCCACCCTTCTCATCTAGAGCTAGTTTCATAATACGGGTATCTTCTCAGTCGGCCTTTACATCCTTTCGAGATGGCCCTAGTCTTCATTCTTGCTCTTGCATCGATAAGACGGCGACTCTTGCGTTTCCTCCCTGGAAAGGTCCTGCAATCCCCTTCCCCTTTTCTCCCTTTGTTTTTCGAGAGATGGAAGCCGTTCCAGCGGCGGGTTCATCGAGTTAACGGATTATCGATGTCACGCCGTGTTGCATTGCATTTTTTCCTCCGGAATGTGACGCCTTGTCTATTACTCCTCCTGAGGAGCGCCGCTGCTGCAGTCTTCTTGTTGACTCCCCTTTTCCTCTGCCCCCCGATGGAGGACGGACCCCTGCCCCGTTTTTTCGCGTCTGTTATATCCTGTTGTCCTTTATCGGCGTGTCCTCGTTTCCTTCCGCGAACATGATGCCGCATCTAACTTTTTTTTCCTTTTCCCCGCCAGGCGATTCCTCAATTTTCCCTCCGCCTCGTTTCCCCTCTTTCAGAAACAAGTGATGCTGTGTAGCCGGCTTGACGCTTTTTTTTTCCGGAATTACCTCCCCCTGGCGCGGCTCTCCGACTTAGAGGTTAACGCAGAAAGGTTCTTTTTCCACTTTTTTTCAGACTTTCTCCACCGCCGTCGCGAGCACTTTTTTTAACTTCTTGGGAATTTTCGCTATCGAATGACTCCCCAATGCGGAGTTCTTTCCCCCTGCTCGAGGCATATTCGACCATTCCTTACTTTTTTCCACACCGTTTCCCGACCGACCCGCTTTCCCTACAGGTAAGCCCCCCCTCTGCTTTCCTTTTTATCCGCGACGAGGTGGCGGGGGTCGATGCCGTGGTAGGATTTCCTCTTGCTCGCGACGGAGGAACCACTCTCTCTGGGCCCGTCGCTGACAAATTGCAGTCTATTGTGGCGACAATCTTCTGTGTGCGGTTTTTTCCTACGTCGCCATGAAAACACCTTTTTCCCCCGACCCCCTTTGTGCTCATGAAGAATACTGATTTTTTTTTCTATCCTTCTTTCCTCTACCGGATGCTTGGCTGGCCCCCTTTTTTTTACCTGCTTTCCCTCAATTGGAATGTTTCTTGAGCCAGGGTTGGACTCGTTTTTTTCCCAGGTGATGTACATTCAGTTCTTTTGACACCTCCTATTTCCCCTCGTGTGCGGGTGCTCCCCCTACTCTCGAACCCTTTCTCCCCCCTACCTGGTGATCTTTTTTTCCCCAAGCCTATTGGCCATTTTTTCGACTTCCCTTTTAATCAGTTCTAGCGCCCAAGCTCCATAACCACGCGCCATCTAACCATCTTCCCCTTTTTTCTCCTTTCTTTTAGAAACGTGGGACAGTGTAGGTGTTTTTCCCTCCTCAGGCGGCAACTCTCTTCCAGCCGTGCAATAACTCAACTTTTTTTTTTTTCTTTAACACTCGGAGGCATAGCCTACGCCTGCCTGAGTCATGATCTATTTCCGAATACTTTTTTTTCTATCAGTGTCAGGTTTGTTCCCCTTTGATCTCTTTTTTTTCATAAGATCCCCGACATGAACCTTTTTTTTTAAACCCATGTGCTGGATGTGATGTTTGGTCTCCCTTTCCTTTTTCGAGACCCAAGTTGCTTTGGCAGTCGTTTTTTTCCGCAACGTTCCCCGGATGAGGACAACTCCGGACACCTATTTTCTTTGCCCAATATTCTGTTTTTTCCGCGCTCGGATAGTGCCTTCCTATTCTCCCGGGCCTCTCTTCATACCCCTCCGAATTCATAGAAGAAAGCTTGCTAGAACCTAGACCAGATTCTTTTCCTCTTATGAGGAAATCAGACGCCGTATTTCCTCGTTCCTAGTCTCGCGTACTCCCCCCCTCTTAATTCCCCATAATGAGCTCCTTTGTCCTCTTTCCATGTAACGTTCCCTTTCAACCCTTCTCTGAGAGTCTTATATCCTACTTGTCCTCTTCTCTTTTGCGTCCACGATTGGATTCTCTCCCCCAACATTTTTTTCCCGCCTGTTCTTTCGTGCTGTCCCTCTTTCTTCTCTTCTCCCCATGAGAAGGAAATAATTTGCATCAGTCATTGCCCTGTATTTCCTCATGCTTCTCCCGGAAGACCCCCCCCCTGTCCTGTTCTGGGGATGGCGCGGGGGCTTACTTCCATTGGGGCTATTGATGCGAGTTCATAGTCCCCCTTAATAGGATTTTTTTTCCTTCGTCGAGGTCTTCTTTTTCAGGGGCTATTTTACCAGATATTCGATAGAATTGGTTTTTGATTCCCCTTTAATCAATTTAAAGACTCTCCCTTATGAGAGCGCCCGCGTCTTCCCCCTGCATCTCCTAATGCCCCGGCGGTGCCTTCCTAACCAAAACACCCCAGTCAGAAATTTCCTACGCTGTTGGTTTCTGATTTCCCGAAGTTCCACCCCTCCTGCCTCTTTGACCGAGCGCCGGCCGACGCGCTGGGACGAGTGTTGGCACTCTCTGTATCGTGGTTCGCCATTTTTTCCCCCTCTGGTAAAATATCTCCAATTCCTCCCTCTCCGTCTTTCCTCTCTTAAAGCTTCCCCACCCGTCACTCCAACGATTAGAAACCTGCTGCCAACCCTTTCGTTATCCCCTCTCCCAGAACCCCCCCTTCCCAAAAGGGAGTTTTGCCTCCAGAACTTTAAGTATGCGAGGAGTGTTGCCACTTTCTGGACCCCCACCGTCTCATGGCTCCACCGATCCTCCCCTTTTGAATCCCTCTCTCCGTCTCTACTCCATGCTTTCTGACCAATTCTTCGACGAGGCCTAGCGCCCTTTTCTGGGACCGGCCAGGAGACGTTCCCTGTTGAACTTCCCCCTCGCGTCCGCCTTTTTTCCCCGAAAGGTCCGTCCGCGTAGACGAGGTTAATGGACAGACTCGTCTCCTTCTGGGCCATGCACAGTTCCGTGCCCTCCTTCTTTTCCCCCCTCAGGAAGAAGATGAAGCCGTCTTCCTTTCTTCTCTTCTCATGGAGACACTGCCTTTTAGGGGAGGGGCAATGCAAAGGATCTCACCACCCTTTTTTCTTTTTTTTTCACGTCTTCCCTCGGCGCCTCATTTCTTCGGTGGTTCCGCCAATCAGGCTCCCCATAGTCCGATTAAGGGGTGACCCCTTTCTCAACCGAGTGCTCTTTCGCAAAGATAAAAAGCCTCTGAATGAGTTACCATTTTTAGTTTCCTCCCCCCACTCGCGCGTAGCGAGGCCGCCCTGCCCCCACCAGTTCTACCTGAAACAGGGATTTTTCACAGACCTTCCTCGCAGGTGTAATAAATTTCCCTCTGAATTCGGGAATCGCCCACGCTTTTCTTTAATATAATGACGTTAGCGGCCTCTAGTCCCCTTCCTCTTAGGTGAAGGGGTCTTTTCACCCCCCAGCGTCTCTGAGAAATCAGGGACCGTTCCCTTCCCCACGGGAATTGGGTGTTCCTTCCGCTTTTTTGCACGTGTAAGAGGATGGATTGGTTCTCAGATCTTCTTTGTAGTACTTTTCCCCTTTTCTAAGTCAATGGCCCAGACATAATACTTGCGAAAGCCTTTGCTTATGGACAATGGTCAATTGACTTCTCGAACCCCGTGCAAACGATTATTCTTTAGGTTGTACGATACTCTACTTCCTTTCACGCATCCACCTTGTCAACAAGCGGTTCCACGCCAATTTTTTTTTTTTTTTCTCCAACCCACATGCCCAATGCTTTCATTCTTTTCTTACAAGCCCCTCCTTCCGGTATCTCTATCTTACGAACGCAAGGATGGTTGGGTTTTCCCGCGCTCAACCCAATTTTTTTTTTCGCTGTTTAATGTTAGGAAAACCTTACCCTTTCCCTGCTCTCACAAGGAATGTCGCCCCACTTCGTATATTCCCGGGCGTTCCCTCTTGCTTAATCTTTGGCGTGGTTTCTTGCTCATGAAAACTCTCCTTCTCTCTTCCCTTCAGTGAGTATGTCCCTCCCTCCACCTTGAGAGCTTCTTCCCCCCGCAGAATCCTTAGGTTTTTTTTTCTACTTGTAAATCGCCGGCGTTCCTATTTGGAAGCTCTTTCTAGGATCTGCCGTGACCGTTATCTCTTAAGCTTCAGCCCTTCCGCCGCAGTGCACCTTTCAAACCAACACACCGCCGTCTCTCTTCAGAATTCTTCTCGGCCGTCCTTCCGGACTCTTGGAAGAACTGATGTTCTTCTTCTTTCTCCTAACGTCTCTCCTTCCTGTCTCCTAGCTTTTGAGGTTGCTTTTTCCGCACTCCTTTCTCTCCGCTTTTCCTTATTTATGGCCCCAGGCATGGGGGCGGGGCCAGGCTTCTGGCGGCTGTTTTTCCGCTGTGGCGTTTTCCTTTCCCCCAGTGTTCTCCGTCCCCTCTTCCCGCGGCCGGTTTACATTCCTAGACACTGCCGTTCGATCAACGTAGCGCGACGACTTTCCGTGGCCCTCCTTCCGCTTCAACTTGTAGGCACCCTTGGTCCCCTCCACAGCGCCAGGCTCCCAGATTTCTTCTAACATGCGGAACCCGCCTTTGAGACGGAGACCCTGCCGGGAACTCTTATTTCCCCCTTTTCCTCCTTTCTTTTCGAATGTTCGTTGATGAAGTCTTCTTTGAACTATATATTTTTACATCATTCCTTTTTTTGATCTCGATGGCAGACCCCCCCCCCAAACCAACCCCCCCCCCCCCCCAACGAGGAGGGAGCCTTTTAACTCCTGTTTTTTTTTCTTCCCGCCGCGGTGCCATTCCGCGGTCTTCGTTCCATCCTTTCTTATGAACGCGTCCCTCCTCCTCTCCTTTCTCTCATGTAGATGCGTAGGGTTTCCCTTCACCCAACATCCAGGAAGGGGATTGAGTATGCCTCCTAAGGGATCTCTTCTTTTTAGACCCTTGTGTTCCTCCTTGTGCCGCGTCCAGTTCTTCGGACCGAGGTCCCTTTCCTCTCTGCCACCCTTACTTAGATTAGCACCGTACTTTCCGCCCCCATGCAGATGATATTGTTTGAAGACAGTCTCCTTTTGGTGTGAGTGATGCCCTCGGTTTTTTCCCACTCGCGACGAAGATGAGAAGTCGAGTTCTTTCCCTAGAAACTTTCTTAGTTCCTCTTATCCAATCAAGCAGGCCCTGAGCCCATGATTTTTTTCTCCGGATGAGCCTTTTTTCGCTGGCCTTATCCCTGCTTTTCTTCTCCCCTGGAGAGGCGATCTTTAGAAGTACTCCCCGGTTTTCTCAGGTTGACTTCGAAACGGCGTCGCGCCGTTGGCTTTCCTCGATGCTGTCTCCTCTCTTTTTGCGAGGGTCCTTTGGTCCGGATATTTAGGTAGAGATGGTTTCCTTTTCAGAAAAAGCGGTCCTCTTCGCTTTCTTGGCTCTGAAGGGTTTTCAAAATCCTTCTCTCCCACGGATGGTAAGTCTTCCCTCTTTTTTTAAGTCCATGTGGGTCCAACATCTTCCTTCTCAAGGTGACTTTTCTGGCCGCCCTTCCCTTCAATTTTCTTCTGTCAGGTAGAACAGGAGTTGCTTTTTTCCCCTTGGCCCCCTTTCCATCGAACATGTTTTCGCTCCTATTATTTGGAACCTCACCCCCTCTGCGGTGACTGATATGTAAGTATGTCTCTCTTCCTGTCGCTTCGTGTGATAAAGTTTTATCGTTCCCTCTCACTGATTCGTTCCAAATTTTTTACTACAAGGATCTGTTTTGCCTGCTCTACACTTGCCTGTTCAGTTTCGACCCTCCTACTAACCACGGAAGCATCTCTCCCAATCCCCCCCCCCTGGGAGCATGTAGAAAAGGTATTCCATCAGACTTTTTTTTGGACAGCCGGACACTCTATGCTCTCGTGCCCCCTCAGCCTGAAGTATTGCAACCTTCCTCAGGCCTTTCCTCCGCATGCCCGCTGCTGGCCTCCTATTATTACGCAGGCATGGGGCTTTCACCCTTTTGTCTATTTTCACTGTGTCCGCGGCGTTCCTCAGATACCCGCGAGTCGCAGTCCTACCCTGTTTTTCCAGCTGTGGCTTTTTTTTTTGTGTACGGCTCTCCCACTTAGTTTTCCGGTCCCCCCTTTCTGCCCTTCTATTGCTAACGGGCTTTATGTCACAGATTGGTGAACCACTACCTACTTCTTTTTCCATCTTCGGGTCTTGCTCTTTTTTTTCCTCGGCTGGTGCAGGGCCTGCCTCAATTTCCCTTTCCTTATCAGATCCTCCTCGCAGAATTTCTTTTCTGTTGCTCTGTGCCTGACGCTGATTCCGCTTGATGCCTCCGCGGAGAGCATGGCTTGCAGTGCTTTTTTTCTTTTTCCAGGGTACTTACCCTTAAACCCCGAGGAATGGCCTTCACAGTATTTTTCCCGGTCAAAAAGTGAATGTTGCCTCTTTCTTTTGCGTTTTTTTGCAAAGCAATTTTAGTCGCCCTGTCTAGTTTTTGCGTGCTTGGATCCCCCTTTTGGATTTACTTCTGACGTGACCCATCCTTGAACTCTTTACGTTGCACCGGTTTCTTTCCGTTTTTTAAACAGTAAAGGCCACCTTTTTCTTTTTTTTTTCTGGAGCGGGGTGAGTACCTCCCTCCCATTTTTTTTTTTTTTGATGCTAGATTAGATACCCTTCTGATTTTTTTGCGAGCGTTGCGGCCTTAGACTTTTTTTTTCTTTGTATTGTACCAGCGTTCAGCCGCATTTGGTTTTGACCCATCGAATTCACCTCACATTTCCCCTTCCCGATAGTCCTTCCAAGATCTGCTAGTCTTCCCTTTTGCAGAGAAGTGGGAAGCCTTCTTCCCCTTCCTATCTTCATAATAATCCGTTTTTGTTTTCTGATCGGCTTTAACTTTTTTTCCCCGCGCAGTTCCCTCTCCTTGAGTCCTTTCCGGGCCTGGACATCTATGGATGGGCCCTTTTTCCCTTTATCCGAGGTCAGAGACACAAACTTTTTTTTTTTGTCCGATGGTAACATCAGCGCCTGCTTCCTCTCGTCGTTTATTTACAACTGCTCGCCACATCTCCTACTTGCCCCCTTTTTAGCAACAATTGCTTTCTGCCTCCAGACCACCCATCCACTTTGTTCCCCCTTTTCTTTAGCAATAGGACTCAGTCTTTTGCAAGCTTGTTGCATTTTCTTTCAGGATGGAGAAACTACCCCCTCTATCTTTTTTTTAAGAGACATTCGCTCCCGCTCACGTCTTCGAAGAGAACCGTTTCGCTTGGTTCCTCATAGAAGGGACTACCCAGTCGACGTTTTTCCCCTCTCTCCATTCTTCGATGTGGACGACTTTTTCTTTCCTTGAGAGATCCCGCTGCATGTTGATTTTTGGCGCGATGATCCCAAGGGCAAGCTGGTCCCTTTTTGTTCTTTTCTTCCTTAGTCCAGCTGAAGCCTTCGTCCTTTTCTTTTCTTCTTGATGAGAAATTTCCCCCCTTTTCTGAGTCCCCCTGTGTCGGAGTAAAGACCCTGCTCGTTTTCCCGAATCGAAGAGTAAGGTCGGTTGTGCCTTCCCTTCCCTTTTTCCCGGATTCCCCCACGATCAGTTACCCTTTTTTGTGTGCAGGTGCTCTTTCCCGTTCTCCCCCAAAAGAACCAAAACCACAGCCAGTCAGTAGTCCGGCGTTATTACCCTTTTCTATCGTTGCCACCGCTCTCGTTAAGATACCCTGACACGGACTACCTAAATTCCCCTTAGCGTGCATATAAGGATCCCATGACTTAGTGAATCGCCCTTTTCTTTTCCTGACAGTTTCGGATGATGCTATCCATATTCGGTCTCTTTTTTATTTTTTTTTTTTTTTTTTTTTTTGTTTCTCTACGGAGGGTTTCCCCACCCCCCCCCCCCCGTTCGATCAGAAAAGTCCGACACTTCTAGCTCAACCCGTTTTCTTTTTTTTGCGTGGTTAGGAAGGGCTGGATGTTCGTTTTTTTTCTTTTACCCGTTGCAGTGGGAATTCTTCCAATGTCCCCACCCTCTGGTTTCTCCCCCCTCCTCTTTTTACGTATGACCACTTTCACTTCTTCGTGCTCGCCACACCGTAGCCACCGCAACTGAGTTCCCCCCTCTTTTGCGTCCGTCAGAACTTTCTTTTACGTCACTGTAAGCGACAAGACCACAGGGCAGTTCCCTTCTCCCCCTGCACCATCGATGGAATACATTTCCAAGTCCAAGAGAAAAGCATCCTTACTCATAGAACGCCTCCTTTTTTCCGGAGAAAAACTGCGGGTGTCTTGCTCCGTTTTCTTTTTCTTTGAAAACAAAGGAGCATCCCTTATACTTTTTCCCTTATGGTAAAAATTAGGACCCTTTTCCGCTATTGAAATTTTCTCTTCTTCCGTCACCACTCAGAGTACAGTAATATTCCCTTCCCTTCTCTATGCAAGAAGCCACCGTCTTCTGATACAATGAGAAGCAGTAGTTCCCTTCTCGCCCCCGAGGCCTGCGGTTCCCCCGGTGGAAGAAAGAGTTCGCTCTCTGATTCTCTAAGTTAGAATCTAGCCTTTCTTCTCTTCGATCCTCAGACATGAGTCAGGTCCTTTTTCTTAAAATAGAATAAGTTCGTCACCCAAGACTTTCTTGGCGGACTTTGATTTCCCTTCGCTGAGGCACCTCCCGGTTCTTTTTTGGCCCTCTCGTACGATCGTTTGCGCGAGGACGCAGTTTTTTTCTTCCCGACCCTACCCAACGCGGCTTGACCTTTCTTACCCTAGGGCGGCCGGCGAGACTTTGGATCACGACCGTCTTCTATTTTGCTCCGGGTTTTTGAACCCCCTTTCGGGACCAAGCATGTTCCTTAAGCGCTCCCCAGCGAGCTTAGTAGTCCTTTTCTGACACGGAGATCGTGCTGACTAATCCAGCGTTTAAACTAGGCAACCCTTTTTGTCCAGACTCTCTCCTTTCTCCGGCGATCTTTCTGCGCGGCATTCTTTTTTTTCGTGCACTGCCTCCCTGAGGAGCGATTTTCTCCGTGCAGAGAGAGCCGGCGAAATGTAGCTTAGCTCGAACTTTTTCCTCAGC
>Ga0179593_1412572_pt1 | contig 15134 bp, 11 predicted proteins | sample CZODoug2_1_08_16_FD_185931 | JGI IMG/M metagenome (GOLD analysis project Ga0179593, IMG submission 185931) | Vadose zone soil fungal communities from Angelo Coast Range Reserve, California, USA - CZODoug2_1_08_16fungal (PacBio error correction) | ecosystem: Environmental > Terrestrial > Soil >... | reverse complement strand
TAACGATGATCTCGGTCTCCCCCCCCCCCCGGGTTCTCAAGAACACAGATTCTCGTCATTCCGTGTTCCGAGCCTTATTTTCCCCGCGGGAGCGTCTTTCTTTTTAGAGATAGGTTCGAGCAAATCTTCCTTCTTCTTGACCTTCCCGCTTGAATAGAGCGTCCTTTATTCCATGTACATTTCTCCCCGTTTTCTACCCCTCCTCTTTTTCGCCCTTTATTTGAGTGAGGGGAGTTATACTAGGACTCCTTTATTCCCCATTTGCCCCGGCCATAGCCCTGCGAGTTTCTGCCATGCTATCCATTTTTCGTCCTCTTCCGGGAGCGCGCGCCGGCGGTTCGTCACCGTAAACGGGTCCACCGCCCCCCGTCGGAATGCCTATCCCGTCTTGAGACCCATCATACATATATCCTGCTTTCCTCCTTCTCCTCCTCTCCACAAGTCAGTACACCCGGCTCAACTTTCCGAACGCTTTTCCCCCCCTGACTACCTCCTCACGATATCTCTGTCCAGCCTTTTGCTCAGTTACAGTCTCTCCTCTCTTGATTGCCCCGTTTTGAGTAGATCTGGCCCGCCACGACCATCTCCCCGCCTCCCCTCGTTCCTGCTATCTGACATCTTCAGTCGTCGCGGAAGCACTTCTCTTGGGCAAGCTCGTATCGTCTCTCGCGCGCACGCCCCCGGTCGGCCTACTTTGCCACCTCTGACCTCCCTCGCCTATTCCAATTGCGATTGTAGTTCTCTTTAAGTTGCTCCCCCGTCGGAACGAGATGCCCGCCCGTTTCCTCCTTACCTGCCCATTTAGTTCTTGCGAGCTTCAGCACGCGATGCGGGTGAGGAAAGACTTTTATCCCTAGGCATTGTCCCCTACTTCGTCTGTGTGTCCCGCCCTTGAGCCCAAGTTGTCAGACAGATGATGTACTCTCCGCATGGCGCTGCTACTTTTCGCATATTTTTTGTCGAGAAGCTTCATCTTGTGCGGATCCCGTTGAGACTCCTTTATTCTCTTCCTTCACCTGGCCATAAATACTCTCCCTGTACGTCCACAAATCTTACGACATCCACGATTTATCCCCCTGTCCCTTCTTTTGAAACTCCTCCCCAGAGCATGGTTTCTTGTCGAACTGAGACCACGACCCCACGCAGAAACCAAGAATTTTTCTTACTCGCTGCCGTATTCATGACTTTTCGAACAGAGTCGCCTCCCCGCAGCGCGACTGAATCTAGATTCGTCTTTTCTGACCCCAGCCGGCGCAGCACCGAATGCCTTCCTCTCTCCTTCCTCCATGTATCTTCGCGGTAAGTCCTAAAGCCAGGTAGGGTCGAGTTGGGTAGTAGAGGCCCGTTTGCCCCGCAGTGAGGCTCACTCAGCTCGATAGCGAGTCCCCGTGCCGGTGACGCTCCAAGCACTTTCTTCTTCTCTTCTCTTATTTATTTTACTTAGGCACGTTTCCAAGTACATTTTCTCGTTCCCCCCCTCTTCCCCTTTATACCTCAGGCTTCGCCACCCCCCTCGTCAATGTCGAGCCGGAAGACCCCGTATTTATCAGGGCGCTTTCTTTTTTCCCTCCCCTTTCTTTCCGCCCTCCCTCGTGAGCGAACGGAAACTCGTGCCATGTGTCTTCCGCTCCGCCCCTCCCCTTTTGATGTCGCCCTTTCTCCCCTGCACAGATCTCAGATCTAGCACGTTCCTCTTATTTGCTCTACTCGGCTTCGCGTTGGCGCCCGGGCTGCCTGACGATCGCGTTTCGAGCTAGACGTCGACTTTGAAAGGGTGCTCAGGCATCACTGGCGTCCATTCCCTCGCTCCCCTGGTGCACTAGAAGTTGCATGGCATTATGGCCACCACCCTTAATTCCGATAAGGTTTGCTCTCTGCATTTCAGACATATTGAAGAACTGCGCGAAGAACGTGATCCCGTTTTCCCCCGCGGGTTGTGGTCTTTGACCGAAAGAACTCCCTCACCCGCCTTGGCGCCTTCAGGTACGCGACGCCCGTTTTTCATCGGCGAGTGTCTCGACTCCAACCTCCGAGAATCCCCTGCTGAGCTCAAGTCTGCCGTCTCCCCCTTCTTGATACAGAGCTTTCCCTCGTCCGCTACGTCGAACTCGGAACTCAGATTAGCCTGCAACTAACGCTCCGGTAAGACGATTCCCTCACTCCTGTGTATGCTTTCGGACGCTGACCCCCTCCCTTCGGTGGCAGCAAAGACTTTCTTCTAGAGCAATCTCCCCAGCGTCACTGCGAGCGAGGGCGCGCGGATGCGTCTTTTTCCACACGCCTCGAAGACACAGCGACGAACCTCCGACTCGGCGCTTCCCCGCCGCGCAACCCGCATTCTGCCATCCGGCCCCGTCGTCGGCGAGAGCCCTATGAAGGCACTTTTGCGTTCACAGCATTCCCGGGGCTCTCTTGCACAGGCATTCCATTCTTCTTTGCTACGAGAGTATAGACTGAGGCGGTCACCCTTCCCCGTTTTCGCGCAGATTCTCGGCTTTTAGGACACCTCCCTTCCCCTCGCATTTAAAGGACTTTTAGAGCGGTTTGAACTTGCTCTCTGCCTGTGTACTCTTAAACAGCTCAGGCACCATGATCCGCAATTCCTTTCCGAACTGCCCTCGCTGTTGACGCAGCCTCTCCCGCTGATGCGCCCGACAGGCGATCGATTCCGTTGCCACCCGCGATGGATCACTCTTTCCAGCGCGTTGATCCACCGTTCATTTGAGTCCTCTTCTTTCCTCAACGGCAAAGGTTCGGGGCGTTGTTTTTGGGCCTCGAGTCAGAGTGCGTCCCTCTTCGGCGCTTGAGTCAGAGAGCGCAGATCTCGTCCTCCGGATGGCGCATGATTGAGGTTTATCCCGGGTCTTTTCGTTTACCACGCCCCATAAGGTGACGTGTGAATCCTTAAGGGTCCTGCGAACTCATCGTCACCTCCTAGTGTTTACGTGGCATATGTTTTTCTTGCGAGTGGAACTCCCGGGTTTTTCTTCTTCCCTTTTAGAGGTTCAGGTTCGCGCTTAGTGGCGCCCCGAGTCCATCTATCGGTTTGTTCTCGGAGTCCCTTTTTCCTGTGAATTACACCATGCCAATATCCCTTGGGATCATCTAGGCCCGACTTTCTCCACGAATAGTGTCATTCCCTTCCTTTCTACGTTGCTTGACCCGTTCTTTCCCTATTCAACCAGTCGTGATATTTCACCAAATCTGTTCCGATGAGCCTCGCAGGTTAGCCGTTCAGATGCGGGCGGGGTCATGGGGTACTTTTTTTTTTTCCCGCTTGGGACGAGTATATCCCCCCTGACTGGCCGCGAGACAATGACCAAGCAGGCGGCCCGTTCCTGGACTGAATTTTTCACGATTCTTTTCTTCTCCTTAGGTAAGCTCCTCTATCAACATGATTTATAATCCGAAGGCTTCCATATTCGGCCCCCCAAGTCACCTGTGCTTGAGCGCGGCATGACCCTTCTGTGCTTCCGTTTCCTTTTTCCGAGCTCAGAGCGGGCGTGCGCCGCGAGGTGAGGTTAGTTGGACATAACTCTTTAACACTTCATATATTATTTCCTGGCCCCCCCTTCCTTCCGGGAATTCTCTCCTCACCCCTTTTTGTGAGCTATCTTCCCTTCCTGCATTTACGCGCCCAGATATTGAAGGTAAAAGACGTCTAGTTAACTGATCCTTCTGGAGTAGCTCTCGGCTCTTCCTTTGCCTTGAGAGGAAATCTCCACGTGATCAACATCAGTCCCCCTCGTCTATTTGTGCCACTCCCCCCTAAGGCAGCGAGCTCGAGCCCGGATGTGAATAGATTTTTATGCGCCGGCCCTAGCATCTATGTAGGGTGCAGAACATACCCCCTGATACCCTTCCCACGCCTTTTTTGGGAACCCCCTTTACCCACGGTCGATAATGTAGAAGCCGAAGGAGACTCCCGGCCCATTAGCTCAGACTCCAAGTATCCATAAAGAGCACGACTCTGAACACGGCTTCTATAGCTCGTTGGCTCTCTTATTTTGGAGGTCAGTTACCATCCCCTCGGGTGGTCCTGCGATGCCCATCCCTTCTACGACGTCTTTTCACGTCTTCAGGAGCGGGACAAGAGTGTGGCAGCTCGCTTTGTAAAAACCAGGATATGCCACTGGGCCGGGACTCCCACTTTCCCTTTCACCTCTCTCTCTCCTAGTAGGTCAAAGCGACTCGTGCGAACGCAGACAGTCCGTCGCGGAAACTCAAGCGAAACCTTCCACCCCCCCCCCCTTCAAATAGGAAAACGAAAAGAACTTTTTCGAGAGGTCACACTTCTCCTCGTCCATCCCCAATTGAGGACTGAGGTGACGGCTTTCCCTTCAGCTCTTTCATGAATTTTACTTGGCGATTTCTTAGTCACCGTGCCCCCCCGCAAGGAAGTTCCTAAGACGGAAGTCCGCCAGTAGGAGCCGATCAGCTTCTCCTGACGGGCTCGTGCCCTCCTTGAGCGTTCACCGTATGGCTTCCCAAAACCCACGTGCTGGTTCCCTTGTAGATTGAAGGATCCTACGCTTCGCTGGCCGAGCTTGGAAAGATCCTAGTGTTTCCAAAGTCAAGGCTAGAATTCGGCCTTCGCTGAAGATGCTGACGTCAAGCCTTTTAGACTTTGACTTATATTTCATGGATATCAGGATAGTTTTTTTTATGCATCGCGAGGAATCGAATGAAATGTTCGACACTTCCTCTCCGTATACGTCGTAGGTTTTGGGGATTTAATAGTTTCTGGTCTTTTCAGCTGCGAGAAACGGACTCCTGCGTGATTTTTTCCCTTTTCGCTATCTTCCAAGACGTCTCGAGAAAACCATTTACGGCTCCACGCGATTTCCCACGCGCTGTTCTGTCTGCTGGGGGCTTCCCCCAGAAGGAGCAGAGAGTTCCCCTTTCCTCTCTCCCAGCTACGGAGAAGGCTCTGAGAGTTCGCTCTCTGGCCGGGTTTACGGCAGACGCTTTTTTTTTCCACGACTTAGAGGAAGAAGAGCAGTACGGCTTTGGCGGCCCCTTTTGGGCGCGTTTTAATTTCCGATATCCTTCCCCTCCGGGTGTAAGATCATCAAACCGTGGAATTACTTATCCATTCTATGGTATTTTTCTGCGATAGTTGTTCGGGCGTTGATGCGCCTCCTTCGTCTAGTTTTTGACGCTCTTCTTTGCCGTGGAAGGGTGACCGCGGATAAACTTTCTTCTGGGGGGCGTCTTGGGGTGTTACGTGGGTTTGTTGTTGGCGGTTTTCATGGGAAAGGTTGTTGGGTGTGTGTGATGCGTCGGCTCGCGAGCCGTAAGGAGTGGGTTCGTCCCCGCCCCCTCCCAGGAACTTTGGCTATCCTACTGACCTCCCCCGTCGCTTTATTATCCTGTCGTTTTCGTTTGGCCCAGCAAAAGGAATTCCAAAGGATTTTCCCCCATTTCTTTTCTTCGCCTGATCCTTGCGTCCGTTTTGACTCCGGAATCTTCCTTCCCCGGTTGTTTCCCGAGGGAAGTGGCTCACGACGGCCTCGGGTGGCTTACTTCCGCTTCGTTGTAAGAGGAATCCTGGCAGCCTCCCCTTTTTTTTTCCAAAGAAGATACCTCGAAGGATTCCTCTTAGTTAGGAGAATGCAACCGACACTCCCTCGCGCATAGTCTCCTTCGCCGAGGTTGATTCCCTATAGTTTCTTTCGACTTTCTCCAAAAAAAACTGATTGATCGTGAAGGGCGCTATGTTTCCCGTTCCGGCCGATTTTGTTTGGAGTTTCTCCTTGACTTTCTCTTGATCTTCTCTCCGCCTGCGGACCTACTGATTAGAATTTCCTATATATAGGCTCTTCCCCCCGACACCCCTTACGGGCTGCTCGTTTTCAGACCGAGTGTCTTTTCAACTACCGGCTCATAAGTTGAAATTTTCCTTTGAGTTGGGGACGATTTGACGCCCCCCGCGACCGGGTGACCGTTGGATCTCTAGAGTCTTTCTTTATAGGCTAGGAGAAGGCACTGGTATTCTAGCTCTTTTCTGTTGCCCCGATCGTGATCTTTCTCCTTGCTGTAAGGCCATGAGTCTGAGACTATGTACATCAAGTACTCCTAAGACGCTCTACCCTCTTGCTTTTTTTTCCTACCATTAAGCTGCCTCGGGGATGACAGGGAGGCGCGACCTCTCGCGCAAAGGGGCTGTCTGGGACCTTTTTGTCTTTGTTCTTCATCGGCCCTTCCCCTTTGCGCTGAGAGTGCTAAGAGTCAAGCCATCATGGAACAGTCACTTTTTATTCGAGTTTCTCGGTCCTGCCTTGAGGATCCCCATTCGGCAGCGAAAGTCTAGTAGTACTGAAACAGCACCTGAGACATGTCGGTAATCTCCTAGCTTTTTCCTCTTCTTCTATAGAGAGGCGTCAGCGAGGCAACTTCATTTCTCCCTGCCACAAAGACGGCCCCCTACAGTCCGTCCCGACTTCCCCATTATATGCCTCCGACGGGGTTTCGTTTCCAGAAGTTCAGATCGTAGATTCCCGTGCTGTCCTGCGGCGGAAATGTGGCTTTTTTTCCCGGATCCTCCAGGAGATGTTTTGAGAGGACCGATCTGGTAATATTACTGCGAATCCGATCTTACTCCTTCGTGGTTTTGAGGTTCAGAACGTTTTTTAATAGACCATTTTAGAGGCGCGTGATTTAGCGTCCAACTGGTGTGCCAGCTTTTCTTCGATTTGAAAAGATATTAGGTACTCTCAGCGTTCCGCGCTGATTCTCCGTGTGAGGTCCCGTCTTAATTTTTTTTGGAGAGTCCTTTGTGAAACGCGGGCACAAATGTTAGCAATACCCACCCATTCGCTCCCGCACCTGCCCAAAATCTTTCTCATTATTTGTCGCGTTTTTTTCTTTTAGTAGTTTCCCTCTCCCGCTGTGAGAGTCGAGAGGTTCTGACTTAGTCCGTCTTTACTTGGCCGAAAAAGTCTTTAATTTTTTTTGGGGATCACTCTCTGGAATGGGTGCCGAGTTCCGGGGGGATTCCCCCGTGAGGGGTCCGTTGCGCCCGGACCCGCTCCTAGCTGTCTCTGACGGTCCTAAATTCGCGAGTATTTTCCTTTTAATACGTGATGGGGCGAGCCGGCCCTCCATTCGTTGTTAACCCCCCCGTCGCTGGGACCGCTGCCCCCCCCCCCGGGTCCTAGAACCCTCCCTTTACATACGGACCGCCTTTCTCTTGGAAAGTTGCTTCCTCTAACTTTTTTTTCCCAAATCTTTCTTCTCGCACGATAGCGGATCGTTCAGCCCGTTCTTTTTCCTGACCTTCGAGCCGCTATGTTCGGTCTTTTCGAGCCTCGTTGAACTTATCGTTTGACCTCTTGTTGTTGATCCATTTAATCTTCGCGGCAAATTCTTTTTTTATTTTTGTTTGAATCGCCGAAGCTTCTCTTTCCGGTTTTTTTTCTCGGCTGAAGATGAGGATGAAGGGTCTAGCTTATAGCAGGTGTTTATACTTTTCCCGTTTTGTCGCTCGGAGAGAAATTAGAACAGCCGCGTTTATTGATTCCCCAGGTTACAATTTCTCCTTTGGATCCACTCCTACGTACCTTTTATTGTGAGTGAGGGGTGGGCTCCCTTTTGGAAGTGAGTCGCCCCATCTTTTTATCTTCTTTTCCCAAGGAAAAGGAGCGCATTTATTGTCAGGGTACCCTTCTCACTTTTTGCTTGCCGAGGCTGCATGATTTCTTAAAAAGAATCTTTTCCGCCCCGGCCTGGTCTAGTGAATATACTAAGGCTTTGAGACCCCAAGACCTGTTTTTACGGCGGATTAGCCAGTTCCGTCTCCCTCCTTGTTCAACCTCCCTCCCCCGTCACCACTTCTCCTCTCGCCGACCGCGCTTGACAGACTCCCCCCCCCTGCGCAGTTGTGGAGGAAGATGTTAGGCTCTCTGTGCCCCCTTCGCGCCTTTCGCCCCGTTGTTCTCTACCGGGTGGTGAACGAAGGCCATCTCACGCTTTTAGCAGTTCCCCCAGGCTTCCCCTCTGCTAATTCTTCGTCCTCTCCGCCTAGTCGGACATCTCGACGAGTCGTTCTCAAGGTTTCCTCCGCGCCGTTTCGATTTGACGATTGACCCCCATGCTGAACACCCCCCCTCTTAGCGATCGTCCTTCTTCTTTTTCTTTCCAGCCCTCGAAGTCCGGCCCTCTTGCTTTTCCCTTTGACCTCCTTCCCCTCTCCCGGATGCCCACCGATCGTTGCCCTCAGCACGGGTCCCCTCTTCTTTTCGTCAGCTCGCCGTTCCTCTCCCCATTCGCTTTTTTCCCAATTTCTCTTCACAAACTACGTAAAAGACAGACCCCCGCGGTCCCCCCTGCATCGGCACCCCCCCCGATTCCAGCACTCGTCGCCGCTGTTTGCGACGCGTTTGGAGAGCGGATCCCCGTCTTTCTACCTTTTTTTTTTCCGGCCTTTTCGCTGACAGTGTAAGTTGTCAGAGTCGATGCGTTCCTGTTGTCCCCCTGTACTCTCACCTGTCTTTGTCGATCCGGCTTTTTTGAGTCTCCTCTTTTCCTTCTACGGGAAAACTACTTAACAGAGTTTGCCGGTTCAGGGATTCGCCTCCCACTCGCACCCTACAATGGAATTCTACCTGATGACTAGGCCCTTCCTCCTTCCTTTCAGACCACTGTTTTCCGGATTCAGAAAAACAGGTCTATCAGCAGTCTGAGTCTCTCTTCCCTGGTCATCGAGCTTCGGCCCCTGGCCGGACTCGCGCCATTCCTTCCCCGCTATCTTTTTGCTCCCGCCTTCCCTTTTCGCCGGAGGCAGATAAGCCGGCAGAACAGGGGCCCTTAGTTTTGCAGAAGGCCCTCGGCTGCGATATTGCTCCCAGTGAAATTTTAGCGTTTTTTCTTCCCCCCTAATTCTTCTTCTCTCTGATGATGGAAGTAGTGCGAAAAAAAATGCGCCCCCCATTTTTTCTGCCCTTTCCCTCGAGAAGTCGCCTTGACTTTATTGTTCTCCATTCTACGCAGTTTGCCTCTCTCGTGAAGACGTAGGTTCCCGAGACCTTTCCCTCAAGCCCCTTCGTCTCGCTCCCTCGAATTCCCAGTTGTCGCCCTCTGCGCGCCGCTCCCTGTGTTCCCCTCCCTTTCGGCCCAACGAAACAGGGCCCGAATTAGTCTTTTTTTCGGCTAGAACCGCGCCCTTGGCCGCAGTCACCCTGACTCTCTTAACGTTCGTTTCTCTCCCGTCCGCCGGAAAGGCGCTGATGCGATAGCCTTAAAGGCCCCTGACCTTTACAGGAACTCCTTCAGCCTTCCCTCTATTTTTTTTTCAGCTGCTTCATGAACCCTCAGCCGTCTCTAGTGTTATTAGCTATCATCTTTTGCAGCCCCCGTCGAAGCTGACCCAATTGCTCCCTTACTCCTCCTGTTGGGTTGGCTTTTGGAAGACCCTTACGTGTTTTGCCTGAGGAGATGACGAGACTCCCTGCCGGTCTCACGCCTAGGGGGGGTTTTATTCCTCCCTCCCTCCCCTCCAGAGAAGCCGGAGTCGGAGAAAGCTGACTCCACCGGACCGTAGTGTTACCCCCAGCGCGATCCGCGGTCGGTCTGCATTTTCTCTCCGCCGCATGAGAAGGTAGCAAACGTTTCAGACGTGTCTCCTTTCCCCCCAGGTCTTGCGTTGGCAGGCCGTGGTTCTTTTTTCTTTGTTAGTTTCCTCAAGAGATAGATCCAGCTGACCAAGTAAAGTGACCTCCAGTAGAATCCTCGCGGTTCGCGGTGTTGAAAAGCCCCCCGCCCGCGACTCCGGTCCTCGACTGCGCGTTCTTGCTCGCCCCCCTTCCTTCGCCTCATACTGCCGGCGATCGAGTTAGGAAAGGCATTTTTTCGACCCGAAAAAAAGCAGGCGTCGCGAGCTTGTACACAGACAGGATGTTCCCCTTTCACTTTTTCCGGGTTTGTCCGCAGACGCAATTAAAAGAAGAGTCCCGTCCCGCCTCCCCGGCTCAAGTCTCCTTCCCCCGTTTTCATACGCCCCTCCTCCTTTTATTCGTAGCTAGGGTTCCGGACAGTCTCGAGTATCGCCTCTTTTGATCGGAACCACACTCTCGTCCCTCTTTGCCAGCTCTTCTTTCCGAAATCGGGAACCGTCGGTCCGATAGACGGATTCTCGCGATCGGATGCGATGCTATCTTTTCCTTTCACGAGTTCTCTTTTATTTGAACCGATCGGAAATTGTTTTGATAACAGGTCCGCTCTTTATTTCGTACTCGCAAACACTATTCCCCTTGTCTCTTGTGTTTTTGAGCCCCCTCCGTCCGAGCTGTCGAGCCCTTTCGAGTTAGAAGAGCCGCCAGAATAGATCGCATCCCCTACTGACTGGCCTTCTGCGAAGGAGTCCTTTTCTCTGATGTAAAGGCAGTAGAGAACATACATCAGCAGAGTTAACGTCTAGGGGACCTTAAGTGACGGTTATTTCCAGCCTCCAACTTTCCCCCTCTCGGGCCCGCAATGGAGGATGTCGATGTCTTCGCTTTGCTACACGAGTCTGAACTTTTGCCCCGATTTCTTATCTCCAGCGGCAGGCTTTTCCAACTCTTTTTTTGCGTACACTTCTCGTCCCTGCTTGAGTAGTAGATAAGTATTTGCTTATTTGATTAAAGCCGTCCCTTGTTCGGTCCAGGAAATGAACATTTCTCCCTGCTTTTTTTTATCTCTTCCCGATCTTGTCGATTGACCACCTAGGTTTCAAAATGAGTAGAATTCTTTCCTGGGGAGTCCAGAAGTCGTCGTGATTCTTGACCTTTTTTGTCCTAACTCCCTCTCCCCGCGAGCAGGATCGCAGCTGCTTTAGGGCGAGGATTAATTGATACTTGCCTATTCTTCCCCTTGCTTGAGAGCGGACCTTGCCCCCTCTCGTAGGGCCTTTCGGTTCTTTTTCTTGCCGGATTTTCGGAAGAGTTAGCTCTTTTCATCACTATCTTTTTCCTTTTAGGATCCTTCTCGCGCTGAGGGCCCTGCATCTTCCGATTATCGCACTGTTTTTTCCCTCTTCAATTCGAGATAGGGTTCACGCCCCCCCTTGTTCTTGCCTCCATGACCTTTTCTTTCTTCCCTGGTCGTCCCTAGGCTACGCGTTGTCTAGATACGACCGAATTTGTGGCAGGACGGCTCCCCCCTTTCTCCCCCCCCCTCCTCCGTTTTTGTGGACCTTCATATTATGAATTTTACCCGGTTGAATCTATCCTTTTTTGTGTTGGACAGAGTTCCCTGACCGAGTTTTTAGTTACTTTCACACGAGCGGCTCTTCCTCTTCATTCCCTCCCACCCCTTCGTCGAACCTTTTTTGTAGCGTCTGCGAAAACACAACAAGGATAGAATTTCTCACCCTCGCCCCTGAGAGTTTCCTCTCTGCTGGCCTCTCTGACTTCCCCCTTTAGGCGTCTCCTAAGATAGGCACCTCCGTTAGGAGGTCCGTTCTTTGCCTCGAGCCTTGTCTTCCCCTCGAAGGAGAACTGAAGATCTTTTTCCCCCACGATTTAAGGACAAGACGAGCGACTCCCTAAGGTGCCCTTTTCAAGGTCCCCCTCTAATGTCGCCGGACAGGTCGGGGCTCCACTCCTTTTTATACTCCCCCTTCCCGCGACATCCTGAACGGCTGGCAAAGGAGTTTTTGGAAGAGGGGTTTCGACGAGATACTTGGGGTCCCCCGAAAGGTCGATTCCACTTTCTTCTCCTCCTCTTCCCGTTAGGACTTTCTCCGTCCCGATCGTTTCCGCTTAGCTGACCAAGCGACCAGGTAGATTTCATGGGCGGCCTACGCGGTCCTCTCACACCTCCCCTTCAGACCTTTTCGTCTCCAGCGACCTCGTTACCGCTCGCAGCCGGAAGGATCTTAAGATCCTGACCGAACACGAATCGACTTCCTCCCCTGAAGAGGCGAGGTCCCTTCGAGACGATCTCTTTGCCCTTTCGCCAGTTCCTGTGGGGGTAGGGGTGGCTTCTGTTGACTTCCTGGTAATCGCGTATCTTAGTTTTTTTTTCAACGCGACTCTTAGGTACGCCTTCCTCGCGTTTCGCTAAGGAACGAGATAGAGCCCGCTATTTGAGAATAGGCAGTTTTGTTTCCTTGCCCCCCGAGTCTTTGAACAATCCACCTCCCCTTTTTCCCCGGTGCCCCCCTCCTCTACTGCTGCCTGAGAGATGATACTGTTTGAGACTTGCCGAGCTTTGAAAGATCCCCGCTTCCCCGGTTCAATGACATACTTTTAATTCCAGTCTGCTCTTTGATCCCATCCCTTAACGACTTTTATCCCCCTTCTTCGTCCCCTTCGATGTCCTTGATATGGAGTGACCTTGTGTGATCACCAGGCTCCGAATCGCCCTACTCTGAAGTCGGACCAGCTAGGACGTTTGCCCCTCTCCTCTTACGGGCCGTTACGCCCACGCCTGTCTTTTCGCCTTAGATGGTCTGTCCGACCGAATTTGGGTGCTTGTACCTGCTTAGGAAAGACGCTCTGCCCAAAATCCTTCAAAGATTCCCTGGGAGGTTTCGTCTCAGAGAGAGGACTTTCTGGTGTCGAAGACATCCTCCCGGGAAGTCGCCCGACGCCTTTCCTGCCGGAGCGCTTGTTAGTTTCTTTCCCCGGGGCTTCTTTTTCTATTGCGTCGATGGGTGAGCGAAACGATCGCCTTACGCGTGAACTCTGTCCGGCCTGTTTTGTCCGCATGAGAAGAGTCTTGTTTCAACCTCCTTCTTCTCTTCATCCCGGCCTTTCCCCTCGATGACCTCTCTTTTCAGGATTACCCGGATGACAAAGGGAGAGAAGCTTTGAGACTGTACTTCTCATAGAGGGACCCTGACGACTTCTCCTCTGAGTTTCTTGATCCCCTCCGGGATCCGGACATTTCGAGAGAGGCTATAGTCTGTTCTAGCGTCGGAGTAGAGCCCTCTACCCTTGCGTTTTTCGTCACGAGCCGGTTCTTTTTAACTGGTACCACGCACTCTTTGTTACGAAGGAGCGTTCGGTCAGCCACCCCCCGTCGGAGGAAAAGGTCTACAATTTCTTCTGGACTAGTCTCTTTGCCTTACTCTTTATTAAGGTGCCTTGACACGGATCATTCTTTGGCGGTGAGAGTTTGGGACATCTTCCAGCTCTCTCTTTCCCCGTCTTCTTCTGGAGTAAGTTTGGGATCAATCAGGGTTATTCTGTCCTCTGCCAAGATCCTTTTCCGATCTTTACACTTCCCCCCCCCTTCGTCCGCTGTCGTCTGAAGGACAGTAGAGGTGAGGAATCAGTGGCAGAATACGTTTCTGTGCCTCACTCCTCTCGTCAGCTTTTCCTTCCTTATACCCGCCCGAAGACTAACCACCTTCCCCGGTACCTCATTGAAGAAACATCAAAGGATCGATGGAAAAATGGGAGCTCGTCTAAGTCTTCCGGAGAACGCGGGATTGGTATTTTTGCCGCCTCAGCTAACCGAGCAGTCAGCTACTGCGTACGCCTTAGTCTAACTTTCTTCTGTCTGATGATCCCTGTCTACCTTTCGATTTCCCCCGGAGAAGAACGCTAATGTCGCTCTGATCTCCTCTGGCTCTAGCGCTCTTTCTGTTCGAAATACGGGGCATTTCCCCTGCCCCTCTCTTCGTTGACAAGTGTTTAAGACCAACCCCGTATTGACCGGAAACTTACTATTGCGTCCCTTCTTCTCTCTTTGAGGGAGTCATAAATCGGGTCCCCTTTTTCCTTCTATCTTTTTCTGTAAAAGACTTCTTCCCGCTTCTGATCCTTTGAGCTGGTCAGTCACGGCACGCGTCTGTTGAGAGAGATGAGCCGTTAGCGCATACCGTACTCCATGCTGATCGTTTATGAGTTCGTCGGGACTTTCCTTCCCCCCCTCGTTTCCCTCTGAACTCATTCCTCTATACGCGCGAAAGGCAATCGGAGGGAGTGTCTTTGCGCACTCTTCACGGAACTCTCTGCGCTGCCGTCGACTTTCCGAACCTTTTCTCCTCTCGTCTCACCTATTCCTCCGCTACCTTATGGGTATGCTGGATTTTTTCGGTCCCCTCCCCATGAAGGAACCAGCAAATCCTCTTGTAAACTTTTTTTATACCTTCGGACCCTGCTTCCCTGCGCTTACTTTCCTATCCACCGATCCGCAGAGGACATGTACCGACTCGAAAGGAGTCATATTCCTTTCCCCTGCGCGGACTAATGGTCCATCCAGGACTAGGCTTTCTTACCCTATAGACTTCTTCCAGATTTTATCAAGTAGCGCTGTCAGAACTCCTCTCCTCCTGTTGATGAACGAGCCGGACCTTTTTCCTGGCTGCCTTCGCTGGAAGAGGGCTACTCCGATCTTTTGTCCTCCCCATTCAAGACTGCCTCCCTCCTCCCTACGCTGACTCATGTCGTGGTGGATAAGCATTTTCTTAGACAACCCTTTTCTTTCCGTATTCTCGCTTGCGCAAAATGGTCTCGACGTTCGTCGAGTGTCCCCTACCTTTTCCCATTCTCCCTCCTCATAAGGGGCACCTGGAGCAGATGGAGCTGGCGGCTGCCTTGCGTTATGGAGTGGGAGTCGGGCTTTCCCTGAGTGACCCTTGGTCCTAGATCACCAAAGTGGAGCGATTTCTTTTCGCAACATGAACTCTGCTTTCCACTGGTCGAGTTTTACCTGGTGGATTTTTTCCTTTTGCTCGCGCGGCGGTGATCTCTATGTGCGGATTTTTCGTTATAAGTAGGCCGAACTCTGTTTGGCGTGCCCTTTCGGAGGGGGCTCCCAGGCCTTTCTTCCGTTTAAGGCTTCCCCCTTTTTTTGGCGTTCCATAGTGGAAGGTGGTAGAACGTCTGAGCCTCCTTCCCTCTTGACGAACTGGAGAAGGTCCTTGGGCAGCCCTCCCTTCTTTCGTCCTTTCTTTTTCATTTTAATCCTCTTGGTCAGAAGGCTTCTCTTAGTCCCTAGCCCGTACGTGAACCATTGACCGCCTCCTTGTTATAACACGGGTCTACTCCCGGTAATAAGGACCGCCTCCTCTCGAGGGAGTTCTGTCCGGAGACGTCCACCTAGGGCGCAAATGAAGCGGAGAAGCTTCTCCCTCTCCTAGTTTCCCCTTTTTCGACGCCTTCCCTAAGAGCCGGTTTCGATAACGTCTGCCGAGAGCCTTT
>Ga0179593_1330247_pt1 | contig 15135 bp, 12 predicted proteins | sample CZODoug2_1_08_16_FD_185931 | JGI IMG/M metagenome (GOLD analysis project Ga0179593, IMG submission 185931) | Vadose zone soil fungal communities from Angelo Coast Range Reserve, California, USA - CZODoug2_1_08_16fungal (PacBio error correction) | ecosystem: Environmental > Terrestrial > Soil >... | reverse complement strand
CTTTCGGCTACGCGCCGCCCCAGTCACTCCCCCTGCGGGACTTCAGATCTCTAGAGAGGTGTCTCCTCGCGGCGAGGTGCACTTCAGACGTCTCTCCTTCTTCGCTGCGGCTGTCCTTAGTCGCACCCTTTCCATCGAAGCTTTTATCTTCCTCGAAGTTTGCGAGCTCATCGCATGTCCTTCTTTCACAGATTCCCCGGCGCATATAGAATTGATGCGAGCATAGGATTTTTTCCCTGCTCTGCTCTTCCTATCCGCCTGCGTGGCTTTTTCTTTCCTTACGATTCGATCCTAAAAAGTCCCGTCCGCTTTCAGGCCGCCTTGTTCAGATTCGCGATCGGTGTGTTCATTCTTTGAAATTCCGGTATGGTCTTTTCTTTCCCCTTGTCGTTTTTGTTTTCAGGTCTTCTTTTTCTTCTCACTTGCCCCTTTTTTCGTGATGGTGACCGGCTTTGATGAGGACATTCACCCGATGCCTTTTTGAAGCTTTGCGGATTTCATAGCCCCTCCCCTACTTTTTGAGGCTTCCTTTGGCTCCGTAATTTCTGTACCCTTTCCGCTCTGCTCTCGCATCGAGTCGTCCTATACCCTTCAGACCCCCCCCCTCTAACCGGGCTGTGCCGAATATGTTCTTGGCCGCCGATTCGGTGTTTTTCACGCGTTCTACAACAAGAAAGGAGTAGGTTCGACTTCTTTTCCCCTGACAGCTTCAATGGGTGTTCACGGGCTCTCACTAGGTGTGCCTCTTGGTGTTCTTACGTCGCCCCCCGGTTTTTAGTCCTTATAACGAGGTTCCCCCGGCCTGTATAAGATCTGGAACTTTTCCCCTGGCGGGGGCCGAAGTTCCCACCTCTTCGGAATGGCTGCTGCGTTAGGGCCCCCCCTTAGAATGCTTGATCTTGGCTTCCCCTTCTTCAAAGCACCATCCCTGCCGTTTGTCTTTTGCTTCCCCCCTTCCTCTCCTTGTACTGGCTCCCCCCGTCTTTGCCGTTCTACAGATGTAACCAGGTGATCACCTCCACGACCCCCCCGCGTACATACCCAGGCCCTCCCGTGCGGACGCTCTCCGGTTTTAGAACAAAAACGCAATGCTCAGACGGCTCGCCAACCTGCTACCTATCTCGAGTGCTGCGAATCCCGCTTTTTCTAGGACTTTCACCTGCTTGTGTTTACTTTCAGCACACTCCTATCGTTCGGGTGGCGGACTCCTGTCTGCGTGATATGGTGAGATTCAAGTCTTTGATTCCCTCGAGATCCCGCGGTCCCCGTCTCATCTCTGATCTTGCATCTTTGTGGTGTCGGTGTGAGGCCTCTGCGAAAATTTGGAGATTTGGTGCTTCAGCTCTTTTTTCATTTCCGGTCAGGCCCTTCCCTTGTGTTGGCTACGTCGAGTCTTCCTCCCTCCGATACTGCGGCTTCGGTTATTTCGATTTTACTAGAGATCACTATCTGGATCAATCCCCTCGCCTTTCGTGCACTTCCCCCCGTAAGTCAGCTGAGCGTCTTTGGTCTGCGGATTGCGCCTATCCTTCTTTCTTCGGCTCCCCCCCCCTCTCGTATAACCGCTTCCCCGATCGCACTCTAGTCATGGACCTTCTTTTTCTCCGTTCCTGCTCGGCGATCGATTGCCGCCATCAAAAGCATTATCGGGGCTCTAGTTGAATAAAGCTACCTTCCGATGTCATCGCTCTTTTTCCTCTAGTTGTCTCAGGGAGTTTCCCCCCCCGCCCTCGCAGGGGTTTCTACTTCCCGACACGTCTTTTTGCGGTTTAATAGATTAAAGTGATAATCCGTGGAAGGATCCGCCCTTTGCTCCTTCGGATTGCGTGTGTACCTTCTTTTTCTTTCCTCGCTTTGGCATCTGAAGGCCGTCCGACGCATGGGCCGTCTCTGGACATGCGTTTATGTGCGCTGGCTATTATTCCTTCGCTTTTCTTCTTGCCTACAGGTTTCCGCTGTCTTCTTCCATTCCCGACCCAATTTTGTAGCACCGAAGATCTTTCCCTGGCCTCCCGTGTTCCCCGAGTTTTTCTCTTCTACGGACACAAGACACCCTCGTTGAAGGAGTCATACTGCGCTTCATTTCTCTCGACACATACAACTCCCCCTGCATCCAGCGGACAAAATGGTCAGGCCTTCCCAAGCTTCGTTGGCTCGACCTTTCCCTCCCCCTTGTCACGTACTGAGGCTTATAACGTAGCTCGTTGCTGAGTCGGCCCCGGGCTGTTTTCTCAATGATTTGCTCCTGTCTAGTCTCCCTCTGCCTAGTCCAATGTAATTCCTCTTACAGAGAACAGACCCAAGTTTTTCACCGTCCCCACTTCTCCCGCAGATATTAGTATTATTCCTTGTGAATCTCCCGCTCAGGCGAACAAGGACGGTGAACCCCCCCCCCCTGCTCCCATCTCCGCAGAAACGGCTTCCCCTCCCGCTCACTCTTTCCTGGCAGTCATAGATTTAGCCATCGGATAGTTTGTCCCACCAATCTCTTTATCCCTTCCCAGCCTCCAGTGCAGCGCCGTGTGCACGCACGCTGACCCCCGAACTTCAGATTGGCCAATACCGTATTTCTCTTTTACTGGAACAACTCTATGTAGAGGATTCTTCAGTCTCTTTAGCGCCATAATGATCAAGCTACCCCGACCGCTTTATCGCCTCGCGCTCCCCGTTCACTCCCTGGGCAGATTGTAGATCCGTTTTGTCCGGCGCTGATTCAGGCCTGAGCACTCGGCGGCCTTTCTTACGAGGGACTTCGGTACCCTCTTGCCCTGGCTCGAGCCGCTCGCGCTCGTCTCTTTTTCCCCCTTTGCGTTTTGGTCTCTTGACGCATTAAAAATAAACTGTCTTGTGTACCTCTGCAAGGGCCACCGTTTTTGTGACCGCTCTGTCGCTTCTCTTATGCTATATTGTGCTACCCCCCCAGCATTCCTTCAGCATGCTTTTTGCGAGAGGGTCCCCCAGGACTCCCGCCCAGTGTAAAGCGAATTATTTGAATCAGCACAGCGTCTAACCATTTTCACTCGATTCCGTGTGCCCTGCACAGCGGGCTTTTTCTCAGCATTCCCTCCCTCTTTTCCTTGAGCGCCCTCCCGCGTCGGACGGCTAAATGTATTTGCGGGCGGCGTTCGTGCTAGTTTCCGTCACATTGGAGCAGCGGCTCCCCCTGCACTTGCTCTCTACCGAGTTTCGATTTGCTGTTAGGCGTTCCTCCCATGCCCCCAACGCAGATATCCCTTTCAACCGAACCCCCAGTCGGCTCGAGAGACCAGGCGCAGTCCTGATCCCCTGCATGAACCCGCGGCGTGTGTTTAGTATTTTGCGCCCCTCTTGCGGGGGTGTTAGATGAAACAGGGTGTCCCGTCATTTTTCGAGAATTGCCCATCGGCGGCCGCCCGATACATCTTTTCCTCTTCGCCTGTTTCACAGATGCAGGATCCTTCACATCTGTTCCCGCGATAAGTCCCACAGTACCAGATCTGCTTCTCTCCCGTCTCGTGGGTCAGGCAGGAAGGCCTTACTAAGCGTTTTCTGCCACCTGACGCGCGTCGCAGGTTTCTTTCCCCCGAACGATCCCTTGAGTCTAGTTCGCCGATTCCCCTCATCGTGCGGCCAGCACCTAGCCCAAAATTTCTTCTTGAAGCCGGTCGCCGCATCTCGGAGCTCCTCCGCCCCCAGCTCACCAAGGTGTCTGCTCAACCGTCTCATCTTCTTTGTTTTCTGAACTCTACTTTAATAATCCCAGTTTTGTTAGAGAGATGGTCAAGCGTCAACCAATCGGTTTATAGTGATGTCGCCCCAACTCTTTCTATATCTGAGGGCTCCCCCCTCTCTAAGTCTGCGGATGCGCTTCAAGGACCTCGTGTGGCGATGTTGCTCTCCGTACCTAGCTGCATGCCAGGTCAGCATTACCATTTACTTCTTTCTTCGGCGACCAGATCGACTGATTGCCTCTGAGAGTGGAGAGTCCACGCTCCTTAATGCCGCCGACGCCCCCCACACATGCCTCGAGGTCGTGCGCTCCCGCGGTGCAATTTCTTGCGTTTGATCGCGCGGAGTTTTTTGATTCAATCGGCGTTTTTTTTCCCTTGACCAACGACGGTCAGTTTCGCCGCGACCATGTTTCTTTTCCTTGCGTTTTTCTTCACCCCCCTTTTGAATCGCTACCACCATACTAACTCGGTTGCGAACAGTGACCTCCCCACGTCTCCTTTTTCTGGTCTGGGAGAAGGAATTTTGAGGAGTGTCGACTTCGTCACGCCTCCCGGGTGTCTTATTTTTTTCTGTTCAGAGGAGTCTCGGGTGTACGTCCCCTTCCTCAGGGGGGACCATAACTCCGCGCCAGGAGACCTTCGACGTGACGGGGAAACCCCGGCTTCCGCCCCGCGACCATAAGACCGGACAACGAGCAGTCCGCCCTTCTCAGTCCGGCTTCTGAACGCTCACGCTCATTCCCACCCATTGTTTATGCTCTCACAGCGCTCGGTCGTTGAACTCGTTTTAAAATGTTGGTGAGCTGTTTTTTCTTTATTTTCGAGTCCCTTTTCCACTCTGGAGCCGGTCATAAGGTATGATGCCTATATCCCTTGGTAGGCCCAAAGCTTCTCGCGACTATAGTCCCCTCCGGCCCAGCGCTACCGTCCACGTGGCCTAGGCCAGCGGGAACACCTGGTTCTGTGTTGACTTCATTGTCGTTTCAGACCACTTTTCCGTGTGGTAAAAGTTACGCGTCGCTGGGCTGTGCCTGATCGGTTATTCTCTGGCACTTTATGCCCGCCCACCTCCCATCCCCCCCCCTCTTTACTCTCACTTCCTCTCCGACAAACGTATCGAAAGTGCTGTGCGTCTCCCCTGGTAGCCGACGCGGCGTCTTCTCTGCTTCGGGCTTTCTTCTTTCCGCTTCGGCCGCAGCCATCCGAGATAGAGGCGTTGTGTTCACCTTTGACTACATAGCTCGAGTCTTGTAGTCTGGATCTGGCGTCTTCCGCTGCTCTAACGACTTGGCAGTAAATTCGTCTTGCGTCGTTTTTGTACGTGGAGAATTTCCTCCCCCCAGATCAGTTTCCTACTCTAGATTTCCATTCCGATCCTCGTTGACCAGGGGAAAGCCTTTTGAGGTAAGATTACTTTGCTATCTGGCAGCCTTTTCGCAACTTTTTGTAGGAGCATTTGCTCCTCAGTTACATATCTTTCTTTTCTTCGGTTTAAGGTAACGTGACGGTTTTTTCGCCCTGCTTTTGGTCACTTATATGTTTATCCGCTACGTGGCGCGGCAAGTAGACCGCCCGATCTCTCACCCAGCGAGAAGTGACTTCCCAGGTTTTTCTTTTTGCACCGTGAGTTTTAAGATCGAGGACCCCGGCCTTTGCGACTTAGCTTCTTTTCTGTCGGGCTTTGTTTCTTTAAGGTTCGGCCCGTAATCCCCGGCGCCTCCTAATTCAACTTACTGCGGGTGTTTTTTTGGCCCGCCTACTCGACCTGCACTCCCCTTTTCCAAGTTTGCGGAAACCGGAAGGAGCTCTACTGGTGGCTACGGTTCGCAGATGGTTCTCTGTTCCGATTTTTTTCGTTTTTGCATTACGAGGGGAACCGTTCGCCATGTAGTCTTTTCTTCCCGCCATGGTAAATAGCTTATGATCCTCGGCCTGCGCCCTACAGCCGTGGAAATTTGCTGAGTCTTCGACGGAACGTCCTTGACCATCTCTCCCCGTTCAGCCCCGTCCTGTGGAGCCTTAGGATCCCCTCCCGGCTTGCAGCACTGGCCGCTAACTGTTCTTTGAAGAGGTTCCTTGATTTGACCCCCCTTTTCTCCTCTCGTTGGCAGCCGCGACCCGCTCACCAAACTAGACGTCTGCCGGCCAAGCTCAGACTTGACCAACCTTGTGATGTGATTTTGTGCCAGTCTCAAATTCGTTCCAGTGATTGGTTTTTTTGGCAGATTTCTTCCCTCGCTCGCTTTTTCGTCATTCAACGTCGCGCACGAAGGTTTTCTATGTGATGCGAGGGGGGGACTTTTGTCTCTTTTAATCGAGTGAGGGAATTCTCCCCTGCTGCACATAATCTTACCATCTTTCCTTGCTCTCTCTCCTATTTGAGCTCATTGCGACCCCCCGGAGGATAGTCCCGTGATCAAGCATAGACCTCCTAGTTATTCTCGACCTCGATTTGGTGACCTTCGGACCTTACGGAAGTTTTGTTACTCTCTTCCGTCATCTGCCGTGCAACAGTTTCTTGCCAATGCCCAAGTTGATGGCAACCTTTGGACGCTTTGACCCCCGAATCCATTCACCCATTATGCCGCCCCTTCTTTCAGTCACACCGCTCGCACAAACCATGTGTAAAAGATTCATCTTTTATCAAGGTGTATCGGCTTTAATTCGCTGAATTTATCTTGCTTTTATATCCAAGTTAGAGTCGCCCCCCATCGACCTGGGCCCACTCCCTCCCGAGATTGTCTTCTTTTGCCCAGCGGAACTTATTATACCTCAGTTTATGAGACGTTCAATCCACAAGAGTGCGAATTCGAGGGCGCTCGCTCTAGCACTTGTGACCAGAGAGCTCGGTCTTCATGTGGGGGTTGTGGTTCGAACCGTATACGGCTCGCGGCGCCCCTGTTATGTTTACCCTCTCCCGTGTGTTTCGGCCTTCTTTTGATCCTTTTTTGACTTGCCTTATCTTTAACGTCCCTTCCAATGCAGGGGTTTCTTAGAACTCCATGGCCGTCTATCTCAGGGCTGCTTCCCAGTGGGCGCAGCTTTATTGCTATTTTCTAGCGCGCCCGCAGCCCCGCCGAGTAGGATTCCGGACCTCTTTCCCCTCCTCTCTTGCCATTCTCCGGATCTCCTTCCCCACCTGAGTCTTGCAGATGATCTGCACGGTCCTTTACTTTCGCGCATCCCCACAGCATCGGCCCCCAGGCTTTGCCGACTTTTTTCTTCACCCAGCTGCTAATTCTGCGATTATTTCGCCTGATTTCCTCCTCTGCGGTGCTCTCGTTCGAGACCCAGAGTGGCCCTTCTTTGATTTCCCTCATCCTGTTCTTGCCCGCACCCGGCGTGTTAGTAGGCGTTCGCTCTTCTGCTGCGCTCGTTCCCGTAGGGAATTTGTGCGCATGCTGCTCTCTCGCCCGCGCGGATTTAACTCCTGGATCTTTGTCTATGACCATCCTTTCTACAACCGCTTCAACGAGCGTGGTGATGGCGGACTGACTCTCGTGGTCGTTCACCATATCTTTTCTGTTCTCCCCAAGATGTCCCTCGACCTGATTTCTCCTGCACACCGAGTTAACATGCCTATCGTTGCCTTAGACTGTTCCTTTCATCCAGCCCGATCGCTATGCGCTCCCAGAGTTAAGTCAGGACAGTTTTCCTTTGTCCTCAAGGCGAGCGCGCGGATAGTCCATAGTTTTATTCTTCTCCGACGCAGCGAACTCAGATACCATCACTTTTATATTATCTTACTTCTCGTGTATTTTGACTCATAATGAGCCCCCCTCTTCTCCGGCTCCTTCTCTACCAGCCCTCTAGAGTTTTTCGGTTAGCTCCGCAGAGATAGTACCATTCTCGGTTAGTTTTCATTCTCCTTTCGTCTCCCAGCGCCTCTATTACTATGCGCGAATCGTTGGCTCCACTTTTTCGGCGCCGAAGATTCTATTCCTCTTCCTATTCGTTGTGGAGAGAGTTTTGTCCTCCACGTCGGCTCCCAACTCCTTACGATCTTATTAGAGACTAGAGTATGTTGAGCACCATCCTGCCGATTGTTCCCACTCGCCCCAGTGGTTTCTCCCGCCTTCTCTATTGAGACTCCCATGGCCCTTCCATCCGAGCTGGTCGGTCTGGAATGAGTATCAGTCGCGACCATTATCGCGTCACAGCGCAAGGATCCGCTGCCAATCTAATGACATCTCTGATTACTTGGTCTTCTTCTTGTCTCGCGAAGCGCTCGTTTCCCCAGTTCCAGCTCGCTTCCCCTCTACACCTTCCAGGAGCGCTGGAGGCAAGACTTCGGACCTACCTCGCGTTTTTTGATCTCTTTCCCCTGCGTCCTGATGGTAACTCTGTGTGAGTGCCTCGGGCAGGCTTTTTTATCGTTTTCGCAAACCGTTCCATCTATGTTGACCGGAAATAGTTTAGTCCGCCACCCACCTCGTTGAAGCTCTTTTTTACTTCTTTTATCTGCCAAGAAGAAAAAATGGCAGATGCTGCCGCTCGGTACTCTTTCCTCAGGGCCCCTGCCCGACGCCCGACTCTCGCATCGAGCCGGCGTTCTCAGATTCGACCGAAACCGTGTCTTCCTAATCGGCAGGTGCTTGATCGATGCCCGCCTCGCGGCTGTGTTTTTCTCATCGTTCCTGCGGATGTTTTAGTATTTTTTATTTGGACCCTGAACTTCGCCCGAGGGTTGAAATACCCCCTTCGGTTCAGGGGGTAGATCCGGTGCTGAGCGATTTGACTTCCCCCCTCTCCTCTTCCTTATTGCTCAAGTTCAGAGATTCATATTCGGGACAATTCAAGTCGGTTCCTGCTGTTAGTTTATTTTGCCCTGACTGCTTCTGCTCGCGCGCGACATTCGCCTAGTGGAGGCGTTTTAAGTAATAAAGCTGCCTGCTCTCCTCCGTCCCCCCCACCCAGGCTATACTTGAATTGTTTCACTTATTCCTTCTCCTCTTGTCCCACGTTTGTTCCCTTCCTAAACAGCATGCGTTTCCCCCCCATACCGTTGCAGAAGCGCCCTTTTCTTTTACCCCCTGCCATTAGCCGTGGCAAATCCTGAGATCGATGCCGCTTCCTCTCCGTTCTCCTTCTTTCTTTTGTACCCCGTCTGAAATCATTTATTCCTCCTCAGTTCCTCCAAACTCTAGCTGAGTGTTTGAGTTCTGCGCTTTTCTTACTAGAGCACGTCGAAGCGTTGATCTTCATTAGATACTCTGGCCCCGATTACTACTTAATCATGATGAATGGGAAGTGAGGGGTCTTTCGCTCTTTGTGACGGAACGTTCTAAGTGGATCTATAGGTTCTTCACGAGTCCTTTGGAAATAAACGTTTTTCTATGCATTTCTGCTTTGCCTCGCTTCATTGATCTCATCCCTTTTCCCCCGGAAGCCGGCGGCGGCAGTTGCTTTCCCCCTCTTTCTGAATGTTCCTCCTACTGTCGCGCGAGAAAGTCGCCGTGGCGCCATGCGCAACTTTTGGCGAGTTCGGATCTGCTTGTATATAGATGATTCCCCCCCCCTGCCCCGTTATTACCCCTCCACTAGCGTACAAATCCCTATACCCCCCCTAAGATATCCCTCACTTCTTGCGCGATTGTCCTGTCTGCCCTAGAGATGCTCCACTACAATTCCTTGGTCGAGTTTTTCATTTCCGTCTCCTATTTCCTTCGAGCTTTGCGGGACATTATAGAGTGGTGCATGGTTCTTGATGCACTAATCTCGGGTTGCCCTAAGCTTCCTGCGTGAACTGGCTAGAGTTACTCCTTTTCATGATCCTCCTTCGCGCCAGCGTCAAAGCGGGGCTGAACGGGGATCGCCCCTTTCTGTCTTCCTTGACGGCCGTAGACAGAGGCCAGATTGATCTTTCTTTTTTCTCGGGCCCGTATACCCTTCCGCGAGTGAATGAATGAATGAAACTCCCCCTTGGCTCATGTAGTTACAGGACCCCTTGCCTGAAGACCCTTCTTACCCCGTGATCCACCAAGAAGAGAGATTGCCTTTTTGTCCCTTGGGACCTCTTTTGCTCGCTTTACCCTCTCTGTTCAGTCTGCATCCTTCTTGATCGCAAAAACCAGAAAGTTCCACTTTTTCCCTCTCACCGGTTTACATTGCGACCGTTGGTCAGGCGCTGAGGTTTCTCTCTACCACTCAAGTTTCACTGAAATTCGTTACATTAGAGGAGTTGCTGTATTCTTTCTTTCTGCACCCAATGCTTTCCTTACTTGCTATTCGTGCAAGGTAAGCTCATCGTCTTTTTCCCACCGGTGCACGGCCCCCCCTCCAGTACATTCTAAGGATTTCGCCCTTCCCCCCCCCCACCCCTTCATGTCGAAAGCCTGCCTTTTCCCTATCTGCAACCGGGGGTACGCTGCCATTTTGCAAACCGCGTTTTTCAGCTTTCGACCGAGTATCCAGTTTTTCCTCCCCGAGGTCGTAATCCTGTAAAAATGGCCCCTTAAGTTTCGCTTTATTGTCTTTCCCCTACGTTTCAAGAGCCTCCTCCCTCTCCCTCTTCCACTAATTTTGAATTCCTTGACACCCCCAACGCACCTCTGATTCTCGTCTTCCCTTGCAAGTCTGCGCCAGTCTCGTAGCCACCCCCCCGTCGATGTAGCTTTCCTCCGCTTTTGCACGCCTCCTGTCGAGTGTAGACGTTTTTCCTTAGCTTTTTTCATTGGACTAGTCACCCTGGATTCTGTCTGTGTTGTGCGTCCCCCTCTTGAACGTGACCAGTACCGTAACCTACTGAGAGATCGCCCTTTGGCACCGGCCGTTGGTCGTCCCTCAATTACCAACTAAAAGTCAGTGTCCAGTCTCCTAGTTCCCCCACGGTTGCCTCAACTGTAGAGATTAGCCCGGACCTTTTCCTCCATGCTATAGTTTTTCCTCCCCATTCAGATCGGTCAGTAATGACCGTTTTGGTCTTTTCCTGGATCTAAGCCTCAAACCTCTACGACCTCAACCTCTCCTTCTTTCACCCGTTTCCCTTACCTCTTTCGCTAGTCTGGTCGAGAAGAAGTTTCCTCTTTTTCATTAGGTTTATCTGTTTCTTTCCCAGCGCCCCATGGTTCAGTTTGCTTCGGATAGGTTTTCCTTAGCCTGATCTGTGGGAGGGCGGCCCCGGTCACGGTCTCCGTATAGGTTTCATCGCGTATGATGATCGTCTGGGAAGCCCCTCTTCTCCCTCTGAACCGAAATCACCCAGACCTTTATCTATAGTGCAGCAGCTACCTCCCTCCGGGACTCACGAGAAGGCAAAATGCTTCTTGGGGAGTTACTTTCAGCCCCTCGTGAGGAGGGTGGCTGCTTCACCTGTTTCCAAGCACAAGAGAGTCCTGCCCTCTTGACTCTCTTTTTACCCTCCTTTTTGTGTCTAAAGTTGCCCAAGCTCTGATCTTCTTCTACTCTCCAAGATTTCAGTACCCCCCTTCTTGCTATTCACCACCCAGAGGTTGTTTTCTGGCCTCTAATTCCGCGTCATCGTTTTTTCTTCCGCCTACTCAAATACCCCCCCCTCTCTGTCCTCCTTTTCCTCAGCTTTCCTGGTAGTCCTTATTCACGGTGCCTGGGCACCTAGAACCGTCTTCCCCTTTTCCCCCCCTTCTCCTTCCGCCTCCCCTAAAGAACCGTCTTTCCCTCTCGAATCCTTTCCTTGTTGGTTCCCCCAATATATCTCTTTCTCACCTTTCCCTCTTTTTCTTTCCTTTTTCCTCTCTGGAAGTTCCCCCCATCCGCTTCGAGTTTACTGAGGACCACAACGTGTTGATCTCTATGGCGAGATAGGTGCTACCGCTCCTGGTCTTTGGCTCGGTTCGTGACTGACAGCATTGCGTCTCCCTTCTTGAAGACATACTCCGTGTCTTTTTGCGAACCGAGACGACTGCATCCGATTCCCTCTTGAGGACCCTTGCCAGTACCGCACCCCGACACCCCCCCAACGCATCGATGTCGGCTCTCAGTTACTGTGTTCGTTGTTCGAGCTTCCGAGTTACAGGATCGCGCATCTGGCAACCGTGACCATAACCTGTGAGTTTCAGCATCTAAATATCTTGCTGTCTTTTCCCCCTTGCCGCGAAAACCCTCTAACTTAGTTGAGCCAACTTACACCTCACCCCCAGAAGAGTGTACTCCCGTTGTGCTTTAGTCCTTCTTATCTTCGATGAGGCCCCGTTCTTTGATGGTATCTCTGAGTCTATTCCCCAGATATTTAGCGAGGGTGAGCTCCCATCATCAGATAATTAGGCCCTGTTTGACTTTTTCCCGGGACCTCGCCGTCCCTGGCACGCGTAACGACCCCCTTTACCCCCCGAGCCGCTCCCCACCGGCCACCCACTTTCCCGGCTCTGGAACGCTAACGATATGAAGCGGTCACTTATTCTTAAATCCGTATGATGTCCTCACCGTTCTTACGTTCGGAGCTGTTTGTCTTTAGGCGGGCACCTTCCTCGAGCCTTTAACCCCTCTCGACACCGGCCTTTCTCCCCGATTTCTTGCTGGGGAGTACCACTATAGTTTCAGATCCTCCGTCAGGCAGTCCCCGAGCCAAGCGCTCTTGACATTCAGTTTACCAAGCCCCGGGATTGGGACGGGCCTTGACCCAAAGCCCTGCCCCGCCGAGGCGCGACTTTCTTTTCTGATTCCTTTTCGGTCCTGGTTTCCAATCTGCACCCGCGAAACCTTGCCTTTCCGCCTAGTCTGGCACTGTCCCTTGAGCGGACAAATCTCCAAGCTCTACCGTCGTCTTTGACGTGTTTTTATGTCTCCGTCTTTCATGTTCTTCTTTAGATGTTTCTCCTTTTCCCGACGAGCTCGAAGTACGATGCGTTGTGTTTAGGGTCACAACCAGAGTATTTGCTTCTTATATTTCTTTCCTTCCTAGGTCACGTTATTTCCGCTCTTCCTACTTTTTGTCCTTGAATGTCCTTGTCCTGATGCCTGACGACGATAGAAGTTCCCTCCTGACGCGTCTTCGATTTAATTTCCTGATTTAAGATAATGGCATCTTTTGCCACCTCCTCGGTTCTTTTCCTCGTTTGAGGTTTTTCATTTGACTGCTCTCCCCTTCGTGTGATTTGCTTTTTGACTTGGACGTTTATCATTCTGAATTTTGAGGTTTTGACCTTTCTCTGCCCTCGGTCCTCCCCCCCGCAGTTGCGGCGCCTTGATTTTACCGCGAGACTCCTCACTTTTTTTTACGGGTCGCCTCCTTTCCCTTTTCCAAGTGATTTTCCCTTAGAACCCGGCACTTCTGAGCCCTTGCTTATGGTTTTGGATGTATGTTTCTTTTCTCTTTCGGCCGAAAGGTCTCTTTCTGTTAAGAATTTTCCTGCGGGTTGCCAGTCTTTCTTACGCAGTTTTTTTCCCGTGTATTGGTGCAGCCGGATAGTGCACGGTCTGTCGAAGCTTTGTCGAGTGCATGAGAGGCGGCAGGGACTCGGCCTGGGCAAATTTTGTTTTTTCCATTAGGGCTTTTTATTGATCCTAGGGCTGCCCCTCAGCGGCTTCGCAAGCGTTCGGCGCTTCGACGGCCGTTCACCCCTTCTCCACGCGATCCATTCTGACATTGTGACGCTTTTGGTTTCTCTTTGAGCTTCTTTTTTCTTCCCGGCTCAGTTCCCTGCCTTGCCGTTACAGCTTTTGGGCCCAGGAGAAACCATTTCGGTGGTCAGTTCCCTCCCGCTTCATGCTCTGCCAGGCAAGCCCCTCGACGCACGGTGCTTCAGACTCTTCCCCTCTGGTGGCCCGCTATTGTCGGATGCCCGGTCATTTCTTTTCTTCACGTTACTTTCCAAGAAGGTCTTGTTTTTCCGATTTTTTTTCTGACGTTTTTATGTACGTTTTCGTTTCTTATAAGCCTTTTTGCAAAATAACCTGAGAGTCCTCTGCGACTCGAGCCGCTTCTTTTTCTTTCCCACTGCGCTAGTCCCCCCCTGCTCCGCACGAGACTCTGTGATCTCACTCCGTCTCTTTAGAGAGGGGGAAAGCCTTCTGCCGCAGTTTCCTGGTGAAGAGCGTCGCCCTCCTTTCCCGTTCATTCGCCTTGGTTGATGGGACAAAAGGTTTCAGTGATTCAAAGATTCCACGCCACTGCTCAATCTGCCTGTCCACCTCGAGTACAAACCCTTTCCCTGACCGCCTTGCCGCTGCCTCTCGGTACCTCTACCTGCCGCAGCGGGGGGATATAACATATTCTTAGTTCCGCACCATCAGTCTTTCCCCCCCTCCACGACCAAGAGTCTTGTCGTGACTTCGTTAATCGTCTTTGGAAACTGAAGTGTTGAGGACGGTTCCTAGACCCACTGCGCTTAGCAGTGTAGACAGCTTCTAAATTTGGTTCGGTCTGTCCTCCTTTCGTGGTGGTTCCGTCCTACGAAAGGCCATCTTCGTCGCGGATGTTATGTAGGCCGCTTTCGTGTCAGGCCTCCTTTATTCGTACCTTGGTTGGGTGAACGGCGCTCTCCTCTGTTTCCCAGTCCCCATTGCTCTTGTCTTGCTCCCTCCCGCCGCTTCTTGAGGACCCCTCTTTGATGCTTTCAGGCCTGGCTCACTGCCCCGCCCTTTTTCCTTTTGCGGCGAGCCGTCCTTGACTCCAGTCTTTTAACTTTTGCCCCGCACGACTCGGGCCCGTGCAGAGGTATCCCTCTTCAATTTTGAAGCCTTTTTTTGCCGATTTTTTCCGAATTTTTTCTCGCCTCCAGATCGCCCCCCCACCGTAGTGCCCTCCTTTTTCCTCCCCCGTTGCACTTTTCGTTCACGATAGCGTTTTTGACCCGACGCTGTAGTTGCGCCTGTTTTCGCGCACACTGGCTGGCGGATTTCCCCTTGATGATTCTGCCTGCCCCTGTGTCTCGTCTCTAGGCCGAGCAGTAGATGCGCTCTCGGGGCTTCCTTGCTCCTCTACCGTTTAGACTCCCACGGCTGCAGATCGCCAGCTCTTCTTTTTTTTCGATGCAAATTTCTCCTTTTGATGCCCCCGGCGCGATTTTTTTATGGATTTCTCCTCGTCGGCTCGTCAAAATCACTCGTTGCACTTTTCTTTTGCGATGCAGTCGCATAAGATTGAGGCTTTTCACCCGTCGTTTACCAAAGCAGGAACGTTACGTACGTCGGCAGACCCGATCGGCTTAATTCCGACTGACAAGGCGACATCCACCCTTGGCTTGCCGTTTTCGAGGATAGGGCTTCTTTCCGGTAACTCGGCGTTCTTTTCTCGATTCCTGACCCTATAATTTTTTATGATCTCGAATGCGACGTTCTTTTTTCCCTCGTTTCCCTTCGTTAAAGTGTGTTTGCAGGCTCTCCGATGGGGGCCGGGTGCTCTCGCCATCGTGTAAAGTTTTTTTAATCGTCCCCACACTTTCGAGCCATCGATAGAGCTTTTACGTCGCTTTTTGTGTTCTCCTTCTTTGGCGGCGATTGGAGAGAA
>Ga0179593_1618545_pt1 | contig 15136 bp, 22 predicted proteins | sample CZODoug2_1_08_16_FD_185931 | JGI IMG/M metagenome (GOLD analysis project Ga0179593, IMG submission 185931) | Vadose zone soil fungal communities from Angelo Coast Range Reserve, California, USA - CZODoug2_1_08_16fungal (PacBio error correction) | ecosystem: Environmental > Terrestrial > Soil >... | reverse complement strand
AAGCCTCTTGCGCTCTTTCTTTTGGTTTTTTGGGTAAATTTATTGAAACACCCCTTCTTTCTCCCCCATTTTGTTCTTTTTTCCTCTTCTTTTCTTGTGACGCAGCCTAGCGCTCGTCTGCTTTTTTACCCACGCAGAAAAACCCTCTCCCTCCCCTTTGCTGATCCCCCCTTTGGCCGGATGACCGTTTAGAGGTTTTACTTTTCAGAGTTTTAAACTTCGCCCTCTTCCCCAAACACGCTAACATGGATTCCTCTTCTTTAATTTCCCACAAAGTGGTTTTAGTTCGTCGAGTTCCACTAAAGCCGGCGATGCTCCCATGAGTTCCTCTCTCCCGTTGGAGCGATTTTACGCAAATTTTCTTTGTTTCGAAGTAAGCTTCATTGAAGTTTATGGTTTCTTGGCCGGGAGTTGCGCTTCCTTACATCCCCTTATCTCGAGCCCGGTGGTGCCGTGGAAGCGTATTTCAATTTTTTTCGCTTTTCCGACGAGCCTTTCGCGCCGTCCAAACTAATAAAAAGTTAAGTTGATGCCTCCGTCCGTTTTTTTCTTTCTAGTTGAATGCATCCTTTTTGATTCCTTTCCTGTCATCGTCCCCAGAACTCTATGTAACGAGGTTGGCCATCCTAATCTGCCCCCCCCGTTGTATTGTAAGAAGCCTTGGTTTCCTTCCTTTCTCAGCGCCCTGTTTTAATGTCAAGCCCCCACAATGCAGCGATTTGATCCCTTTTGCACGAACTCTCTTTTCCTCATACCTTCCCTTTTCCTTTTCTGTTCCTCCCCAACCGTCTTGTCCTTGATAAAGTCCCCAATCAGTTTTTTTTCCCGCCTTACGACTTTTCTCTATGAAATGGCCCCGGTTGACGACGACTTACCGATTCCCTCGGTTTTTAAGATTGATGGTCCCCCGCTGCCCGCCTTCCCATATTCTCAAGGGCGTCTTTTACCGGGCTCTTTATTTCAATCCTTATTTAACTCCCCTCTCCCTGCAAAACTCTGTCCAGAAAGCCATGCGGTCGGGTTTCTTTCAAGTTGAACCTTTCTCAGCTTGCTTTCGGCGTCCAAGGCATGTCCTCGATGGTATTCCCCCTGATCTTCCACCTCATCCATGCTGCTCTCCTCACAAGAGTGAAACTTGGAGTTTTTTCGAAATCCTTCTAGTTGATGTTGTTTGTTTTTGTGCAGTCACTTTCTTCCACCCCCCTCTCCCAAATTGTTCGATTGAGAAGCCTCCAATTTCCACCTTCGTAGGCGGAGGAATGAGACCTGGTCTACTCTTGCATTCCACCAGTACTCGCGTGAGTGTTAATAGGCACCTATCCCTTCTGTCGGAAGCTTCCCTAGCCCGACCTTGATCAATCCTACTCTCAGACAACTGTTGTTCTTCCTTTGTGAAGAAGGAAAATTCACAGAACCTTCTTCCTGACCTGGACTTGGTGCCTCCGACCCAAGACTACGTTGCGAAGGCACATTTCTCGATAGCATCCCCCCTTTTACTACCCGGGTCCCCCGAATCTCATTGCAGAGACCGGACTGTTCAAGTAACCTTTCCCCCCAATAGGTTGGTCTAATTCGATTTACTGTCCCGTACAAATTTTTCATGGTATGTTGTCGTGACTCAAGCCCTTCAATCAACCTGTCTCTCTTTTGGCCGCCCCGAAAGTCTAGGTCCACCACGCGTCTTGCCGCGCCTTTTTCGCCCGAAACCTGCTTTGTTGTCCAGCGTTTTGAAGTTCCATGCTGAGTCTCTCATGTTTCCCTTATTCCACCAGAATCCTTGCTTTTCGATATTTGCTTGCCCCGTTTTCGGCCTTTTTCGAAAACCCACCCCCCTCTTTCGCTTGATGGAAGCCCTTTTTCACTAGACGGCGTGAAGAGAGCGCATGTCGCCCCCCCTTTTTCTTTTGCCCCGAGTGTCGTCTTTCGGATCGGCGCATTCGTTCCCTTTAAAACCCCTCTTTCCCATCTTCCACCCTACTTGCGCGCCGACTTCAGTTTTCGATTTTCTCCTTCTGACGACCCTGGACTACCCCCCTATTAAAGCTCCCATCCCGCCCAATTTCCCCCTTTAAAGTTCCCCACAAAAATCGGTACCGTCACTTCCTCCCCTCGACCCCAAAGGCGCCCACGATAACTGAAAAATGAATCCCCGGTCGACGCATTTGTTTTAAATCATTCCTCTTCACAGAAACCGGTTTTCCTCTCGCTCTTGTCTCACACTTTTTTGTTGCTTGATCTGAGTTGATATTTCGCCAAAGTTCCCTCCGCCCTTTTTTCGTTTACCCCATGCGTAAAGGCGTTCCTTTTCATTTTCAGGCGACTTTTCCCTAGAGGAATAACCATTGATACTTGCGATTGTACACCCTTGCCCTGGGATGACTCCCGAACCCCGTGCCTGGAATGGAGCGTTCTCTCTTTTCTTCACGGTCGATCCTTTTAATTTATCCGCCTGCATGAAGGAGTCTTCCCCTTTTAAGGGTATGTGTGTCGTGCGGTTTTACGGAAGCAGAAGTCTCCCGCTTCCTTTCGAATCGGAACCTTTCTTTTTTTCCCCTTGGTTGCATCCCCTCCGCTTACTCGTAGCTCTTCTGCTTCAGATCTTTCTTTTTCACGCGGTTTCACTTTCGAGAGGTGTATGCTACTTGGGCGTCGTTTCCTCCCCTCCGAAGATCAAAATAAGAGTCTCTTTCTCTAACAATCCCCCCCCCTAGTTTCTCGCTCATACCTCTTTTTTTTTTTTCCTACGATTGACCACGTCGATTGTGGGCTTTCTCCCCCATCGACGATCACACGCCCTTGGGTGAAAACTCTTTGGCGGATTTGCTCAGCCTATGTCAGTCCTTTTGAGGAGTCTCTTTCCCCCCCGCATGCCTTTTCTTGCCCACCGTCCCAACGGTATTAAAACACCCTTCTTTCGTATCCTTCGTCGACTCTCCCCATATCTGCGGAACCATGGACGGTCCTGTGTGGACGAACGCTATCGATGAATCTCCTTTTCTGCCTGCTTTCACCTTCCTTATATTTCCCTCGTTTCTGTGTGCATTTTTCATAACAAGCTCCTACCCTGGACTGCTTTTTTCCTTTTATTGATATGTCCTTCCCCCCGTTCCTTTTTCCCACTGACCATCCCCGAGATCCTTTTCAGATTGTCCCCATAAAGAGAATCTGGACCCTGCCGTTTTTTTCCTATTTTTTGTTTCTCCGATTCAAACTACTCCCGTACGCCTGTCGTTTTCCTTTTCGCTTCTTCATTTAACAATTAGGTTAAGGTTAACCCCTTATTCACTGACGTTTCCGTCCACTCACTTTCCCTTGCGAATTTCACGGCCGCGCAATCCACGCTGTTAGAGAGAAGCCCGTGATCGGTCTCTTTGTAGACGTTTGATCATCGTTCTGCTTGGGCATCAAACCCTCCCCTTTTGCCCCCAGATGTATTAGTTAAAGTTGAGACCCCCCTGACCATGTTTTTTTTTTGGTCGCTTTTTTGCCTTTTGATGAATCTTTCTCTCCGGGATTCTTCACCTGGTCCACCTTTTTATGAGAAAATGAGGATTTGTTATTGCGTGTCTTTATGAGATGTGTACCAATTCAGCGAGTACCTTTTTTGTCTCTTCGTTATGCGTAATGCCCATCGAGGAAGTTATCTTTCCCTTTTCTTTACAAATGCTTCGTGGTGGGACCCTTCCAAGCCAACACGTGATTTCCTCCCTTTCCCCCAATCGAGAACTGTTTGGGAACCATTTCTTTTTTTTAGGAATTTCACTCAACCTCTGAATTTGTAACTTCCTTCTGTTAGAAGCGATCGGCTGAGAAGCTTTAAATACCCCTCTCTCTCACGTGACAAAGTTTCACGATAAGGAAAAACCGTGGTTACTCCCTACCCTTTAGTCTTTGGGATGACATCTCATTTGCAGAAGGATCGTTATATGCTTCCACCATTAAAGTTCCTCCTTAATCCCATAACCGACCTTCCACGGCGGTTGAGCTTTGGTCTCGAGAGACTCCTCGTTCGAAACAGTCCCCTCGTCCTGTGAATATCCGCCAAAGCGCCCACCAGGCTCTCTTTTAATGCGAATCTCCCCGGTTGAAGAAGATGGTTCTCCACTCCTTGCGAACAATCCAGCAAATTTCCCTGTCAGTGGTTCCCATCCCCGGTATTCGCACCTTGGTTCAAAGATCATCCTAGAGAACCGTTTTAAGCTTTGTTTCATGGTCTCGCTTTCTTTGCACGACGCTGACCTTTTTTCCTGAGTATAAAGTAGCCATCTCGGGCGCTTTTTCTACAATTCCAAAATAGGCCGGATCCCCCCCTCCCTGAACACTTCCTGCTCCCCCCTGCCTTCTTACTTTTATCATCCCTTTTATTATTTTTTTTGCTTTCCGCTCTTTCCTTTCTATCGTCTTTTGCCAGGAGAACGTAAACCGGAATATCCCCTTAACCACCAAATCGTCCTTGCCACCTGAAAGTGACGAAGCCTGTCCCTTCCCCCCCCTTTCACCGCGATCCTGCCCGAACTGCCTTCTCCCCGCCACTCCGTTTTTCCTTGGCCAGAGAACTGGTTCTTCGTTCCCTTCCTTTTTGTGTTGAGAGCTCCCTCTCTACGCAAGGTCGCTTCCCAGACTTTCCTGTCCTTTTTCGTCAAGCTGAGCCTGACTCCGGTTTGACATCCTAAACTCCTCCCATAACCCCGGGGTCAGGCCGATTTGCTATTAAGTCCTTCCTCTTTGTTGCCAGCTTTCCATCGCATCCGTCCGATTTCCCTTCCCTCCCCAAGAAGCCCTGAGCCTTCCTTTCTTAGTCTCTGGAACATTTTCGTTGTTTGTTCGGTTTTTACCCCTTCCTTCAGTTCCTGGTTTGTGAACTTCTGCCCTCCGCAAAAACGCCCCCTCTTTAGGAGGCGGTTTCCTTGATTTCCCCCCCGGTACAAAAGTTTCGCGTTTTTAATTAAAAGCAAGATCCCGCCTGTTTCTACTCGGTAAACCGTCCCCTTTTTAGCGATCGTTGTTAATGACACATATTCCGGGTGAGGTTCGAAGACCCCCTGCTGAATTTATCTTTATGGTTCCTTCCCTTGCTGTTTTCTTTCGAAATATTATTAAAAAGAATCGATTCCCGATAGTGACCCTGTTGTCGAGCTTCGGCTATCCCTCCCCCCCTGTCGCTGAGATGTTTAGAGTCTTCGCCGCGCCTTTTCAAACTTCCCACTCGGATGCGAGATCGCGTTTCGCCAGAGCCTAATAGAAATTTGGCGATGGTTCTGTTCCCCCCAACTCACATATTTTCTGTGCGTGTTTGTCCCCCTCCCTGTAATGGATGGATTTCAGATGCTCCTGTTATTTTGAATGTTTATCCCGCGGAAGAGCTCCCTCCCTTAATCAATGTCACCGACCCCATGGGAGCAACTTCCTCACGATAGTTCATTTCTCCCCGCGTGCTTTTTCACTTTTTAAAAAATTTCTGGATTCATCCACCCTCCTCAGGGGTTAAAGAAGGTTATACGTCCCTCCCCCCTCCTACATGGACCAGTCGGGCTGGAACTGAATCTTCTGTTGCCCCTTGGAGATACCGTTCTACCCCCTAATCGCCACGTCATACAGCGCAAGGTTCTCGGCCCCACCAACCGGTTTATCAGGTGACTTCCCTATGAAAACTCCGACTTTTTCTTCAAATTGTCTCCCAATCCCATGGTCGGGTGATTCTGTCCCTCCCCTCCCCCTAAATAAATCGTGACTTTGTTTGAACTCCAAGATGCGTGTCATTTTATCCCCCCCCCCTCCCCCCGTCATCAGCTGACAGGCTTCGAGCTAGAATCTCTTCCCCTGCGCGTCCTTGCGCCTTATCTTTTATTTCTCCCCCTTTGATTTTTTTATGTCAGGTTCCTCTAACAGCCCCTTTTTCATTCCTGATCCCTTCAAACCTTTCCGAATCAGAGTAGTCGCGGTTGTCCTTCCTTGTGAAATTCTTGCATTGCATCAATTCCCCCCTTCTTGGATGGAAAGGTCCCCCCCTATCTCCTTGCTCCACTGAATAATTTTTCCCTCCCCTCTTTCAAAAAAGTTCGCTAAGACCCCCCGATGTTTTAGTTTCCTTCAAAACACACAATCCCCCCAAACGATTGTCGCTTTAAATTCTTTAATACTTCGACCAGCGGTGAAGAAGTAGTCTCCCTCCCATTCCCTGCACCTCCTCCCCCCCTTTTTCCGCCGAATCCTTTGTACTCCCGGCCCCCACGACCCATCGTGTTCGATTTCATCGCGTTTACGGTCCCCCCCTGAAACTTATGATGGTTCACGCCGTTCCCAAGTCCCATTCTCGTTTTGGTTCCCCCGACTAACTTATATTTATTTCAGCTGAGTTTGACTTTCTCTTTTTATAAGAAAAACTTCGAAGTTGGCCCTCTTTGTTGAAAAGCGTTCCTCGAGATTCCAAACTCTTTCCTTTATTATTCCCCCAGCCTCCTATATTGCTTTTCTCTCTTTCTTTTAAACGTCTTATCAAGTACACCCCCCATCTCTTTAAGCTGTCTCACTGGAAGATAGACCGAAGAGGCCTACACGCTCGCCTCATGAACACGATTTTTCATACTGCTTCTCGCAAATTCGTCTGGCCTCCTGATCGGGTGACCTCAACCGATTGCCAAAACCTTCCAGATGTGGCTCGCCTCCTCCACCGACTCCCCTCTTGGACCAAGCCGTACTCGCTTCGCCTCTCTGACAAGTGTTTCAATCCCCTTTTAACGCTTACATGGACCTCCTGGTCTGCCGCGAACCCCTTTTTTGGTATAGATTCAATCACCGAATGCCCCCCATACCTTCCTTTAAGTGGAAAGCACCCCAGAGTCCTCTATTCCACCATCTCCCTACAAGGTTTTCTGCTTCTCTCGATAGGGGACCCAACGTTCCCTTTCCTAAGCTGCTGTATCTTTTAATTCTGTGAACGGACAGCCTCATTTCTTTATCGTTTCCCCAGCCTTTAGCGCATCCCCCCCACTTTGCGGCCTTGGTTCATTCCCTTTCTTCCCTTTTACGATCAGACTTAGATTCAGCGATGTCTCCGTTTCCATCCGACTTTCCTTTCATTGGAGCGTCGATCCTCTGTTCAGGGATTTTTGTAGACACAACTTTTTTTCCTGTCACCGAAGCGATCTTTTACCCTCTAACCCTTTTTAACCTCGGAATTCCCACCTCCTCCTTTTTTATCGAACCCCTCCCCCCTTTCCCTTTTCGTCTAGCGTAGGGCTTTCTTCCGCTCGCGCACTCTCCGATGGTTTTTCCATTTTTTCCGAGTGTCGACCTCTCGAAGCTTTCAATCTCTCGCTTATTTGAAGAAGTAATTTGACCGATTTTTTTCCTGACGCGTTTCACTCTTTCATTTTCTTTTGTAGGTCCGCCCCCATCGCCCTCCCAACGCGTTTTTTCCCCATAAACCTCATTCCGGCGACACCTGTAGCGTTCCTTTTTTTTAGGCTTCTACCCCAAAGAAAATTAAATTTTTTCGGGGACCCTAGACTTCCCCATACGTAACAAAACGCGTGTCATCTTAGACTTCTCCCTCCGGAGGCAAATGGTATTCATGTTCTCTCCCGATCTATCATTTCATATTCTAAGCCTATTTTTCCCCCCCCTCTAGAAATTGAAGCGCCGAAGAGTCGTTTCTGTGGGATTTCTTTCTTAACACCCTTTTACGACCACCCTCGTGGCTTCGCGTCGGGTGCTAATGTCCGTTACCCATCCTTGTACTTGACATCCTCTCCAAATGATCTAATTGAGTTCCATTAATTTGACGGGTTCCTCCTTTAGCAAAGACCCCATACCGTCCTCCCCTCTCAGTTCTGTGTCCCCCTTTTTTCTCTAATAAGGCCCCATGATGGTTCTCTGTTCACTCGAATGTCCCACGACTTTTCAGCAAACATAACGTCCATTCGCCACCCTTTTGACGCGCATATCCCCCCTTTACCGCTGCCGCCACTCTTGGATAGCCAGATAGTCATGTCACAATAGACTCACTCAGTCATGTTGCCCCCTGGCCCGCAATATTTCTTGCCCTGTGAAATTGATTCGACCTGCTTTCTGGCGTTCTTTCTTGGGGGAAATGGATTGCTAAATATGTAATCAATGAGCCCCCCGGTTTCTTTTGGTCCGCCCCTTTCTGCGTTCTTCCGTTGATGGGGTACCTCAATCTTCAATGTAGAGCATATATTATTCCCCTCCTGACGGCTTTCCGGCCCCGCGTACCCCTTTCCCCATGCTTATGGTGGGAGATTTAACCTCTCCCCAAAATGTCTCCAGCCGGGGACCTCTTCTGAGGAAACTATTTTGGGCCCATTTCAACAGTGGAATCGGCACATGCAGTCGAAAGCTTTCTTCTTTTCGAGTGGAACCAGAAGCCTTTCCTCTGAGTCCCCAAGGCTTCTACAATAAAGACGGTAAATTACAGCTTATACAGTCCCCACGCACAAGAGATGAAACAGATATGTCTTATGGGATGCCCTTACTCAATGTGCTTTCTGGGATCGTCTTACTTTTCCGCTTTCTCCCCTAACAGTGAGAATAGAATCCTCATACGTTTTTCTTTAAGACGAAGTCCTCGTTATCCCCCCCATCAGGTGCGGAATAAACTGGTCTCCTATCTACTTGTATCGTAAGGATATTCTTTTCGAAAATCCTCGCGAAAACCCCTCCAACTCACCCCCCAGTTGTGACCCCCCCCATCCGGTCTTTAACCGCGTCCACTGCGCGTGGTTACGCTCTGACTTGCGAGGGGAAGTCACCTTTTTTTGTACCCTTGGAATGGAACTCCCACACTTCACTGGGTGAGGGTTTTTTTCAAAGTTCCCCCCCCGAATGTACCAAGAATCTCCACACGGGTCATCCTCCACTTTTATGTCCTCTCATCCTGTATTAAGGATTATTGTTCATGCCTCCCGTCGCGTGAAAGGAGAAAGTCACACCCTTATCTTTTTTTACTGACCCCCAACCTCGTCCGTTTGGCCAATTTGACGCTTCAGACCTTTCACAGCAGCCGACTTGCCTATAAAACGCACATCTTCTTTCCCTGCATCTGTAGTTGACCTCCTTTTATATTCTGTTTGGCGATCACCTAGGCTCGGCCCCCCGACGGAGGGGCTTGAGATAGGAGAGTCTCGCGGTGAACATTTATGCAATCCGTCCCCTTTCCCCGGGAGGCCGTTTGTTCGAGCGTCTGTGAGTCGAAGGCCCATCTTTGCCCCTCTAGTCTGAGTTACTTCTCCAAAGAAGTCGATCTCATATGAAGGTCCCCCCAGGTTGAGGTGCGTTTGTTAGAGAGGTACGATGAATTTTCCCCAATTTCCCAGAAGACCCCGACCAAATGACCTGATGTCTTCGAATTGCCCCTTTTCGCGCCCCCGTTCGTTCACCCATGAATGTTAGCGCCATTGAGATCGGAACACGACTCTGTTTGTCCCGATGGTGAAATTTAGAGGCCAGTTTCTTTAGACCCTCTGAATTTTCCCTCTCCTCTGTAGCTCTAGGTATGTTCTTTACTCTTCCAAGAATATTTTTCCCCATTTTTCCCTACTCTTCTCTATGCGATCCCGTTTCGCTTGGTGACTGCTGAACCCTGACCGGGATGACGCTCGCTACTATGTGCTGCTTTCCCTCTTTTTTTTTTTTTTTTTTTTTAGGCCCAACCCCACCTTTTCGGTCCTGTTGAGCCCATTTGCCTTCTCGTGATTTGCCCCTCCTAGTGAAGAAGATCCCAACTGTGCGCATCTGTCAATTCCTCTGTAATGCTGTCTCCATTGTACTTATATGCAGCGTGGATGGTTTCCCGTACCTCCCCCCTAATCTTATTCGTCGGTTTCAGCGTCGGGTATCTCGTCTTTTTTCTCTTTTCTGCTGCAAGTCTTTTGCTCCTAAAATGTCCTCAATTCAGCACTGTCGATCAATGGACCTCTTTTATACGTTTCCAGCCATCGCGCTTTTCTTGCTTCATACTAACCGTCTTTGGCGTGATTCCCCATTTCTCCCCGACTTTTCTTTTAACGCTTTTAAGATCACTTTTCTCGATGAACTTGCTTTTTCTTCTCTAAAGCTTTCTCCATTTTTATTCGTCGTCCATATTTATGCGCACATCAGCTCATCCTTTCTCAGACAAGTTGGCGTCGGTACTTAAAGATCGGATTTTCTCTCCCTTTGGAATTCTCTTTTTTATCCTCCTTTTTCGTTTTATTCGTTTCCTTCTCTTAATTCTCGTGTCCTCTTTTAGTACCCCACCTTTCCATCGGGAGGTTGTTTTCTTCCCTCATTTATCCCACTTTTTTTATAATATCAGCGGGCATCCTTTCCTTCTCTTTTTGAAATGATTTGAACGTGAGTTTTTTCCTCCTTTTCCTCCTGATTTTCTGTCTAACGCTTCTTCTTCATTGGCTCTTATCCCCACCCGTCTGTGTAAATGGCGCGGTTCCCTCGGAAGTTTCCCGATGTCTTTTCCTTGACCATTTCTCTTGCCAGGCAGTTTAGCTTGATCCATCACTTTGTCCCTTTCTCGTTTTTATCCCACTGTAAGACGAACTCCTTCTCTTAGTATTGGGGACCCTTTCCGATTTTCTTCTTCCTCACTCTTGCCCTTTTGCTTTAGCGAATTGACATCAAGTTTCAATTCCGCTTTCACCTTCTGCCTTTCAACTTTTCTAGCAGGAAGAGTATGTAGCGTCCTTCCCCCTTGCCTTATGATTCTACTCCCCTCCTTTCTCTCAGCCAGCTCTTTTCTCTGACTTTGATGACAGATAGAATCCCCCCCCATGGTTAACCCCTTCTTTGTATCCTATGTTGGACCCGTTTAGTGTCCATACTGAGACCATTCCTGGGGATTTGTCTATTTTCCCCCCTACGTCTTTAGACCCCCTCTCCCCCCCAATGGCCGGTTTAACTTTACCCCTCTACCGATCCAGGCTTCCTAATATCTGCCTTACGAGTGGTTTTTTCAGATTACGTTGTTATGTTCGTTATCTCCAATTCCTCTTTGCCTTCCTGTTCGTCTTTCGATCACAAAGTCTCATGAAATCTTAGGTTCTTTCATCCCCCCTTTACACGCTTTTGCTACGGCTCTATTTTTCCCTTCAGTTCTTTTTCCTTCCCTTCCTATTGGGAGCCCTTCCCACTTCTAGTGGCAAGCCGTCGCTCCCTCGTCCACACCTCTTTCCTTCCTTCCTCCCATCTGTCCCGGTTTTCCTTCTTCCAAGAACGACTCTCTTTGTCCGTTTCAACCCACGCGATCATTTTTTTTTCTTCAAAAATATTTCGTTTTCGTTCTCCCCGGGAATGACTCTCGAAGCAAGAAGTCCCCCCCGATTCAGCTAGCGAATTTTTTCCCCTTTGCTTTCTCTTATTCAGAGTTGAGATGCGGTTTCGGCAGAAGTCGTCTGCTCTTTTCCCAATTTAAATATTGTCTGTCAACCCCCTTCCCTGCTCCCCTCCTCACCTGCGTCATCGATCAAATCCTTTGGTTAAGGAGTCATTTTTGCTTCCCAAGTCGTCATCCCCATCAATTCTTTCCCTTCATACTCTTCTTCGATTATCAAGGATTTCATCCCCCCCCCATTGCTCCGATTCCCTTCACTGGTCGATAGCTCATGTCCCTGTCTTTTGAGTCCCTTCCATACGTCTTTTATTCTCAGCACTTGCCTTCATGAGCCACGGTATCATCCCCATTTGTTTATTCTTATACCTCATTTCTTGTCCTTCAGTGCACCCTTCTTCCTCCCTTACCTCGGCTTTGTCTCATCTTTTGTTTTTTGCGATATAATCTTTCCATGCCCCGCTTACGATTTCTAATCATTGCCTTCCTTTGCATGATAGTGGATCCCCTGTCCTTTATTGTCTCCCCTTCCTTTCTCTGTGTCACTTACAAAATTGCTTTCTTCTGCGGTCACATTTTTTTTTCTCTTTCTAATGGTCCTGCTCCCCCTTCCGATCCGCTTCCCTTGAATAGCTTTTCCCCTTTCTTTCGATTGATTCTCGTCTTTGCCTGAACCCAAATTTTTTCAGTCCTTCATAAGCTGCTACAGGTTTTTCTTCGACAATAGCGTTTTAAGGTAACCCGCCTGCCCAGTAGAAGATCCCGCTTTTCCTCTTCTAGGAATTACCCCCCCTCTTTCACTCCTCTTCGTTCACGGAAGCGATATCCCCGTCTTCCCCTCTTTCGCGGTTTAGTCTCCCCCCCTCCCTATCTATTAAAGAGCGGACGGAGATGTTTAGGGTTGATATTGATCCCTCCCCCTCTTTCCCGCATCATCGACTTGAACCCTCTCCTTCTGTCGTGTTGATGGTCTCCCCTTTGACTGAGTCATTTTGACCGCGGCCTCCTCTTCCACTTTCTAAGTTTGACGCCACAGACCCTTTTAACCCCCTACTCCCCTTTCAAAGCAAGCTTTCTTCTGTTGTTTTAAAATCCCTTTGGAGGATAGGTCCTTTGCCCCTCCGAAGAAGGGTTTACCTCCCCGGCATGCCTCCCCACATATAGCCCACTCCTCGTTCCTCCGCGCCTTGGACCTCTTCTCCCCCAATTGTTAGTGTTTCCCCCTTCGACCCACGATGGTCTAGAAGTCTTTCGAAGGAGGAAACTACGGCATCAATTTGTCTTTCCCTGATGAAGATCGCGATCGTTCTCTCCTTATTGTCTCCTTTTCCCCCTACAGTCCTCTCGAGTTCTGTGGGAGTCCTCCCCCCTACTTTCCCTTTTTCCAGAAAACTATATCGTTGTTCTCTTTTCGCGACGTTGTTGGGGATGATTTGTCATGGGCCTGAGCCGGTCCCGGTTTCTTCTTATTCCACTCGCTACTAAACTCAACCTCAAGGCCGCAGAGTATTTTACCCCCCCCCCCTCGCCTTGAATGGTTGCCCTCGTCTCTACTTCAACTTCATCCCATTCTCCGCCTACGCCTCGTTAGCCCTCTTGTTGCTTTTCCCCCTCTGGCCACATGTATTTTTTACTTGTAAGTGCCACACCTCCAATGGAAAAGACGTTCAGCCAACCCCATTCACTCGAAGAAAGGAAGTTAACCCCCTCTGCGAGATGTTATTTTTTTGTCCCCTCGGTCGCGACCTTCTCCCCCCTTCTTCTCTTAACTTCTCATTGCGTATTTTCATCCATAGCCTCTGCTGCCGGCCCCACCCCTTTAGTATTGCAGTTACCCCCCCTTCGACCTTCAAACCGTCCGCATGGCTTGACGATCTTTTTTTTCCTTTAGCTCAGGCGATTGCACAATTTGTATTTTGATTCACCTGGAGAAAATCCGTTATTGGTTGCAATCCCGCTCCCCTCACTGATCCCCCTGTGGGAGTGGCCTCTCTTTGACTTTTTTGTGCTTACCCTTTGGTTCAATAAAACTATTGCGTTACGTTCGGGCTTTTCTCTTCCTATTCTTCGACAGATCGACTTCTCCTCCGGGTCTACCCTCCTTCCCACCATGATTCGTGTTGTGTCTTTCTTTATAAAGCCACGAAAAAGGACAAGTTCCTCTTTTTTAAGCATGCAAGCGACGGTCCCAAAATCTCTCCTGACCTTCTCACCCTCGTCGCATTGGTTTCACATGCTTTCTCGTTCGAAAGTTTCATTCTCTTTTTTTTCTTATTCTAAACCCCAAGTCCCTCCTGCCAAATCAAAGACGGTCAGGTCTCTACGGCATTTTTTCCTCGCCTCTGACGAACGTATTTTGTCGTGTATTTTCCGACACTATTTTTCTTAGCATGTCACATTCTCATAGTCTCTGAAGTCTAGACTTCTCGCCAATAACTCGTCACTGTCGTAACTTCCGATCGGAACGTGGCCTTGTGGTTAGTCTTCGCCCCTCTCCTCTTTAAGAGACACTTTTTCTCTCAACCGTAAAACCTCTTACCCCTTTTCCTCTACCGGGCTCCCTTTCCGGCATTCCTGGCGGTGTCCCTGGGCCCTCTAATTATTCTTTGTCTCCTTCTTTCAACCCCTTTCCCCCTTAATCCTCCCAGACCTTCAATTCTCCTTCGGCCTTCTCAAAATAACCCCTTTCTATTTAGTTATCTCCTTCACCCTACGAGTCGTTCCGCTCCTTCTCATGCGCCCCCAGTGCCTTCCCCCCTTTAGTGTTTTTTTACGCGCGATCTTTTTCATTGGAAATAAAGGCTCCCCGCCCTCACAGGATTTTTTTCCTCTTCCCCTTTTTGCCTCGTTTTTTTTTCTCATTAACAACCTTTTCTTCCCTTTAGCGAGCTAACCTCTTGGTTCCTCCCCCACTGTTACGCTTGATTCCTTGCATTGAGTCTCAAGGATATTTGTCCTTGCCGGGGTTCTCAGACGCCGATGCCTTCTCCTTCCTTTCTCTGATCTCTCCCCTGCGTCTTTTTCCCTCCCAAATCGTTCCCTCTTTAGCGGAAAGGTGACGAAGAGTTCTAGATTTCCCCTCCTGATCCTTCGACCTTTCCCCTCCTCCAATTCCCCTCCGACTCTCCGCGACTCAGGTTGCGCCCTTACCTCTCTATTTACGTTTTTTTTTCCTCTCACTAGACGTCCGTTCTTAAGAGGATTTGGAGTTGAGAGTTTTTTTGATCTCGCTTTGTGACATTCTTGCCCTTTGCGTTTCACGTGGTTGATTTCGAGTAGGTTTGGACTTCTACTTATATAGCCCCCTGAGCGTCTGAGCACGACACTTCCTTTTTCCCCCCCAAGACCCTTCCCTCTCCCCTCCTTAGCGGACGGAACACGTGGTTCTCGAATCTTTTGTTCGCGTCCTGGCCTTACCTATCCTTTTTGTCACTTCTGCTTTCCAACCTCTGAACATCTGATTTTCCTGCCTTCTGCGGATCTACCCTATCCCTCCTCCCCAAGGGTTAGCGTCCCCTTTTTCCAATCTAAGAAGACTTTTATTCTCAAATTTCTCCTCTGTCTCCCTACAGAACCTACCTCAGTCATAGGTTACATTCTAATCTTCCGGGGACCTTGTTTCTCACTTCCACTTCTCGGACCCTCCCCCCCGGTGTTCTGTAGCTGCTCCCTGTTTTATCATCATCCATTTTCTTATTCTGAACCCCTCTAGAGCATTTTAAATGGTGGTTTGCGCGTTTGACAGTTGTTCCTTTACAACAGGGAGTCTCTCTGTTTGCTTTATCCGCGCGCGCG
>Ga0179593_1534293_pt1 | contig 15137 bp, 18 predicted proteins | sample CZODoug2_1_08_16_FD_185931 | JGI IMG/M metagenome (GOLD analysis project Ga0179593, IMG submission 185931) | Vadose zone soil fungal communities from Angelo Coast Range Reserve, California, USA - CZODoug2_1_08_16fungal (PacBio error correction) | ecosystem: Environmental > Terrestrial > Soil >... | reverse complement strand
TCCCCGAAAAATTGAACTTCCAAGAATTTTCTCCCCTTGCGAGTGGCCTCCGCCCCTCCATTCTTTCACCCCCCTTCTCTTTGCCGCCCCCCCGCGCCGCGTAGACGGCCACTCTTCGTTTCCTAAAAAGAGACAGCCCCGTCAGGGCAGGCCCATGGAAGTGGTCCTACCCAAAAGGATCCCCAAATTGACTCCCCTGGTCTTCGTAGCAGCCAGCCCAACAGGTCCCACCGAGCCGGCTTCCTTCGAGGGTTATTCTTTCCCCCCCCCTCTCCTTATCGGGGTGTGTTTTTGCACCCTAACTCGGAACTCCCCCCCCCTTTTTTTCCTTCGCAATCATATCGTATCTGTAGGGGGGCGCGATGTTTCGACACGGCACTTCCTTCCTACCCAAACTGCTACGCTTATGCCTGGAACATTCGCCCCTGTAACGAATGACAACCTTTCGGCCTATTCCCTCTTCCCAAGCTCTTGTCCGTGTTTTCCCCTTCGGCAAGAAAAGCACTTTTCCCGTAGCGACCAAGTGCTCGAAAAGTATGCTGGCTTTTTTTCTCCACCCTGCCGCTCTTCCCAAGTCGGACATGTCGCTGGTTCGGTATGGATACCATTGCAATCGTTTACTCTCCCCCTGATCCAATAGCAATTAACAATAACGGACCCCACAAGGAAGGGTTTGGCACCTTTGAGGTTCTTTGAGATTCTAGTCTTATTCCTTACCCGATCCTTTTCGGTTCGTTGGAGTTCCGGAGGCCCTGGAACCTCCCTCGTCCCAGCCTGCATTTACCCCTCGTGTGGCGATACTCCCACTTGCGTGTCCGCCCCCCTATCAAAATGAAAGTTCCTTTATCTTCTTTTCAGCTATCTCTCATACCACTAGTGCGCTGCCAACGCAAGGGAACTCAAGACTTTTTTCCTTGTGCTGACGCTGTCCAATGCTTTTTTCCCCTGAGCTTTGCCGCACAAAGAATGATAACCTTTAGCCTTGGGATCTCCCCGATTATCACTCAAAAGCAGGTGATTTCCCCTCTCCCCCCCCCCCCTCCTTTCCGTTTTTCCCTTCCCCGGTGGCCGGCAAGCTGTTAGAAGCGCGGCCCCTAACTTAGTGGGAGCTAGCCCTTCTTTCCTTTTCGCGTGAAGCCATGTTCCCAGTCTCCCCAGACTTGTTTTGCTCCCCACACACTTTTGATTTCCTTTTGGAATAGAGTCTTGTTTCCGTGCCGCTTGAAAGTTGGGGCGACTTCTCCTTTCCCACAATTTGCCCCACCTGGGCCCCGATGTTTCAAGTTTTTTTCCCACGTCACTCTTTGAACCGAACTCCGGGCCCGTAAACAGTGTTCCCCCCCTTCCTTTCCCCTTTTGGAAACTAACTTTTGGATGAACTGACCAAAATTCAACTAAGATTTCCCCCCCCGATCTTAATGCCCCGCACCATTCCCTCTCCCGATGCAATGTCCCTCTCCCTCTATCACCAAACGCAACCGGTGCTCGTTTTTCTTTGTAAGATGTTCCCTTTCTCCCCGTTCCCCCGGATTTGAAGTTTGCCCTTCTTCCTTTGAGGGGTTTTTTGTTTACGGTCGAAGCAACATTTTTTTGAACAACCCCCCAAGTATTGGTTAGGGATTCCTACGCCTTTCCCCCTTCCAACCCCCAAACCTCGTCCAGTGAACTTTTCTGAGTTTTCGATCCTTTTTCCCCCCCAGTGAATTGACATTATCCATTGGTGAGTGATTGTTTGGCGCAAGTATCCCAATGAGCTCCCCTCCCTCCCCTTTCTGCCGAGTCACCCTTGCTTAGTTCTCAGACTTGATACACCCCCCCCCTTTTCTTGTTTGGACGCGGATGCAGAGGGGAGTGAAGGGAGTGCTTTTTTCTCGTTAGAAAGGTAGCTGCGTCTCAGGATGAAACCGAACAAAGATGTTCGTTCCTGCCTTCCCCTTTCCTTTTTTTGTTTTTTATATATTGTTTCTTTCTCTGCGGATATATGACACTTTTCAATTACCCTGGATCCTATCTATTGTAATTCACCCCCCCCCTTTTTTGATAGAGCTCCATTTGTAATACCTTTAGAATATGCATTAAGTCTAAAAATTCCAGATTCCCCCAAACATGCTCTTGCGAGTCTGCTTCGACCAGCGTAGTTTTTTGCATCTGAGAAGGAAGCCTCCCCCATCGGTCCCGCCCTTCGCCCTCTCACTGGCGTGAACCCATTTTCTATTTTGGCCCAAGCCGTTCCGGATAAAGTGTTACGTTTCGCTCAGTTTAGTGCTCCACCCCTTTCCCTTCCCCCCCCAATTTGAATACATGTAAATTCTGTTTTTTGACGGTATCACTATCTCTCACGTGGGTTTCTGTAGCCCTTTTGTCAATCCTTTCTTCTTCCCTTATTACGCACCAATCCTTGGGTTCCTTTGGCTTTGTTCTTTTTTCCTAAACCACCCTTCACCCCCCTCTTCATTTCCCCTGACTGCACCTCGGAACGGGCCCCCCCACATTTCCTTTGGTGAAAGACCGCGCCAGTCCTTTGAGTTGTTTTCCATCTTGACATTCGGACATATTATTTTAATGAACTCCTATGCGTGGATTCTTTGGTCCTTCTTTCAAGTTCCCCCCCCCCCATGTCGGTTCAGTGGATGCCGCCCGACTTTTTTTCTTTCGTCGGTTTACCCCTCTATTTGATGACCAGCCCCCAGGCAAAAGAGAACAACCCCCCCCCCCCCTTTTTTTTTTTTTTTTTCCCCCCCAATGGCGACAAGACCAAACTTCCCCCTCTATCCCCCCCTACAGAGCACCTCATACATTCAAAAGGGTTGTTCCGCCCCTTCGGTCGTTTGGTACATGTCTCCCCCTTCCCAACTTTTTCCTTCCAATATGTTTTGCACGAAGTTCGGTTGGCTTTGTTGAACTCTCCCAAGCCCGACACTTTGCCGTCCAACACTATTTTGACGAGTCGCGTTCTCATTTTTCTCCGGAATCCCTCTTTCGCGCCCCACCGGCGGTCGGCGAATGTGCACTTTCAAAACGGATTAATTCCAAACACATCATTGCGGGTCCATGCCGGCATTTACACCAGACGGTTTCTAAACCGTTCGGTCTTTCAAGGCATTTTGAAACCTCCCGTCGGACTTCCAGAGATTAATTTGCCGCGGGCCATTTTTTTTCTCTTCTGGAAAAGCGAGGTTCATCCCCTCGTTTCCCCCCTTTCCAGAGAGGAAGGCTGACCTCCTGACACCTTTTTCTTTTCCTCCTTACCCCTCCGTACCCTCAACATCTAATTGGGCCTCTTCTCCCCCCTCTCTGATTGCAAAGGGACAATTCCCCATGTGCCCCCCCAAATTCTGATTTTCTCTCTCATCTGTCCCATTGTTATTTTATTTGCTATTGAATAGTAATTTTTTTCCCCCTATCCCGCTTGAATGTTATCCCCAACGAACGACAATGTGTAAGACTTTGGAAATCCCACCCTTCCTATGTTCACCCCCTTATCCTGCAGAGAAACTCGTGTACTGGTCTCCGCCACGTCTTTTCTTTTCCCTTCCCCCTGCAAACCCAACTGTCTGTTGATTCACTTTTCTCTATTCCTATCCTCTTTTTCATTTACATCCCTTAAGGGTCCTCCCTTCCCAGGCAGACGTTTTTTCTTAAGTTTTCGAAACATTCGCGAAACAATCAGATACGTCCCCCCGGGCTTCCTTCCTTCTTCTCTTTGGTCTCACACCCCTGATGAAGCTTCAATTATTTTCTCCCCTCAACTGGAGATGCCCGTTGTTGAAAGCCCTCCCTGTATCTTTGATACTTGGGCTGGCGGTACTCACTTCCTGAGTCCCCCTGAAGCTCAGGAATACTCACGTGCTTTTCCTACGCTTCTTCTGTGGCGCGTTTTGTCCGGCTCAGTGGAGACGTTCACTTTTGATTTATGCGCCGTGCCAGATGCCGGGATTGTGGAACTTTTAGGCTATATTTTTTTTTTCCCCCCCTTTTTTTTTTTTATATAGATCAAAAATTTTCATCATCAAGACCGATTTTTTTTCGGGCGAAAAAAATCCCGTCCCCTCCAATGAGGCGATCCTCAAACCGTTTGTAGCTCATTGAATTCGATTACACTCGAAAGTCCTTCTTCCAGAGGCAATGCAGTTTTTCCCCCTCCTACCCCCAAACAGTTCACCACGATATTTTTTTATTTTCGCCCCGAAGCCAAGGTTCAAATAAGAGACCAGATTTCATTCTTTTTCTTCCCCCTCCTTTAATCGATAACGGGGTTTCGTCAAACCCCGTCTTGCTTTCCTTCCCCTTCTTTCCGCATTATAGTATATGGGTTCGCGGAATTCTTATTTTTCCCCTCCATGCCCTCCGCACAAAAATTCTACGTCTACTGTTCCTCATTATACCCGTTTTCCCCCCTTCCTTTTTAAACAATGACAACCCCTGATCGGCCATCTATCCAAATCACATAGACGTGCCTTTTGCATGTTGCACAGGGACAACTGAAACGAATCGGCGGCTCCTTTTCGACACCCCCCGTAGTCTGGGCGAAAAGGTTTTTTGCTGGGTATCCCCAAATTCTCCTTTCCCTTTCCCCCTTTTTTTCCCCAAATTGTGTTTTAGGGGGATTGGATACCCCTTAAGCTGAGATTCCTTTACACTGTTTTCTATACCACTCCCCCCTACCCCTGGGAAATTGCCGGATCCAGCCGGGGGTTTCAGCGTTTTTTGCCTTTTTTCCTTTTTGCCTACGGTTTTTTAAGCGGCCCAGATTTCTCGGGGACGTAATGTCTCTTCTTGCTCTGAACCTAATAGGACGCTCTTTCCAACCGTTTTTGTTCGGCGATGATTGCTGAGTTGTAAGCCCCCTTTCCCAAATTCAAGGAGGAAGGCTGACCTTTCGAATATGCAGAACAATAACGTCAGACTGCTTTTTTCCCCCACTGAATTGACAAGACCAAGCTGTTTTCATCCATTGAACGGAATGCCTCAATTGTTGATGTTTCCTCTTTCACGAGTTTTGAGCAAAACTGCCTAAATCAGTTCTCCCTTTTGCTTAGAGAACGACCCTTTGGTTTATCCACCCCTCAAGTCCAGGTAAATGAAGGAGGCCTTTAAAGCTTTATATTTTCCTTTAGGAACCGCAAAAAATCCACTCGTTTTGCTCTTTCTCTGAGTTTTTTTTTTAGCGTGAAGACCAGTTGCTAGCTCAATATCCGCTTTTTTGACTCACAAACAAACTTGAATTTCCTTTCGTTTTGGGCCGTCTCTTTTTTGTGGATGGTTCTTTCCGTTTTTTATGATTCTCCCATTGCCCCCAACTGGGGAGGGGTCTTTTCCTGCCTCACCCCCTTCGTGGTAACCGAAAACTCTTTTGATTCTGTCGTCCTCCACCTTGACCGTGAACTTGACAACCCGCTCGCAAATCCCGCCGTCTTCCGGGCGCCCGCCTCCTCTCAGCGCTGTCCCCCGTCCCGAAATTCGAGAACAAAGCCTTGATTTCCGGACGTGGTTCTTTCAGCCGGCCTTTTTTTCAATTTCATTCTTAGTGCAGATTTGGAAAGTTGCTTTGCGTGTCTTTCCTTTTTTCCCTGTCTCCCTCCCCCCCCAAAACCCCCCAAATTGAACCCCTTCTTTTTTTGCGTTGTCCCTCCCCTCCGAACCAGCGAACACCAACCGCAATCCGTTGTATCGGTGAACTAGTCTCTTTGCTGTTTTGAAAAACCCTTAATTTGGACATTTTCCACTTTTGTCTGTCTTTTGGAGAACTGAAAAAATGAGGCCCCCGTACAGCTTTCACTTTCTCCATCCTCCCTGCCCTTCTTTTTAACACCTCGACTGACACTTTGCTTGCGTTATCTTCCCCTAGAGGAAAGGGGCGTGACAGGGCTGTAGCTTTGATTTTTTCCGTGCGGAGTTCGGACACCAACGAATTTGTCGAAGCAGTTGTTTTCTTTTGCTTTTTACGATATTCCATTTTATAGAAAATTAAGGAATATTAAATGTACCCATGTATCCTTTTCAACTTCAGAATCCTTGTGGTTGCTAGAGACCATCCCACCCCCCACCCCCCCCCCCCCCCACTTGTAATTAAATTTAATAGGCCTTATATCCGATACAAATTACCATCTAAAAAATGAAAACTGAGTATTCCCCGATTATGACCCCCCTCGTTTTGGGTGTTCATAATGGAAATAACTATCTCTAATAAAGGTAACTCAATTAGTACTAACCTCTTTCACCCCGGTTTTCTTTTCTTCCCCAGACCCTTGTTAAGTATGATATTTCACCTTTTCACTTCTTTTCTCAAAGGGAGTGAAGTTGCGCTCCTTGCTCCCAAAATCAAGCCCCCACTTTGCATAATCCATTTTTGAACCGGTCTATCCAATCCCGATTTTATCCCCTCCCCCCGGCTGGTGGGCAGGTTTTTTCTCTTTTCTGGATCATCAAGAACATAATTTGTTTCAATTTTTTTCCCCCGACTTCAAAAACAAATTACACCCCACTCACACTCACTTCCCCCTCCTCCTAATTTTACGCAGTTCCCCCAATTAATGTACAAAACCGCAGACATCTAACCGGGTGCATTTTCTCATTTCCCTATTGACATGGGACCTCTGCTTTTTCCAGGTATTTTTAAAAGGTCTTGAGATCGGGCCGCGGGTGTTTCTTTAAGCCCAAAGTTTGGTTCCCCGTTCTCCGTGCCCTGGTTACCTGTTCTGTAGTTTCACGCCTTTGCTCCCGTTTCCCCCCCCAGACTGGCAATTCTCACACCCGTTGGCCTTTTCTTCCGATGCCCCTCCCCAACAAAGTCCTCAGTCACGCAAAACCCTCCTGACTTACCTTCCAGGAAATCCCCCTTTTTTTTCCCTCAATCCCGGATGCTGGGCCCTGCGGCTTCCCCCCCCCGCTCCAAAAACAAAACAACCTATCTATCGCTCTTTTTTTTTTTTTTTTTTTTTTTTGAATCTTCGCTCTCAATAGCCCAGATGGCATCCCCCAGCTTTCTTTCCCCTGTCCGCCCTTGTTGTGGCTCACCTCCTTTTTTTCATAAGGCTCGAGTAGCGAAACGGATGGATCAGTTTGAGGGGCTTCCCTTTCTTGAACGCACCGCATCCTCGCCGGCCCTTTCTTTCATTTTCGCATTTTGGGCTGTAAGTCAGTTTTGCAACGCAAGTCGTGGACTTGGGGTTTCTTTTTCAGATCTGCGGTCTCCCCCCGCCGGGCAGTGGATCGCTACCAACCTCTATTTCCCGCCTACACGCCCTCCCTGCACGCGGCTTCCTCTACATGTTCCCTTTGATCGCCGGACCTAAACTATCGCCATCTTCTTCCCTCCCCTTCCCCCAAGACCTCCGGCGAATCCCCCCCTTCCACCCTTCTCCAACCTTCCTTTTCCCCTATGCCCCCAATTATTTTTTATTTCCCCCTAGATAAGTATCCAAATATAACTCTTTCATTTGATTCACCCCCCCCTTTTTTTTTTTCAACGATTTCCCCTTTTGCCATCTTGGGCCAACTGGCTCCCTTTGTTATAAACTCCCTCCCCCTCCCGAGCCCCGACGGTGTCGCTACATAATCCCACGTTCTTTCATGGGCCGCATGCCTGAACCAAAAGTAACTATCCGTTTTTTTCCCTTCCTATCTCCGATCAGTTTTTTTCCCCCCCTTTCCCTCTCCTGGCTAAGCCCCCCTTCCTGGTATACTTTTGGTCTGTCAATGGACAAGTTCAGCCACATTTCCTCAGAGAATATTATGTCGTCTTTTTCGTTTCCCCAGATGAAGACCGGTTGGGAAGTCCCCTTTCTCTCGCCCCGCTTCCTAACTCAGAAGAATTTGGCTCGATGCTTGTGCTGGCTTTACGACGGGAACAGTTTTTTTTTTCCTTTTTTGGGGCCCTCTGGAACTTGGCCCATTCCTTTTCGAACTGGCCTTCTCCCTTAACCGAATACCGTGATCCCAGCGTGGCGAGTCTTTTTAGAGGCCGCAGTCTGTTTCCAGGGCTGAGCCGGCCGACGTATTCTTCCTTTATTATGTCGTCTCTCTCATATTTCTCCTAATAAGGTTGTTAGGAGATAAGAACAATTTAAGGCACCGAGCCCCTTGGACCCATCTTGAGAGCGCCTCCCCCTCCCCCAATATGTACCCCCGAGCTTCGCCCTACTCCCAGACGTTCCGTCACGGGATTCTCGCCGACACAGTTTTCTGAAGGTTCTGCGGCTCACTGGTCACATCAGTCCCCCACACTAAACCAACTCTCAAGTGTTATGTCAGTCGACGCAACGTCACCCAAAGTTTCCCCTTTCGACACGGTTTTGATTCTGGGCTTTCTGCCTCAAAATACTTCGGTCCCCCCCGGGGGGTTAACCCCCATTCCTATGACCGCCATTGATTCCGTTATACTCTTCTCTGATAGGCGTTCTTCTTTTTTTCCCCCAGCCAAGGAAAGAAGACCCCTCTCTCCGTTAACTTCGTCCCTTCCTCTTAGAAACCCCCCCCTGAATTTTTATCCTATTCCACCAAAGATCCTTCCGTGGTTCAGGTGCACTTCTGTCCTGGTTCCCTTGTCCGGAGTCCCCCCCTTCGTGCAGCAGAGCTTGGTCATTATCACCCCCCCCCCCTAGAATGGAACCTTTAAAAATTCCCCACTTTGGTCGGGATTTAGATACCCCCATTAGGGGATATTTCTGACATCATATCAATTAAACAAACATTGGGACCTGAGCTCCCCCTCAAGTGTTGGAACCCTTCCTTTTATGCAGGTCTTTTCCTTTTCTGATTCAAGAGATGTTCCGATAGGGTTTTTCGTTTGATTCTTCCGGCCGGATTCCTGTTTAAATCCCTTCCCCCTCCAAACTTTCTTCGTGTTCTCTTTCCTCCCACCAGAGAGTTCGCCGAATCCCCTTAACTTTTCCCGCTCGGGAAGCCCTCACTTATTTCCCTCCCCAAACTCCAACGTCCCTTTGACTGCCTTTTTAAAAATGCCCTTTTTCCGCCGAGTGCTAACCAGATTCTAGGCCGGACGCCCCATTCTTTGCCTTAATGTTTTCACCACCCCCTCCTGACTTTCCATAAGTTCGCCCCTTGGCCCGATCCCCCTTACCTTCGGTGATAAACTCCCCCCGCTTCCGTAAATTTTAGCCCTCTTTTCGATTCCTTTTTTTACACCGATGACTTCGGCTCGTATTTTCTCTTTTTCTTGGAAGACAAGTTGCCCACGACGAAGCACCTCGAGAGCCCACACATTTTGTTTCTCTGTGGCTTCAGATAGGTGATTTTTGATTTCGCTTTGAAGTTTTTTCGGGTGTCTTTCGCCTGGGCCCCTGTTTTTTTGTCGAGTTTACGCCCCAAACTAGGTTCCTACCCTTCCGGTTCAAGTGCCGGGCGGTCCCCCCCCTTGTTACAGACCTTTTTTTTACCCCAATTCCCCTCCAACCGCAGCTGTTTTTTTCAAATCCTATAAGGCCTTCCCCGGGCCCTATGGAAATTTATTACCCCCCTCCTGTTATGCCAATGGAGGCTTTTCTTTCAGACAGGTCTGAACGTTTGTATCATTTCCTTCCCCATCTTGGAAAACGTTCCTTAGTTGGGGTATTTGCCTTTTTTTTTTCCCTTCCTTCAATTCAAACCAAATTGACCCCCAGTGGTGTTTCCCTCGAAGATTTCATCCGCCCCCCCCCCCCACACCGCCCTCTATCAGTGACTTGAGATTGGTCCTCAAAGACCGTTCAAACCCTTTGACCTCCATTATAAAATTGTTTTTCTTTGTTTTTCCCCCTCCATAAAAGATGTTTGCGAAAATTCCCCCGCGCACTTTAGTCGAAGCGGAACTCTTGGTTTCCCCCCCAAAGAGACTCAGGAAAACACTTCTGTTTCTTAATCTTCTCCTCTTTTCGGTTCCGGGTCGTTTTAACTTCTTTTTGAAGGGGGTTTTCCCTTTCTTTTTGATGAACACCTCCCCTTTTTCCTCCGAGGTCCTCTCAAGAGATTTTTTTTTAGCCTGGTAATTTTGATCTGCCGTATAATCCTCATCCTAAATGTAATGCAAATGGTCTTTTTTCACGTTGTTTGAGAGAGTTCCTTTTCTTCCCCTTGACTAGGCATTCTACTCACATTTCCCCCTCTCTAACAAACTCCACCCCCCGCCCCCCTTTCGCGTAGTTTCTGGGTGCATTGTTCCTTCCCCCCGGTCAGCCCTTTCCCTTCCGTTTGCCCCCCTTTGTGCCTTTTTCTCTTGTGGCCCCCAGCCGTTCCTTCGCTAACTCTGGCCTTGCCGCTCCGGTGCGAAACCCCCTTTCCCACGCACTGCCTTTTCCAAATTCCTTTTTTGGGACCCGGTTTCTTCAAGTTCCTGATAGGACCCGGGCTCGTTTTTGTAGCTTTTCTTGTCTTCCCTACCACTCCCCACTGGGGTTTCCCCAATTTGCCGTCTCCCGACCGGAACACCCCAACACCACTCACCCCATCCGTTTACTTCACTTTTACTTGTTGATACTTTCTACTGGTTTAACAAAAACCTGCCCTTGACGGGTCAGGTGTTATAGAAATTGAGGACCACTCTTTTCTGTTTTTTGCGGGCATCTTCTTTAGTTCTTTCTCGGTTTTTAAAGGCCATTACACCCATTTCTTGTTTACCCCCCCCGGGAGTCTCCAGGAACTTCCTGGTGGTCTTATGTCCCTTTTCTGCAGTCCAACCCCCGGGTGCGGAACCCCCCCCCCCCAAACATTGGGCCCCCACTTTTCCTCCCCCCAGATCTCACAGACCCACCCCCCAGAACTTTTAAAAACCACCTTCCCCCTAAGCCAAGTATTAACAGTTGCCCGTCAGACATCACTTTTTATGGGTCCCTTTCACATCCTTTTTTCCACTCCACCCCCCACCTCATACAAAGATACGCGGAGCCCCGTGCCTAGGGGATGTTAGCCTACCTCCCCTAGACAGCTTTCCCCCACCCAGTCGGTTAAAGGCGTGGATTACCCTTTATACTTCTCGAGTTTTTCTTCCCAAGTCTCCGGATTCAGTCCTTGTGTTGAGGGCCCCCTCTTTTGAAAGCCCGGGGAATGCCCGTTCCCGACCCCCCTATGGTTAGGCCGGTTCCCCCCCGGCATTGGAAAACGCGCATCGTGGAAGTTTATTTTCGATGGTTCGGGAAACGAGAGGCTCCCTTTTATTTATGCAAACGCGGCATTCAATATCCCCCAGTAATCCCCCCCCTTTTTAAGTCTTTCAAGCTTAATGGTACTGAAGTTCTAAGGACTTTTTCCTCAACAAGATATCCACCTGCGGCCTCCTTCAGATTTTTTCAACCTGAACATTCCCCTACCCCCCCTTCATTTATCGGCACCTCCACCTGAACGTTTAAGTCATGGAAACCCCTATATAACCACCTCACAATTTGTCCCTCAATTTTTCCCTGCTTCCCCATCTTCCGCTGGTGTAAAATCCTTTTCACGAGCAAGGACGTTTCGTCTTCGCCCAAGTTCGTTTCCCATGAAACTCCCCCCCAAGTAACGTTATTTTTTTTTCTTTTCCTCTCTCTTATCGTTTTGTCAGTTCCGTGGGAAGTATTCCATTCCCATTCATGGAGTTAGATGGCCGTTCCCATTTCTTCCCATACATTAGAGGAATTCTTGTTTCTTCCTTGCCGATTTTGACGATGAACCCGGATTTTTCGAAAGATTTGGATTTGCTCCCATCCCCTGCCTTGACCTTTGTCTCGTGACTAACCTTCCCCTTCTTTTTCTCCTTTTTGCGGCGGGAACACTCCCTTCCTGACGCGAAACTGGTATTCGCTTTTTCTTGCCGAATCCTTGGTCCTAGATTCTCTGTCTCTTTTAGAAGGGCCCGGAAAGCTTTCGTCGGCTAGCGCAAGGTTTATTCGCCTTACATTTTTCTTCATTTTTATCCTACGTTGTTGTTGTTTCCCAACAATTTTCGGGCCCCCCCATTCCATCTGGCGACTAACCCCACTTGTAATCCCCCCTTTTTTTTCCCGTCCTCGCCCCCTGCTGGATTAGATTCCGACACAGCTGCCGTTCAGGCAGTTGTCTCGACAAAAACGTCTCCCCCCCCCCCCTAGACACAGTGTTAGTTCTCCCCCCAACTGCAATCAGCGCCCCCCCGGTTGGTGCTGCTTCCCCTTTCATTTTTTTTTGTTTTCCCGTTCAAACCGTTCTGCGACAGATTCAGGTATGTGCCTCCTGTTCCTCCCTTTGACCCTAAGACAAACTACGGAATCCCATTGGACCCGGGAATGTCCTTTGAACCCCCCAACTGATCGGCTAGCCCCAAATCACAAAGATGACGTGGTTGCGTAAGGAACTAACTTTTCGGCGGGACCGCTTGCTCGGCTATTTTGCTGGGGTTTATCACCCATGCGCCTGGGATTCCCTTTTTCCCCATTTCTCTGGTTCGGGTGCTTTCTCAAAAGATATGTTCGGACTTAACTGACTTCTTCTTGCCAACCCCACAACATGTTATTTGCCCACAGGGGTTCTTCAGATTTGGCCTTTTCTTTCGTCTGAGGTTCTGATTCCGGCAATGAGTTCGATTATTTTTCGGGATAAGGCCCTGGAACCAGATCGGCCAGGTTTGTAATTCGGGTCAGAGATGAAACCCTACGTTTTTCCCGTAACATCCACCATGAAAGGAGTCCAAGCGAAAGGGTCAAAGAATCTGCCCCCCCACCCAGCCAAAGAATCGTTCACGCATTTTAAGAATAGGGGCCGATTCCGTTCCAGGACGACCCCCAATGATGGCCGTTAAAGACAGTTTCCCTCCCCCCCTTGCCATTGTTCGCCCTTGTGTTGTTTTTTCGCGTTGCACGATACATTATTTTCTCTCCTATCGCCATTAACCAAGAGTTTTTGGGCCCGCTTTCGAGTTCCCCGTCTTTTAACCAGCACGCTGCCCTCCTATGATATTTTATTTATTTTTAGTTATCCGTCCCCCAGCCAGACGCGTGTGAGGGCTTCAATTTTGGACCTCCTTGAGGGTCTTTTGACGGCGCTTACTTTTTGCTTCCCTTGCGCAATTGCCACAGGTGGGGGTGGGGAAGCGGGGAAGAATACCAATTCCCGAGACCGGGGACAAACTGCCAAGCCCGCCCCCGATCTTTTCTAAAACAGAATGGTCCCTGGGCACCCTTCTAAAAAAAAGACTTCCACTCCGCCAACGAAGATGAGTACTACCCTCCCCCTATCACCCCTGCCCCTGATTACCCTTTCCCACTATGACCTCGTAGACCCCCAAAGTTAGAAATGGAGTCGCCTCAGTCAAATTGGACCGTCCGGGATTTTCCGTTCTTGGAAACTGGATGCGTTTTTGTTTTGGCTGGTTGACGGTTGTTTTCGGACTCCCCCCCCCGCAAATTTTTTCACCCCAAGTATTTGGTGCGTTCATTCCTGACAAAGCCAACCCACCTCCCCCCTCTGGCTTCTCCGGTGAACGCTCTTGGAGATCTGTTTCACCCCCCCCCTTTTGACATTCAAATTGTTGTTTTCTGTTTTGGTCTTGTTTCACTGAGCGGCAATCTGCACCTTTTCTTCCTTGAAGGGAACCGGCGCTTACCAAGATCCTCTTCCCCATTTTCGATTGGGTGCCTTTTTTTGAGAGAGGGTTTCTCGACTTTTTTCGCCTGTTCCTTTTTTGAAGGGGGATGACTGTTCTCCATTATGTCCCCCCTCTTATTGACCAGGGCAATGCCCTTTTTTTTTTCCATTTTTTACTCTCTGATTCTTAAAGGTAATTAAAACCTGTCCTCTCTCTTCCTCCGTTGTTTGTTGAGACTCCTCCTCCCTTTCGAACTAGGCATCATAGCAGACCCCCTTACCTAGATAAACCCATGCAAGAGAGCCTTTTCCCTGCTTCGACCAGCTCTTCTTTATTCCTTCTTAGACTCTCTACCTTCTACCACCTTCCCTTTCCCTTCCTAAGTGAAGAAAGACCTTGTCCGTATGAATTGGCCGTGAAGCTCGCTAACTTTCTTGTCCTTGATCTTCCCTTTCGTGAGACAAACCCCCCACACCACCCTGCCCTCAATTATTTTCTTGACCCGGTTTTCCAGGCCGAGTGCACTGCATCTATTTGCCGGGGTTGTTGTTTTCGTCGATCATTCCCAAGACAAGGACCTTGGGTTCATGCCCTTTTGGTTTTAGACTTCCCCCCCCCCCGGGACAAGAACACCCTGCAATGCCCCACTTCCGGCACCCTGATACCTTCCATGAAGACAACACCCGAGTGAACCGGGTGCAGGTGTTCTCTCTTCCATTTTCCATGTTCTTTCTTGCATTTTTGAAAGACCTTGAGTTGGATGGCGCGCTCTTTTTTGCCATCCATCCATGGATTTTCCCCAAAGTGTTCTCCCTCCCTCCCCTTTGAAATGCACCCCAGTCGTTCGTTTAAAGACTTGCTCAGCCCCATCCCTTGCCCCCCCAAAAAGGGGTTACTTCGCCATCTTCGCACCCCTTGCACCCAAAAATTCCTTCAGTCCCTTCCCAAACCACATCCACGCAACCACTTCCCTTCCCAATTGTTGGACCACTCCTTCCGTTAGCGGTTCCACCTGGTCTTTCACTCCAACCCTTATAAACTTAGCGAGAGAAACACCTTTATTTATGTTTGCCCTTTCTCCCCGCTTTTCCCCCCCCAACCGTCTTTACTTACCTTGCGGCTTTGATAACCGACTGTTACTTTTGTTGCGACCCACTCCCATTGCGAAAGAAGGCTCTCTTCTTTCGCGGACAACAAACCTAGTCCCTTTAATTTTTGCCATGTACCCGAACAAGATGCGTCGAACCGGTCTTCAGGCAGTGTCACCGCGACACGTAGAGTCCTTTGAAGGATGTCTTCCACCCCCCCCCCTAATCCTTCCTAAGGGAGTGTGCTCGTGCCGGAAAAGAATTTATTCCCATCTCTTTCCCCAACCCCGAGACCTCGGTAAATTCTTTCGTTACCGTTACGACGTTACTGCCTTACCCCCCCGATCTCACATTATATGGGAACCAAGCCCCTCGCCCCCTGCCGGCAAGAGACCCAAGCTGTAAAACCCCCCCCAAAGGAAGTTTTGTCGCGAGGTTCCAAAGGGTAGGTTTTGTCGAATCCTTAAGGTTACAAGATCCCTTGCCTTGTTAGACAGCCCCCGAACCGTACAGGTGGC
>Ga0179593_1387286_pt1 | contig 15137 bp, 15 predicted proteins | sample CZODoug2_1_08_16_FD_185931 | JGI IMG/M metagenome (GOLD analysis project Ga0179593, IMG submission 185931) | Vadose zone soil fungal communities from Angelo Coast Range Reserve, California, USA - CZODoug2_1_08_16fungal (PacBio error correction) | ecosystem: Environmental > Terrestrial > Soil >... | reverse complement strand
CCGCACCCTGCTTTTCTAACATTTCTTTAGCGTTGGCTGGATCCAGAAGGGGACTGAGCTTGTCAGAGGCCCAGGAGTTTCTCCATTCCGGTACGCCCGCGTCGGGGCTATTTCCAGACAGCCCTGGACATCGCGAGGTTTACCTTGAGCCCGGGTTTTCTTCTTCAAAGCACGTTTCCTTTATGCGGCGTTCTGCCGCCGTACCCTTGTCCTTCCCCTTTGAACCAATTTCTCATTCCACACTCATATCCCCTCGGTGTACTTTATTTTTCAACCATATTATATTTCTTTTTTTTCACGAAGGGCCTCTACACGGGCAAAATCAACGGTTCCTTTTCAGCACGGCCGTAGCCATGTGTTTTATTCTGATTCGTCTTTTTTCGTATCTGCATTTACAGCAGTTGTTTTCTTCCTTTTGATCTCCGTTTGCTTCAGGAGTTTCCTCTTTTTATTTTCTCTTCCATCCCCAAGTCACCGCCACAACTGCCCCCCTTTTCTTCTGCAGACCGATACCTTCCCTTTATATTGATGTGATGGATCGGGACACCAGGTTGTCCCTGTCGGGGAGGGGCTGTTCATTGAGTTACTTTCCTCCCCCCCCCGTTTTCGCAACTGAGTTAACTTTTGTTTGGCCTCGATATTTGGCTTAAGGTAGAGCCTTCACGGCGGAAAGGGCGGTCAGGCTGCTCTCGGCTCGCCCGGGAACAGAGCGTAGTTCAGAGGATTGAAAGTCTCCCACTGCGCCCTTCCCGTACCCCTTTTTTGGCATCGGTCAACGCCAGCCTCCACCCATTTTTTCTCCCTGTCCCCCCTCTAACTTTTACGGGCTCGTTTTTCCTCCTCTTGCCCCTTTTAGTTCTTTTTTTTTTTACGTCTAAAACCTGAAATCGGGTAATAGGAGTTGCCCGGTTTGTTTTAGCCGCTCTCCTCCTGTTGTGAACTTATAGGAGTTTGGCATACCATCACCTTTCCCCCCCCATTTTTCCATTTGGCGCTGATTCCGCTCTACAAAATTGGGAAGAGATGGCGATGACTGTCGTCACCTTTGGAAGTTTCGACACCGCAATCGTTCTGCTCATGTCCCCTTCCCCTTCTTCCTATCCAGCTGTCCAGGTGTCGCGAACAATTTTCTTTCGCTTTTTTGCTTCTTTTTAAGCATATAAGGGATTCAACACTAAGCGCGCGGGATTGATCTATTTCAGGCGGTGTTCCTTCCCCTCTCCCCCCCCCTCCTCCGTTTTTTTTTTCTTGACTGTGAGATATGCCGCCATCTTATGCTTCCCAATTCCCGCCTATTAACCTGGTTTTTACCGTATGCCCTTTTTTCAATGTAAGAACTTCACCCGGCAACTCGCGCCAGCAATCTTCTCTTAAACTGTCGCCCGCGGTTTTATCCGTTGGTGATTGCGCTTCACTCATTAAGTTTGCTTTACGAATCTGGATCCTTCTCTAGATCCGATCTTCCTTTTCCCTAGTGAAACATCCGCGTCCGCGATGGCAGCTGGTTTGCTTCTTCCATCTCCCTTCCGTCCTGGGAGTCGCCGCGGGCCCACACCACCGCCTCTTCTCTTTGCATTTCTTTCCACAAACGTGTCGTCGGACTTGTCCTTTTGATTCTCTTGCAAGTGTGGTTTTCGTTCTCTCTCGTTTTTTTCTTTTTTTCCCGCCTTTTCCCATGTCCGAAATGCGCCTTCCGCTTGTCTCCCTCCCTTGATCACTTCGTGTTCTTGCGCGCTTGAGTTTTCCCCCCCATTGCGCGCCCCCTATTGTTACTCTTCCTGTGACCAGGATCGCGCTCCCACCGTTCCTCTTTCTTACAGACGCCCCCCTCCCTTTCCCCCCTTTCCAAGGTACCATTACATAGATTCTGGTCCGAACGTTCCCGATCCCACCCAACCGCTTCAATCGTGACTTTGTCCCCTTTTATGCGCAAGCAATTTCAGGCTGTTTGTCTTTTCTTTTCTTTTTTGGGGAAAAGTTCGGCCATTCTCGCCCGTGTCTCGCCTGTCGCAATGTCTTTTCCCCTGATTTTCCGCTCTTCAAGCTTGGCTGGCCTCATCGACTCCTCGGGGCTACGTCAAGTGCTTGCGACACCCTGATTGGTCACGTGGAGTTTAAGGCCCGCTTGCCAGTCCTTCCTTCCTCAAGTGGCTGAGCTTAAATCATCCACGTTGAGGATTGCTTCCCTTGATTTCCCCTGCAGCAATGTTCTTCTTCCTCCGACCGCGTAGTGCTTTTATTTTTTCTTCGACCCATCCCGGGTCAAATCACGTTCTCTCTCTTTGATGTTGATGTTTCCACTATCCCCCGTCTTTTTAGCCGTCGTTCTTTACTAAACTTTTTTTTCGCTCTTCCTCAATCCCGCACGGCCCTTCACACCTCTCTCTCCCAACTTTGACCATGTGTGCCCTATCTCCTTTTCTTTTTTTTTTGGTGAGAGACATCTTTTCTTAACTTTTCAAAACCCAAGTGTAAGCGCTCTTTGCCTGAAATGCCGTTTCTTCTTCGTTTGCTTGAGCAATGTCTATTTCTCTCACGCTGTCTCAATCGCCCTACGTTGGGTTGGCCTTTCTTTCTAACGGCTAGATCTTGTCGACTCATGAAACCCCTCCTCCTATTGCCGCCCTTAACATTTGCTCTTTTTCCCATATTCAAACACAAGAATTCCCATTTTCTGTAGTTTTAACTTCCCCAGTGTTCTTCAGTTCGCGATTCCCGCGGCCTTCTCCCAATTCCATGGTGTTACTTTATCATCGTGACTCTCTTTTGTGCGCGTATTGACTCCTGTTCCCGTAGCGATCGTTGCATTTTCCGCCGAATTTTCCCCCTCCGTCTGGCGACCCTCTGTATCGAGGGCTTCTGCTTTTTCTTCTTTTTTAACTGTCCCTTCCCGTTCCCCCTTTTTTGAGCAAGTTCTTGCTCTATGCGATTGGTACCCCGCGATGTTTTATGGATCGGAACTTTCGCCCTTCTCTCTTTCGTTCCTTGGCCGACAGGACTTCTTTGACCTCCCCCCTCCAGCCACTTGTTCCGCCGTGGCACCCAGGTGAGCTTCCCTCTGGGAGCACTTTGTTCATCGCTTACTCTCTCGCCGCAATTTCCCATTTTTTCTCTGTCTTTTGCAAGTTCTTTCAGTTCCCTTTCTCCCTTAACCATGTGCAAGTCGTGCAACGTTTCCAGGCTCCCTTGTAGAAGAACCCCCTTTCTTCATCGGCCGCGTCTTCTCTCCCCTCTACTAGGCTTCCCGCCTAGCGCCCCCTTCTTCTTCCGGTTTTGGTTCCCTTCCATCCCCCCTATGCCTTGAATAGGCGTTGACGGTTTGTTTTGACGACTCGATGCTTTTCCAGAACAAATTTCCCGTGCCCCGTTCCCCCCTTTTTCTCTTCTACTACAAACCTGACTCTCCCTCTTAGAGCTATTGATTTCATTCCCCCCGTTTTTCTAAGTTGCAAGCGTTACCCAGCTCCGTTTTTTTATCCGAGCATCTGTCGTTGCCCAACTCTCCTGAGCGAGTTGCCTCTCTTGGGTCATGGCACGACCTCGTTACCTTTCCTTCCTTTGTTTTTAAGCGCCCTCTTTATTATAATATTCTTCTTTTCCTCTCTTCCCCCTTTCCTTCTTTAAGTCATTTTGTTGTTTGATCCCCTGGTTTTGTTTGTGGGTTTGGGGGGGGTTCTGATAAATCCAGCGGTTTTACAGCTTCGTCCAATCTGGAGTTCCCGTCTTCCTCTTTTCTTTCCTTCTTCCCTTCAAGCCCCTTTCCTCGAAATTTCGCGACCACTCTGGTCTTTCATTTTACCTCTAGGAGTCTGTCGAAACTTTTTTATCGGATAGCTCATCGTCGATACATAATATTTTAGTAGCCTTCAAAGAAGCGCACTATGGCAGTGGTTTTCTTTTTTTTTTCCCCCTCCCTTTTCTCTTCCTTCCCCTTCTTCGTTGCGTCTCCACACAAACCGTACCAGTCCTTTTCCTGCTTTCCCAACCCGAACGAGTTTGGCTTTAGAGCGATTCTCGTTGGTCGAGGACCCTGAGTGTGTATTTTTCCTTTTTTTTCTTGCGTTGTCCCCTCCTTGCCCATTGTTCCGGAAATGCCCTCTTTTTTCCGACTTTCCCCCCTCCCTCTCCTTTCCCCTCTGGTTCTTGCGGCGCGCCGATTGAAGCGTCTTACACTTTTCTCTCCTCTTTTCCGCCATCGTTTAAGTCCGGCAGTTGCACGCTCCTCAAAACAGTGACAGATGAGTTCCCGACTCCTTCAGGTCACTTCCCGACCTCGTTCCTTTCAGTCTTTTTCTCCAGGCCCTCTTTGCTAAATCGAACCTTCCCCCTGTCTGAACTAATGTTCTGTTTTTTTTCTGCGGGAAGGGTCCCCTGCCAGGAACCCTCCTAAGCCCGGCGATCCCTCCCTTTTTTTCCCCCCCATTTTTTCCTTTTTTTTTCCTTCAACTTTTAATGCCCCCTCTATATTTCCCTTTTTCATGAGACAAGCGCGGGGTTCACGTGTGCGGCAATTACACTTCTCTGGATCGTTTTGCGCTCCCTTTCCTAAAAAGTCACTATTTAGTTCCTTTTTCCCCCCGGACAACCCAAGATTTCCCCTTCTTGAAGATATTGTTAACGAGGTTTTCCCCCCCTGTCTTCAAGAAATCAGCTTTTTCTTGCTTTCCATTTTCTCCCCTCTCCTTAGGTCTCAAACCCCCTTTTACCGATACGGCAATTGGACATCATTAGTAGTCAGACCGATGGATCCAATCTTTCTCGTGCACACCTCGTCTCTTCTTCCCTCTTCACGCATGATTCAGCAAGCGAAGATTACCCCTTTGTTTTTCTCCCCTTTTGAGCGCTTTGCGTCTCTCTTTTCCCTCACATTTGTCTTTTCTTTTATAAATTCGTCCCCCCCTCATTTTCAACCAAAAAGTACCTTTCTGCTTTGCTTAAGTCCCCCCCCCCTTTTTTCTTACTGCCGTCGCGTTTTGCCTCTCAGTAGTGGCTCGACGAGTTAATCCCCTCCCCCCATGCCGGCATCTTCGACAACGGTGAGTTTTCTCCCCTGCGTCTTTTTTCCCTTTATTTTACGTCTTTGAAAGCACGACAGCCACCTTTTTTCGCCTTCCTTGTAACGGTTTTTTGAACCCAATTTTCTCCTCCGCAATTCAGATCCCCCCCTTCGTTTTTCCTTTCTTTGCCTCCACCTTTCCATTTCTTCAGTATTAGCTCTCCCCTGTACCTCACAAGTTTGGTTATGGCGTTATGTGCTGTAGTCCCTCCCTCTTGTCTTCCATGATGCGCCGCTTGAAAGTCTCTTTCTTTTCCGCTAGCTTCCACTTGCGACAGTTCTTTACCTTTTCTCGTGTTCGCTTACCAGCCACTGCAACTCACATCCGGATTCTTCTCCCTCCCGTATTGCTTTGTTCCCTCTTCGATTTTTTTCCTCCTCCTCTTTTTTCTTTTATTCGACCCTTTGGACCTCATAGTCCTTTTTTTTCAGACGGAGACAAGGCCCTGCTTTGCCTAACCGTTTCACCCTTCCTTCCCTTTTGGAAAGATGGTCTTTGCACGGTGTTAATCGTTCCCATCTTTCTCCCTCCGTTCCCCGTATCGTGATTTCGCGGCTTGAAGTTTTTCTTCCATTGATCACTTCCCTTAACTTTCTTTTCCACGACCGAGGCCTCGAGTACAGCACGTTTATTTTCTCCCTGGAATATTTGGATTAGCGTGAGTCCTTCCTGATTTCCTCTATCGAACCATGTATTCCCTGAGGAGGTGGGGGGTGCCCTTCCGCAACCCTCTCCCCTGCTTTTTAGGATTTATCTTGGTAGACAGACCTTGCCATTATAGGAGCTTTCAGAAGACTCCACACCTACATCATTTCCCCCCTCTTTTTTCCGATGTATAATACCCCCCCTAAGAGCATCTTCTCATCCTCTCCCTTCTTCATGGCTTCATCCCGCATCGGTCCCTCTCATACGCGGACTATCCAGCCGGCATGGCTTTTCCTTTTTTTCCACAACTCTTGCGTTCCCTTGTTTGCCAGACGCGGCCGCGGAACCTAGGATTTTTTTTTTTTTTTCTCTCTTCCCTCCTTTCATTGCTGCCTCTCCTTATACTTTGTTGTTGTTTGAGCTTCTGATGCCGTCCGAATATGTCCCATCCCGCGGCGCTTATCCCTTCTTTCTTTTCCCGTCTTCCTCTTTTTCTTGCCCTTGACCTCCACTCGCGCAAGAATTTTTCTTGCCCACTGTCTTTTCTTTCTTCGTTTGCGATGAAGTTAGTTTGCACCTGATCCTGGTATTCCTGATCGATCTCTGTTCTTCCATTTTTTATCGCCTCGGAAAAAGCCCTCCTCCCCCTCCGAGGCAGCTGGTTTTTCCTTTCTTTTTTCTTCCCCTCCCTCTCTTCAGGGGTTTTTTGTATCTTCTCCCAACCCAATTTACTTTTTTGTGATATTACACACCAACCGAACGACAGCGGGCGCTTAGCGGTTTATCGTCTAGAGAAGCTCGCTCCGTTGGTTTTTTTTCTAAGATCGGGTTTGAGGCTTTAGTTTCCCCTCCTTTCTTTTCCTTCCCTTCTCGCCTCCGAAACTCGATGAGTCATTTGTCCCTCTTCCGATTTCACACGTGCGACGCTCGAGGTCTTTTTTGGTTTGTTCATTAGTACTTAGAGCTTCTCCCCAAAGGGGACTGCCTTTTTCGGTCCACTACGTTCCCCTTTCCCCGGCCTTCCCTTCCCCCTCGCTCTGTTCAAAGTTCTATCCCCCCCCCCTCGCAATGGATCATACGGTTTCGCAAGTTTCCTTCGGATTGCTTTTGAGGACCTCGGTTCCCATACTTGAAACTAACTCCTCCCGGCGATTCCCCTCCTTTTTTTTCTCCCTCTCATTTCCCCCTTTCCGATGGAAATTCTTTCGGCCTCATGTCATCCAGGTTTTTGCCCTCGTTTACCTCCCACGATTGTACCTTGAGAGATTCCCCCCCGATGCCTCTGACTTATCCTAATCCCTTCCTCGTCTTAACAAGACAGGACACTCTGGGTTTTGCGAGACTTGAGTCAACCGTGTCTGGGATCCGGCTGTCATCCACTCGCGCCTTTGATTTAATTTTCGGTCCCCCCTCTTCTGGCTAACATCAAAGTTTCCCCCCTTCTTCCTTATTGGAATAGCCCCCAGCGTCGGGATAGTTTTTGAGAACCATTCTGCTCTTTCACAAATCTCCCCGCCTCCCTCCCTGGACTGCATCCGCTCGGCTTACCAAATTTTTGCAACTTAGTTTCTCTTGATAATTATTATCTCTCCGTGTGTGATTTAGATGAGACCCTTTTTCCCACCTCCAGTGAACCCCCCTCCTCCTTTTGCTGTACTTCCTTGCCTGGATTTCTTCTTCCCCCCCGTCGCGCTGAACCGAGCAGAGTTTTAGACATCCTCATCCCCCCCTGCGAATGATGGTAAATAACCACGGATTTTAGAACTTTTGATTTTGCGCCCGTCCTCTCTTTTCTGACGAATTGAAAGACCCGTCCTCTTGGTATTCCTCCTTCCCCTGATGTCTTTTTCCCCTCATGAAATCCGCCCCCCATCGTGGCCCGGATTCAAAACTTCCCTTTTCTTCAGTAGCGCTTTCTCAGGGCCTTCTCCCTTGTCCCCCCATCGGCTTTCGAAGCATTGCTTACACCTTCGGTCTTTGGCTGCCGCAATTTTCCATCTTCTTAAATCATATTTTTAAATGCTGCATGTCTCCCTGCCTGTTCTCGCCGGGCTTCGGTTTTTTCCCGTCTCTCGTTCCAGCCAACGCCCCTCCACATCCGGACCGTTCCTTTCTTCTTCAATGATGGGTCGCATGTTTTTCCGGTCTCGCACGGTCTGGCCTGAAGCGGAGGCTTTTCGTATGGTCTGTACCGAGTCTGTCTCCTCCTTTGCAAAATGCAGGTCTTTTTTCTCCTTCCCCTTTTCCAGGCTGTTCCTTTGTTCTCGCTTACCCCTCCGCTCTTCCCGTGACACGTTCGCTTGCAAAAGGCGATTTACTGTGCCCATGTCCGTCCCGCTGCCTCCACCTCTCTTCTCAAGAAAACCCCCCCCCCCGGCGCTCATAGGCTCCTCGCCTGTCTTCTCTGTTAATCTTGCCGTTCTCGCCCCAACTGTATATTGGTTTTTTTTTTTCGGCAGCAATATGACCGGCCGAAATTTTGGTTTTCGACTTTTCCTCCTAACTTGGAAACCTCTCCCCCCTGCCCCTCGCGTGCGTCCCCCCTTTTCCGATGGCTACCCCCCCCTGACGTCGTATGGATCATCGATTTTCCGGACCCCCTCCTTTGATCAACCGCGCCTTCCAGCGGCCGAGTTTCTGCGAAACTCCCTTGCGCAGAGGGTGCTTTCAGTTTCCCCCTTTTCCCCTTTTAATAACTCAAGGCTTTTGCGCGGGATTGGGCTCATATCGTCGTCCCTCTATTTGTACTCGTTGAGCTGCCATCCCATACCCCCCCCCCTATCCCGCCCGTTTCCTTTTTTCTAAAATCCTTTCTTGTCCTTAGCGAAAAGAGGAACCTTTTTTTTTTGGCCGCGCTGGATAGAAGTACTGCTTGCGGTTTTTGAGAGCGCACTTATCTCTCTTCCCTTCGCTTACATGTTTTTCTCGCATCGGAAAACGCACTCTCCCCTCCCCGCATGGCTCTGGTTTGTTCTTTTTATGCCAGTGTCCTCTCGTCGGGACTCTTTTTTCACCACCAATCCTATTTTGGCCGGTACACCCCAAACTCCTAAGACACTTGTCGGCGACTATTTCGCTCCTGCGATTGAATCCTGATTTTCTGCAGTGTGGTTTTTCTTTTCTTTTTGAGGCTGGCGTTGGCACCGACTTGCATTGTTCTTTCAGTTCCTTCTCTTAAGCACGCTGCTGGTCCCACTTAGGCGCGCCCTCTCTTACGGAGTCCTGCTTCTTTCCGCTTGAAGGGGCGTCACGCTGGCAGTTGCCACTTCTGCGCCTCCCCCTTGACTGATGTTGATACACTGTTTTTTCCAATGAACAGGCCCCGTTCTGGCCGTCCCGTTCTCTATTCCCCCGCGACCATCGCCATCATTTTCAATACCTGTCTGCTGCTTCAATTGACGGATGTTTTTTGCGTTGTGGACCGCGAACCGGCCAAAAAAACTCCCCTCTACGGTCTTTCTAGAATGCCTTTCACCTTTCTGCGTTGAAACTTCCCGATCCTTCGCTTGCCCTTGCCTCCGGCGCTTGGCTCCTTCAACGTTTTGCGGACCCCCCCGAGGATTGGCAGACGGCGTTACTTGACTGGAATGGATTTTCTGGCTGAACGGTGTCTATGATTGCGGCGTCGAACTTGGTCAACAGTTTTCCTTCAGTTGGTATCTCCAACTAACTCGTCCTGGAAAGAGGGCGCACAACCCCCAGTTTCTTCCATCGCCTGCAAGGATGGCCTGGCTTTTTCCTCCAGCTGCTGGAGAAGTGAAGCTTGTGGACTATTGGTGCACCTCGGCAATCAATCAGGCACTTCATTCCAGCCGTTGACGCTTACACTTTGTTGAAAAACTGGCTTATGTCTCTATTTTATTTTTGTTGAGTGAGAATGCAAAGTTAGCTAACTTTTTCAACCCCAGTCTGTCGCTGGTGACGTGCCGGGATTTTCTGCCGAGCTTTTGCCACGAGCAAGTCTTTCTCCATCCGTAACGTAGATTTAACAATGCCATCTCACCGGGTGTCCCTGTGATTGGATCCGTCGGACTTTTCCTGACGCTTTAAGCTTTACCTTCCGAAAGCTTGAGTCTTTCCTCCGTACCCTTGGCCGGGTGCTCCCTTTCCTCCCTCGCAGTCACTCTTGGACATTTTTTTCCCTCCTCACTTCCCCTTCCGTTTCTTAAGTCTTTTTTTAGCGCTTTCTGCCTTCCCTTAAAATTCCTTAGGTTGGCTAGTTTCTAGTATTCCTCTATGTTCGCCGGTTTGAGAGATCGCCTTCTAAGGAATTTTAAAATTTGGACCCTGTCCATCCTTTTCAAAGGCGGATTTTTTCCGGGATTCGGGTCCGGCTCTTTCCCGCGTCCTTCCGTCACTCCTTGTTCCTCGCTTATCTCTCGATGGTATCGTGTGAGGTTATCGGTACCTGTCTTCCCAGGATGAGGTTTCATTGCCTTCCCTGTGACTTTCTTTTCCCGATTTGTGTCTTGGGTATTGCGTCCGCCCCCGTGGCAAGATTGGGGCCTCACTTTGTTCATCGACTTCCATGGCGCGCCGCAAACCAGTTTTCTTTTGATTCGGCTTTCCGCAGTGTTAAAAGGGGCCATTTCTGTTCTTTTTGCTTCTCCCACCCTCTTCGCAAGAAAAACCACCTGCTTCCTCGGTTTTTCTAGAAGGAGTCGTTCTTCGACCGGTCTCGTGTTCCGGACCAAAATATGACAGTTTTTGAATATTGGTTGTCCGCGACGACTCTTGCCCCTCTAGGAGTCTGGCAGCCATTTGCCCCACCCCGCTGCCATTCGTGCGTTTCCTCTTTTAAAAACACGTCTATCGCTTTATCCAGGATCACCCCCCCAAAGCGTAAGTTCCTCCCCCTCCGTGCGTGGCCAGCGCGGAAAAATTTCGCCGAGTTTTCTTTTGTGTCTTTCTAGTGCTACGGAATCCGAATCGTTTTCTGATCATATGAGTGCACTCTCTATCCAGTTTGTTTTTTTCTCTTGCTGCTGCCGATGATCTTTTTTCTTCTAACTGTTCCCGTCTGCCCTTCCAGCCTCCTTTTTCCTCAATTTCCTTTTTCCTTTTCTGGCCCGCGCTGTCTCCGGAGTTTTTCCGTTACGCTTGTGGTAATATTCGCACGATCGACTCTTCGTTCCTTTTTGTTAGGATAGGAATTTCAGCGATGTCCTTGTTTTTTCGTTTTTCTGTCCTCTCCCCTTTCCCAGGGGTCGTCGTCCACCAAAACCGTCAATCCGATTTTTATTTTGTCAACTTTAATCGTTTTGAGTCCTTCTTGTCATTCTGGGCCGATTTCGCAGTTTTTTTCTTTTTTCTAGGGGTGGAGGTCTTCGGTTGACTTTCATTACAACTTCATTACGCATTGCGATTTCCCGAATCAACGTGCTGGATGGTCCTCTCGCCACCCGTTCCCTTTTCCAAGTGATTCTTGTACATTTCAGTTGCCACGTCTCGCGCGACCCCTCGATGGAGGTCACCCGACTATTCTGCGGCACATGACCCCCACAACCTCAATCCCCCCCCCCCCCCCCCCATCGTATCTAAAATACTCCCCTTAGTCGGCCTCCCTCCTCCTTTTTCTGTGCTTTGGCGGTAAGCGTTTTGTTACTGAAACGTCGTCTCTCCCTCTTCGCCTGTCGTTTTTCACCTTCTGATGTTTACCTTCCACGATCTCCTAGCTCGTTCAGCCTTCCCCCGAATGGATTCGACCGTTGAGTCTTGAAGGCTTTAGCGCTATGACGAACCTTTCCTCTTTTTGTCGGGTGCCACCAGGCCAACTGTTTCTCTGTCTCTTTGAGAATGGTCTGCAAGGTTTTCAGTCCAACTCCTGACTCGTCCTTTTTACCATTCGCCGTGTACTCACATCATCCCGTCGGCAACGGATGGAATTCTTTGATAACAAGCTCGGCCGATGCCAACCTCTTTTCGTTCCCCCTTTTGAGTCCTCAACAAAACCAAGGCACGGTCTCAAAGCGAGCCATTTTTGGTCTGGGAGAACCCCGCTCTTTTTTTTTTTTTTTGAGATTGAGAAAGTCGCTATTTTTCAAACAGTTTAATGTTTTCCCGCTTTGCGGACTGCCGGGAGCTGAGCTAAGGACAGTTTAATCTGCTCTTCAGACCGTTCCCCTTTACACCCATGCAATAGTTTTGCGTCTTTGTTGGAGTGCTCGGCCCTTTGTAGTCCTCAAGAACGGGGGTTTCTTTTGACTTTTATCCCCTGCCCTGTCGGTTTGTCCAATTTTTCTCCATTCCTCAATCGAGCCCGTTTCGATTTTTAGCCTCTCTTTGTTTATTAAGTTCACGCCAAATATTTGGAATTTTTACATCCCTTTACTTACCACCCGCGTAGGATGCATGGAGCGCCCTTACCTAGCTTGGGCAGTCATAATTGAAAAAGCCTTGAAAATGCTGCTTGACATGCTGAAGTTGCGCGTTTCATTTTTCCCAGTCCACACCCGTCCCCCGAACCACGGTCCCATTCTTTTGATTTTCAGACCGTCTTTCTCCCCCCCTTCTTCGCTTGGTTATCCGCTTTTTGGTATACTTTTTTTCGTAAATCAAGCCGAGGTTTCCTGGTCACTTTCCTATTTCCTTCTTTCGGAAAGGAATTCACTTTGAGTTTCCGTTTCACTGCAGTTTTCAGCCCCATTGCGGCAACTTGGGGCGGTGTTCATCTCCCCTGGTTCCGCCAGCGCGTTTTAGTTTCCATTATTTCAAAGGGTGCAATTTCCGAAGGTTCACAGGTCAACGCTTCCCACCACCCGATAGTTAGACCAGACCCCCCTGCTTCATTTCGGATCCTTCTGATTCTCTTCCTCTATCCGCCGAGCCCGAAATTTTCTATTCCTTTTTTTTTTCATTCAGAACTATGCGGCGGTTTTTAGAGGAGTCTTTTTTTGAAAGCGACGTTTTGACCTCCCCCTTTTGCACTTATAGGATCTTGCCCCCTTCCCTCCAACAGTGACCATGCGTGCGCTGCTTCCTCTTTGCACCAAACATGGAAGTCCGAGAGATCGATCCTAGACTAGTTTAACCCCCAGCTCCGATCTTTTAGTGCGGGTTCGACCCCCATTTCTTTCGCTATTTTCTTACCTTTCCGGAACAGAAGCTATCCTTTCCCTCATCTTAAGAGCGCGCTCCTATCGGCGTCTCTTTCCCCTCTCCTTTTTTTTTTGATTCGATCCGGAAGCGTCGCTTATAAATCTTTCCTTTTCGCTTTCACCTTCCTGCACGGGAAAGAACCGTTCTTTTTTTTTCGCGTCTTTCGTGGATTCGTTCTTTTTCTTTTCTTTTTCTCTTATTGCGGGGTTCGAAAAATCATGGCCTCTCTATCACCCTAAGGATCTTAAATGGTCTCGCCCGCTTGGCTCTGGGTGCTTTATTTTCCCGGACTCCTATAAGTCACCGGGTTGATTTCCACAACGTCAAACTTCCTCTTTCCCTCTGCATTTTGTCCTACAACCCAGAACCTAGACAGGGGCGTCGTGTTGAAGCTTCCTAGCGCTCTGAGTCCGAGATTCTTCCTACCTAGGGTGGAGGCTCGCGTTGAGACCCTTTACGGACTGCTCTGAAGCCTTTCAAGCCTTCCCTTCTTTGGTAAATTGCGCGCCCGATTTTCAGCTCTTTTGAACCATTCGCCCACTCCAGTGAAATTGCCGTTGACTTCCCCGGAGCGCCAAGTGCGTCGGCACGACGTCCCTGTCGGCCGGGACCCATGATCGTCCGGCCGCCCGTTCCCGCTTCCCTTCCAAATCGGCTACCTGCATTTTCTTCTTCACTCTTTCTCTGCCGTAAATTACGGATGTCGGGTGCGTTTTGTTTGTTAAAAGTTTAAAAGCCGGCTTCCCCTCTTCGCCTTCTCCTTTTCACTTCTGCTGGAAATGCACTCTTTTTCTTTCTTTCGCAAACAAATCATTCCTCCCAGCGTTTTCCCTCTGCACCTATGGGCCCGTGGATGAATTCCTCTTCCTGAATTTGTCAGAAAATGGAATGCGACAATCCATGCCCCGTGGCTCTGCTTGCGCTGGAGTCTTTTTTACCTTCACAGTTCCGTTATTTTTCTTCCGTCAGAACCTCTTTGCTAATGCTTTTGTTTTTCCCCTTCTCTTCAGGCGCAACACATAGCGCTTCCACTGATGGCCTTATGGAACCGCCCCTCTTTCGGGGATCAGCCCGATGTATCCATTCCGCTCGTTAAAGCTCGGATACCCCGGCACGTCCTTCCCCAAAGGCTCTACACTTTCAACGTTCGGCGCTTTGCTTTTCTTCTCACCCTCGTTGTTGTGTTTTTTTCGTCTCCCCGTCTCTACCTTTTCCCCCCCTTTCTTCGCTTTGCGATCGTGATTTTTATTGAGGCCTCTTATTTTGCCACTTAAGAGTTTTAATCTTCCTGTCCCCCGCCAGCGGGTTCCTTTTTCCCTTTCCATCCATTAAGGCGATGATACCTGTGATTTTTTGCGGCCCCTGATATTGTGAGAATGAAAGAACGAAAGATTCGACCTTTCTTTCCTGTGAACTTCATTCCACCCGTGCAATTCTCAATCTTTACGGGCTTTCCCTCCCTAGTTAACAGAGAGATTACGTCGGTCCTTTACCTTTCCTAACGGTGGCTGATGGACTTTTCCCCTGAAGGAATAACGTTTCTCCCCGCGATTACTTCTTCCATGTCTGCGCGCTTGAAGACTTTCCTTCTCCTTTTGCCCCTTTATTTCTCCCTTTTCTCGCCTTGTCTTCGGCGTTTCCTTCCTTTTCCCCCCCCCTCCCCTCCCCAGCACCTTTCACATCCGCCATTTCGCCAGAGATCTTTTGATGAATTCATTTGATAGGGACCCCCCCTTCCCGGCCTTCCTGTTTGCATCTTGTGACGGAAGTCTTTTGTTCCGCAAGGTTGTATGAGGAGAGTCAATTGGTTCCCCCCTGCTTATGTCCCTTCTCCCCTTTTTTCATTTCCTCTTCAATAGGCGCGCAGTCCCCTTTCCCAGCCCTCCGTTGGATTCTTCGGTCGCATTCCGGGACGGAAATTCGTCTACCACGATAGTTTTTCCCGAAAACCACTGCTGCTCCGCATTCTGGCCTCTCCTTCCCTCTTCCGCCTGAGCCCAACTGTCTTTTTTCGGTTTTTTTGTTTTCCACTGCAACCAATACAGCCTTTTCCGTTGACGGTTTTGTTAGGGTACGACTTGAAATTATTCTTCTCCCTCCCCTCCCAAACAGCCCCATCGTCCTCTTTTCCTCCCCCTTACGAGAGTAGGCGAGATCCGATCCTTCTTCCTCATTCCTTTTTTTCCCCCCTTTTTTTTTCTACCCCTCCAAGCGTAAAGCTTCACTCCTCGCGCGAATATTCCAGCGAGTGTCGAACCTTTTTTCTGCTTTTTCTTTTGTGCTTCATGGCAGATTCCCAGTTGATTTTCTACTCCTTTTCTTTCCTATCGGCTGCTC